>Ga0207657_10002332_pt1 | contig 20576 bp, 20 predicted proteins | sample KBSC33metaG_FD_184316 | JGI IMG/M metagenome (GOLD analysis project Ga0207657, IMG submission 184316) | Corn rhizosphere microbial communities from Kellogg Biological Station, Michigan, USA - KBS C3-3 metaG (SPAdes) (version 2) | ecosystem: Host-associated > Plants > Roots > Rhizosphere > Soil ... | reverse complement strand
CCACGCGAGTCCGGCTCGCCGAGGCGGAGGCGATCGAAGAGGACGCCCTCGACCGCACGCTTGCCGAGCATCTCCACCGGAGCGGCCAGCCATTCGAACGCGACGCCTTCCTCCGACGCCTCGTCGACCTCGAAGCCGTAGGCCGGCATGAGGTCACGTGTGCGCCGGTAGGCGATCGTGACGTGCTGTGCACCGAGACGCACCGACTCGCGCGCAACGTCGATCGCAGTGTTGCCTCCACCGAGCACCACGACGCGTTCGCCGACCTCGGGCGTGGCGCCGTACTTCAACGCCTCGATGAACTCGAGCGACTGCCAGAAGCCGGGAAGCTCCGTCCCCGGGCAGTCGAGCGGCCGATCTGATCCGAGCCCGACCCCGAGGAACACCGCGTCCGATGCGTCGACGAGAGCGGCCAGTTCCTCTCGAGAGCCGACACGAACGCCGAAATGGAATTCGACGCCCAGCTCCGCGAGCGCTTCGCGCTCCGCCGGCAGCGGGTCGACGACCTGGCGATAGGGAGCGATCGCCGTGCGCACCGTTCCGCCGACCTCGTCGTGGGTGTCGTAGACGTCGACGGCGAAGCCGTGCGCAGCGAGCTCGCCCGCGCAGGCGAGCCCCGCAGGCCCGGCGCCGACGACAGAGATCGTGCAGCCGTTGCCGGACGCGCGCGTTCGCAGGGGCTGGTGCGCGGCGAGCGCCGCGTCGGCGGCGAATCGCTGGAGGCGCGCGATCTCGATCGGCTTTCGGCCCTCGTGCAGGAGGACGCAGGCGCCCTCGCACAGCACCTCGACCGGGCACACACGAGCGCACGTCGCGCCGAGCAGGTTGTCGTCGAAGATCGTTCTTGCCGCTGCCAGCGGCCTGCCGTCGGCGATCTCGCGCACGAAGCGTGGGACGTCGACCCCCACCGGACAGGCCGCGGCGCACGGCGGCGGGGCGTACGGCCCCGCACAGAAGAGGCAGCGATCGGCCTCCAACAGTGCCGCGTCGGTGTCGAGAGGCGGCCTAAGCTCCGAGAAGGCGTGGATCGCTGCCATGACTCGAGCGTGTCCGCAGAGGGGCTCGAACGGATCCGTGCCGACCCTGATCACGCATCAGCGAAGGCCGCACGCAGAGCGCGGATAAGACGGACGCCGCACGACACCGAGCGATGGACGATGAACCCAGAAAGGAGGACACCATGTACGCGACCATCCTCTGGGCAACCGACGGATCACCCGAAGCCGACGGGGCACTGCGCGAGGCGCTGGAGCTCCTGGAGCCCGGTGGCACGCTCGTCGCGCTTCATTGCGACCAGCGGTTCATCGGCGCCCGCATCGCGGGTGAGCCCGTTGCGATCGACGAGTCCGAGCGGCAGAACCACATCGCGGCGCAGGTCATCGATCTGCAGCGCGACGGTGTGAATGTCAACTACCTCGTCGAGCCGACGCATCACGACCCGTCACACGCGATCCCGGCAGTCGCCGCGGACCTCGACGTCGACGCGATCGTGTGCGGGACGACTGCGCCGCACGGCTTGAATGCGCTGCTGAACGGCAGCGTCGCCGCGCGGATCCTCAAGCGTGCGACGGTTCCGGTGATCGTCGTTCCGGCGAGCGCGGCCGTCTGCCATCCCGACGCCGCGGCCGTCTGACGCTGCCCGTCGTTGCACGCCGGGCCGAGAGGTTCCTCGGCCCGGCCGCCACGTCGTTCACCAGGTCTTCGAGGAAGCCGTCGCGGCGAGCCGCCGCAGGCGGACCCGGGCATCGACGGCGATGCAGCCGTTCGGCCGGGCGATCACGGGGTTCAAGTCGAGCTCGGCCACTTCGGGGAAGTCCTCGGCCAGTCGGCCGACGCGGTGGATCAGATCGGCGACAGCCGCGCGGTCGGCCGCCGGCCCACCCCGCCAGCCGTCGACGAGCTTGGCCGCCTTGCCGCTCGAGATCAGCTCGTCGACGTCGATCTCGCCGAGCGGTGCCAGCGCGAACCTCGTCGAGCCGATCAACTCGGCGTACACGCCGCCGGGGCCAAACGCGACGAGAGGCCCGAACACCGGATCCTGGACGGCGCCGACGAGCAGCTCGACGCCGCCGGTGACGTATTGCTGCACGAGCACCGGCCCGTTCACCGCCCCGCACGCACGCCTCACCGCCGCCTCGTCCCGGAGGTCGAGGTGCACCCCTCCGGCCTCGGTCTTGTGCGCTCCCGCGGCGGCCGTCTTGACGACGACCGGATAGCCCAGCTCTTCCGCGGCGGAGACGGCTGCGTCGGCGTCGGTCGCGGTGCGCTCGCCAACGAGCGGCAGGCCGTAGGCGGCGAGGAGCGCACGCAGGTCGCTCGCGTCGAGCCAGGCATCGTCCGTGTCGGCGAGGACGCGTGCAACGACCGCGGCGGCGGCGCCGTGGTCGAGGCGATCGAGGTGCGGCGCCTCGGCGACAGGTCGCCGGAGCCACGCCGCGCGTCGTGCCGCCAGCCCGAGCGCGCGGGCGGCGGACTCGGGATAGGTGAAGCTCCCGACCGGCGAGCCGTCGGCGCTGATCACGACCGGAAGGATCGGCTTGTCGGCGGTTGCGGAGACACTCGCGATCGCGGCCGCGACGTCCGCGGTCGTCGCGACGACCGGCGGCACGAACAGCACGATCACGGCGTCGATTCCCGGATCCGCCAACACGATCGGGAGCGCGACCTCGTACGTGCCTGCAGTGGCCGACCCGAGCAAGTCCACGGGGTTCGCGCTGCTCGCCTCGGCCGGGACGACACGGGCGAGTGCCGCCGTCGTCGCGGGCTCGAGGGGCGGGAGCGACAGGCCCGCAGCCTCGCACGCGTCGGCGCACAGGATCCCCAGGCCGCCGGCGTTCGTGACGACTGCGATCCGGTTGCCGCGCGGAAGCGGCTGCGACGAGAGCAGCACCGCTGCATCCAGAAGCTCCTCGAGCGTGCGAGCGCGTAGGACACCCGCCTGCCAGAAGAGCGCCTCGACTGCCGCGTCGGACCCTGCGAGCGCTGCGGTGTGGGAGCTCGCCGCGCGTGCGCCGCTGCGGCTCGTCCCGCTTCGCATCGCGAGGATGGGCTTCGTGCGCGCGACGCGGCTCGCGACGCGTGCGAACTTGCGCGGATTGCCGAACGACTCGAGATACAGCAGCACGACGTCGGTGTTCGGGTCGTCCTGCCAGTACTCGAGCAGGTCGTTCGACGAGACGTCTGCCTTGTTCCCGATCGAGACGAAGCTCGAGAGGCCGAGCCCGCGCTCGTCGGCCTCCTCCAGGAGGGCGAGACCGAGGGCGCCGCTCTGCGAGGAGAATCCGATGCGGCCGGGCGGCGCGGCGCGCCGCGCGAATGTGGCGTTCAGGCGCGTCGCGGTCGACGACACACCGAGGCAGTTCGGGCCGATCAGGCGGGCGCCGTGAGCGCGCACGAGCGCGAGCAGCTCGGCCTGCCGGTCCCGGCCTTCCGCCCCGGTCTCCGCGAACCCGGCGGAGATGACGCAGATCGCCTTCACACCCGTCGCGAGAGCCGAGCGGGTCGCATCGACCACGTTGGCGCCGGGCACGCAGATGACGGCGAGGTCGACGACGACCGGCACGTCGGCGATATCCGCGTAGCCGGGGACACCACCGACCGCCTCGGCGCCGCGATTGACCGGATAGGCCGCACCGGTGAAGTCCGCGGCAAGGATGTTGCGGAACAGCTCGCCGCCGATCGTTCCGCGCCGCGACGAGGCTCCGATCACGGCCACCGATCGCGGCTCGAAGAATGGCTTGAGTGACGCAGCGACGGCGATGTGGTCGCGCTCGTCACGGCGCTCGACGACCGCGGGGTGCGCCGCGTCGAGCCGCAGCGCGACCTCCACGACGCCGCCTTGCAGGCTGCGTGTGGTCTCGAAGCCTGCGTCGTCGAACACCCGGAGCATCGCCGCGTTGCCGGGCAGCACCTCCGCGACGAACTCCTCGATCCCGACTGCCGAGGCATGCTCGGCGAGACGTTCGAGCAGGCGCGTTCCGATCCCCCGACCGTGCAGTTCGTCGGCGACGGCGAAGGCAACCTCGGCCCGGCTCGGATCGCGGAGGCGGACATAGGTCGCGAGCGCCACCGGCCTGAGGGTCGCCGTGTCGTCTACGAGCTCCCCGAGGAGCGAGCCGCGGCGCGCCCAGTCCGTCTCGAGCGCAACCGAGACGGTCGGACGCCCGATCATCGTCGCTCCGTGAAAGCGCAGGTAGCGGCTCTCCGGCGACAGCGCCTCGAAGAACGAGATCAATACGCCTTCGTCCTCAGCGGTCGGCGGACGCAGCCTCAGCGTCGAACCGTCGCGGAGGACGACGTCCTCCGTCGGCGGCGTGAATGTCGTCGTCATGGCGCTCATCGTCGCGTGCCGGAGGGCGGGTGGAATCGGCGCTCGCCCGAGCAGACGTTGCGGGGAAATACGGAGGCGATGCCGCGTCAGCCCCCGATTCCCCGCCGGCGCCGCGACGCGACTGTGAAGGCATCACGAAAGGAGGCAGGAGATGAAACCGATCATGCTGGCCACCGACGGATCGCCGTCTGCCGAAGCCGCAACGCGCGAGGCAATCGACCTCGCCAAGCATCTCGACGTGCCGCTGCTCGCGGTCAGCGTCGAGCACAGCTCCGTCCCGGCGTACGGCTACTACGGGTATGCCGAGGTCCTCGCCGAGCTGCGCAAGGCAGAGCACGAGCGCGTCGAGCAACTGCTCGAGGCCGTGCACGAGCGCGCGACCGAAGCGGGCATCGAGTGCGAGACGCTCCCGCTCGAGGGACTGCCCGCACGGAGCCTCTGCGAAGTCGCGGTGACGCATGACGTGCGGCTGATCATCATCGGCGCGCACGGCTGGAATCGTGTCGGCCGCTTGATTCACGGCAGCGTGTCCACCTACGTCTTGCACCATGCACCGGTGCCGGTGCTCGTCGTGCACGGCGATGACGAAGCAGTCGTCGACGGCCCGACGAAGGTCACGACGGCCGCCGCTGTCTGACGCAAATGCGGGAGTACCCGGCTGCGACTCGGTAGAACGCACCGATTCGCAGCCGGATGCGCCCGTCGTACGGTCACGATCGACATTCGAGACGAGGAGGCTTTCGATGCCTTCGATCAACTTCGCCGGCCGCGCCGGACGCTGGAGCGCTGCACACTGGAAGACCGCGGCGCTGGGGTGGATCGCGATCGCGATCCTGGCCGTCGTCGCCGGGAGCGCCGCGGGAGCCAGGCAGATGAAGAGCTGGGCCCTCGCGAACGGCGAATCGCGACGCGCCGAGCAGATGCTCGCCGACGCCGGCTTCCGCGCGCCGGCACGAGAAAGCGTGCTGATCCAGTCCCGCACCGCACGCGTCGGCTCACCCGCCTTCGTCGCAGTCGTCCATGACCTCGAGCTCGCGTTGTCCGCACAGCAGGACGTGATCCACATCGTCCTGCCCACGAGCGGCAGCGCCTCCGGCCTCGTCTCAGAGGACCGGCATTCCGCGCTCGTGCAGTTCGACGTGCGAGGCGACCCGGAAAACGCGAATGACAAGATCGCGCCCGTCCTTGCCGTTGTCGACGACGTGCAGCTCGCCCATCCTCGGTTCGTCGTCGGCGAGTTCGGCTTGGCCTCGGCCGACTACAGCCTGAACAAGCGGTTCGGGAACGACATGCGCCGCGCCGAGTACACCTCGATCCCGCTGACGCTCGCGATTCTCGTGATCGCGTTCGGCTCACTCGTGGCGGCCGGGCTTCCCGTCCTCCTCGCCCTTTCCGCCGTGCTGGCCGCGACCGGCCTGAACGCGCTTGCGAGCCACATCGTCCCGACGGACGAGCAAACCCTCGGCGCCATCATCCTCATGATCGGCATGGCCGTCGGGATCGACTATTCGCTGTTCTACATCCGCCGCGAGCGTGAGGAACGACACGGCGGGTTGCTGCCGTCCGACGCGCTGCACCGGACGGCGCGTACGTCCGGTCAGGCGGTGCTCATCTCCGGCTCGACGGTGCTGATCGCGATGGCCGGGATGTTCGTCAGCGGCAACTCGCTCTTCTCGACGATCGGCGTCGGGACGATGATCGTCGTCCTCGCGGCGATGATCGGCTCGCTGAGCGTCCTCCCGGCGGTCCTCCACCGGCTCGGCGCGAACGTCGACCGTGCTCGCATTCCGCTGTTCCGCGGCCGGCCTCAGGACGACGGGCCGTGGGGCCGCTTCATCGCCCGCATAGTGCGCCGCCCGCTTCCGTGGGCGATCGCGTCTGCAGGCCTCCTCTTCGTGGTCGCTCTGCCCGCGGCGAGCATGCACACGAAGCTTCCGAACCTGACCGACCTACCGCAGGACCTGAAGATCATCCGGACCTACGAGCGAATCCAGGCGGCGTTCCCGGGATCGCAGACACCGGCCGTCGTGGTCGTCAAGGCGCCCGACGTCGAGACACCTCGGATGCAGGCTGCCTTCTCGACCTTCCGCCGGCGCGCGCTTGCGACGGGTGTGCTGTTCGCACCGTTCCGGGTGACGGTCAGCCCTGACCGGCACGTCGCGCGCATCGACCTCGCGATCGCAGGCACCGGTGACGACGCCCGGTCGAACCGAGCCTTGGCTGCACTGCGGCGCGACGTCATCCCGCCGATCGCCGCGACGTTGCCCGGCACGGAAGTCGCCGTCACGGGAATCACTGCGGGGACCCACGACTTCAACGCGCAGATGCGCTCACGTCTCCCGTGGGTGTTCGCCTTCGTCCTCGGCCTCGCGTTCGTGCTGCTGCTGCTCACGTTCCGGTCTGTTGTGATCGCGGGCACGGCCGTTGCGCTGAACCTGCTCTCGGTCGGAGCCGCCTACGGGATTCTCGTCGGCGTGTTCCAGCATGGTTGGCTCGCGGGCGTCTTCGGCTTCCAGACGAACGGCGCAATCGTGAGCTGGCTGCCGTTGTTCCTGTTCGTGATCCTGTTCGGGCTGTCGATGGACTACCACGTGTTCATCGTCAGCCGAATCAAAGAGCTGCACGACGAAGGAATGGAAACCGACGATGCAATCAGGCTGGCGATCACGCGCACTGCGGGGACGGTGACGAGCGCGGCGGTGATCATGGTCGCGGTGTTCGGTCTCTTCGCGACGCTCAGCCTGATCCAGATGCAGCAGCTCGGATTCGGGCTCGCCGTCGCGATCCTGATCGACGCGACGATCGTGCGCGCGGTGCTCTTGCCGTCGACGATGCGCCTGCTCGGCGAGTGGAACTGGTACATGCCGCGCTGGCTCGCGTGGCTGCCGTCACTCGCGCCGGACAACGGCGGCAGGCGGCGCATCGGCCCGCCGAGGCTGTCGTCACATTGACCGAGCCGGCGATCGTCGTCTCTGCGTTGCGCGTCGTTCGCGGCGGGCGCGTCGCGCTGCACGACGTCGACTGCGAGGTTGCCGCCGGCGCCGTCACCGGCCTGCTCGGGCCGAGCGGCTGCGGGAAGACGACACTCATGCGGTCCCTGGTGGGCGTGCAGCGAGTCGACGGGGGCTCGATTCGGATCCTCGGCCTGCCCGGTGGCAGCCCGGAGCTGCGCCGGCGCGTCGGCTACATGACGCAGGCCCCGTCGGTCTACGGCGATCTGACCGTCCGCGAGAATCTGCGCTACTTCGCGCGCGTGGTGAATCGCCTCGACCGCGTCGCCGAAGTCACGGCCCTCGTCGATCTCGGCGAGCACGCGCACTCGCTGGTCCGCGACCTGTCCGGCGGCGAGCGTTCACGCGCATCCCTGGCCGTGGCACTCCTGGGCGCGCCCGACCTGCTCGTCCTCGACGAGCCGACCGTCGGGCTCGATCCCCTGCTGCGCCGCGAGCTCTGGGCCACGTTCCACCGTCTCGCCGACGCCGGCGCCGCGCTCCTCGTCTCGACTCACGTCATGGACGAAGCCGAGCGCTGCGACCGGCTCCTCCTGATGCGCGAAGGTCGGATCCTGGCAGAGGGAACGCCGGCCGAGCTGCGCGGTCGCGCGACCGCATCGACGCTCGAAGAGGCGTTCGTCGCCTTGACGGAGGCGCAGTGAGCATTCGCGTCACACGTGCGACCGCACGCCGCGTGCTCGAGCAGCTACGTCGTGACCGCCGCACGCTCGCGCTGATCGCGGTCGTGCCGCCCGCGCTCTTGACGCTCCTTCGCTACATCCTCGACGCGGAACGGCCCGCGTTCCAGCGGATCGCCGTGCCGCTCGTCGGGATGTTCCCGCTCATCATCATGTTCCTGATCACGTCGATCGCGATGCTGCGCGAGCGGACGAGCGGAACGCTCGAGCGGCTCATGTCGCTTCCACTCTCGAAGCTCGACCTGATCGCCGGGTACGCGTTCGCATTCGCGCTGGTTGCAGCGATCCAGACGGCCGTGACCTCGGCCGTTGCGTTCGGCCTACTAGGAGTAAGCGTCCAAGGCTCCCCCGCTCTGGTCGTTGCGCTTGCAGTCGCAAACGCGCTGCTCGGCGTCGCACTCGGCCTCTTCCTCAGCGCTTTCGCGACGAGCGAGTTCCAGGCCGTCCAGTTCATGCCTGCCGTGCTCCTGCCGCAGATCCTGCTGTCGGGCCTGTTCGTGCCGCACGATCGGATGCCGCACGCGCTCCGCATCGCGGCGGACGTGCTCCCCCTGCCCTACGCGTTCGACGCGCTCGCGCGCGTCGCGAGCGGGATCGAGGGCGGCCGCATGCAGGTCGACGTCGCCGTCGTGCTCGGGACGATCGTCGCTGCGGTCGCGCTCGGCGCGACCACCCTGCGCCGGCGCACGCCCTGAAGTCTGAACTGGGTAGATTGGCGCCGTGGCTTCACAGCAGGCACAGAGCAAGCTGCGCGAGCTGATCGATGCCAGCATTGCCCTGAACTCCGAGCTCTCCCTCGACAACCTTCTCCAGAAGATCGTCGAGACCGCCGTGTCCCTCACCGATGCTCGCTACGCCGCGCTCGGGGTGATCGACGAAAGCGGCGCAGCCCTCGAGCGCTTCGTCACGACCGGCATCGACGAAGGAACACGGACGACGATCGGCGACCTGCCTCGGGGCCGCGGCATCCTCGGCGTCCTGATCCGAGAGGCGAAGCCACTCCGCCTGACGCACCTCGGCGACGATCCACGCTCGGTCGGCTTTCCACCGGGCCACCCGCCGATGGACTCGTTCCTCGGCGTGCCCGTGCTGCTTCGCGGTGTGGCGTACGGCAACCTCTATCTGACCGAGAAGGAGGGTGGCGAGTTCACCGACGACGATCTCGAGCTCGTCACGCTCCTCGCCGCGCAGGCGGCCGTCGCGATCGAGAACGCGCGGCTCTACGAGTCCGCGACGCGGTGGTCGCGCCAGTTGGAGATCCTCCACGAGACGGTGCGGTCGGTCGTCGACGAGGCGGACATCACGCGACTCCTGACGCAGGTGTGCGAACGCCTTCGCGGCCTGATCAACGCGCGGGTCGCACTCGCGGTCCTCCCGACCGACGGGGGCGACGTCCTCCGCGTGGTGGCGGCCGACGGCGAAGACGCAGAGCTGGCCGCCGGCCTCATCGGGCACGAGTTCGGGAAGGATGCGTCGAAGGTCGGCCGTGTGCTCGAGCGGCAACGGAGTGCGCGCATCGACTCGATCCTCGACGATCCGGACGTCGATCAGACCGAGACGCGCCTACTCGGCGCGCGCACGGGGCTGTATGTACCGCTCGTGGCGCGCGGCCACGGGCTCGGCGTGATCGCAGTCCACGACAAGCTGACGGCGAACGGCCGGTTCACGGACGGCGACCTCCGGCTCGCCGAGATCTTCGCCGGCCGCGCCGCGGTCGCGCTCGCCCTTTCGGAACGCGTCGCGCGTGACACCGTGCGCCGAGTCGTGGCTGCGCAGGAGGAGGAGCGACGGCGCCTCGCTCTCGAGCTCCACGACGAGACGGGACAGGCGCTGACCTCGATCCTCCTGGGGCTGAAGGCGATCGGCGGCGCCGAGACCAAGGAAGATGCGCAGCGCGCAGAGGCGGACGTCCGCGGTCTGGTCGTGCAGGCGCTCCAAGATGTTCGCGCCCTCGCCGTCGAGCTCCGCCCATCGGCGCTCGACGACTTCGGGCTCGGCCCTGCGGTCGAGCGGCTCGCGCAGACATTCGGCGAGCGGAGCGGCATCGGCACGAATGTCGAGACACATCTGGCCGTTCGCCTGACACCGGAGCTCGAGACCACGCTGTACCGCGTCGTCCAGGAAGCGCTCTCGAACGTCGTGAAGCACGCCGGGGCCGAGCACGTCAGCGTCGTCCTCGCTCAGCGCGAGTCCGGTGTCGCCGCCATCATCGAAGACGACGGGCAGGGCTTCGACGAGTCCCTGATTCGCCCCGACGCGCTCGGGCTCACCGGGATGCGCGAGCGCCTCGCGCTCGTGGGTGGAACGCTCGAGATCGAGTCGGCGCCCGGGAGCGGGACGACCGTCGCCGCTCGCGTGCCCGTATCGCCCATTTGACGGCCGCCGATCACGGCAGCCAGATCCTGAAGCGAGCCGGGGCCGCCCATGCTGGCGACGAGGAGCGTCTCGCCCCCGACGAGCCGCACCGAAAGGATGGGCAGTCCGCGCAGGCGACGCGCGGGGCCGCGCTCGATCGTGAAGGCCGCGATCGACTTGAGCGGGAACGAGAACGCCCGCTCACGGGAGATGAGCGCGAGACGACCGCGCGAGACGTCGAGTCGACCCGGCGACGTCGTGCCGTGCAGGGTCCAGATGACGGGCAGTTGCAGTTCCACGCCGACACCGTAGGACGGCCGCAAGCAGCCGCCATCGGTTCCGAGCGAAGAAGACTTGCGGGAAAACACGGATGGGGACGCCGTGGAGACGGTTATGGTCCGGCCGGAATGACTGAGCCCATTCGCGTCTTGATCGTCGACGACCATGCGGTCGTCCGGACCGGCATCAAGCTCCTGCTGGGAGCCGAGTCGGACATCGATCCCGTCGCCGAGGCCGGCACGCGGCGAGAAGCGATCTTCGAGGCCCGCAGCGCCAACCCCGACGTGATCCTGCTCGACGTCGTCATGCCCGACGGCAGCGGCCTCGAGTCGATCCCGCAGCTCCTCCACGAGCGGCCCGAAGCGAAAGTGCTCGTTCTGTCGATGCAGGACGATCCCCGCTACGTTCGAGAAGCGTTCGCGGCGGGTGCGAGCGGCTACATCCTCAAAGAGGCTGCGGACGTCGAGGTGGTGGGCGCAGTCCGCGAGGTCGCGCGCGGCGGCAGGTACGTCCATCCGGAGCTCGGCGCGCGCCTGATCGCAGCCGACGCCGACGCGGCCCGGAAGGCCGAGCAGGACCCGTTGTCCGAGCGAGAACGCGAAGTGCTGCGACTGCTCGCATACGGCCACACGAACCAGGAGATCGCGAAGCAGCTCTTCATCTCGGTCCGGACGGCCGAGACTCACCGCGCGCACATCATGCAGAAGCTCAGGCTCGCGAGCCGGGCCGAGCTCGTGCGGTACGCGATCGCGCAGGGGATGCTCGAGGACTGACGCACGGCCGCCGCGCTCGTGTGCGGCTAACCCGCGTATCGAGTCCGGGCCGATGCCGACGTTGACGGAGGCTTCAGCGGCGACGATCGCGCGGCCGAGGAGCAACTGGCCAGCCGCTCGCCGAAGTACGCGCGGCTCGGAGGTCCAGAAGGCGTACAACGCCGTCGAGGAGGCGATCTGGTCGCGTGTGTTCGCCGACGGCGTGCCCGAGCGATACGCGGTCGTTCTCCCGTGCGTGAGCGCCGCACTCGGGGCAGCGAAGGACGAGCTCGCGCGCGAATACGTGAAGCTCGCCGCCGGAGCGCACGCCCCAATGGTCGATGTCACCGCCCTCTTCCGAGGCGGCTGAAGCTCATTTCGATCCGCGCGTGATTTGGGGCCGGTTCAGGTCGAGCGCGATCGCGAGAATCAGGGTTGCGACCCACCAGTTCGGCGGATCGAGCCTCAGCGGCGCACGGTCGCCGACGAGATCGGCGACGAGCCAGATGACAAACCAGGCAATGCTCACGATTTCACCTCCTCTCGTCAGCCGATGAAGTCGCCGTGCGACGGCCGGTGTCGACGACGCGGCTCGGGCGCGACCGTGTGCGGTCGACCGTCGACGCGCATCGTGGCAGCGCCGGCACCGAGCAGTCGTAGCCAGTCCTTGACATCGGCTTCCACGGCGTCGACCGAGTGCACGCCCTGGATATCCACGACCCACTGTCCGCGTCGGAGGATCGCGGTCGGCCGGAGGTCGTACAGCCTGTGCTCGAGCTCGAGCGCCGCGGGACCATCCGGCGCCTCGACTTCGACGTGGTGCGCCGTTCCCAGCAGCATCGTGGTCACAAGGCACCTCCTTTCTTTGTTGCCGGCGCCATTGTTCCGCGCCCGCCGTTTGACGGCATCCGGGACAGTCGTCGCACGGCGACGGCGAACTACTGATCTGCACCGCGAAGATCCGGGTCGACCCTGACGCCGATTCGGCGCGGCTTTTCGACCATGGAGGTCGAGGAGGTACGTCATGCGGACGCTCACCAAACCAGGTCGCCCTACGCTCCCTCCGGCGCAGCCGACCAGGCCGCCGGCCGCGAGAACGTTCGTCGTCCGCTGTACCACGTGCGACCGGCGGTTCGAGGTCGACCGGGCGCCGGCGACCTGCGCGAACTGCGGCGGTCTCGCGATCGCCGGCTGATCGAATCGAGGCGGCGCTGCGGGTATCAAGCCGCGCGCTGTGACGATCGAGAAGAAGTGACGAGACCCGTGATTTCCATCGGCACGCCGAGGTCGTCGACGCGTGCGAGAAGCTCGCGTCGGAGGCTGCCGCAAACGGTGGCGCAGAGCTCGAACACCGCTTCCGCGCGCTCGCCGACCCACTACGGGTGCGGAACACCGAAAGGGCCGGGGTTGCGCCCGGCCCTTTCGGCGGTACCAGCGACTGCGCGAAGGGGGTCTACGCGGTCGCGGCCTTTGTTGGGGCGTGACGCTTGGCGAACCAGGTCGTCAGTGCGGTCTCGGGGCTGCGCAGTGCACCCGCGATCGCGAGGATCGCGAATCCGATCCCGCTGAGCAGGAAGGCGACTCCGGCGACGATGCCGAAGAGCGCCAGCTGCGACGCCATGTACGACGTGTTCAGCGCGGTCGTCAGCGCCGTCTCGGTGACCCAGATGTTGCGGGCCGCGTTGTCGACAGGCCTGCCGCCCGACTGGACGGCCTTGGTCGGGTCGTTCGTTCCCTTGCCGTCGGCGGTCGCATACCGCGGCATGAGCGCGTACGGGACGCCGCCCGTCGCCTCGAGGGTGTGGATCCGCATGTAGCCGGCGAACGACCGGGCGCGATCACCCGTGTTGATCGGAAGACCGGCGACGGACTTCGTCGGGAAGTTGATCGTGGCCACGTCGAGACCGGCCTTCGCAGCCTCCGCCTTGATGGCGGCCGGCGTCATGTCGGGCGTGCCCGTGATCTGCTCGAGCTTGAGGCTGTCTTTGACGGTGTTGGCGCCGCTCATGCCCATCACGATCGAGGTGACGCCGAAGGCGATCAGGACGACTGCTGCGACGAGACCGCCGATTTCGAACAACTTGCGCATCATGCGCTCCTTCCTTGGGGGCCGATGCTCGTCTTCCGCGTCGACCTGGTTGCCTTGATGCGTCGCAGTCTGCGATCGATCGCTCTGGGTCAAATCGTGGGTCGCGCGGAACGTGGTTGCGGGATTCCCGCAACGGTGCTCAATGAAGGAGGCCGCGCTCGAGCGCCCAGCGGACAAGCTGAGAGCGGCGCTCGAAGCCGAGCTTGTGCATCAGCCGGGAGCGCTCGCCCTCGGCCGTTCGAAGCGAGACGTTCAGCTGGCGGGCCACATCGCCGTTCGTGTGGCCGTAGGCCAGCAGGACCGCTGCCAGCCGCTCGCGTTCCGTGAGCTTCACGTCTGCCATGACCGCAGCGTGCCGCTCCGGCGAGGAAACCGGATCGGCACGGATCCACAGGCCCGGATCCGTGAATTCGCGCATTCGACGAGGCTCCGCGGCCGCGAGACTCGAGGCATGAACCCCGACGTCCTGGTCGCGTTCTCGAGCCGTCACGGCGCCACGGCTGAGCTCGCTCAGGCGATCGGCTCGACGATCGCCGCGCACGGCCCGGCCGTCGACGTCCGTCGAATGGACGACGTCGACACGGTATTCCCGTACTGCGCGCTGGTCCTCGGTAGCGCGGTGTACCTGGACCGCTGGACGACCGAGGCGCGCCGATTCGTCGACCTTCACCGGGAAGGGATCACCGGTCGCCCGACGTGGCTCTTCTCGAGCGGCCCGATCGGTCAGGACATCGGCGTCGAGCGGTTCGACGCATCCGAGCTCGTAGAAAAGACGAGGGCGCGCGATCACCACCTCTTCGGCGGGCGGCTTCGGAAGCGGTCCCTCCGTCTCGGCGAGCGCGCCATCGCCGGCCTGCTCGGGGCGCAGGACGGGGACCACCGCGAGTGGGCGGCAGCGACCGCCTGGGCGCTCGCGATCGGGCGTGCGCTCGCAGAGGAGCGCGTAGCATCGCGTTCATGAAATCGCTCGGATCGACACATCCATTCGAGATCGAAGCGGCGAAGGCGCGGCTCGCCGACAAGGGCGGCTACGAGGTCGTGCACGAGTCCGACGGGATCGAGATCGGCGTCTACGTCCTGGTCGCGCCGGAGCCCGACCGGCAGCAGCCGCACGCCGACGACGAGGTGTACGTCGTGCTGGACGGGTACGGGACGCTCGAGGTCGAGGGCGTGCCGGTCGAGCTGCACGCGGGCAACGCCGTCTTCGTGCCCGCCGGCGCGGAGCACCGCTTCACCGGCTACGTGGAGCTGAGCGTTCTCGTCATCTTCGACAAGGCGAAGACGTGACGGAAGCGCCGCTGTCGCGGCCCGAGCTCGAGCTGATCGACGCGTACTGGCGGGCAGCGAACTACTTGTCCGTCGGCCAGATCTACCTGCTCGACAACCCACTTCTCCGCGAGCCGCTCGAAGCGGATCAGATCAAGCCTCGTCTCCTCGGGCACTTCGGTACGACGCCCGGGCTGAACTTCGTCTACGCACACCTGAACCGAGCGATCAGGGCGCGCGACCTGTCGATGATCTACATCGCCGGCCCCGGTCACGGCGGCCCCGGCCTGGTGGCCAACGCCTACCTCGAAGGCACCTACACCGAGCTCTATCCGCACATCGGCGAGAACGCCGACGGTCTCCGCGCGCTTTTCCGCCAGTTCTCGTTCCCCGGCGGCATCCCGTCGCACGTTGCGCCCGAGACGCCCGGCTCGATCCACGAGGGCGGCGAGCTCGGGTACGCGCTCTCTCACGCGTTCGGCGCGGCGTTCGACAACCCCGACCTGGTTGTGGCCTGCGTCGTCGGCGACGGCGAAGCCGAGACCGGCCCACTCGCGACGAGCTGGCACTCGAACAAGCTCCTCGATCCGCGCGGCGACGGCGCCGTGCTGCCGATCCTTCATCTGAACGGCTACAAGATCGCCAATCCGACCATCCTCGCGCGCATCCCCGAGCACGAGTTGCGCGCGTTGTTCGAGGGGTACGGCTGGCGCCCTCTCTTCGTGACGAGCGAGCTCGACGATCCTCCCGCCGATGCCCATCACCGGTTCGCGGCGGCTCTCGACGAGGCGCTCGACGAGATCCGCGCGATCCAGCAGTCCGCGCGCGCCGGCCACGCGGGCGAGCGGCCCCGCTGGCCGATGATCGTGCTGCGGACGCCGAAGGGCTGGACCGGGCCGCGCGAGGTCGACGGGGTTCAGGTCGAGGGGACGTGGCGCTCGCACCAGGTCCCCGTCTCCGGGGCACGCGAGGACGCCGGCCATCGCGAGGTACTGGAACGTTGGCTGCGCAGCTACCGGCCCGAAGAGCTCTTCGACGCGAACGGCCGGCTCCTCGAGGAACTGCGGCAGCTCGCACCCGTCGGAGAGCGGCGAATGAGCGCGAACCCGCACGCGAACGGCGGCGTCCTCCTGCAGGAGCTCTCGCTTCCCGACTTCCGCGCGTATGCGGTCGACGTCCCGAAGCCGGGAGCCTCGTTCAGCGAAGCGACCCGCGTCCTCGGCGGCTTTCTCCGCGACGTGGTCGACCGCAACCGGACGAACTTCCGTCTGTTCGGCCCGGACGAGACGGCGTCGAACCGCCTGGGCGACGTGTTCGACGTGACCACCCGTGCCTGGGACGCAGCCGTCCTGCCCACCGACGAAGGCCTCTCTCCGGGCGGGCGCGTGATGGAAGTCCTCTCCGAGCATCAATGCCAGGGCTGGCTCGAGGGCTACCTCCTCACCGGCCGGCACGGCCTCTTCAACTGCTACGAGGCGTTCATCCACATCATCGACGCGATGTTCAACCAGCACGCGAAGTGGCTGAAGACGACGCGCGACATTCCGTGGCGGCGGCCGGTGGCGTCGCTCAACTATCTCCTCAGCTCGCACGTCTGGCGCCAGGACCACAACGGGTTCTCGCATCAGGACCCGGGCTTCATCGACCATGTCGTGAACAAGAAGGCCGAGATCATCCGCGTGTACCTGCCGCCCGATGCCAACTGCCTTCTCTCCGTCGCGGATCACTGCCTGCGCTCCCGTCACTACGTGAACGTCATCGTCGCCGGGAAGCAGCCGGCCTTGAATTACCTCTCGATCGACGATGCGATCGTCCATTGCACGCGCGGCGCCGGGATCTGGGACTGGGCGTCCAACGACGAGGCCGGCGAACCGGACGTCGTGATGGCATGTTGCGGTGACGTCCCGACCCTCGAGACACTTGCCGCGGTCGCGATCCTGCGAGAGGCGCTGCCCGACTTGAAGGTGCGCGTCGTCAACGTCGTCGACTTGATGCGCCTCCAACCGGACACCGAGCATCCGCACGGCCTCTCGGACGCCGAGTTCGACTCGCTGTTCACCCACTCGAAACCGGTCGTGTTCGCCTACCACGGTTACCCGTGGCTGATCCACCGGCTCACGTACCGCCGCACGAACCACGGCAACCTCCACGTCCGCGGCTACAAGGAGGAGGGGACGACGACGACGCCGTTCGACATGGTCATGCTCAACGACCTCGATCGCTTCCATCTGGTGATCGACGTGATCGACCGTGTCCCGGGGCTCGCCGACCGTGCGGCGCATCTGCGTCAGCACATGACCGAGCAACGGCTGGCGGCGCGCGCCTACACGCGCGAGCACGGCGACGACATCCCGGAGGTCCGCGACTGGTCGTGGACCGCCTGAGCGACGTCCTCGTCGTCAACGCCGGGTCGACGAGCCTCAAGTTGAGCGTGGTCGACGCCGAGGAGCGCTCGACCTCGATTGCGTCGCTCGGCGAGACACCTCCGGTCTCGGCGGTCGCGCACCGGGTGGTGCACGGCGGCGACCGGTTCGTCGAGCCGACGCTCGTCGACGACGCCGTCGAGCGCGAGCTCCGGGGGCTGGTCGAGCTCGCGCCGCTCCACATGCGACCGGCCCTCGACGCGCTCGCCGAAGCGCGCGCGGCCCTCCCGGAGGTCGCACACGTAGCGGTCTTCGACACGGCATTCCACCGGACGATCCCGCAGCGCGCGGCGACCTACGCGCTGCCCGCGGCGTGGCGCCGCCGCGGCATCCGCCGCTATGGGTTCCACGGCCTGTCGGTCGCGTGGGCTGCTGAGCAGGTCCCGGTGCGGCGGCTCGTCGTGTGCCACCTGGGCGGGGGGTGCTCGGTCACCGCGGTCAGCGACGGGGCCTCCGTCGACACGACGATGGGGTTCACCCCGCTCGAGGGCGTGCCGATGGGAACGCGCCCGGGGAACGTCGATCCGGGCGCGCTCCTGTATCTCCTGCGCCACGATGTCGGGATCGACGAGCTCGAAGACGGGCTCGAACACGGCTCCGGACTCCTCGGCCTCGCAGGGACGAGTGACGTCGCCGAGCTGCTTGCGGCGACCGATGCGTCCGCGCGGCTTGCACTCGAGATCTTCGTCTACCGCGTGGCGCAGGCTGCTGCGGCGATGGCAGCGGCGCTCGGCGGCATCGACGCGATCGTCTTCACGGGCGGCATCGGAGAGCATGCTGCGGCAGTCCGCGAAGCGATCGTCGCGCAGCTCCGGTTTCTCGGCACCTTCGACACGCATGTCGTGACGGCACGTGAGGACGTGGTCGCGGCGCGTGCCGCTCGAATCGCGGCCGGCGCGGAGTCGACCGAGTCTCCGTAGCATTGGACGGTGAGCGACCGCCGCGCCGCGTACGTGACGCTGCTTGCCGGGATGGTCGCCTTCGGCGGGACGTGGCCGGCGGGAAAGGTCGCCGCGGACCACGTGCCGCCCGCGGTGATCGCAGTGTCCCGCTTCGCGACGGCGGCGCTGCTGCTCTGGCTCTGGGCGCGGATCGTGGGCCGGCCCGTGCCGCGGCCGCGCCGCGCCGACCTGCCGCTCGTGCTCGTCCTCGGTGCGACCGTCGTCTTCGCGTACAACCTCTTCTTCCTCTACGGCGTGCGGCACTCGACCGCCGCCGACGGCTCGGTGCTCGTGCCGGGGCTCATCCCCGTCGCGACGGCGCTGCTGGCCTGGGCGGCGCGCGGAGAACGGCCACACCGCCGCTCGCAGCTCGGGCTCGCGGTCGCGTTCGTCGGTCTCGTGCTCGTCGCAAGCCCGACCGGCGGCGTCGGCTCCGACCGCGTGCTCGGCGACGTGCTGTTCCTCGGGGCGGCAATCTCCTGGTCGGTCTACACCCTCGCCGGTCGCCGTGCGATCGCGCGCTACGGCTCGATCAGCGCGAACGTCTACGCGACCGCGGCGGGAACGGTGCTGCTGCTGCCGGTCACGTTCCTCGACGGCGGGTGGTCACCGCTCCTGCACGCCACGGCCGGCGCGATCGCCGGCATCGCCTACCTGTCGGTGATCGGAACCGTGCTCGGGTTCGTCGCCTTCTACGAAGGCGTGCGCCTGATCGGCGCGGCACGGGCAGCCTCGTTCGCGTTGCTCGTCCCGATCTTCGGCGTGCTGTCGTCCGTGCTCGTGCTGCACGAGCCGCTGCGCGCCACCCTGGTGATCGGCGGCGCGATCGTGATCTGCGGGCTGTGGCTCGCGGAGTCGCGGCGCGACTACGATCGAGCTCTCGCCACGAAGGAGGAAGCATGACCGCCACGCGCTCTTCGACCCGCGAAGCCGTCCCGTTCAGGATCCGCACCGCGGACGGAACGACGCAAGAGCTCTCGTACTCGTCGCCGCGTCCCGCGGAAGAGCACGACGAGCGCGAGGTGCTGGATTCGCTGCCGTGGTTCGAGCCCGGCAAGCCACTGCGGAACTTCATGCTCCACGAGACGGACTTCTACGACGAGGTCGAGCAGATCTGGGGACGCAAGTGGGGCGCCGAGGGGATCGGGACGCTGCGCGAGGTGCTCGTATCGCGGCCGACCGAGAACGAGATCAGGCCGGAGTACGCGGAGGAGTGGCAGTACTACTACTCGAGCGCGGGCGGAAACGCAGACCTCGGCCGGTTGCAGTCGCAGTTCGACGAGTACTACGCCGTCCTCGCCGACAACGGCGTGCGCGTCAACTACATCGAGCCGCCGGTGCCGGCGATCGGCGCGTACGGCTGGATCAAGAACCTCGTCACGCTCGCGGGCGGCGGGCTCGTCGTGCACGGCGGCGCGATCCTCCACCGCTACGGCCTCGGGTCGTGGCAGAAGGGTCGCGAGGTGATCTGGGAGCAGACGCTCGCGGCGCTGCAGGTCCCGATCTACATGACGATCCACGGCCGCGGCGTGTGCGAGCCGGGCGCCGGCCGCTGGCTCGACGAGAAGACGTTCGTCTTCAACGAGTCGGTCGTCGCGAACGAAGAAGGCCTACGCCAGCTCGAGTTCGTGCTGCAGAACCTCGGTATCGAGCTGATCGTCGCGCACAGCCCGGGGTGGTACGACTCGACCGGCCACGGGAACATCGGCACGTCGCACATGGACATGGTGATGCTCACGGTCGACGAGCGGAAGTGCCTCCTCGCGCCGCACCTCGTCAACTACGGTTTCGTGCGCGAGCTCGTGAAGCGCGACTTCACGATCATCGAGGTCCCCGTCGACGAGTACTGGGACCTCGCGCTGAACGGCGTCACGCTCGCGCCCGGCAAGGTCGTGATGAACGCCGGCTCGCCGACGACCGTGAAGGAGCTGGAGCGCCACGGCGTCGAGGTGATCCAGGTCGACTTCTCCGAGAGCCACAAGTTCGCGATCGCCGGCCTCCACTGCGCCACCCTGGAGCTCGTCCGGGAGCAACCCGAAAGCCCCTCGGTTAATTCCTAGACAACAAACATCCGGACGAGATCGGCGTCCGTAGAATCCGACAATGGCGGGCGTCGAACCGATCGGGTCGCTCCAACCTGCGGGTTTCGCCTCGAGCGACGACGCGCGCGAGCTCGCCGCCAGCTGGCGCCGGCTGACCCGCGCAGCGACCTTGGTCGCCGTCCTGACGAGCCCGGCCCTCGTCGCGTTCTTCATGCGCCAGGATCACTGGCCGTTCTGGAAGGCGATCCTGATCACCCTGCTGATCGTGGTCGCGTTCCGCGGGCTCGTCGACCTGCTCTTCCGGCGGATGATCCCGTGGCCGAGCCTCTTCGGCCTCGAGAGCCAGCAGCACCGCGAGGAGGACGTGCTCGGCCGGCGCCGCGCGTGGTTCTGGCACTTCTGGTTCCG
>Ga0207657_10002329_pt1 | contig 20592 bp, 16 predicted proteins | sample KBSC33metaG_FD_184316 | JGI IMG/M metagenome (GOLD analysis project Ga0207657, IMG submission 184316) | Corn rhizosphere microbial communities from Kellogg Biological Station, Michigan, USA - KBS C3-3 metaG (SPAdes) (version 2) | ecosystem: Host-associated > Plants > Roots > Rhizosphere > Soil ... | reverse complement strand
TCTGCTTTCAGTCAGCTTGCAATTGATACCACTCTCTGGAGAAATGCTGATTGGGCCAAACAAAAAGCCTTGTTTGCAGAGGTTCACCAATCCGTGCATGATATGGATGAATCTATTGACCGTCTTGCCAATTCACTGGCACACATGAACCCCAATGCGATGGCAGAAATGAAAAAAACATTTTGGAGCGGAACAGAAAATTGGGATACACTTTTAAAAGAAAGGGCAGCAATAAGCGGGCGATTAATTTTGAGTGATTTTACAAAAAATGCCATAGAAACTTTTAAGAATAAAGTGAAGAATAAAAAATCGGCATTGAAAATGAATTAATGGTTAGAAAAAGTTTAGAAGTTTATGGTTTAGAAAAGTAATCTCAGAAATTAAAACAATTTCAAAGATTAGGAATCTGGTATATTTCTTCGTTTACTGGTATATAGTTTAGAATAGACACCACGAACTATGAACTACGAACTCCAAACTATGAATTCTAAAGAGAAAATAAAATATATTTGTTTCCGCAATCAGGTAAATAGTTAATTAATAAATTCTATTATTATGCAATGGCAGGGAAGAAGGGAAAGCGATAATGTAGATGACCGCCGTGGCGTATCCGGCGGGGGATTGGCTATTGGCGGCGGTGTTATCGGCGTTATATTTATTCTTGCTAAATTTCTTTTAGGCGATGGTGATATCAACGACCTGAGCCAGTTGATGCAGCAACCACAGCAACAGCAGCAGGAAATGACTGTAGAGCAAAAAGCGGCTGATGATAAAGAAGCTTCTTTTGTGAGAGTGGTACTCGCAGATACTGAGGATGTGTGGACGAAAATATTTGGTGATATGGGCAAGACTTATACCAAACCAACATTGGTTTTATTCAGAAATTCTACTGCTTCCGGATGTGGAAATGCAAGTGCAGCAAGCGGCCCGTTTTATTGCCCTGCCGACCAGGATGTTTACATTGACCTTTCTTTTGCGCAGCAATTAAAACAACAATTTGGCGCTACCGGCGATTTTGCAATGGCGTATGTGGTTGCGCATGAGGTGGGGCATCATGTCCAGGATTTATTGGGCGTTACTAAAAAAATGCAGCAGATTCAGCAGCGGGTAAGCGAAACGGAATACAATAAATATTCTGTTCGTTTAGAATTACAGGCAGATTTTTATGCAGGCGTGTGGGCGCATTACGACCAGAAAATGAAAAACGTAATTGACCCTAATGATATTCAGGAAGCACTGACAGCAGCCAATGCAATTGGCGATGACCGTTTACAAAAAGAATATCAGGGAACCGTAACGCCGGATTCATTTACGCACGGCACTTCTGCGCAAAGAATGTATTGGTTCAAAAAGGGCTATGATACCGGCGACCTCAATCAGGGAGATACTTTTGCTGCGGGGAGTTATTAATTAGCTGATTAGTTAATTAGCCAATTAGCCAATGAAAAATGTTCCGGATTTTGCGCTTATACACACAAAAAATTCCTTTAGAATAAAATCAGAAATCCTTGTTATTTGTCTGTTTACTGGAAAAAAGAATTAGTGAAAATTGGTGTAATTCGTGGCTAAAAAATCTTTTGCGAGGCAAAAGAAAAATAAAATTATCACAGTTATTTCTTTGTTTACTGTAAAAAATAATTCGTGAAAATTTGTGCATCTCGATAGCTATCGGGAGTGGCTAAATTTTTTTGCGAAGCAAATCAAAATTCAATATGCCAACTTTCTTTCCTATGCAATCCGCCTTTAGAAAATGGCTTGAAAAAAATCATGATAAAGAGACAGAATTATTGGTTGGTTTTTATAAAGTAAGCTGCGGAAAACAAAGTATTACGTGGAGCGAATCTGTTGATGAAGCGTTATGTTTTGGCTGGATTGATGGGGTCAGAAAATCAATAGATGAAGAAAGTTATTCGATTCGTTTTACACCAAGAAAACCAACAAGCATCTGGTCGGCAATCAATATAAAAAAAGTAGAAGAGCTTACTGAAAAAGGATTGATGTATCCTAACGGGATAGAGGCTTACTCAAAAAGAAAAGAAAAGAAATCGAGAATTTATTCTTACGAAAAAGAAGCAGCCGTCCTTCGCAATGATTTTATGAAAAAATTTAAGGCGAATAAAAAAGCCTGGAAATATTTTCAATCTATGGCGCCATCTTATCAAAGAACTGCAATCCATTTGGTGATGAATGCAAAACAGGAAATCACCAAAGCGAAAAGGCTTAATGAATTGATAAAAGACAGCGAAGCAGAAAGAAAAATAAAAAGTTTAAATTATTGATGAACAAGATTTACGATATCATTGTAATAGGCAGAGGTTTGATTGGTTCTGCTGCCGCAAAATATTTGAGCCAATCGCAAAGCGTAGCATTGATTGGTCCTGATGAAACAACTGCTTTAGAAGAAGGAATTGTATTTTCAAGCCATTATGACCAATCAAGAATTCAAAGAATTATCGGCAAAGATGAAACCTGGACTTTGCTCAATCAGCAATCTGCGAATGAATATGATGCGATTGAAAATGCGACTGGCATTCACTTTCACTCTGGTGTTGGTTGTCTTTATGTAAATCCTTATGGGAGCGATGCGTATTTAGATAATGTATCAACGCAGGCAGAAAAATTTAATCAAAAGTATCAACCGTTTTCTGATGGCGAATTAATTCATTCTTCTTTTCCTGATTTTAATTTTCCTGCAACATCCACAGGAATGTTTGAGCCTTCGCCTTCGGGACATATTAATCCACGCCTTTTGATAAAAGCGCAATTAAAAATGTTTGAAAAAAATGGCGGCAAAATTTTTAATGATACGGTAAAGTCGGTGAATCGTGAAAATGGCATTTTAAAAATTGAAACCCTCGACGGAAAAACTTATCATTCAAATAAAGTTTTATTATCGCCGGGCGCTTTCATTAATTTCTTTAATCTGTTGAAAAAAAAATTATTATTACGCCTTAAAAGCGAAACGGCTATTTGGGCCAAAGTAAGCGCTGATACAGCTTTAGATTTATCAAAGATGCCGGCGCTTTTATACAATATCAACGAACCGAATATACAGGAAATCTACCTCGTGCGGCCCGTTGAATACCCTGACGGAAATTTTTATCTAAAAATGGGTGCTAATTTTCCAGGCGATATTAATTTTGATAATTTAAGGGATATTCAGGATTGGTTTAAGAATGAAAATGAAGGAGAGAATTTAAAAGTAGCGCAAGATGCTTTAATGCATTTAATTCCAAGGCTTTCCATAGAAACTTGCTATGAAAAAAAATGTATCGTTGCTTACACACCTCATGGCAAGCCCTATATCGGCGAAGCGGATGATAAAATATTTGTAGCTGCTGGAGGGAATGGTTATTCCGCCATGAGTTCAGATGCGTTGGGAAAAATTGCATCAGAACTATTACTAAAAAACAATTTTCCAAAAGAATACTTTTTTGAAAACTTTTCCCTGGTGTTTGCTGATTAAGTCAGGGGAATAAGCGAGATAAATACTTAATCTGAAGCAATTCGCAGGAATTTCTACTCGGTCACATTTTCGTTTAATTTTAAAAATTTTTGTTTCAAAAACCTCTTTTGGAACAATCATTGCGGAATAGCTATCAAAATTATATCTTATGAACAGAAATGTTAAAAACCTGGTTGGCTACCGCCTGAAAGAAACTGATGGCGAAATCGGAATTATCGAAGATTTTTATTTCGATGATATTACCTGGAAGATAAGGTACCTGGTAATAAGAACGGGAAATTGGTTCACCGGCAGAAAAGTACTTATCTCTCCCAAATCATTGCAAAAGCCCGACTGGGAACATGAAGAATTTCAGGTAAGTCTTACCAAACAGCAAATCAAAAACAGCCCTGATATTGACACGGAAAAACCGATTTCCCGGCAACAGGAGGAGCAATTGTATAGTTATTATCCATGGGGAACCTATTGGGGCAATGATCCTGATGAACATGGCGCAGGCATATTTGGCGCAATGCCAAGTGATCTTTACGAAGACGAAATAGAAAACAGCGCAGATAATATTGCTGTAGCAGAAGGAAAAAATGATCTTCATTTGCGCAGCACAGATAATGTAACGGGATATAAAATTCATGCTACTGACGGTGAAATTGGGAAAGTAGTTGACTACATTATTGATGATAACAATTGGCAAATTAAACATTTGGTAGTAGAGACCGGCTCATGGTTAGACAGCAGAAAAGTAATGTTATCTGTAGCGTATATCAAAGAAGTTAATTGGGATAATTCATTAGTAGTGGTAACTATCTCTACTGAAGAAGTAAACAACAGCCCTGAATTTGATATAGATAAGGTTTTAAATGAAACACTTGAACGCAGCCCGTATGCATACTCTGGAAAGTCGGGAAGATACTAATGTTTTATAAAACGAAAATTCAGTAAAATTGTTTGTTTACTGTGTCGCGATTAATAGCGTTTAAGTTTAAGAATATTTAATTGCTGGAAAAGATTACAGCTCTACTATAGGTTTTAGTATCCATCCTTCTGGACTACTATTTGCCATCCATTTCCCTTTCTTTCCAAATAAATATAACTACTTAATGAACTTTCATTGTTCGTTCTGGTAAGTGCTGTGGCCGCTATTATTATTGTATTTTGGCTTGGTGGAATCCCTGTTAAATTAAAATGATAAAAGTTATTACCGGATAAGATAATCTCTTTTATATTTTTTGGATCATTGTCATCCATATCGTTCAGATCATCAAACTGGTAAATAACATAGCGATTAATCAAATCGTTTTTTTGTTTCTCACCCAAATACAGATCTATTGAATTAGTAACGTAAGTTGGTTTAGAACTATCAAATAATAAAGTCGGTTGTTCAGGTTTTACAGAATCTATCCAGGCCATTGGCGGCGGTATCGCAGGATATTTGTAATAATTATTTCGCAGGCTGTCGTTCCATCCGTTAGGGTTACTGCTAAAGGTGCTGCTGCTAAAAAACACGCTTCCTTGTATCTGTGGATATTTTCTTAAAAATTTTATTTGATTGGGAAGCTCATTTTTATTTTTCCAGGCATAAGATCTTGGTTCCAAAGCCCTGTAAATTCCCTGCCCAATATATAATTGCGTTCCATAACTATGCGTGGCCCACCAATCTGTCAAAACTTCGAAACCCACTACTTTGTGACTTATTTCCCAATACAATTGCGGAACAACATAATCAATCCATTTCATCCTTAGCCACAATAAAATGTCTGCGTATAAATCATCATAATTTGTTTGGCCGGCTTTTGTATTGCTTCCTTCAGGGTCTTTATCAATATTGCGCCAGACGCCGAAAGGGCTTATTCCGAACTGGCAATATTTATTTTCTTCTTTAATCGCTTTGCCCAAATGGACGATGATTGAATCAACATTACTTCTGCGCCAATCGTCTCTGCTCATACCATTGCCATATTTTATAAAAGAAATGTTATCATTAAATTCCTTTCCGGCAATGCGGTAAGGATAAAAGTAATCGTCAAAATGAATGGCATCAATATCGTACCGCTCCACTACATCTCTCACTACATTTACCACAAACTTTTGGGCATCTTTATTTCCCGGATCAAAATATTTAACACCGCCATAATCAATAAACCACTCTGGATGTATTCTCGTAATGTGGGTCGGTGAGATAGAAGATTTTCCGATTTGGAATTCAGCACGATAAGGATTCATCCACGCATGAAATTCCATTCCTCGTTTATGCGTCTCCGTTATCATAAACTTTAAAGGATCGTAATAAGGAGAAGGTGGCTGCCCCTGTTTCCCGGTAAGATATTCGCTCCAGGGCTCGTATTGCGAAGGATAAAATGCATCTGCTGCAGGCCTTATCTGTACTACCACAGCGTTCATCCCGTTTCTTTTATGCATATCAAGCAGCTTTATAAATTCATCTTTTTGTTGCTGCGTAGTCAAATTCTTTGAAGAAGGGAAATCAATGTTAGCCACCGTAGCTACCCACACGCCCCGGAATTCATATTTCGACTGGGCAAAAAGTTTTTGAGAATTAAGACTTATAACAAGGACAAGTAAGCAACACAGGTTCTTCATAGATTCATTAAAAAATTGTAAGTGCGCAATTTACAAACAAATGATTAAAGCTGAATGCTGGATTAAGGTTGCCAACCTTCCAATTGAGCTTTTCTAGAATTAAAATTTAATTGTTCAAGGTTGGCAACCTTGCTGAAAGATCAGAGCTGGTTCCAGCTAATATTACCATCCTTCTCATCTTTCATCTCAATGCCGAGCGCGGCCAGTTGGTTTCTTATTTTATCAGAAGTAAAAAAATCTTTTTTAGACCTGGCCTCTTTACGGATGTCTATCAGCAAATCCATGATGCCGCTGAGCTGTGCAGAATTTTCAGAGTTGTCTTTTAACCCTAAAATTTCTTCAAGAAAAATAGAAAAGGATTCTTTTAATTTTTTTAACGTAGCTGAAGAAATAGCATCCGTTTTTATGATTCCGTCCTTAATAGAGTTGATTACCGGAACAATTTCAAACATGTTGGCAAGTACTTTCGCAGTGTTAAAATCATCATCAATAAATTCTTCAAATTCATTGATAAGTTTATTTATCTTTTCATCAAGTTCTTTATCTGCTGCTTCCCGCTCATCATCAATTTCCGGGAGTTTTTTTAATACTTCAAATGCTTCAAATAAACGTTTCAATCCTTTTTCAGCCGCCACCAGGGCTTCGCTGCTGAAATCAAGCGTACTGCGATAATGTGTTTGCAAAATAAAAAAACGAACTACCATCGGAGGAAATGCCTGGGAAAGTAAAGGATGATTTCCACTAAATAATTGGGTAAGTGTAATCTGATTGTTGTAACTTTTTCCCATTTTTTTCCCGTTCACGGTAATCATGTTATTGTGCATCCAGTATTTAGCGGGAGCTATATGATTGCAAATAGTGCTTTGCGCTATCTCACTTTCATGATGCGGAAACATTAGATCCATGCCACCTCCATGGATATCGAAATGTGCACCGAGGTATTTTGTAGCCATTGCCGAACATTCTATATGCCAGCCCGGAAAACCTTCACCCCACGGGCTGTGCCATCGCATAATGTGCTTCGGCGGAGCCGATTTCCATAAAGCAAAATCCGCTTTGTTTCTTTTTTCATCCTGTCCTTCAAGATCGCGCGTAGTTTCCAAAAGATCATCTACCACACGCCCGCTCAATTTTCCATAGTCATGATTGGCAGCATACTTTTTTACATCAAAATAAACAGAGCCATTTACTTCATAAGCATATCCCGCTTTTATTAATTCTTCAATCATCCCGATTTGTTCAACGATATGCCCGGTGGCTGTAGGTTCTATGTTAGGATCTAATGTATTCAACTGACGAAAAGCCCAGTGAAAAAGATTGGTATATTTATGAACCAACTCCATAGGTTCTACTTTTTCGAGCAGCGCTTTTTTTGAAATTTTATCTTCCGCCTCACGCCCTTCTTCCTCAAAATGGCCTGCATCCGTGATGTTGCGAACATAGCGGACTTTATACCCAAGATGTAACAGATATCGGTACACGACGTCAAAAGTAATGTAAGGCCTCGCATGCCCGAGATGACTTTCTCCGCTTACGGTAGGGCCGCAAACATACATTCCTACATGTGGCGGATTTATAGGAATAAATTCTTCTTTCTGCTTGGTCAATGAATTATAAACTTTAAGCGGCATACGAAATTTTACTATTTTAATAATTTGTTGATTATTTGGCCTCTGCGCAAATGTAAAGTAGTAAAGATATTACTACCTCAGTAAATGAAGAAAAAGCCACGAATTTCACCCTGCCTGACTGCGTCCCGTCTGATCAGGTCATCCGGGCGGGCATGCAGACAGGGAATTAACACGAATTTTTCCTTACTTTTTTATGATGATTTTTATAATTGGCGGTTTGTGAATTGCCCATCGGTTTTTTATTTTTACGGCTTGGAAGGATTATATCGCATATCCGCAACTATCGGAAAATGATCGCTAAGTGAGCTTTTTATCCTTGTGTATTGAATCATCTTAAAATTTTTACCGGCAAAAATATTGTCTATTCTCAAAGTCGGGGAAATGGAACTGAAAGTTCTCGAAATCCCCAGGCCCTTTTCTACAAAGGCGTTTTGAAGGCCTTTACCAATGGTTTCATAGGCATAGGAAACCGGTACATCATTGAAATCGCCACAGACTATAACGGGGTAAGGGCTGTTATTAATTTCATCTTTGATAAAATCTGCCTGCGATGCTCTTTTTAAAACACCCAATTTTATTTTTGAAACAATATTTTTTGATTCAAAAAAATTTCCTTGCACGGGTACTTTTCCGCTATCAAGAAAATTCAAATTTGTTTTTGAAAACTTCAGAGATTGAAGGTGAATATTATAAATACGCAAAGTATCTTTTCCGGACAATATATCAATAAACTGAAAAGTAGAATTATAGCTATTGGGATTGTTAACTAAAGTTTGCTTTCTGATAATAGGGAATTTTGAAAAGACAATAATGCCAAAATGATGGTATCTGTCAAAATCATCTTTGACCCGGTAAGAATATAAATAGTCTTTAAATCTTAATTCTTTTTCAATGTCCGGAAAATAATTGATAGCCAGTTTGTTTTCGCCCGCTACCATTTCCTGAAAACAAGCTATATCAGGATTGTACTTGTTGATAAGGTCAATCATGTACTGTTTATTCCGGGGCTCATCTTTGTAATGCAAAATATTGAACAGCTCTACATTCCAGCTCATAACACGTATGTCGCCATTCTTTTTTGCAAGGTTAAAATCCGGTCCAAAATTTAAAGAATAAACATTTTTCACGGCATGCCATGAAACAAGAATTACTAATAATGAAATGATACTAAATGCCGGTTTTACAAACAACCAAAATAAAATAAAAAGTAAAAGCAAAAGTATCAGGTAGGGCAGCAACAGAGTAAATAAACTTAAAAACCACCAATACTCAGGATCAAAATATTTCACATTAGCACCTGCAATAAAAAAGACTGCGATAATGATATTTAATGTAACAAATAACTTTTTTGTGAACCTGCGAAAAAAAGGTTTTTCCATTTATCCGATCCTTTTAATGATAAAAGCAGTTGGGAGATAAAAATTAAGAATTACACAAAATAACACGAATTCCTTATCACTTTTTTAAAGTTTGTATAATTTCCGGTTCATAAATTGGCAATTGCGGTTAGGTGCTAATTCAATAAGAAAATTAAAAATCAGTTTCGCGTGCTTTTCTCAGGATAGCTTTTTCTTCTTCACTTAAATGAGGATATCCTTTTTGATTGATCTTATCAAGAATCTCATCAATACGTTCCTGTGTTATTACGGGTCTTTTTACAAACGGTTGTTGTCCGTGTGTATTATAAAAAACTTTTTCTTTTATTTTCTCCTGCTTGTGTACCGGTTTCGGTTTGTCAGGGTTAAAAAGATTGACAAACCAATTATAAAGCTGAATCATCCACCGGCTCCAATCGTATCCTTTTCGCAGGCTTAACACAAATAAGAATCCCATAAGGCCGCCTCCCAAATGTGCCAAATCATGCGCTGTGCCCTGGCTTCCCGAAAAATCAATGATTACAAAAAGAACAGTAAGTATCCACAACGGAATTCCCCCATTCAGCATTTTAAACAGGCGATAATCCGGCGAGAGCGTAGTGGTTGCGATTGCTATAGCCATGATACCCGCACTGCCGCCGTACATGGATGAATATTCAATTTGATCCCGCAATGCCGGAAAAGCATAGCTTGAAGCAATGAAGACGACCGCTCCGGCCAAACCTCCATAAATATAAACCGGAATTATTTTTGAATTGCCTGACAGATCCTGTAAAATAGTACCAAAAAACCAAAGCCATAGCAAACTTATAACGGTGTAAATAACACCAACATGTACAAACATATAAGTAAACACTGTCCAGGGCATTTGAGCAAGTGAAGATAATTTTGCAGGAACGATGAACCATCTTAAGATCTCATAATTAAACGCGGTTCCGGAAGATTGTGTGAGATAAAAGATAACCTGGATAAGCCCGAAAGAAACAAAAAGTAGCGCATTGATAGCTACAAGCGCCATCAGTGCGTTATTATCATCACCCAGGGAAATCTTTCTGAAACGCCTGTCAATATATCTTTCTGACTCACCCATTATACTTACTTAGATTATGCTTTGTAAAATTACCAAATTACTGCGATTTAAAAACAGGGAATTTCAAATTTTAATAATTGTTTTTGCCTGATCTTTTCCAGATAATACAAAGAATCAAGCCCATAGCCAGGCCGCCCAAATGTGCAAAGTGGGCTACGTTTCCTCCAAAACCTGAAAATTGTCCGAAGAGATCGATGGCTGCATAGATAATAGCAAGGTATTTGGCCTTGATGGGGAAAGGAATGGGTAAGATAAAAAATTCAATATTAGGAAATGTATAAGCGAATGCACCTAACAAACCCATCACCGCACCGGAGGCTCCAATAGCAAAGCCAACGGGCACCAGGAACATTTCTGTAACGCCTGCTGCAAGTCCGCAAACCAAATAAAAAATCAGAAATCTTTTTGGTCCCCAAAGCCTTTCTAACGCTGCGCCAAACAGCCATAAAGCATACATATTAAAAAGAATATGAAGAAAGCCACCGTGCGCAAACATGTGTGTAACCAATTGATAAGGTTTGAATAGTCCGGTATCTATAGACCAAAGCCCTATCCTACTGGTAAGCCAGCCAAGGTTGTTACCGCCTGTTACGTCATATCCCGATTTATCAAAAACCATCTGCGCCACAAAAACAATCACATTTATGATGATAAGATTCAATACAACCGGCGTGGAAGATTGAGAAGGCCGGTACCTGTTGTTATAAGCCATTCAATAAAAATTTAGGCTGCAATTTCGGAAATGTTTATTGAAATGAAATATTATAGGTGAGCCTTATGTTTCACAAGGTATAAATTCATGAAATTTCGCTACAAAAGAGTAGAAATTTTTATACCGGTAATATCACTATGACATCATTTTGATCGTAAGTACTTTTGATACAGATGATAACAAATATGCCAGCCTTCGGAGGAATTTTATCAAAGGATGAGATCAATAAAATTGTGGCTTTTTTATCTACACAGAACTAAATATTTTTGAAGGCATCTGGCCGAAAGCTTATTAGATAAAAATCTGCTTTATTTGTTGCTTTACTGACTCACAAATTTTGCAACTCTTCTGCACAGAAAACAAGGCATATTATTATCAGCAGTCATAACCGTTTGAACAATCTTTGCCGTAAGCCTAATAAACCCCGTGTCAATAAAAGAAACAACATAATACACCTAAAATACTTTTCGATAAACAACAACATTAAAACACGCAAATCAACCGGCTCTATAAAAACTATGTATCTGCCAGCAAATCGAAATATTCATCATCTTCATTTTTGCCTCCAAAGCCTTTTCCAATAGTTTTATAGGTTTCTACAAATTCAATGGCGCTTATCCATTTTACCATTTTATACCCCAACTGGTTTTCCACCCGTAGCCTTATGGGAGCGCCGTGCTCAATAGGAAGCGCTTCATAATTCATTTCCCAGGCCAAAATAGATTTCGGTTTCATGCAATTGTCCAGTGTATTGGTGTCATAATAAATTCCGCCATACAGCCCTTCCCCAAAAGAATAAAAAGCTACGGTAGTTACATTGGCATGAGGTTTTACCAAATCTATTATTTCCTTCATTGGAACTCCTGCCCATTCCGCAATTCCCGTCCATCCCTGTATGCAACTATGCATTTCAATAGTTTCTTCTCTGCCCATTTTTTTTAAATCATCTAATGAAAGTTCTACAGGGTTTTCAACCAGGCCATAAATTTTAAGTTTATAATCTTTAAAATTATTTCCTTTCAGATTTTTCCATTCTTTAGAATCAGGCATTTTTCCGTTGGGCCAGAAATAAGGGGAGATGTCTTTTTTGGTGTAATATTTTTTTGGCTTGAATTTATTAATAGTCTTAAGCCATAGCGATTCATTTATAGTTTTCTCCAAAAATTGAAGCGTTCGCTGTTTGCGCCATGACAGCCAATGCGCCAGCATATTAAATCCTATCACAAATGCAACGATGATAATCCCTACCCACAAACCTATTGATGAAGGGTCATTGCTTTTATTGAGTATAATATGGTTCATGTTTTTATGAAGGCCCGTCAAGGCTACGAGTGCTACATGCACGATTATAAAAATCACATAACACAACATGATGAGGAAATGAAACGAACGGGCAGTCTGGCGATTAAAAAATAACTTCTGATACCAATGAAAGCGGCTGTCAATAGCCGGTGACATCGCTAATCCTGTGAGCATTGCCAATGGTGCCATTACAAATATAACCGAGAAATAAGCAAGCTGTTGCAAGGCATTAAAATGATAAAACCCGTTTGGTTCAATTGGCATGTTAAAAGTAGCATAGTGTACAAAAACATTCCAGCTATCCGGAATTATTTGCAAAGAAGCAGGTACCAAACGTTTCCACTGATCGGTATAAAGTAAAAGGAAAATAAATATAACTCCATTTAAAATAAAAAACGGCACGGTGATAAAATGCCACGATCTTGCAATACCTACCGTGTGGCGATACCCAGGCAAACCCGCTACAGGGCTAATGTACCGTGAATCCTGCTTTGCTGTCCAGGTTTTATCTTTTGGAAATACTACGGGCGTAAAACGAATCCATTCCGTTTCAGGGCCACATCCATTATTCCAGTACAACCTTGGATGATCCGCAAGAATAGAAAGGCCGCTTCTTATAATTAAAATTAAAAAAAAGAAGTTTACCCAATGACTGACATTGATCCACATAGGAAACCCGGAAGGTTGATTAGGCACAGCCACCGGAGAAAAAGATAAAGAGGGATCCGGAGGTAATCCAAAAAATAAATATTGTATCCATGCAATTATAATGGAACCTAAAAGCACCATACCAATTATAAACATCATGTATGGTTTTAATCTTACAAAAAAGCGCCTGTCTTCAGGATAATGCATTGCTTTTTCAGCAGGCGTAAAATGAGGAATCATTATTCAGTATTTATTATTTGAGCACAATAATTATGCAGCAACATTTGTTTGAAAAGAAAAATATTGAATGCCAACCTTAATCATCTCTCAATATATTCATCAGTACAATTTTCCAAAAAAGTCTCAATCGTTTCAACCCGGTAAGGGAGCCGGAAAGATTCCAGCTCGTTCTGAAAATATATTCTGTCGAAGGAAGCAAAAGCAAGATACGGCTAATATCGCCACTCGATTTTTCCTTTTGATTTTGCAATTTTTTCTTTATGAAAACGGTAACCAACGGACTTACCAAAAAGTACCACGTTAAGAATATAAGTAAGGATCTCAAAAGTATCAGCAATGCTTTATATGAAGAAAGAACAGGCTTGCCTATTTTAAAAAGAGACTGAAAAAAAAGTAACAGTAAAAGTATCCAGATAAAAATAAAAACGCTTCTTAATATTTTCCTTTTTTTGTGTGAAGCCGGATGGTTGCTAAATTGCTTGCCGGTATCCACCGGGGCGATTACAAATTCATGTTGGGTCGCTTGCCATGATTGGGATTTAGGAACTATCCGTGACGCCCATATACCAACTAAAATTCCAACAACTCCATGAATAAAAATATACATAATTGCCAGCAACAGCGAGTAATTATTAACTACTTTTTGATGGGTAAGCTTTGTGATAAACTCATTTACCGCATTCCAAAAACCAACACCATATAGCAAGACCAAAACAAAGATTCTTTGTATTGCCGATTCTACCAAAGCTAAAAATCCCAATACAATACACGAAAGCCTGAAGTGTTTTAAATTGACAAATAAAATCTGTCCCATCACGCCTTGAAAAAGAACAGCAAAATAGGCAGTAGGAGGCGTATTGGGACTTAACATCATTTTAAAAATACACACAATAATGGTTGCTTTTAAAATCGCACCATTTGTTATGAGCTTTCGACTCATTGACAATTTTGTATTTGCCTTTTTATCTCCTGCATAATACCCAATCAGGCAAATACAGAGCACCGCAAAACCTGAAAGAAACATTCCCGAAAACGGGAAATGCAATCCATGAATGATTCCACCGGCCACACCTTCGCTTATTACCCAAAGAGTTATTAAACGATAATAAAGATTCCCCCGGGAGGAGGTATTTTCTTCGACGACAGGCATTTCGTTTGTTCAGATTTATGATAGGAACACCGTTCGTTGTCAGATGTAAAGATACATTGCGAGAGTTATCTAACGGTGCATTTCAAGATGTCCCATGGGTCGGCTGGTAGTAAACAGTGCAGACACTGCTCACGGCGCGCCGCCCGGTTCGTGTCATGAACCGGCAACGATTTGAAATGGACACCATTTAACCGGCTCTATTCAATTAATTCTTATTTTTATAAAATAAGTTGATTGTTTCCTGTTCAGTCAATAAAAAATAATTTTTTATACTCATCCAATTTTTAAAGATGAAAGCGCTTATCATCGTAGATATTCAAAATGATTTTCTTCCCGGAGGCGCATTGGCCGTGCAAAATGGTGATGCCGTAATTCCTGTAATCAATAAATTACAAAGTCAATTTGATTTGGTAATAGCCACCCAGGACTGGCATCCTGCGGATCATAAAAGTTTTGCGTCTATGCATCCCGGTAAAAAAATATTTGATGAAATAATGCTTGATGGATTGCCACAGGTATTGTGGCCCGATCACTGCGTTCAGGAAACTGAAGGAGCTAAATTTTCTGCTCAATTAGATACTAAAAAGATTGAAGCAATTTTCAGAAAGGGAATGGATAAAAATATAGATAGCTACAGTGGCTTCTTTGATAATGGAAAAAAGAAAGCCACCGGCATGGGCGCTTATTTAAAGGGAAGAGGAGTTACCTCAATATATGTTTGCGGTTTGGCCGCCGATTATTGCGTGTATTTTACCGCTTTGGATGGATTGGAAATGGGTTTTCAATCTACCATCATTACTGATGCGACGCGCGCCATTGATAAAGAAAATTTTGAAAAAGTATTAGAAGATTTTAAATCAAAAGGTGGGCAGGAAATCAGAAGTGAGGAAATTTCAAAAATGGAATAACTAATAACTTAGCATCATATAAAACATGATTTTTCTCTTACTGGTTTAATCTAATTAGTTCTAAAATGAAATAAGAATCCAGTGAATTTGTTCGTTTACTGTCATTTTAGTGTAATGGGTTCGCTGCCTTAAATTTTAATTTATTAATAAACAGAATATTCATTTAAATTTAATTATGAAAAAATATTTTGTTCTTTCAATTATTACTTTAATGGTTTTGTTTGGCTGTGTATCGCGAATACAATATATGGGAAGAACCTACCCTGCTACAAGCAACGTAGATATTTATTATAGCCCGCATGATGTAAAAAAAGATTACGAGGTAATAGGAAAAGTAAGCAACGTCGGAAACAAGTTGCAAAAAATACAAAATCGAATTGTTGAGGAGGCGAAAAAGCGTGGTGCTGACGGCATCATCTATTCGAATATACAAAGTACAACACAGGTTGTTAACGGAAATTCTTCTTCAGGCAGATTATTAAACGCTGACTTCATAAAGTATAAATAAATCAGACTCTTCCTTAATTGCAATTATTTTTTTAGAAAAGATAAGAAACTTGCTTATTTATTGCCTGCCCGAATGATTCGTACAGGCGGGGTTTACTGCTGCAATGAATTTCGCTGCCCCGGTTGGTGTCCCCACCAACCGGAATACTTATAAAGCTTACAATGCATTTTTATCCAATTTAGAAAACAGCTTGAAATTTTAAGAAGTACTTTTGTACATCTTCGAAAAGTCATTAAAATTATAAAAGTGCTACCGAAAAATTTTCAAACCGAAAAAGAAAAACTATTTAATCAGCTACACCATAGTGGCGATCTTCTGGTGCTTCCAAACATCTGGAATCCGCTGGGAGCCTTGCTATTGCAGGATTTAGGATATAAAGCCGTAGCTACTGCCAGCGCGTCTATTGCTCTGGCGAATGGATACCAGGATGGAGAAAAAATTCCATTCAATGATTTATTATTGATCCTTGAAAAAATAGTAAAGAGTGTAACCATTCCGGTAACGGCAGATGTGGAAAGTGGCTATGCAAAAAATAATACTGAGCTATCAGAAAATATTAAAAAATTAATTGACACAGGAATTGCAGGAATTAATTTTGAAGACAGCAAACATGATGAGCAAAAATTATTTACGAAAGAAGCGCAATCTGAAAAAATAAATCTCATCAGAAAAACTGCCTCCGAAATGGGAAGCGCTCTTTTTATAAATGCACGTACAGATGTTTTTATAAAAGAAAAGAATTTATCCAACGAAGAAAAAATGGCTGAAGCGATTAACAGGGGAAAAGCTTACAAAGCTGCCGGAGCCGATTGTTTTTACCCGATTTTTTTGAAAGAAAAAGAAAGCATAGTGACGATTATGAACGAGGTTTCGTTGCCTGTAAATATTTTAATGGTTCCGGGCATTCCTGATTTTTCAACATTAAAAGAAATCGGGCTTGCAAGAATAAGTCTCGGACCCGGTTTTTTAAAATATGCCATCAATTCGATGAAACATATCGGCCAAAAATTATTGAATTATGAAGGAATGGAAGAAATTATAAACAACCCAATTACGACAGATTATTTAAATAAATTAATTTCAAAAAAATAAAACGATGACAAAAAGAATTAACGTTTACAGCCTGGAACCCGCTGCATACAAAGCATTGAGAGGTGTGGAAGATTATGCCAGGACTTCTCAATTACCAGCCTTGCTCCGCGAAATGATAAAGATAAGGGCTTCGCAAATAAATGGCTGTGCTTATTGCATTGACATGCATACAGAGGACGCCATCAAAATAGGCGAAACTCCGCGAAGAATATTTGCTTTATCAGCATGGAAAGAATCTCCTCTATTTTCCGAAGAAGAAAGGGCTGTTTTGCAATTAACAGAAGAAGTAACTATGATATCAAAACATGGCGTAAGCGACGCGACTTACAATGCCGTTTTAAAATTTTACAGTGAAAACCAATTGGCGCAAATCCTGATGCAGATTGTTGTTATTAATTCATGGAACAGAATTGCCATTTCTACCAACCAGGTTTTTGAACCGCATAAATAATACCTTGATTAAAATATCCGGGATATAAACGTGAAACAATAAACCATTAAGGAGTTAAGGAAATTAAGCGGGTTATTTTCAATGTCAATTTTTAATTAGTGGAAGCTGATTTTTGTAAAGAAGTAATGGCTGTGTATAATACGCCGGCAGAACCTCTGAAGTTTCCAGACCCTGCCGGCTTGCCTTCCACCGTGTACCATTCGTAGAATCCGTGGTTGCTGATCACCCTGTCAATCATTGGTTTGATTTCCTGGTAGGCTTCCTTTATAAATCCATATCGTACCAATTGCGTTATCATCCGTGCGCCAAACCAAGTCCAGTCGCCACCATTTTGATAACCGTAAGGATACATTCCTTTATTTTTAAAAAATCCCTGCGGATATGGAGGATAAACCGTTAATCCGATAGACATCGCTCCCGAGGCTTTTATATCGCGCAGCATTTGTTCATTTACTGTTTGTATTTCTTTTTTGTTCAACAAGCCAGCTTCAATTGCTATAGCGGTGCCGCCATGATAATTTATTTTATTCTCATCGAAAGAAGCGGGAAATGGCGAACCATTCAGATAAATATGCGGGATGAATTTCTGGCGCTTCTCATCCCAAAGATACTTTCTTATATTTTTCCGGATTTTCTCTCTTACCTGTATCCATTGATTTTTGCCGGGAAATAATTCAATATAATTATTCAGCGCGATAACCAACATGGCATTATCATAAATATCAATGGCAGGATGACTGGCTGAGTCCATCACCACTCCCCACGGGGTTTCGGGTTGTACATCGCCCCAATCCACTGTGGTAGCGCCATAGATAAGACCGTATTTAGATGAATAACGTTTGTTCATTAAAAACTGCAGCGCATCTGACAGGCGCGCTTGCACGGATTTTCCATCAATAATTTCCGAAAGAAATTCTCTGTCCTTTGTGGCTTCTACATATTTATAAACTGCTTGTATCAACGAAGTTTCCTGGTCAGTTTCTACCGTATTTTTATGCCCCGCAAAATTGGGCGCATTCTTACTATAAATATAATCGTAGCCAACATCGGCTTTTTTCCTGGGTATATAACCGTCAACAATATTTCCATCATCACCCTGCATTTGAAAAAATATCCGAAGCCGGTCTTTTATTGAATCACGCGGCATCACTTTGCAGGAAAGCTGAATGAAAGTATTAAAATCTCTTATCCATACTTCGCCGTAACCACTGCCGGCATTGAATCCTGTCTTAATCAAATCTGCCGCCATCGTTTTAACCCGGTTCAGCGAAGTGTTGTTTTTTATTTCGGTGACTAATTCTTTTGTTGACTGGGCATGCAGTTTATTGCTCCATGTAAAGGAAAGAAATAAGCAGAAAATTACTAAAATTTTTGAGTGCATATTATTTTGTTTAGATAAGTTTTATTTATAAAAAAAGAAGCCATTAAATCTTAAAAACAGTAAAGCAACAAATAACCAGAAAAATCATTTTACCGTTATGAATTGTCTTTCGAAAATGTTATTTAAAACATCATTGATTTCCCTTCGAAATCAATCCCCATTTCTCGTTCGGCTTTGGGCCCATTTCCAATATCAATTCACCTCCTTTTAATAAATCACTTGCCGGAAAGATACTGGAATTCAAAGGTTTTCCATTTAATGAGGCGCTTTGGATATACATATTTTTTCTTGAAACATTATTTGCCTTAATGGTAAACTTGCTGCCGCGTCCAAAACGTTTTCCCAAATCAATGGTTACCTCTTTATAAAGAGGGCTGGCTATTTCATAAACGGGATTCACACTACATCCTCCATCAGTTTGAAATAATCCTATCGCCGCCATCAGAAACCAGGCACTCATCTGGCCCTGGTCTTCATCTCCTAGATAAGCGTTAGACAAGCCGTAGCCATAATATCTTTCAAGAATGGCGCGACTCCATTTTTGCGCCAGCCACGGACGATTGACCCAATTAAATAAAAACGGGAAATGCATGGTTTGCTCATTGCCCTGTACCACCGGGAAATCCCAATAGGCATCACCGGGAGCATTGAAACGCCATTTGTAGCTTTGTTCAAAACCCCATTTTAACCGGTTTACAAAAGTATCTATGCCAATCATTTTTGCCAATGCAGGAACATTCTGCGGAACAAAATAAGTGAGCTGCCATGCGTTTCCTTCTACATAATGTTCATTAGCGCCTGACCGAAATGCATCAAAATGAGGAAACCAGGTTCCATCTGATTTTCTTAAACGGGCATAACCGGTTGTTGTATCAATCGCATTTTTCCACCATGATCCACGATCGGAAAAAAGTTTATAATCCTCAGTTTTGTTGAGTGATTTCGCGAATTGCGCAACAGTCCAGTTGTCGTAAGCATATTCCAGCGTATTGGAAAAACGGCCTTTATCGTAAGGAACATATTTGTATTTTAAAAAGGCTTCCAGGTCCTGGTATCCGGCTAAACCGGTACCTACTTTTTGAGCGGGTGTTGTCTCCATTTTTCTTACTGCCGCATAAGCTTTTTGAACATCATAATCCCGTATGCCCATTTGATATGCGCCCACAATAAGTGGTATTTCATGTTCGGCTACCATTACCGGAATGTATTCCATCCCTGCCGGGCCTTTGGCCAGCCAGCCGTTAGCATCGTACATAGCCAATTGCGATTTCACCCATTTTGATGACCATTCAGGAGTTACAAGGTTCCAGAACTGGTTTAAATTCCAGAATGTATTCCAAAAGGCATCGCATCCCAAAGCCAGTGAACTTTTATCTTTCAAATGCTGAATATTTTTGGTAGCATCTATCCATCTGCCATCTACATCACTATAAGTATTGCGGCTGCATAATGCACGATACATGTTGGTATAAAAACGGATTTTTTCGCGCCGGTCTGAAGTAGAAATTTTAACGCGGTCAAGAAGGTTGTTCCACGTAGTTACGTTGAATTTTCTAACGGCATTGAAACTCCATCCAAAAGGTTTTGAAATTTCCTGTTGCAGGTTTTCAGCCGCGTTGGAAATGCTTACATAAGATATACCTGTTCTTACCTGCACCACGGGATTTTTAATTGTATTAAATTCCACATACACGCCCGCATGTTTTGCATTCTTCACTTTCAGTTGCGACACATTTTTCTGAACACTACTATCTGCCCACGAACCAAACAACGATATAGGCTGATCAAATTCCATCACAAAATGAATCGTGTAATCCTGGTCAATTTCTTTACCCCAGACTCCCGGCGCTTTTTGTTTACTGAAACCTTCGATACGATGATCACTCACTTTGGTAATTTCTACATCCTGTAATTCATAGCCGTATTCAGCCGGTGTGGCCAAATCAATTAAAACCCTGGAAACTTTTTCTTTGGGAAATGTATAACGCTGAAAACTGCAACGCGTAGTAGCCGTAAGTTCTGCAGTGATATCATATTTTTTC
>Ga0207657_10002328_pt1 | contig 20592 bp, 22 predicted proteins | sample KBSC33metaG_FD_184316 | JGI IMG/M metagenome (GOLD analysis project Ga0207657, IMG submission 184316) | Corn rhizosphere microbial communities from Kellogg Biological Station, Michigan, USA - KBS C3-3 metaG (SPAdes) (version 2) | ecosystem: Host-associated > Plants > Roots > Rhizosphere > Soil ... | reverse complement strand
TGACAAAGCCATGAGCCTCGCCTAGGCGCGCGCCCATGCCGCTTCGCGTCGCCGTCCAGATGGATCCGATCGAGACGATCAACATTGCGGGCGATTCCACCTTCGCCCTGATGCTCGGCGCCCAGGCGCGCGGTCACAAGCTCTATCATTATCTGGCGCAGGACCTGACGTATCAGGATGGCAGGCTCTACGCGGGCGTGCACGAAGTCAGCGTGCAGGCCGTGGCGGGCAATCATTTCAGCCTCGGCGCTTTCTCGATCCTCGACCTCGGCAGCGACGTCGATGTCGTGCTGATGCGCCAGGACCCCCCGTTCGACCTGGGATACATCACAGCGACGCACCTGCTCGAGCGGATCCATGGCGAGACCCTGGTGGTCAACGATCCCGCGGCCGTCCGGAACGCACCCGAAAAGGTGTGGGTGCTCGATTTCGCCCGCTTCATGCCGCCGACGATGGTCACGCGGTCGCTCGGCGCGGCGCGAGAATTCCTCGCCAAGCACGGCGACGTCGTCCTGAAGCCGCTTCACGGCAATGCCGGGAAGGCCGTGTTCAAGGTCTCCCGGGACGGCGCCAACCTGTCGGCCCTGATGGAGCTTTTCAACGCCACCTATCGCGAGCCGCACGTTCTCCAGGCGTTCGTCCCGGAGGTGTCCTCCGGCGACAAGAGGATCATCCTCGTCGACGGCGAATTTGCCGGCGCGGTCAACCGGATCCCCGCGGTTGGCGATATCCGGTCGAATCTCGCTTTGGGCGGAACTGCCGAAGGCGCCGAGCTTACCGACGCCGAGCGTGAGATCTGCGACGCGCTCGGCCCCGAGCTGAAGCGGCGCGGACTGCTGTTTGTCGGGATCGACGTGATCGGCGGCCGCTGGCTTACGGAGATCAACGTGACCTCGCCGACCGGAATTGTCGCGGTCGACAAGTTCAACGGAACCGACACTCCGGCGCTGATCTGGGATGCGATCGAACGCCGCCTGTCCGATCGCCGCTAGAAATGATCTGATATGGCTAAGCTTTGCTGAGAAAGGTGCTGTTACATCCTTCAACACACCAAACCATAATGGTTATTTAGGCGCTCGTTTACCGCGGCCTTCGTAGCCAGACCGGGTCGCGGCGAGCGGGCCTCCCCACTACCCGAAATCGCCGCGGCAAGTTCAGCGTGTCGAGTTCAAGCTCGGGGGTGGGCGTGGCGATAAACGTCAAGCAGGCGTGCCGCGTCCACCGCCGTATAGATCTGGGTCGACGAAAGGCTCGCATGGCCGAGTAGTTCCTGGAGCGCTCTCAGGTCCGCCCCCCTCGCCAGCAAATGGGTCGCAAAGCTGTGCCGCAGCGCGTGCGGGGTCAAAGTATCGGGAAGTCCGAGCCTACGGCGGGCGCTTGCGACCGAGCGCCGGACCAGGTCGGGATTGAGCGGACCGCCGCGCGCCCCGACGAACAGGGAAGTCTCGCCGGAAATCGGAAACGGGCACTGGCGGAGATAATCCTCGATCGCCTCGCGAATCGCCGGCACTATCGGCACGATGCGCGTCTTGGACCGTTTTCCGATCACCCTCAGCGTTGACCCGATCGGAAGCATATTCGCGGTCAGCGACAGCGCTTCGGCGACGCGCAACCCGGCGCCATAGAGCAAGAGCAGGACGGCGAGGTCCCGAGCGCCGATCCACGGCGCGCTCGCGGCTCCGGCGGCGTCTTCTGCAAGACCCATCGCCTCGTCGGGAGCGGCCGGACGCGGAAGCGTACGCGGGCGTTTCGGCGCACGGGTCCGCGGCAGCTGAGCCGGCGTACCGGCCTGCTCGGCGGCATATTTCAGGAAAGCTCGCACCCCCGACAGCTCACGTGCCGCCGATGACGCCCCGAGGCCCTCGGCGCGGCGCTGCGCAAGGAAGGCGCGGAGGTCCGGCGCGGTCAATCCGAGAAGCGAGTCGGGTCCGATTGTCTCTCCGCGATAGCGCCCGAGGAAATCGATGAACCGATGCGCTGTCGCCACATAGGCGCGCACCGTGTGGATGGAGCGGCGGCGATCGTGTTGCAAATGGCTGCCCCAACGCGCGGCGAGGGCGGCGGCAGGGTGAACTAAGCCAGCTTCGGTTCGATCAGCCACCGGCGGATGATAGCCGCAAGGCTCCGCCCAAGGAACATCAGCAGTTCCGATCCGTGGCGCGCGTCGAGACTGAGCTCCGCGCGCTGCCCGATCGCCAGCAATCCCAACGGCAATGGCGGCTCGCAATCGATCCGCACAAGAGCCTCCGCGCGAATCAGGTCGCAGGCCGGGCCGAACAGCGGATGACCACGCTCGACCGTCCGCATTTCGACTCCGTTGATCTCGCCTACCGCGCGCTCGAGTAGCCGCGGCTCGACCATCTGAACGCCATTGCCGTCGGCTCGAAAGCCTTTGTCCCCGATTATCAGCGCCAGCGCGACCGCGTCGATCCTGAGGATCAACGGCCATTCCTGAGTAACGACATGGAGCAGCGCATCCACCCCGTCGGCTTCCATCGCCGCGAGCACTGCCGAATGGATGGAGGCGACCGCGCCCGAATGGCCGCGGGCGAAGGCGATCAAATCCTGGTTGGCTTCCTCGACCGCGCCCAAGCGCTGGCGAAGGTGCGCGACCGCGCGTTCTTCGAAGGGAATGACCGTAGCCATGGAGGCGGAAGATACGCCCGCAGCGGTTAATTTCCTACTGAACGGCGCCTACCCGTTGGAAAGAGCCCAAAAAGAAAGCGGCGGCACCCGAAGGTACCGCCGCCCCCATGCTCTTACGCGACGAACGCTTAGAGCTTATTCGAAACGTTATTGAACGTCGTGCCGAGCTTCGTGCCGATGTTCTGCATCGCAGCGATAGCGGCAACGGCGATCAGGGCCGCAATCAGACCGTATTCGATGGCGGTCGCGCCCTTGCTGTTTTTAATCAGCTTCAGAAACTTGCTCATGGTCTAGCTCCTTGGTTCCAAGGGGCTTCACGCCCCACCCGCAGTCCACACTTGCAGGATGCCAAGGAATTTACGGGGTCACCCGTTAGAAAAGGGTTACATCCGAGGGTTGACGGCCGTTAACCTCGAATTTGGCGAAAAACCGTGAATCAGTCGAGATTTTCGCCGGCGGCCGCCTCCCAGACGCCCGCGCTCAAATCTTCTGGCCCGTTTTCTGCCAGTCGGCGAGAAAACTCTGGATCCCAGCGTCGGTCAGCGGGTGCTTGAACAGCTGCCAGATGATTTTGGGCGGAGCGGTCATCACGTCGGCGCCGATCTTGGCCGCCTCGACGACGTGCATCGGATGGCGGATGCTGGCGACGAGGATCTCCGTCGAGAAGTCGTAATTGTCATAGATCATGCGGATGTCTGAAATGAGCTCCATTCCCGGCTGGCCAATATCGTCGAGCCGACCCACGAAGGGCGAAATGAAGGTCGCACCCGCTTTGGCGGCGAGGAGGGCCTGGGCCGCTGAGAAGCAGAGGGTCACGTTGACCATCGCTCCGTCGGAAGTCAGCGCCTTGCAGGCCTTCAGCCCGGCAGGAGTCAGCGGGACTTTGACCGCGATATTCTTGGCGATCTTCCGAAGCACTTCGGCTTCGCGCATCATCCCTTCATAGTCGAGCGCGACAACTTCTGCGGAAACCGGGCCGCCGACGACTTCGCATATCTCGCGAACGACCTCGAGGAAGTCGCGGCCTGCCTTTTGGACGAGCGACGGATTGGTCGTCACCCCATCGAGCAATCCGGTTTCGGCGAGCTCGCGGATTTCGGCGATCTCGGCGGTGTCGGCGAAGAACTTCATTGATCACCCTCGGCTCTGTAATGACCGTTGGCATAGCGGCGAGCGCGGCAGCCGTCACTCGATTCGGGAGGCTATCGATGAGCGAGCATGTTCGGGTCGAACGCGACGGGCCGGTTCTAGCGATTACACTCAATCGGCCTGAACGGCGCAATGCCATCACGGTCGCCATGTATGCAGCGCTGGCCGACGCGATCGAGAGCGCCGCGGGCGACCCGTCGATCCGTATCATCACTGCACGTGGAGAAGGCCAGGATTTCGCGGCCGGCAACGATCTTGCCGACTTCCTCCAGGCACTTCCGCGCGGCGATGAAGAGATCCCGGTCTGGCGGCTGCTTCGCGCGATTGCGGAATGCGAAACCCCGATCGTCGCGGCGGTTCACGGCAATTGCGTGGGCATTGGAACGACCATGCTGCTCCATTGCGATCTCGTCATCGCGGACGAGACGGCGCGATTTTCGATGCCGTTCGTGGATCTTGGCCTGGTTCCGGAAGCGGCAAGCTCGCTGCTGTTTCCGCGCCTCGCGGGCCGTCGCCGGGCGGCGCGCTACCTGCTGCTAACAGAGCCCTTCGGCGCTGAGGAGGCGCTGCACATCGGGCTGGTCAGCCATGTCGTTCCGGCCGGTACCCAGGACCAGGCCATGGCTCGGATTGTAGCCGCGCTTCTCGCCAAGCCGGCGGAGGCGTTGCGGCGGACCCAGCACCTGCTGCGTCACGGCGCGCGCGAGGAAACGCTCGAGCGGATGCGGCGGGAAAGCGCGGAATTCACAGAGCGGCTCGCCTCACAAGAGGTCAAGGACGCGATCGCGGCCTTTTTCGAGCGGCGGAAGCCCGCCGATCCGGCCTAGTGGGCGATATAGACCCGCTTGCTGCGCGTCAGCGAGACCGCTCGACCATTGAAGAACAGGAAGTTCGGGGTCACTGAGTAGGTAACCGACAGGTCCTTGCAGTAAACGCACGTAGCTGCCGCCGGAGTCGTCACGGTCGGAGTGCCGAACGAACCGATGTTCATCCCGAACAGCTTGTTCTGCATGCGCGTGACGACCGCAGAGTCGCTTGGCACATTGCATCCGGTCCCGGTCGGCACGCAAAGCGTCGCATAGCGTGCGCCTTCGCCCAGCGCGTGCTGCATTCCCGCGTTCGCCTGAAAGACCAGGCCGACCTGGAAAATGCCGTAGATCATGACGAGCAGGACGGGCAGCGCGATCGCCATTTCGATCGCTGCGGCGCCCTGTTCGTCGCGACGAAGTGGTTTGCGAAACCTCATTGCGTCCTCAGTCCGGCTTTGCCGTGAAGGGTGTAAGTCCCGTCGGTGTTCGACCCCGGCCACCTGCTGGAGCTGAACATCGGCGTAAACTTCGCGGTGATGTCGACCGTGATCCAGCGAGCGTAGGTCTGACCGCTGGAGCAGACGGTGTCGTAATTGGCCGCGCGCGTGCCGTTGCACTCGAGCCAATAGTCGATCGTGACATCGCTGTCGGTTACGTTCGTAAAGCCTGCCCCGCGGGCAGCGCTTGCGGCTTCGTTCTTCAGCGTGTTGTAGGTGTCTTCGGTCGTATTGTACTGCTGCACCTTCTCGATCGCGCGATAAGCCGACTGTTCGAGCTGCAGCTTGGCCGAGTAAGCGCGGCTGATGTCGACCATGCCGATCAGGAGCGATGCCAGAATGGGCAGCATCAGCCCCATTTCGATGATCGATGCACCGCCCTCGTCGCGGGCAAGCGATTTGAATTGCCGGATCATTCGACCAGCCTCACTTTCTTGCCGGCGAACGAGTTAGCGCCGGAGTTAGCAGGGCAACTGTTCGAAATGCTCATGTTGCCGGAATAGAGCACCCGGCGGGCAACCAGCTGCATGCAGTTGGTCGTCATGCCGGCGGTACCATTGTAGGTCACCTGTTGGCTCGGGAAGTAGAAGGCGCCCTGGAAGAACGAGCTCGAATTGCCGTTCAGCGTATTTTGCTGATTGGCGTTGGTGCCGTCCTGGGCGCGCCGGTCCTGGTAAATGATAATGCCCTTGTACGTGCCCGTGCTCGGGGCCGACAGGTTGAGGTTGGCGCCGCCGTTGATGTTGACGTTGCCGATCGAACTCGGGTTGGTTGCCGCGGTGCGGCTCGTCAGGACGAACGTGCAGCCCGTACAGCTCACATTCGCCTGCGCGCCGACGTCAAGAGATCCGCCGTCTATGATGATCGTGCTGTTCGCGGGGAAAGTCGTGGTCCCGTTGAGCGTCAAACTGCCGACGCAGTAAGTATTTGCTGCAAGTCCGGTCACGTTCGCGTCGGTCGCGTCGAAGGCGTCCGTGTCGTTGGGGTTATTGACGCGATAATTCGGGCAGTTGCTCGTCGGGAAAGTCGACGGTGCCGGAACGGTCGCAAACGGATCGTCCTGCGCCATGGTGAATGGCATCAGCACGGTGCCGCTCGCCCAGTGAGTGCTCGCCGGAATGCCGCCGACCGCTGCGATCGGGCTGGCGTTGACGTCCGACGAACCGGTGGCGACCGCCGCCGTCAGCGAGGTCGAGTTGGTGATCATCCCGCAGCCGAGGTCGACGTCGGCGTTGCCGGTCGCGCTAATGCCGGTCACTGAAGTGTTCTCGAGGCTGATCACGCAATATTCGCCCGACGGGACGATCGTTGCGGTTGCATTCGCCGTGATGGTCGGCGTGAAGCTCATGAACATGCCCGAGAAGCTCAGCTTCTTCTGCACCGAAAGCAGCACGTTCACCGCATAGGGATCGGCCGTATAGGAGCCGGAAGTGGGCTGCCCGATGACCTTGGTCGTCGTATAAGCGATATGGCTGTTATAGCTGAGGTCGCGGTTGACCGCGTCCGTAACGCCGGTGCGGGCTCCGGCAGCTTCGGCGATCTGGTAAACGCCGGCAATCGCGCCCGAATCCGCCGCGCGCTGGAGCTGCCGCTTCCACAGCGCCCACTGGATCGTGTCGCTCGCGAGCCCAGCCGAGCCGAGAACGAGCGGCAAGGCCGCCGCTGCGATCACCAGCGCGTTGCCGCGCTTGTCGCGCCATAGCTTCCTGAAGAATGAAATCATCGGGCGGCCCCTAGACAAAACTCGCGCATTCGCGCCGCTCTAGCGGGTTCACGGTGAGGGAACCGTTGAGGCCTGTGGTTAACCGCCGTTCACCATGATCGCACCTCTCCGTCTTGCACTCTTCTGTCTTACACCTATAATACACTCAAAAGGCCTCTTGCGCGTGGCTGCCCACCCGTTCACGGGTTGATCTGCCGCTCACGGAGGCGATGAAAGGACACGCATCATGGCGACCGAACCGGCCACCGAGACGAAAGCCGCGACCAAGCTCAAGCTGGATCCGCCCGACGCGCTGCAGCCGATGCCGGCGGCAGAGGCATCGGGCCTGGTGCCGCTCAAGACCGAAGAAACGACGGAGCTCGACAAGCGCGTCACGCAGTTCGTCGACGAGCTTGCAGCACTGGATTCGAACAGTCCCGACTTCGGCAAGAAGGTCGATCAGCTGACGGCGATGGGCCGCAAGGAGATCGCTGAAGCGGCCGGCGCGTCGAACCGCTTCCTCGACCGCCCGGTGAAAGCGATCGACAAGGATTCCGGGATCGGCGCCGACCTGACCGAGCTTCGCCGTACCGTTGAAGCCCTGGATCCCAAGGAGGCGACAAAGACCCGCAAGATCCTCGGCATCATCCCGTTCGGAAACAGGATCGATCGTTACTTCGACAAATATCGCAGCTCCCAGACGCACATTTCCAAGATTCTCGGCAGCCTCGCCAACGGCAAGGACGAGTTGCTGATGGACAATGCGGCGATCGACACCGAGCGCGCCGGCTTGTGGAAGACGATGCACAAGCTCGAGCAGATGATCCACATCTCGAAGAGCCTGGACCAGAAGCTCGAGGACAAGGCGAACGATCTGGACGCGACGGAGCCGGCCAAGGCCAAGGCGATCCGCGAGACAGCTCTCTTCTATACGCGCCAACGCACGACCGACCTGCTGACGCAAATGGCGGTAACGGTGCAGGGTTATTTGGCGCTCGATCTCGTCAAAAAGAACAATGTCGAGTTGGTCAAAGGCGTCGACCGTGCTTCGACGACAACCGTGTCGGCGCTCCGCACTGCGGTCACCGTCGCCCAGGCGATGTCCAATCAGAAATTGGTGCTTGAGCAGATTACCGCGCTCAACACGACGACCGCCGGAATGATCGATTCGACCGGCGAGATGCTGCGCACGCAGACTGGCGCGATCCACGAGCAAGCGGCGAGCTCCACGATCCCGCTCGAGACGCTGCAGCGTGCGTTCCAGAACATCTATGACACGATGGACCAGATCGACCAGTTCAAGCTTCAGGCGCTGGGCAACATGAAGCAGACGGTCGAAACGCTGGGCAAGGAAGTCGAGAAATCCAAGGGCTATATCGCCCGCGCCGAAGGCGTGAACCAGGGGAAACTTGAGGCCCCATCTCCGCTGATACCGATAGAAAGCAAATGAACCCGAACGAGCTCGGCCGAATCTTCGAACGCGCGAACGAAAGTTTCGCCCAGGCCGAGCGGACGAGCCAGAAGGTCGATCGGTCGATCGATCGCGCCAACCAGGTCATGCGGCGCGCGGATGAGCGCAGCGGCGCCGTCCGGGCCGCGGCGCAGCGCGAACGCCAGCGGCTGAACACGGACCTGAAGCGGCGCGCCGCGCAGATCGCGGTCGCAGTGGGCCTCATCAGCATCGCGACCATCGTCATCGGGCTGGTCCTGCCCAGTGGGATCGGAATGTTCGGCTTCCTCGCCGCCGTGGGGCTCGCAATCGGAATTGTGGGCGTGCTCGCCATCATGCCTTCGGCTGAGCGCCGTGCTGCGGCACCGACTACCGATCTGCCCAACGGCGAGATGGTCCAGCGCTTCGATTCTTATCTCTATCGCGCGCGTGCGATGTTGCCGCCGCCCGCGCAGGCCGAGGTCGACGCGCTAAGCTCAATCCTCCCCCCGCTCAGGCAGACCCTCGAGCGAGTCGATACGGTCGACCCGAACGCGCAGGATGCGCGCCGGCTGATGTCGATCCACCTTCCCGGACTGATCGAGCGCTACACGCACGTGCCGGTCGCTTTTCGCGGTGAGCCCGACGGCGAGGGCAAGAACGCTGACGAGCGGCTCGTCGAGGCGCTGGCGGCGAGTCGTGCGGCGCTCGGCGACATTTCGCAGAAGCTCGCCCGGGCGGACATGGCGGCATTAGAGACGCAGGGACGGTTTATTGAGTCGCGCTACGGCCGCGAAGAGATCGATTCTTCAGCCGATCACTCCTGACGCTCTCAGCCCCGCCAGCTCGTCCCCGTTCAAAAGGCCCGACAGAACCTCGTCGGTATGCTCCCCCAGCGCAGGCGGCGGTAAATCGGAATCGGCGCGGTGGCCGTCGAGCCGAACGGGCGAGCCGACCAAGGGCGTCCCGGCGATCGTTCGAACCATCTGGCGATGCTGGGCCTGGATGTCGGACAAGGCCTGCGTGACCAGATTGATCGGACCGGCAGGAATTCCTGCGGCCTCGAGCTGGTCGAGCCATTCCGCGGCGGGCCTCTCGCGGATTACATCAGCGACCAAGCTCACCATGTCGGACCGATTGGCCACGCGCGCGCCATTGGAGGCGAAGCGCTCGTCGCCGACCCACTCGCGATGGCCGCAGATGTCCGCGAGCCTCGCGAACTGGCGGTCATTCCCGACGGCGATGATGATCGGCTGATCCGCCGCTTCGAACGGCTGGTATGGGACGATGTTGGGGTGCGTGTTGCCTTGCCGCGGCGGATCCTTGCCGGAAATGAGGGTGTTCGAGGCCTGGTTGGCCATCACCGCGAGCTGCGTATCGAACAGGGCCATGTCGATGGTTGCGCCCTCTCCCGTCTTCTCGCGCGCGTAGAGAGACGCGAGGATCGCCGCACAAGCGTACATGCCGGTGAACAGGTCCGCTATTGCGACGCCCGCGCGCATCGGGCCACCGCCCGGTTCCCCGTCGGGCAGGCCGGTGACGCTCATCATTCCGCCCATCCCCTGGATGATGAAGTCATAGCCGGCGCGATCTGCGTAGGGCCCATCCTGTCCGAAGCCGGTGATCGACGCGTAGATCAGGCGCGGATTGGCAGCGCGGAGCTTCGCTGCGTCGAGGCCGAACTTACCAAGGCCGCCGACCTTGAAATTCTCGACGACGACATCCGCCTGTCCGGCAAGTTTGCGCACCAATGCAGCACCTTCGGGCCGCGCGAAATCGATCGCGGCGGATTTCTTTCCCCGGTTGCAGCTCAGGAAATAGGCGGCGACTCTGCGATCGCCTTCCCCGTGCCATGGAGGTCCCCAGTGCCGCGTGTCGTCACCGCTGCCCGGCCGTTCGACCTTGATCACTTCGGCGCCGAGATCGGCGAGCAATTGCGTGCACCACGGCCCCGCGAGGACTCGCGAAAGGTCGAGGACCCTGATCCCTTTGAGCGGCCTCAACCTCGCCGGCTCCAGAAGCGCCTGTCGGCAAGCACGGCGTGGGCGGCATTGTGACCGGGAGCTCCGGTGACTCCGCCCCCCGGATGAGCTCCCGAACCGCAAAGATACAATCCCCGGATCGGCATTCGATAGTCCGCCGCGCCGATCATCGGCCGGGCGCTGAACAATTGGTCGAGGCTCATCTTCCCGTGGAAAATGTCGCCGCCGATGAGGCCGAATCGACGCTCGAGGTCGAGCGGTGAGTGGATCTGCCTTCCGATCACCGATTTCGCAAAGCCAGGTGCGTGCATGTCGACCGTGGCGATGATCGCGTCGGCCGCTTTTTCTCGCTCACTGTCCCAGCTGCGGTCAGGCCCGAGGTCGTAGCGGAAATGTTGGCAGAACAGCGACGCGACATGCTTGCCCTTGGGCGCGAGGCTGGTGTCGAGCGTCGAGGGGATCAGCATTTCGATGATCGGATGCCTCGACCAGCCGTTCATTTGCGCACCGAGCCATGCGCGATGCATGTAATCGAGGCTTGGCGCCATGATGATGCCGGCGGTCAGGTGATCTCCCTTCCTCGGCAGCACCGTGAATTTGGGCAATTCGGACAGCGCCACGTTCATCCGGAAGGTGGCGCTTTCGCATTTCCAGCCGTGCATTCGGCTGGCGACGTCCGCGTCCACGCTGCCCTTCGGCACCAGCCGGTCGAACAAAAGCTTCGGATTCACTCCGGCGATGACCTGGCGTGCGGCCCACGACTTGCCGCCCGCGACGACACCGCCCGCGCGGTCATTGGCGCAAATCACCTCTTCGACCGGCATGTTGAGCAGGATATCGACCCCCGCTTCGCGGCACGCCCGTGCCATCGCCTGGGTGATCGAACCCATCCCCCCGATCGCATGCCCCCACGCGCCGGGAACACCGGCAGCCTCGCCGAACAAATGGTGGAGGAGGACATAGGCCGTGCCCGGCGATTGCGGCGAAGCGAAATTGCCGACCACGCCATCGAACCCGAATAGCGCCTTGGCCAAATCACCCTCGAAATGCCGGTCGAGGATCTCGGCTGCGCTGCGCACCGCGAAATCGTGGACGATCCGCGTTTCGGCGAGCGATAGCCCGGCCATATCCCTGCCGAGGCTCAGAATCTTGGGGATAGCACTGACCGTCGCGCCAACATTCGGCGGCGCTCGCAGCAGCCATTTCTTCAGAAGCCGCACGACCGTCTCAAGTTCGGCGACGTAGCGATCGTACGCCTCGCCGTCGGCCTTGACGTGCCGCGCGATCTCCCTGCGGGTCAGCCCATTGCGGCCCGAGAGCAGATAATCGCCGTCGCCGGGGAGAAAATTGTCCGTCTTCCTCAGCACGACCTTCAGCCCGTGCCGTTCGAGCTGCATGTCGCGAATGACCTTGGGCTGGAGCAGGCTGACCGTGTAGCTTGCCGCCGAGTTTCGGTAGCCTGGAAGAAACTCATCGGTCACCGCGGCGCCGCCGACATTGCCGGCCGCTTCGAACACCGCGACTTTCAGCCCCTTCCGAGCGAGGTAATAAGCGCAGGTCAGGCCATTGTGGCCCGCGCCGATAATGATTGCGTCGTGCATAGTCTCCGCCGCCATAGCGGCGAAAGATTCAGCGCATCAACACCAGTTCTTCGGACATGGTCGGGTGAAGCGCCATGGTCGCATCGAAATCCGCCTTCTTGAGCCTGGCTTTGACCGCGATCGCGGCCGCCTGCAGGATTTCGGGCGCATCCGGCCCGATCATATGGATTCCGACGATCTGGTCAGTCATCCCATCGACGACCAGCTTATAGAGCGAGCGCTCGTTGCGGCCGGCCAGCACGTTTTTCATCGCCCGGAAGTCCGATGTGAAGACCTTGACCGAGCCGAGCTTGTTGCGCGCCTGACCTTCCGTCATCCCGACCCCCGCGAGCGGCGGATGACTGAACACCGCCGACGGGATGCAGCCATAATCCACCTGGTGCGGCTGCTTGCCGAAGAAGGTGTCGGCGAAGGCCTGTCCCTCGCGGATCGCGACCGGAGTAAGCTGAACCCGGTCGGTGACATCACCGACCGCAAAAATGGACGGGACATTCGATCGATTGTCGGCATCGACCTTGATCTGGCCCTTCTCCCCGACCTCGACCCCAGCGTCCTCGAGACCCAGACTTTCAGTGTTCGGCTGGCGCCCGGTCGCGAATAGCACCTGGTCGGCTTCGATATCGTCACAGCCGGTCATCGCGACTTGGAGCGTGCCATCCTCGCGCCGTTCGATCCGATCGATCGTCGCGTGGAATTTGAAGTCGATTCCCTTGCGCACCGAAATCTGGATCAACCTGTCGACGATCTGTTGGTCATAACCGCGCAGAAGCACGTCTGTGCGATTCACCAAGGTGACATGACTTCCGAACTGGTGGAAGATTCCCGCGAACTCATTGGCGATGTAGCCGCCGCCGGCGATGACGATCCGCCGCGGCAGCTCCGGTAGGTGGAACACTTCGTTCGAGCTGATGGCGTGCTCGATCCCGTCGAGCCCGGGCATCGCGGGGCGCGCTCCGGTCGCGATCAGGATTTTGTCGGCCGTCACCTCGCGTCCGCTCGCGAGGCGGAGGGAATTCGGCCCGGTCAAAACCGCACGCTCGTGAAAGATTTCGACATCGTGGTTGGTGAGCGTGTCCGTATACGCACCCTCGAGCCGGCCGACTTCGGCAAGGACGTTGTCGCGCAGGGTCGGCCAGTCGAACCTCTTTTGGGGAATGTCCCACCCGAACATGGCCGCATCGTCGATGTCCTCGGCGAAATGCGCGCCGTAGACGAGCAGCTTCTTGGGTACGCAGCCGCGGATCACGCAGGTCCCGCCGACCTTGTACTCCTCGGCAATTGCGACGCGCGCACCGTAAGCCGCAGCCACGCGCGAGGCGCGGACGCCGCCCGATCCGGCGCCGATCACGAACAGGTCAAAGTCGGCCATTGTTCATTCCTCCGGGCGCTGCACTGCCGAAATGCGTGGCAGCGCTCCAATCACTTCTGGTGATAGTTCCAATGCCAGGTTCAAATCCTAGCGCGGTCGATCAGCGCGCGGGTGGACGGATCGAGCTCGTCCTGATCACCGCCTTCGGACAATTGGCGCGCAATCGCCTTGCCGAGCTCAACCCCGAACTGGTCGAACGGGTTGATGCCGAGAAGCACCGCGTTGGCGAACGTGCGATGTTCGTAAAATGCGATCAGCGCACCGAGCGTACGGGCATCGAGCCGGTCGAGCAAAATCGCCGAGCTTGGGCGATTTCCTGGATAAGCGCGCTGCGGGTCGTCGCTCGCGCGGCCCTGCATCAAGGCGGCGCCCTGTGCGAAGGCATTCAGCAGCAATAAACGGTGATGCTCCGGGTCCTGCGAGTCCTCGGCTTCACGGACCGCAATGAATTCGACGGGAACCGTCTGTGTGCCTTGGTGCAGCAGCTGGAAGACCGCGTGTTGCGCATCGGTCCCGGTGCCGCCCCAGGTGACAGGCGCGGTCGGATGTTCGACCGGCTTACCCTCAGTCGTGACGGACTTGCCGTTCGACTCCATCTCGAGCTGCTGGAGGTAGAAGGGCAGCAGCCGCAGCCGCTCATCATAAGCGAAGACGCCGCGCGTTTGGCACCCGGCCTCTTCGACATAGAACCGATCGGCGAATGCGGCGAGTAGCGGCAGGTTCGCGGCTCCCTCGCTGAAGCGAAAATGCCGGTCCATTTCGGCGGCACCCTCGAGCAATTCCTCGAACGCGTCCCAGCCGAGCGCCAGCGCGGCGGAAACTCCGACGGAACTCCACAATGAGTAGCGGCCGCCTACTCCCTCGCCGAACTGGAGGATGCGCGTTTCGTCGATCCCTGCGGCAAGCGCTGCCTCGGGCGAGGCGGTGACCGCGATCAAGCGCCCTGCGGGGTCCGCAACGCCTTGCTCGCGAAGCCAAACGAGCGCCGCGTCCATGTTCGCGAGGGTTTCGGCCGTCGTGAAGGTCTTCGACACCACCACGACCAGGGTCGTGGCAGCATCGAGCGGCTTCACCGCGTCATCAAACGCCTCGCCGTCGATGTTCGACAGGAAACGAACGGCAATCGTCGACCGCCGCCGCCCAAGCGCATCGACGAGGAGGGCCGGCCCCAGGACCGACCCGCCGATCCCGATGTGCAGCACGCCGGTGATGTCGCCGAACGCCTCAGCCTCGATCGCATCGACCAGCGCGCGCATGCGCTGACGGCGGGCAGTTGCGAGATCGATGTCTTCGGGCGCCCCGCTTCCGCGCTCGGCAACGTGGGTCGCGGGCCGGCCCTCGCTGGGATTGACGATCCCGCCTGAAAAAAGGGCGTCCCGAGCCCCCGCGAAGCCCATCTGATCGGAGCGCTCGATAAACCGCTCGATCAACGGCCGATCGAGGTGCGTCTTCGACCAGTCGAAATAGACGCCGGCGACTTCCAAGCTCAAACGGCTGAGGCGGTCAGGCTCGGCGGAAAAAAGGTCGTCGAGACGTCTCATTCCGGATCGAAGCTTCCTGGCGGCCATGGCCGAGGCACATAGTGCCGCCCTTGCCAAATGCTACCCCGGCTTGACCTCACCGCATCGGGCGGAAACAAGCGGCGGCCATGCAATCGCCACTCACGAATTCGGCGGACGCCAACGCGGTAAAGCCCGCGAAGCGCGAAGACCGCTGGAGCCTCGCTCGCTTCATCCTCGGCCTAGTTCTGCTGGCCTGGGCACTGCGGAGCTTCGTCTTCGCGCCGTTCAGCATCCCCTCCGGATCGATGCTGCCGACGCTGTACATCGGCGACTATCTCGCCGTTTCGAAATGGCCGTACGGCTACTCCCGTTACAGCTTTCCGCTGCAAATCCCGCCCTTCGACGGACGCATCTTCAGCGGCCTGCCCAAGCGCGGCGATGTCGTCGTGTTCCGGCATCCGGCCGAGGATTCGGACCTCATCAAGCGCGTTATCGGGCTTCCGGGCGATACGGTGGAGGTGCGCGGCGGCGAATTGATCCTCAACGGCCAGCCGGTGAAACACGAGGCGTTGCCGCCGTTCGGAGCACCGATCAGCGACAACAGTCCGTGCAAAGTCGCGCCAGGCGCCGTGCCGACTATTGCCCCGGCCGGCGACCAGAAACTCTGTCTCTATTCGGCATTTCGTGAGACGCTGCCCGGAGGGCCGACCTATACGATCCTGAACCAGGTCGACGGCGGACCGGCCGACGATTTCCCCGCGATCACGATCCCGCCCGGCCATGTTTTCCTGATGGGCGACAATCGCGACGACAGCCTCGACAGCCGCTTTTCGCCGGCCGAGGGCGGGATCGGCATGGTCCCGGTCGAAAATCTTATCGGCCGGGCGATGGTCACCTTCTGGTCGACCGACGGGAGCGCGTCGTGGATTGAGCCATGGACGTGGTTCACTGCGCTTCGCGGCAATCGTATCGGCAACGGCTATTCGGAAAGCCGCAATGGCGGATGAGGTCGCCGGTTTCGTCCGAAAGCAGCTCGGCCATTCGGCCAAGGCCCTGCCATTATTCGAGCTCGCGCTAACCCATTCGAGCATCGGCCCGGACAGTTACGAACGCCTCGAATTCCTCGGCGACCGGGTGTTGGGAATCGTCATCGCCCGCGCGCTCTATGACCGCTACCCAAACGAGCCGGAGGGCAAATTATCGCGTCGATTCAATGCCCTCGTCGCGCGTGAAACCTGCGCCGAGATCGGCCGAGAACTCGGACTCCCGGCGCTGATCCGGCTCGGCAAGCAGGCCCGGTCAGATGGCGCGAACATGAGCGACAATGTCGTCGGCGATGTCGTCGAGGCATTAATCGGCGCGCTCCTGCTCGACGGCGGAATGGCCACCGCCGAGCGCTTCATCCTCGCGCGCTGGGAACCCTATCTCGCCGGCCAGGAGCGCGCTCCGCATCATCCCAAATCGGCGCTACAGGAACTGGCGGCTTCACGCGGCTGCAAGGCGCCGGCCTATGAGGTCGTGTCGCGCACCGGGGCCCACCACATGCCGAAGTTCGAAGTGCGGGTATCGGTGGCGAAGTTGGGCGAAGCCACGGCGGAAGGTTCGTCGAAGCAGGAGGCGGAAACCGCCGCGGCAACGGCGCTATTGGCGCAGTTGCAATGACCGCCACCCGCGCCGGCTTCGTCGCCGTGATAGGCGCGCCAAATGCCGGCAAATCGACGCTCGTCAACGCGCTCGTCGGCCAGAAGGTCGCGATCGTCAGCCCCAAGGCTCAAACGACCCGTGCGCGGCTGATGGGCATCGCGATCCAGGAGGATACCCAAATCCTGCTCGTCGACACTCCGGGCATCTTCGAGCCTCGTCGGCGGCTCGACCGGGCGATGGTCGCTGCGGCGTGGACCGGAGCCCAGGACGCCGACCTTGCTCTCCTCGTGGTCGATGCGGCAGCCTCGATCAGGGATGACATCATCGAGGGACTGGAAAAGCGCCAGCTGCCGCTCTTCGTCGCACTCAACAAGATTGATCTTGTGAAGAAGGAAAAGCTGCTGGCGCTGTCAGCCGAGCTCACGACCAAACTCAATCCCGACAAGGTCTTCATGATCAGCGCCACTGAAGATGATGGAGTCCCCGACCTCAGGCAGGCGCTGGTTGACGTCATGCCGTCAGGGCCATGGCTTTATCCGGAGGATGAGGTTTCCGACGCGACCGACCGGATGGTCGCCGCCGAGCTGACCCGCGAGCAGATCGTCAACCAGCTGCATCAGGAGCTGCCCTACGCCACCGCGATCGAGACCGAGACGTGGGAGGACCGCCCCGACGGGTCGACCACGATCCGTCAGCAGATCCTGGTCGAGCGCGAGAGCCAGAAGGCGATCGTGATCGGCAAGGGCGGACGGCGGCTGAAGGAGATTGGCGCGGCCGCGCGCGAGGAGATCGCCCAGCACCTCGGCCGCCCGGTGCATCTGTTCCTGCATGTGAAGGTGAGCCCCAAATGGGGCGAAGACCGCAGCCTTTATCGCGAAATCGGGCTGGAGTGGGCGGATTAGCGGTACCCCTGCGGAGGCAGGGGTCCAGTCCGGCGAAGCCGTTGATCGCTACGCGCGTCTGGGCTCCTGCCTACGCAGGAGCACGCCGCAGAAGTTCCTGCGCCCACGTCGGGACTAAGTCTCCAGCCTTTCCGATCCGGCTTTCATCGAAGAACGTGCTGCCGATGCTCGGCTCGAGGTTCATCTCGAGCGTCCGCGCTCCGCAGTAGCGCGCGGTCTGGACGAAGCCGGCGGCAGGGTAGACCGCGCCCGACGTCCCGATCGACACGAACAGGTCCGCGCGTTGGAGCGCGTCGTCGATCCGCTCCATCTCGTAAGGCATCTCGCCGAACCAGACGATGTCCGGGCGGACTCGTCCCTCGACCTGGCACGCTGGGCAGCATGCTCCCTCCCCCATCGGCCCCGTCCAGGCGAAGCGCTGGTCGCACGCCAGGCACCAGCCCTTGGTCAACTCGCCATGCATGTGGATCAGCCGCTTCGACCCCGCCCGCTCGTGCAAATCATCGACGTTCTGGGTGATGAGCAGCAACTCGCCCGGCCATTCCGCGTCGAGCCGAGCGAGCGCCTTGTGGGCCGCATTTGGCTCGACCGTTCCGAGCTTCGCCCGCCGCGCGTCGTAGAATTGATGCACGAGCGCCGGATCGCGCCGGAAGGCCTCCGGCGTCGCCACATCTTCGACCCGGTGCCCCTCCCACAGGCCGTCGGGCCCGCGGAAGGTCGCAAGCCCGCTTTCCGCCGACACTCCGGCACCGGTCAGGACGACGATGTTGCGGATTTCCATCGCCCCACCCTAGAGAGCGAATCGCGATGAGCGAAGGGACGATCCGCATCGGTATCGGCGGCTGGACCTACGCGCCGTGGCGCGGGGTCTTTTATCCCGATACGCTGCCGCAGAAGAGCGAGCTCGAATATGCATCGCGCGCGATGACCGCGCTCGAGATCAACGCGACTTTCTACGGCCGCCAGAGCCCGAAGAGCTGGCAGAATTGGGAAAAGATCGCGCCCGACGGCTTCCAGTTCGCGGTCAAGGGTTCGCGCTATTGCGTGATGAAGCCCAAGCTCGCCGAGGCCGGCGAAGGCTTCGCGGGTTTCTTCGCCCAGGGCTTCGCGGCGCTGGGGCCGAAACTCGGCCCGATCCTGTGGCAATTCACGCACTATCGCAGGTTCGATAGCGACGACATCGCCGGGTTCATCGACCTGTTGCCGGAGGAATTGGACGGGATCAGGCTGCGTCACGCGATCGAGCCGCGGCACGGCAGCTTCAATGACGACAAGTTCTTTGGGCTCTGCCGCGCCCGCAACATTGCCGTCGTGCTCGATGACTCGGACGACTATCCGACGATCGAGGCCGACACGGCCGACTTCGCTTATGCGCGGCTTCAGCGAATGAGCGAAGACGTGCCCACCGGCTATGACGATACCGCGCTCGACGGTTTCGCGGCAAAGGCTCGCGAATGGCAAGGGCGGGGCGACGCGTACATATTCATGATCAATGGCGCGAAAGTACGCGCTCCGGCGGCCGCGCTGGCGCTGCGGGAACGGCTCGGCGCCTAATTTATGTTAGGAGTCTGGAGTTAACAGGCGTAAGGCTTCGTCCGAGGACGACACCGTACTGCCCGGCGCTTCCGCCGATCTGGCGACGTCGTCCTGATTCGCGGAAGCGAGGAGCCTCCGCGACAGAGAGGCAATTCACATGCGCAAGACCATGTTAGCCGCGCTCGGCGCGGCGACGATTCTATTTGCTTTCCCGGCGGCCGCACAGGACATTCCCCTGACCACCGGCAACTTCTGGAACGTGACGGAGGTGACCATCGACGACGGTCATTTCTCGACCTACGCCGATTATCTGGCAAGCCAGTGGCGCAAGCAGGAAGAATTCTCCAAGTCCAAGGGTTGGATCAAGGATTTTTACATCCTGGGGAACAACAACAAGCGCGCCGGCGAGCCCGACCTCTATCTGGTCGAGATCTTCGATCATATGACAACGCCGGCCGAGGATCTCGTTCGCGAGAAAGAGATGAACACCTACATGGCGCAGACCTCGCGCCAGGGCGAAGCCGGTAGCGGAGAACGCGCCAAGTATCGCCACATCGGCGGCACCATGCTGCTGCAGGAGCAGGTCTACAGAAAGTAGCACTTCGAGTATGGGGCCGCCGTCGGTTGCGCGGCGACCCCGCTTTCGTCATGAGCGGCACATGCGCAGCTCTGACCAGCCGATCCGCATTTCCCTGATCGCGCCCGATGGCCGCATGGGGAAGGCAATCGCCAAAGCCGTTTCAGAAAACCCGGACTTCGCAATCGACCAGGATCATGGCGATGTATTGGTCGATTTCTCGGCGCCCGGGGCGCTGCAGGCGAGCCTCGACCGGGCGGTTTCGGGGGGCGTTCCCATCCTGATCGGCACGACAGGCCTCGACGAGCTCGCGGATCAAAGCATCGCCGCTGCGTCGAAAGATGTCGCGGTCTTGCGCGCACCAAACACATCGGTCGGCGTCAATGTGCTTCGCGCACTCGTCGAGCAGGCGGCCGCCCGGCTTGGACCCGAGTGGGACATAGAGATTCTCGAAATGCACCACCGGGACAAGGTCGATGCCCCGTCCGGAACCGCGCTTCTGCTGGGCCAAGCGGCGGCACAGGCGCGCGGCAAGACATTGCCGGAACTCGGCCGCTTCGATCGGTTCGGCGAACCACATAAGCGCGAACCCGGCACGATCGGATTCGCCTCGCTGCGCGGCGGATCGGTCGCCGGCGAGCATGCGGCGATCTTCGCGGCGGACGGAGAGCGGATCGAGCTTTCCCATCGAGCCGACAGCCGTATGATCTTCGCGCGTGGAGCGCTTGCCGGCGCCCGCTTCCTCGTGGGGAAGCCAGCTGGTCTCTATTCCATGCGGGACGTGATCGAATCGCTGTGAAGAGCGACGAGGTTTTCGAATTCTTTCGTCGGCTGGCGGAGGACAATCCCTCGCCGACCACCGAACTCGAATCGACCAATCCCTATCAATTGCTCGTCGCGGTCGTGCTTTCGGCGCAGGCGACTGACGCCAGCGTCAACGTTGCGACCAAGCCTCTGTTCGAGCACGTAAAAACACCGCAAGACATGGTCGATCTCGGCGAAAAGCGGCTGCGCGAGGCGATCAAGACTATCGGATTGTTCAACACCAAGGCCAGGAACGTCATCGCCCTCAGCCACGCGCTGATCGACAAATATGGCGGCGGGGTGCCCCGTACCCGTGAACAACTGCAGGAGCTTCCCGGGGTCGGCCGCAAGACCGCCAACGTGGTCCTCAACACCGCTTTTGGCGAGGAGACGTTCGCGGTCGACACGCACGTCTTCCGGGTCTGCAACCGAACCGGCCTCGC
>Ga0207657_10002326_pt1 | contig 20596 bp, 17 predicted proteins | sample KBSC33metaG_FD_184316 | JGI IMG/M metagenome (GOLD analysis project Ga0207657, IMG submission 184316) | Corn rhizosphere microbial communities from Kellogg Biological Station, Michigan, USA - KBS C3-3 metaG (SPAdes) (version 2) | ecosystem: Host-associated > Plants > Roots > Rhizosphere > Soil ... | reverse complement strand
GGAAAAGCTGGGTCTTCGCGCCAAGGACCTGATCGCGCGCCTGCTGCTGCGCGGCGTGTTCGCCACCATCAATCAGACGCTTGATACCGAACTGGCCAGCGAGATGGCGCGCTTCTTCGGAGCGGACACCAATGTGATCACCTTCGAAGAGCAGGCCGCAAAGGAAGTTTCCGAAGCCGCCGCAGGCGAAGAAGGCGTGCCCACGGAAGGTGTCACGCGTCCGCCGGTAGTCACCATCATGGGCCACGTCGATCACGGCAAGACTACGCTCCTCGATTCCATCCGCTTGACCAACGTGGCGGGAGGCGAAGCCGGTGGCATCACGCAGCACATCGGCGCGTACAAAGTCACCATTGCGGACAAGAACTCTCCGGCATACGGGCGCCAGATCGTGTTCCTCGACACGCCTGGCCACGAAGCTTTCACCCGCATGCGGGCGCGCGGAGCCAAGGCTACCGACATCGTGGTGCTGGTAGTGGCCGCCGATGACGGCGTGATGCCGCAGACGCTCGAAGCCATCGACCACGCGCACGCCGCGGAAGTGCCCATCATTGTGGCGGTCAATAAAATCGACAAGCCTGATGCTTTGCCGGATCGCGTAAAGAAGCAGCTGGCCGATCGCGGCCTGATGCCGGAAGACTGGGGCGGGACCACGGTATTCGTGGATGTCTCGGCCAAACAGAAAACCAATCTCAACCTGCTGATGGAAATGATCTGCCTCGTGGCCGACCTGCAGGAACTCAAGGCCACTCCTGACCGTCCTGCGACCGGTGTGGTGCTCGAAGCCAAGCTGGATCGCGGGCGTGGACCAGTGGCGACGCTGCTGGTGCAGAACGGGACCTTGCGCAACAGCGACAATTTCGTCGTAGGCAATGTGTACGGCAAAGTGCGCGCCATGTTTGACGATCGCGGCAACCAGCTTGAGTCCGCGCCACCCTCCACTCCCGTCGAAATTCTAGGCATGGAAGGCTTGCCCCAGGCGGGCGATCAATTTGTAGTGGTCGCGGATCGCGACAAGGCTCGCGGCGTGTCCGAATACCGCGAACAGAAAGCCCGCGAAGCCACGCTGGCCAAGAGTTCCCGCGTGTCGCTGGAAGGGCTGGCGGAGCAGCTGAAGACTGCCGGTACCAAGGAACTGAATATCATTCTGAAGGCAGACGTAGGCGGCTCGGTGGAAGTTCTGACCGACCTGCTCACCAAGCTGTCGAATGATAAGGTTCGGCTGAAAGTGTTGCGCTCGGGGGTAGGCGCCATTACCGAGTCCGACGTGCTGTTGGCCTCGGCGTCGAACGCCATCATCATCGGATTCAACGTGCGTCCGGAACGGAAGGCGCAGGAACTGGCGGAGCAGGAAAAGGTGGACATCCGCCTGCACTCGATCATTTACGAGTTGCAGGACGAGATCAAGCGCGCCATGACCGGCCTGCTCGAGCCCACGATCAAGGAAACCTATCAGGGACGCGCCCTGGTCAAGGAAACCTTCCGCATCCCGAAGGTCGGGACCATTGCGGGATGTTCCGTCACCGATGGCCTCATCAAGCGCGACTCCGAAGTGCGGCTGCTGCGCGACAACACTGTCGTGTTTACCGGCAAAGTCGGATCGTTGCGCCGCTTCAAGGATGATGCCAGCGAGGTCCGTAACGGCATGGAGTGCGGCATTTCGATCTCGAACTACGGTGATATCAAAGTCGGCGATGTGATCGAAGCTTTCGTTACCGAGAAGGTCGCGGCAGAAGCCATCGCTTAAGCAGTCGTCAGTCGTCGGTCGCCAGTCTTCAGAATTCGCTGACGACTGATGACTGAAGACTGACGACTGGAATGATTGCTTTTCTCACCCTCGAACTGCACATCGAAGCGGCTCAGTCCCTCAAAGACAAGCGGCAGGTGGTTCGTAGCCTCAAAGACAGGCTGCGGGCCCGCTTCAACGTTGCCGCCGCCGAACTGGATGCCAGCGGATTGTGGAACCGGGCGACGATTGGAGTGGTCGCCATTTCGGACTCGCGCGACTACCTCGACGGCCTGATGAAGAACGTAGAGCGACAGGCCACGCGCATCGCCAACAACGCGGGCGCTGATATTGCAGATTCATTTGTGGAGTTTATGTAGCGCCGGCGTCCCGCCGGCTGTCGAGGCGGCGTCTCGCCGCCTCAGGTAAACCGCGAGCAATGTTCGACTTCTCTCATAGAAGATCGCCTCGGCTCGGACGGCGGGCGAGACGCCCGCCGGACAGCCGGCGAGACGCCGGCGCTACGCAAGGCGGCGGTTTTTCTGATATTCTCATTCGTTTTACTTAAGAGGTGGATGTGGAGAAGCGTGGCGCGAAATACCATCGGGAGCGCCTGGGCGAGGCCCTGCGGGAGGAGATCGAAACCATCGTGGAGGGCGAACTGGGAGATCCGCGCATCGGTCTGGTCGCGGTTACCAGCGTCGTGTTGGCGGAGGATTCGCGTTCGGCGCAAGTGTACGTCACGCTCGACGGCGACGATGAAGAAGCCGACCGTTCTTTGGAGGGCTTGACCGCGGCCGTCGGATTTATTCGCCGCGAAGTGGCGGAAAATCTGCGACTTCGCCGTGCTCCGGAACTCTATTTTCACCTCGATCGCTCCGACCAGTACGGCGCTCGAATCGATGAGTTGCTGGGCCGGACGAAGAAGAGGAAGAAATAGTAGTCAGTCATCGGTTGTCAGTCGTCTGCAAACCAACGACTGACTGAAGACTGACGACTGACGACTGTTTTATGGTGAAAGAAGTTCTCAAGCACATCGAGCAGCGCAACCGGTTTGTGCTGACCTCTCACGCGCGGCCGGATGGCGATGCCATCGGTTCGGCGCTGGCCTGCCGCCAGATTCTGCTGGCGATGGGCAAACAGGCAGATGTCCTTTTGCGCGACGGCGTGCCGCGCATTTATCAGCCTCTGCCCCACGCCAGTGAGGTTATTCAGTCGGAGAATGTCAACGGCGACTACGAGGCTGCCATCATCCTGGAGTGCGACAGTATCCAGCGCACCCGCCTGCATGGACTGGAAAACAAGTTCCTGATTAACATCGACCACCATCAGAGCGGCCGCCCCTTCGCCCAGGTGAACTGGATTGATCCCAAGGCTGTGGCCACGGCGGAAATGGTCTATCGCCTGGCGCGCGTTGCCGGAGTGAAGATTTCTCCCGAAATCGCGACCTGTCTTTACACCGCCGTGCTCACCGATACCGGGTCGTTCATGTTCGAGGGGACAAACGAACACACCTTCGAACTGGCGCGGGAATTGGTGCTCGCAGGGGCTGATCCCGCCCATTGCGCCCGCAATATTTATTTTGGACACTCCACCGCCAAAATGCGGCTGCTGGGCGCGGCCCTCTCCAACCTGCACCGGGACGGGGCGCTGGCGTGGATTTCGGTGAGTCAGGAACAGATGCAGCGCTGTCATGCCAGGGAAGAAGATTGCGAGGGCCTGGTGAACTATGCGCTGTCCATGCAGGGTGTGGAAGTGGCGTTGTTTTTCCGCGAGCTTCCCGACGGCCGCTTCCGCATCAGTCTGCGCAGCAAGGGTAAGGTGAACGTGGCCGCAATCGCCGAACGTCTGGGCGGCGGCGGACACCAGTGCGCCAGTGGTTGCGCCCTCGACGGACCGCTGTCGGCCGCGACCGCGCGAATTCTCGCTGAACTTCAGCTCCGCGCTTCCATACAATAAATCTCGCTCGCGATTTCAGATTGAAGATTTCAGATTGTCGATTTTAAGAATTCGGATCCGTGACGGCACCCTCAGCCAATCCGACATCGCATAGCGCCGCCGCCATTGCGGGCCAACGGCCGCTCATGGATTGGCTTCTGCTTGCCGGCTTCTGCGGCTTCCTGTTTTTCTTCGGTCTCGCCTATTTTGGCCTGCTGGGGGCCGATGAGCCGCGTTATGCGCAAGTGGCGCGCGAGATGCTTGCCCGCCACGACTGGATCACGCCCACGCTGGGCGGCAAGCCCTGGCTCGAAAAGCCCGCTCTTTATTACTGGCAGGCGATGCTGGCCTACAGCGTTTTTGGCGTCAGCGACTGGGCTGCCCGTCTTCCTTCCGCGCTGGATGCCACGCTGATGGTGGTCGCTGTTTATCTTTTCCTGCGCCGCTTTCGTCCGGGGTTTCAACTGGACGGCGCACTCATGACGGCTTCCGCCAGCGGCGTCATCGGCTTCGCCCGTGCGGCCTCGACCGACATGCCGCTGGCGGCCACTTTCACCATCGCCATGCTGGCCTGGTATGCCTGGTACGAAAGCGCCGGCAAGCGTTACCTGGCGATGTCCTACATCTTTCTGGGACTGGCAATGCTGGCTAAGGGACCGGTAGCGCCATTTCTGGCGGCGGTGATCGTGATAGTCTTTGCGACTGCCAAGGGTGACTACCGTCTCATGGCACGGACCTGCTGGGTACCTGGCATCGCGCTGTTCGCAGTCACGGCACTTCCGTGGTACGTGGCGGTGCAGTTGAGAAACCCGGAATTCTTTCGGGTATTCATTCTGGAACACAACCTGGCACGATTCGGAAAAGATCTTTATCACCATACTCAGCCCTTCTGGTATTACCTGCCCGTCGCCCTGCTCGGACTTGTTCCCTGGACCGTGTTTGTCATCGCCACCATGGCGGAAACCATTCGCGTATGGTGGGGAGAAAAGAAGGAGTTGTTTCAGTCGGAAGATGCCCTGGCCGCGTTTCTCGTGATCTGGCTGATCGTTCCGGTCGTATTCTTTTCTTTTTCCGAATCGAAATTGCCGGGCTACATTGTGCCGGCCCTTCCGGCAGGCACGCTGCTGCTGGCGGAATATGTTCGGCGCCACGTCAGCGATGACGATCCCCCGAGCCTGGTACTCACTGTCCTGCATGCCATGGTCGCGGCCCTGCCGGTGGTGGCGGCGCTGATGATGCAGTACATCGTATTTCAGCACCGCCTGCCCTGGGGCCGGGCGGCTGCGATCTCGGCCGGAATTGCGGCAGTGCTGGCGATTGGAATCGCGTTCACACTGCGCCGCCCGCCCGGCCTTCGCCTGTTGCGCTTCGTCACATTGGTTCCTGCGGTACTGGCGGTAGCCGCTGTCTTGCGGCTGGGGGCCCCAGCGCTCGATGCCACGCTTTCGGCGCGTCCACTGGCTCAGGAGATCAGCCGGGTGGATAACCGGTCGCTTCCCCTGGCGATTCTGCGGCTGTCACGCGAGACTGAATATGGTCTCCATTTCTATCGCAATCAGAAAATTGCGCGTTATGAAGCCGGCGACGTTCCCTCTGGCGAGCATCTGTTGATCACGCCGGCAGCGTGGCAGAAAAATATCGCAAAGTGGACCCCCGGGCGGCGGGTCACCTATCTGGGAAGCTTGGCGGCGCAGGGCATGGATTATTACTGGGTGGCGGCGAAGGGCTTCTAGCTCCTAACCTCTGGCTTCTGGCTCTGAATACTTCGTGGAAAATTCGCCCCCGCAGGGCCCGAATTGTCCAGGGAGAAGACGTATGAGCTAGAAGCTAGGAGCCAGAAGCTAGAAGCTGTTCGCTGTTACCCATCCTTGTCCCCCCGTTTGCCTAGCTGCCGGAGGAAGCACTAAACTCGCTGTTCGCAGCCCGCCATGAGCGCGCTTAGCAAGCCGGAACCCTCACGGAGCCTCCAGGTGGAGATTCTCGACCTCAGACACTTTTCCTCTGTCGATCTGCGTCCTCTGCTGGAGGACGAGGTCCGGGAATGGTCGCGCCTGCTCTCCTGGGATTACAGCGGCTCTGCCGAGATGATCTTGCGCTATGTGGATGCCAAGATCCTGCCCGGTTATGCCGCTGTTGAACGCGGCCGCATCATCGGCTACGCGTTCTTCGTTTACGAAGGCAGCAAGGGTGTAATTGGCGACCTGTTCGTGGCCAATGGGGAACGTTTGCCCGATCCGCACGAAGTGGAATCACGACTGCTGCTGCATGTGATTGAGACCCTGCAACAGTCACCCGGCATCCATCGCGTGGAAGCGCAATTACTGGTGCACGAGGCTGGCGTGGTGGCGCGGCCCTTTTTGGAGCAGGGGTTTCAACGGCACCCACGGCTTTTCATGGTGTTCCCACTGGACAGCATGCCCCGACCAATACCGCCTCTGGACCCTGAAATCGAGATCAGGCGGTGGGCAGAGCATGACTACCAGCCGGCCGCAGCATTAATCACCAGCGCTTACCGCGGTCACGTGGACTCGGAAATCAACGATCAGTATCGCACCCTGAGCGGGTCACTCCGTTTCCTGAATAACATAGTGCGCTTTCCGGGATGCGGCACCTTTGATCCCGAGGGATCGTTTGTGGCGGTGCACAAGCGGGCGCGAAGCCTGATCGGACTTATTCTCTGCTCCCGGGTGCGCCAGGACGTTGGGCACGTCACCCAGGTGTGTGTTCTCCCCGACTACCGTTCGCATGGCCTGGGCGAGTTATTGATCGCAGCCACCGCCGGAAACCTGCGCCAGCGCAACTTCTCCATCCTGTCGCTCACGGTGACGGAAGCTAATGCCCGCGCGGTAACGCTCTATCAACGCCTGGGGTTCGACATCAAGCGCGTGTTCGATGCCTTTGTGTGGGAAGGGTGAAGGCGGACATCGGGCGTCAGACCTCGGACCTCAGCTTCAGACGTCCTGTTTTTCGCGAGTCAGGTCGCCAGAAACTTCTTGAAGCGTGGTCGCCGCGGTCGGTGGAGGAGGTAGTCAACGGATTAAAGTTGTCGTCCGGAGTCCGACGTCTGAGGTCTGAAGTCCGAGGTCTGACGCCCGCTTCTCAGTGCCGCAGCAGCCACATCACCCATCCCGCAACGAATACTCCGCCAACGAACAGGACGAAGCAATATAAGCCGTAGCGGACCTGTTCGCGGGCGGTGTTGCGCTGGGTAATTCCGAAAACGACCGACGCGAAAACCGAGAACAGCACGGCGGCGGTGAAATGGGAGAGTTCCAGGGTCATTCTGTTTTTCCAGTCACGGCTTTTTTCCGATCGCGATGTGATAGGCGTCGGCGGCGCAGATGAAATTCAGCAATCCGGCGACGATCAGAAACTTGGTGCCGTAGTCCGCGGTGGCGTGAGCAATGGCGCCGTGCCCCCAGCCTTGCATGCGGGTCACAATGTAGAGGCCGCCCGCGCCCACGTCGCCTACGAACCCGAGCATGTCCAGAATATCGCCGCCATTGGGATGGTACACGCGGCCCTGCATCAGCAGGCCGAGCACGAACATGGTGGTGATCGAGGCCATGATTAGGATCCCGCGCACCCATCTCTTCTGGATCAGGTGACCCGCTCCGGGAATAAACCAGGCGACAGCTGGAGCGATGACTGACATTTGAGGAGAGCCGGCTGCGGTTGCCTTCTGCGCTTCTCTGGGAGTGGTCTTAGCTGGATTTGCCATTCAGATGATTACGAGTTCACTTTGGATTTTACCCGTTACCTGCGCTGCGCCGGGCCTGATCAGCATGTTCACTTCGCTGCGCACCCCGAATTCCGGCAAATAGATGCCGGGCTCGATCGAAAAGCATGAGTTGGGCAGAATGCGGCGCTCGTCATGAATTTCGAGGTCATCCATGTTAGCGCCGTTGGCGTGGACCTCGGTGCCGATCGAGTGTCCAGTTCGATGGATGAAGTACTGCTCGAAGCCCGCGTTCCGGATGTAGTCCCGCACCGCGTGATCAACTTCCCATCCGGCAAGGGCCTGGCCCTTGCTCACGCCTTCGATCACCGTCTTCACCCCCACATCACGCGCCTGGCGAACGATGCTGAATATTTCCCGCATGCGATCAGATGGAGACTTGCCTACAAAGCCCGTCCACGTAATGTCGTAGTATACGGCCCCGGGCGTGTTCTTCTTGGCCCAGACGTCGAGCAGGACAAAATCACCTTCGCGAATGGGTTTTGAAGTTTCCGGAAGCAGGGCATAGTGCGGATCGCCGCTATTGGCGTTGACCGCCACCAGCGGCGGATCGTCAGCCACCAGATTCTCTCGCCCGAAGGCCTCCAGAAACCACTGCTGGATCTGGTATTCGTGAGTGCCGCCGTTGCGCACCCGCCGCCCGATCTCCTGGAAAGCCGACGCCGTGATGGCGTCGATGGCGTCTCGCGCGGCGAAGTGAGACTTGATCTGCTCCTCGGTCAGCGTCGCTTCAAACTGCGCCACCAGGTCGCAGGAGCTGACCACGTTCTTGCCCAGTCCGCGGATCAGATCGACGGTGCCCGCATCCACCAGCGAAATTGTGAATACCAGGTTGTTTGGCGAATACTGCATCGCGATATCGCGATAATTGGCCAGTAAAAGTTTTATCTGATCAAACAATTCCTGCCAGCCCGAATACTGGCGTTTGCTCCCGGGCAGCGAGTCGAGATGGCCGGGCTCAATTTTGTGGACCAGTTTCACCGGAACGCCGCTGCCTGGAACCAGGTAGAACCAGCGTCGGGTGACCATTTGACCCGCGGGCAATCCCAGCACCCGGTAAGCAATGGGATCGCGATGATGGTGATCGTAGAACAGCCAGGCGTCAATGTTCCGCTCGCGCAGCGCGGCCTGTATGGCAGGAAGATCCATGGGCAAATAACTATTCTAAACAACCGAAGCGATTTGAGCGAATCCGGGTTCACCACGGAGGACACAGAGGACACTGAGAAGATCTTAAGCAATCTGGTCTCTGCGCCCTCCGTCTGCTTTGCAGTTCAAGAATTTGCGGGCTTCAGCGTCTTGTCGTAAATCCACAAGAACGCAGCGGTGGCCACACCCACGGCCGTCACCGCCCACCATATGCGACCGGGTTGGTGAGTCACTTCGCCAAAGTGATGAATCAGTATTCCACCAAACCAGCCACCGATGATCGATCCAATTCCGATGGGCAAAAAAGCAAAGCCCATATAGGTGCCCTGCTGGCCGGGCGGGGCAAGCCGGGAAATGTATTCGTAATAACGAGGCGATTGGGTTATCTCGCCGAGAGAGACCGTGATGAGAGTAACCACCGCCATGGGTACCGTAGGGTGCGCGATCAGAATGAGCCAGGCCAGTCCGGAGATCAGTGTTCCCAGCGTGATGGCGCGAAATGCGGGTATCTTCTGCGTGAGAAAACTGACCAGCAGCTGAAGTGCAATGACGGTCAGCGGCCCGGCGACGAGCAACAATTCCGTATTGGCCCTGGGATCAATGTAGTCATGAATGTAGAGCGGCAGAATGATGAACTCCTGCCAATACACGACCCAGTAGCCGGAAAAAATCAGCAGGAACAGCATGAACCGTGGATTGGAAATGACCGTCCAGAAATTCCTTGCTGACTGGGACAGGCTTGCAGTCTGCGTTTCGCTCGAGCGGCGCGGCTCCTTGAACCACAGCAGCACGGCGAAAAACATGGCAAACACACTCAGCGCCGCCACCCGGAACACATTCTCCACGCGCATGTGCTGGTGTACCCAGGAGGCAACATAAGGCCCCGCCGCTCCGCCGATATTCACCAGAGTGTAGTAAATGGAATAGCCGATGGAGCGAACGTTTTCCTTGGACGCCCTCGCCGTGGTGCCGACCACGCAAGGTTTGACCAGCGCGACGCCGAGCGCGGGAAGCATCAACACAAATGTCACGAGTACGACCAGCGGCACCGCGTTGCGAATCGGGGCCAACCAGGGCGCTCCCAGCGATCCCAACAGAAAATAGGAGCAACTCAGGATCAGGTAGGCCAACGACAAGGAGCGGCGAAATCCCAGGCGATCGGCGACAGTTCCGCCGAATACCGCCAGAAACCAGACCAGCCCTCCAAACAGTCCGGTGAGGCTGCTCGCTTGCTCTACCCGGAAGTTCAAAGTCTCATGAAGATAGCGGGCCAGCGATGCGAACGCGGCATAGTAAGAGAGCCGTTCAAAGAGTTCGCTGATATTGGCGACCCAGAAAGGACGCTCAAACCCGGTGCGAATCTCGTGCAATCGTTCGGAAAAAGTCAGAAATGGCTCCTCAATCGCTTATGCAACTCATCCGCCGACAATCCCGCAATCCGAATCACTTTTCTGCGGCTGCTCAGGCCGGACGCTATGGTAACGGAGGATCGCGGCACCTTCAAAAGATTTGCCAGGAATTCGACACAGGCAGCGTTGGCTTTGCCTTCAACCGGTGGGGCTGTTAAAGATAGCTTCAGCGCGCCTCCAAGCTCGCCGGTGATGGCGTTCTTCCGGGCGCGAGGATGGATCTTGGCCGCGAAAGTAATGCCCTCCGGACCCTTCTCGATTGACAACATGCAGACCGATCTACCACGGAGGACGCAGAGGACACCGAGGAAAGCCTGGAAACCAAGCCTCCGTGCCTCCGTGTCCTCCGTGGTTAGCGCATTTCCCGTCGTTCGGTGGCGCCGTCAAAGATAGCTTCAGAGCGTACCTCAATTCTCCGGATCGTCTCGATTGACAACATGCAAACCGATCTACCACGGAGGACGCAGAGGACACCGAGGAAAGCCTGGAAACCAAGCCTCCGCTTCTCCGTGTCCTCCGTCGTTAATGCCTTTCCCTTTGTCCGAAGATGGCTGTGCCCACACGCACGCAGCTCGAACCTTCTTCAATTGCAATTTCAAAATCGTGCGACATGCCCATCGACAGAACGTCCATGCGAATCGCGGGCAGGCGCCGTGCAGCCATATGGTCACGCAGAGCGCGCAGCTGGCGAAAATAGGGCCGCGCTTCCTGTGCGTCGTCGGTAAAAGGAGGAATGGTCATCAGCCCGCGAAATTCGAGGTTCTCGAGCCCTGGAGCAGCCATGAGGAGATCTTCCAGATCGCTTGAGTCTGGGGCCAGGCCGCTCTTTGCGGTCTCGCCGCCCACATTGATTTCGATCAGTACTTCCAGCTTCTTGCCCAGTTTCCCGGCGGACGCGTTCAGTTTTTCAGCCAGCCTGACAGAATCGAGCGAGTCCACGGCGTCGAACAGTTCGGCCGCGGCTGCGGCTTTGTTGGTTTGCAGGTGACCGATCATGTGCCACCCGGCCTCTTGCAAGTCGCGCAGAGCCCCGGCTTTTCCAGCAAACTCCTGCACCCGGTTCTCGCCGAAGATTCGAAGCCCGGCAGCGTACGCCTCGCGAATGCTGTCTGCCGGGAAAGTCTTGCTCACCGCCATCAGCGTTATTTCGTCGGGGTTTCGTCCGGCGGTGAGGGCGGCGGTTGAGATTCGCCGGCGTACGTCCGCAACATTTTCGACGATGGACATTGGAAAAAAGTAAACCCGCAAGACGCGGGCGAGGTCGCCCGCGACCACACGAGTCACGCTACATGATGGCTGTCGGGGGTGCGGGTTCGCTGGGATCTCCCGCAGCCGTAATCGGCAGCCGGATGAGGAGGGCGGCGAGTCCAGCCAGCACAATCAGGCCGCCTACGAGATAAGACGGATGGCTGAAGAGTTGGGGCGGATGGTTCGGCGCCTTCCATTGAGGAACAAATTGCAATCCCGCCCAGACCAATCCGAGCACCGCTTCGCCGGCAATCAATCCCGAAGCGGTCAGGACGCCGGCATTTTCCACTCGGGCCTTTTGTGCCGCATTGTAGCCGCGACGGTCCGCCAGCCAATCTCCCAGCGAGCGGAACACACCGCCGACGAAAATCGCAAACGTCGTACCGAACGGCAGGTACATACCCACCGCTACCAGCATGGGGCTCTTCACCTGCATCATGATCATAGCGAACCCGAACACGATGCCGACGCCGACCAGGGCCCAAGGCATGTCTCCCCCCACGATTCCCTGCGCCAATGTAGCCATGAGTCCCGCTTGTGGGGCCGGCAAGTCCGGCCCGCCGAACCCGACTCCACCGGAGTTGATACTGCCCTGATGCAGGAGCATCAAAGGCCAGTACATCACCAGGCTGGCGACGACCACCGCAATCAGTTCGGCGATCTGTATGTTTCGAGGTGTGCCGCCCAGGATGTATCCAACCTTGAAGTCCTGCAGCAGTTCTCCTGCGACCGATGAAGAAACACATACCACCGCGGCTACGCCCAGAACGATGGCCACACCTTTTCCCCCGGAAACGCCCAGAGACACCATCAATAGCGCTGCGATCAACAGGGTGGAAAGGGTCAAGCCGGAGACAGGGTTGTTGGAGGAGCCGATAAATCCAACCAGGTTGCCGGAAACGGTGGCGAAAAAAAAGCCCACGACCAGCATGACGACAGCCGCCAGAATCGCCGGCCAAAGCAAGCCGGAAATCTGAACGTAAAGCGCACACATCAGGACAAACATCAACGCGATCAATCCAAGGACGGTTTTGAAACTCATGTAACGCTCGGTCCGGCCCAGCTTGGCCCGCTGATCGGCACTCTGCCGCATATCGGAAAGCGCCTTGCCGAATCCGGAGGTCAGACTTTTACGCATTTTGAATAACGTGTACGCGGCGCCCACAAGCATGCCGCCGACCGCGATGGGCCGGACGATGTATCTCCACACCGCGTCGGCGGTATCGGCCCAGTCTTGCGGCGTGCCTGCGGGAATGTAGTGCTGCAGGCTGGGGCCCAGGAAATAAATCATCATGGGAACCAGCAGACCCCAGGCCAGGACGCTACCCGCGAACTGAATCGAAGCCAGGCGGAGTCCGATGATGTAGCCCACTCCCAGGTAGGCGGGACTTACGCTGGGAGCCGAGAATACGCTGGTCCCGCCGGTGGCCACCACCTTGGTGCTTTCCAGGGTCCCCAGCCGCACCTGGCTGTGACCCAGGTTTCCCACGGTGAAAGGAAAATCCTGATCGGCGGCAAACAGCCCAAACTTGCCCAGCATGTACACCACGCCGCCCACGCCGATGTTCCAGAAGAGATACTTGGCGGCTTGAGCGCCGCGCTGTCCGGCCTTGTGGATTTCCGACGCCGCCACGGATTCGGGAAAGGGCAATTCCGGGTCTTCCACCATGACCCTTCGCACCAACGAAATAAAAAGCACTCCCAGGATGCTGCCAACCATGATCAGAGCAGTGGATTTCCAATAAGCGTCGCCTGGACTAAACGAAGGCCAAGCCTTGGCGATCAGGAATGCCGGAATGGTGAAGATGGCCCCGGCCGCAATGCCTTCGCCGATCGAACCTGCAGTGCGGGCGATGTTTTCTTCCAGTAGAGACCCCTTCCACGCCCGCATGGCGGCCATGGCAATGACTGCCGCCGGATAAGTTGCCGCGATCGTGATGCCCGCGCGCAGTCCGAGATAGGCGTTGGCTGCGCCCAGCACAATGGTCAGCACCAGACCCAGCAGAATCGCGCGCCAGGTGAACTCGCGCATCTCCATGTCTTCCGGGACAAAGGGTTTAAATTTCTTTTCAGGTTCGCTGACGGGAAACGGGTTGTCCGTACTCATGATGAGGAATCCTCGGAAGTGGCAGGAACGGTTGGGTCTTGAATAATAAAGAACATAGATAATAAAGCTCTTAAAGCGATAAATGAGACGGCGCACGTTAACATGCGTGCCGCCTCTTTTACAAGTGCCTGAGGGGTCCTTCCTGCCGGGTGGCCAACGGGCCGCCAATCCCCGGACCACTTCAGATGCCGTGCCGGTGGCCAGTTCTGGTATTATGGCGCCTTGTTTCTCTGGCCTCCCGAGGTCTACAGTTATGTCCCCCAAACTGTTTGAGTGTCGGGATTGTGGCGGGTTTCACGGTTACCGCTCCCGTCCAAAGAATTTCACCGAGAAGTTTTTACTGCCCTTGATGTTTCTCCGCCCGGTGCGCTGTGGCGATTGTTTCCGGCGTTCCTACCAATCGTCATTCCTTCCGGTGCTCCCAAGACGGGAAACCAAAAAGGCACAAGGCGCGGCCGCCTGAGCGTTGCTTGAGGCATTGCGGCCCGCTATACTGGGACAGGTTTGCCCGCAGCGTCCTTTGCCGTACCGGGCGAACGCGGGAGGCTCGTCTTCAGCAGTAGCGAGGACCCAATCCGGGCTAGCGGGACCAAGCCCTTGACGCGCGACAGTTCGCTGGGGTCGATGTTGGTCTCGTCGTTGAGCGGTGTTGCAGAAAGTCTTTTCGCTACTCTCTTCCCCTCCGATTGTCGTCTTTGCGGTGCTCCCCTGGTAAACATTTCCCGCCTGCCGGTTTGCCCGCCCTGCCTCTCCGATATCCGCCCCATTGCGGACAGCATTTGCTCCAGGTGCGGAGAGCGGGTGTTGAGTCCGTACGCGGTCGGCGGCGAAGCCGGCGAAAATCGTTGTGGTTTATGCCGGCGCCTGGAGCCGCCTTTCGCCAGAGCGGTGGCCTATGGCAGTTACGACGGCGGGCTGCGCGAACTCATCCACCTGTTGAAATATGAACAGGTGCGGCCGGCCGCCGCGGTCCTGGGCCGCATGCTGGCGGAAGCGGCGCGCGGGCTGGATTCCTGCTGGACCCGGACACCGGTGATGGTGGTTCCTGTGCCTTTGCACGCACGCAAGCTGCGCCAGCGTGGCTTCAACCAGTCCGAGTTGATCGCCCGCACCGCCATCAAACAGCATGCGGTGAAAGCGGAGTCGGGAAGCAGCCGGCTGGTTTTGCACCCCGGAATCCTGGAACGCCGGCGAGAAACCCAATCCCAGACCGGGCTTACACGCCATCAGCGTCGCGAGAACATCCGCGGTTCGTTCGCCGTGGCCAAGCCCGGGGAAGTTGCCGGCCGCGAAATTCTCCTGGTCGATGATGTTTTCACCACCGGCACCACGGTGTCGGAATGCGCTCGCGTATTGCGCCGGGCGGGCGCATCTAAAATATATGTTGCCACGGTGGCACGCACGCTGAAGGCTGACGCGAAGGGCGTAAATCTGCCGCGGGACTTCGCTGATGATGAGCAGACACTGGCGGCGACGGGATAGGCGACGGGGGCAGAGGACAGACAACTCAGATTGTTGGAACCAAGTATGTCGGGAAAGTGGAACAACTCGATGAACGGCTCGATGATGCGGAGCCACGCGCCTGTCCCGAGCGCGCACCGCGAGGGCAACGGCCATGCCCTGCATGCGCCCGTCCTGGTGTTGAATGCCTCCTACGAGCCGATCAATGTTTGCGCCGCGCGCCGGGCCATCGTGCTGGTGCTGAAGGGCGTGGCCATGACCGAGGAAGAAAACGGACACTTCCTGCACGCCGCGCGGCTGGCGATCCGGGTGCCTTCGGTGATTCGGCTGCTGGAGTACCGCCGCATTCCGCACCAGACTCGTGCCCTCTCCCGCAAGAACATCCTGCTGCGCGACCGCAATACCTGCCAGTATTGTGGGGAAGTGCTGCCTTCGAGTGAGTTGACTCTCGACCACGTCGTGCCACGATCACGCGGCGGTGCGTCCACCTGGGAAAACCTGGTGGCCTGTTGCCATACCTGCAACCGGCAAAAGGGCAATCAGTTTCCCACCGAGGCAGATATGCAACTGCTGCGCGAGCCCCGGGCCTTCAACCTGCACACCAGCCGCCACATCATGCGTCTGATGGGGCGCTCGGATGACAAGTGGCGCAAGTATCTTTTTTATTAGCTCTCAGCTTTTTTATTAGCTCTCAGCTTTCTCAGCCCTCAGTAAATTCCCATAGCCGCGAAGCGGCGCAATAATAGAGCCCACGGCGTAGAGGCGTGGGTGAACCTCGGGCGCGAATCAGCCCCGCAGGGGCGAAAGAGGTTTTGGCGTTCGTCGGGGTTTCCGACTAATTATTGATAAATCGCCGCGCGGCGGCCGATTCCAGCGACTCCACAGAAAAGCCTCTTGCGCCCCTTCGGGCTGGGAGAGGCTCCCGATCTTTCCCACGGCCCACGCCGTGGGCTGTATTATTGCGCCGCTTCGCGGCTGTCGGAATTGACTGACAGCTGACAGCTGAGAGCTCAGTTCTTCGGCTTCTCGGGCGGCGGCTGGGCCTGACCCTTGTCGCCCGGCGCCTTCTGTACTTCCTGGCCCTCGTACGTAATCTTCACATTCGATCCGAACCGTTTGTAGTCGCTGTACTTCACGATTTCGCGGATACGTACGTCGCCGCTGGAGAAGTGCAGAGTGTCGTCTGCCTTGGTATAGGTGGGGAACCAGTACTTGCCGTCGATCTGTTCTCGCCAGGTGGTAAACTTGGGGAAAAGATTCTCCTGGCCTTTTTTCTTGCGAATATCGGGGACGGTCTTACCGTAAGTTTTTACAATCTGAAAGTCGCGATCATCCACCCAGATGCGGCCCTGGAAATAGCGCTTCTTGCCGACGATTTCCTTGGGCGCGATGTCGAAAACGTAACAGTGCAGTTCGTCTTCCTGCTGCTGCCCCACATAGAGAATCTGATACTCGGGAATCTCGTCACTGGTGAGCACGAATGGCAGCCGATGCCGGATATCATCAATGTCTTCAGGAGACATTGAGATCATATTCAAAGAAGATTGCGGCGCAAAAACGACGTTCTCCAGCCGCTTTCCCTGGTCATCGAAAAGCACATCGAAGATTTCGTGATACTCACCATTATCGTCGGGGGTTATCACGCGCACGTCCTGGCGATAAGTGTACTGGTCTCTCGCCTCCTGGAATTCCTTCTCTTTAGTCGTGAAATGGCGAATGATCTCGTCGGTGGTCACGCCCTTGGGCGGGGCGGGGTCGAGGGGTCCTTCCTGGGCCCGGGCGGCAGGCAGTAACAGTAAGGTGAAGAGGAAGACAGCGGCTGGCACCACTCCATTACGCATCATCGATTTCATAGAGATAAGTGTAGCGAAACCTGAGCGGGAGCGCTGCAAATCGCACCGCGGCATCTCCCATGTCCGCCCCTCTCCGCTCAGGGGGGCGAACACAGGAGAGCTGCAGTTTTCTTCCCATAGTTAGATGCCGTCAGCGCCGACGAGTTGCCGGGAATCTACCAAGTGGTTACTGCGGTTGTCGCATCCGCAGATTGCCATGGAAGGTGGCTGGAGCGTTCCGGTCGTTCCTCACTGGAATGTCCAGCGGAGGGCGCGAAGAGCCCGACGTCGCCGAGGGCGTTACCGGCAAAAGAGACTGCAAGTGGAAGGAAAGAACATCGGCCCCGGCCGCAGCCGTGCCTTGAATCACCAGCGCTCCTTGAGCCGCGCCGGCTGAAGGTTGCAGCGTGGACAGTCCCTGGCCGTCCGACGACACCGACGCCCGGGATGAAGACACAATAACCGGCGGAGGATTTTTGCCAATAATAATTCCACCGATCGAAACCGGCGGGGGAGCAGTCGCCGGACGCGACACAACCACCTGGAAAATTACGTTCGCGCCCAGCACCGGGTGCGGAGCGATCGCGGAATCGACGACACGAACGGTGACCGGTTGAAAATGCTGGCCGGCGGGAAGGACCTGAACGCCTCCGGTCACGGGCTCCAGCCGGAGCATTGAAGGCGGCACCGCAGTCGCAAAAAAGATCTGGCAGGGCAGGTTGGCTGGGGCGACGCATGCGCTGACCTGCACATCTCCCGCCATGGCCGCCAGGTGCAGCGTGGTGCCGGCAAAGCCGCTGACGTCGCTGGTGCTGCTGGCAGAACTCAGAGTGCCCGAGCCTTTGACCACCTGATAATTCACCTGGGTCGCAGCGACCGGCAGGCCATTCGAAAGCAGGCGCGCCGCCAGCGCAATATCCACAGTCGCGCCCTGGGCAATCCAGGCAAAGGACGAGAGCAGAGAGATATCTAGCGCAGAAGTGGTCCCGAGAATCGTTGCCTGCACCGATTTCGGCGTGTTGTAGGAAGCCGGCGCCAGCAAAGCGCTGATGTTAATCACAGCGGCTTGCAGGACCGTGACCCGCGTCGAGGCATGGCCGCTGTCATCGGTAAGAATGGTGCAGCTGGCGGCGCCGCCGCACGCCGACAACGAAGAAGCTGGTGTGGAAATAAAGAAGACGCTGGCCCCGGCCACCGGCGTCGTCCCGTCTCGCGCCAACACCTGAACGCGAATGGGATTGGGCGCCTGGCCTCCGACCGGGGTTGCGGGATTCGATCCCTGAATCAGCTTGATGGTGTCGCTGGGACCGGCGCCATAGGTGAGGGCGTTGGTCATGATCGAGGACGCGCCCGTGGCGGGATCTCTCAATCCAATACTCTGCATGCCATCCTTCATGGCGGGCGCGGTTGCGATTACCTGGCTCGCCGAGGCAGCCAGTACCGGCGCAGTAATGGATGCGATGGTGGCGGCGGCATTGGTTCGGAAACCGATCCCTTGTATCGTGATTGCCGTGCCCCCGTCCACGCGCGCCCGCGCCGGAACTAAGTTATCTGCGTAGAAGACCCGTGCGTGGTAACGGTAGTCGGGACGGCCGTCACTGCGATAGTCGAAGATGCCCAGGCGAAACGCGGTGCTGGCCTGGAGAGTGGCATCGAGCCGGGTCATGCCGAAATTTGCACTGTTGAAGGCCAGGCCGGTGTTTGCAGGCGCGGGAAACGTGCCCGGGTCTGCCAACGCCCACATGCCGATAACCGGTTCCGCCTTTACCAGAGAAGCGGCTTTGAGTTCATCGAGGGCCGTTACTTCCACTGATAAGGTGCGATCCGATTGCGCGACGAACCAGAAGTAATCAGCATTGCCCAGGCCACCCAGGGTGCCCAGCCAGTCTCCCGATAGCGGCAGACTCGCGGGTGCGGCAAATGATGTTGGCTCAAACCAGTCCCGGGCCTGCACGGCGCTGGTTTGCATCAGAATGTCCTGTTGCAGGTCGCCGCCTTTGCTCACGGTCACGATTAAAGGTTGGAACGTACCGGAAGGCTGCACCTGCCAGGGCGCGTACGGCCCAACGGACTGCGACCACGAGGCATCCAGTGCTTCGATGCTGAGCTGATATTGGGCACTGCTGGCGCCGTTCGGAATTTCCAATCCACCCAGATCAAAAAATCCTTCCACTGCGGCATCATCGGATCCAAAGCGGTCCCACGCCTGCCCGGTGCTGTCGTAGAACCCGGTGGCCGCGTTGCCCGCGTTTCCGCGGAACAGAAACCCTGAAACCGAAGCTGCCGCATAAGTGCGGGAAGGCTGGCTGGTGGCGGGATCAATCCAGCGAGCGACTACGTTTACCCCCTGCATCGGCTGTGCTGCCTGGCCGTTGCTGTCCGCAAAGTAAACACTGCCGTGAATGCGCACTGTGCTTTCGGAGAGCAACTGCTTCCCCGGAAACGCTGCCTGGTTCTGCGCGGTGACCGGATACAGCCGCGAGAGGGCCGCCCGGTCGTCCATCTTGGGCTGATCAGCATTGGGATAGCAGATGGAAATGGGAACGCAATTGATCGGGTCCACCGCGTGCATGATTGTGAGCCCGGCGTAGTCGGACGAGGTGGGCGCGGGGCTGTGGGTGAAAACGTTGAGGTTCATCTGCGACCAGTCGAGCCCCAGCACGCGGCCCAGCACCCGCACCAGGCGATACGTCATGTCCGGCAACTGGGTGGAAGTCTGGGCGCAAATTCCATTCAGGATGACCAGCGCATGCGACAGATGAGCGCCAGTGCTGAAGCTGTCCACGCCGCCGTAGGCTGCGTTGGTGAAGCAGGAGCCCGCGCTGCCGGCGCCCTCTCCCAGGAGGGCATTGGTCACGCTTCCGTCAGCGTCGTAAACGATGGCGACCGGGAAGTTGTTCGCGGAAGGTCGGATGTCAGCCGGCAGCACAATGGTTCCTCCGGCTGCGCTCACGTTGGCGCCGCTGACATCTTCGGCCAGTTGGCCGGCCCGCATTGCGGAGACTGCCGCGGTTGAAATCGAAGTCCATCGACTGAAGGCGTCGGCCACGAAGGCGTCGGCAGTCGCGGAAGGAAGGGCCGGGCTGAGGTTTCCGCGATCGGTGTAGTAGCTGATCGCGCCCTGGTTCCAGGTGAGCGGAGTGCCTTTGACCGCAGGATCGAAGTAGCTGGTGCCGGCAATCGTGCGGGGACCGCCGGCGTGGAGCAGTGCGGGCGGCATGACCAGCACCGCGACTACGATGGCCAGCGCGCACAGCCAGCGGGCCGCCATGATTTACTCCCTGTCCGAGCGTTGGATGGCCAGAGCCAGAGCCCGGGCATTGACCCTTTTCCTTTCGCGCAACTGGGCGCGCGAGACGATCAAGGTGTTCTCGGAGAGCGGCGTCTGCGGTGCCGCGCGCGCCGCCGCGAGCTTCTCGGCGCCGAGCTTCTTCGCCATCGCTGCCGCCTGGGTCGCGGCGAGCTGCTGGCGGATGCGGTTCTTGACCTCCGCGAGCGGTCGCTGGTGCGCCGGCGAATACGCGACGACGCGCCCCGCGACAAGCTTGTTCGCGCCGATGTCGATCGCCTTGGTGTTGCGCTTGTTCTGGGTCGCGTCGCTCGAGAAGATCGCCTCGAGGAACTTCGGATTGGCGAGCGGCCCGGCGGCATTCGCGCCCGGCTCGCGCGTCACGTGGTCGGCCTTCTGGATCTCGAGCTTCCAGCGGTCGGCGGCGGGCTTCAGGCTCTCCGACTGCTGGTAGACCATGTCGTCGAAGTCGACCGCGGCCTGCGAGAAGAGCTTCTGCGCCTGCTGGTTGCGAAACTCGGCCTCGATCTCGGCGCGCACCGCCTCGTAGCTCTTCTTCTCGCCGCCGCGCACCGCGGCGAGCTGGATCACGTGGTAGCCGAAGTCGCTCTCGACGACGCCGCTGATCTCGCCCGGCTTCAGCGCGAACGCGGCGTCCTCGAACGGTTTGACCATCGCGCCCCGGCCGAAGAAGTCGA
>Ga0207657_10002322_pt1 | contig 20611 bp, 15 predicted proteins | sample KBSC33metaG_FD_184316 | JGI IMG/M metagenome (GOLD analysis project Ga0207657, IMG submission 184316) | Corn rhizosphere microbial communities from Kellogg Biological Station, Michigan, USA - KBS C3-3 metaG (SPAdes) (version 2) | ecosystem: Host-associated > Plants > Roots > Rhizosphere > Soil ... | reverse complement strand
ATCGACAATCGCCTCGCTCGCCAGCGGGAGGGGCACGCGTGCAACGCACGCCCGGAGAGGGTGGCGCTTCGAATGCACGAACGCGCCTCCCGTTGGTCCAGCCCCATTCGGCTTGGGCACCTTCTCCCGCTCGCGGGAGAAGGGAAAATCAGTGAGGCATGACCTTCTTCAGCCGCGTATCGAGCGTGTTGATGTCGTAGCCGAGCCCCGCGCTGACTTGTTCCAGAAACGCGCGTTCGCCGCGGCGGACCGTGCCGTCGACGGCAGCCAGGCGCAACAGGCTTTCGTAAATACGCTCGACTTCGCTGGAACCGCGCGGAAAGGTTTGCAGAAACCGCTGGATTTCGGCGTCGACGCTGAGCTTTTTGTGGATGCCGCGGCTGAACGCATCGCTGGCGAGCTTGCGTGCGCTCGTGGACAGATCCAGTTCGTCCATGAGCTCGTTGGTGAAGTGCGCTTCGATGTCGGACACCACGCCGTCGGCGCGTGACAGCACGCCGAGCAATCCAAACAGAACTTCGACCGACACTTCCTGTTGCGGGTTCAGCTTGCCAGCGCCGAACATTTCGCCGAGCGCGATGCGCACGTCGCGCAGTACGCCTTTTGCCGCTGACGTCTTCTCTTTCGCCGCCATGTTCCCCTCCGATGGTGGATCGCGCCCAGTTTGCGCCAGAATCGCGCGCAAGAAAAGACAGCGCGCCGGAACGGTGACGCGCCGTCAGGGCATCGGCTCAGGAACTCAGTGGCCCTGGGTCCGCACCCACTGGTCGTACATCGCCTGCGTCAGACGCGGCTTGTGCGGGAACGTGACATGGTCGTAGTCGTTGAGCAGCGGGGTATAGGCTTCCGCTTCGTCACGGCTGATCGAGCCGTCGCGGTTCGCGTCGAGCTGCGCAAACGGCGGCGGCGGCGCGGGACGGTCCGGCGCGGGCTGACCCGATGTGACCGTAACGCGCGTGCCGTCGCGGTCGACGAACTGCGTGGACTGATCTTGCGCCTGCGCACCGGCTGCCGCGGCGAGCAGCGTGCCGGCAACGATGAGAATAAACGAGCGATTCATGTGCATCTCCATGTTTGTTTTTCTGCAAGACTGGCGCTTTCGCGCAGCACAACAATACACTTCGCTCATTAACACAAAGTGTACGCGTTGGCCCTGTGGACAAGCCGATTTCTCTCCAGCAAGCGCGCAATTTGCATCTGGCCGCGCAAGGCCTGCTCGTGCCGCCGCGTGCGCGCGCCACGCGTGCCCGCGTGCTTGCCACGATCGAGCGCATGCGCCTGCTGCAGATCGACACGATCCACGTCGTCGCGCGCAGTCCGTATCTGGTGCTGTTTTCGCGGCTCGGCGATTACCAGCGCCATTGGCTCGACGATCTGCTCGCGCGCGCGGCCATTTTCGAATGCTGGGCGCACGAAGCCTGTTTTGCGCCGATGCGCGATTACGCACTGCATCGCGGTCAGTTCGCCGCGCGCTCCGGCCATTGGGCACACAAGAAGGCGGCGCGCATGCATCGCGAACACCGCGCCGGCATGGACAAGCTGCTCGCGTACATCACGAACAACGGCGCGGTGAAGTCGTCCGATTTCGAACGTGCCGAGGCGAACAAGGTTCCCGCCGGTTGGTGGGGATGGAAGGACGAGAAGCGCTGGCTGGAGGCATGGTTTGCGCTTGGTGAACTGATGATTGCGCGGCGCGAGAATTTCCAGCGCGTGTATGACCTGACCGCGCGCGTGCTGGCGAAAGCGCGTGTTGACGTGGCCGCGCTCGCGCCAACGGACGCTACACGCGAATTCGTGCTCGCCAGTGTGCGCGCTCTGGGACTGGCGCAGGCGCGCTGGGTCGCCGATTATTTCCGCACCGGCGGCAAGAAGCACAAGGATGCCGATCTACAGGCATTCGTCGACAGCGGCGAACTGATTCGCGTGGCCGTGCGCGGCTGGGATGCGCCGGGTTATGTGCATCGCGATCACGCCAATCTGCTGCGGCGGGCACAACGCAGCGCGTTGCGCGCCACGCATACGACGCTGCTATCGCCGTTCGATCCGGTCGTGTGGGATCGCTCCCGCGCCAGTGTGCTGTTCGATTTCGATTACACGCTCGAGTGTTACACGCCGGGCCACAAGCGACGTTACGGCTATTTCGTGTTGCCGATACTGCAGCGCGGTCGACTGATCGGCCGCCTCGATGCCAAGGCGCATCGCGCGGATGGCCTGTTCGAGGTCAAGGCCGTGTATCTGCAGTCCGGAATCGATGCCGATGAAGTGCTGGTCGCCGATGTCGCACACGCGATCCAGGCCAGCGCCGACTGGCATGGCACGCCAAAAGTGATCGTGCGCAAAAGCGATCCGCCGAACTTCGCGAAAGCATTGCGCAAAGCGTTGGGCTAGGCGATGGCCACGCCACTGCTGTCGGCAAACTGTTTCACCGCCGCATCGAGTTCGGCAAGTTTTGTCCGCGCGATTGCCAGATCGGCGCTGCGCCCGGCCGCTTCGATGGCCGAAGCAGCGGCGCAAAGCGCGGTCGCCCCGACGAGTCCGCTCGCGCCCTTGATGCGGTGCGCTTCGCGCATGACCCCGGCTGCGTCGTTCGCGCTCAGCGCCTTGTGCAGCGCGTCGATATCGTCGCGTGTGGCGTTCAGAAAATCGGCGATCAACGCGGCGTCGAGCCCGGAGTCGATTGCCGGGGCGGCGATCGGCGCTGCCGCCGGATTGGCCAGCGCGTCGGCGGCGAATTTCTGCAGCGGCAGGTAACGATCGAGCGTTGTGGCAAGCAGCGCGAGCGGCGTCGGCTTGGCAATGAAATCATCGATGCCGACCGTACGGCTGCGTTCGATTTCTTCGATACTGACGTTGGCGCTCACCGCGATGATCGGCGTGCGTGGGCGTCGGCTGGCGCGTTCATCCGCGCGAATCGCCGCGGCCAGACTGTAGCCGTCGCGCTTGGGCATGTGCAGGTCGGTAAGCACGAGCGCGTGCCGTCCACTTTTCCACATTTGCAGTGCCGACTCGCCGTCGTGCGCGGTTTCGCAGGCGTAGCCGAGCTGATTGAGCTGGCGTGCAATCACCGCGCGATTGGTTGGATGGTCATCGGCGAACAAGATCAGACTGCCTTCGCGCTCAGCTTCGGCGACGCTCGGCGCCGCGCGCATCGGCGCGCTGACGGTCGACTCGGCGCGCGCGAGCATCGCCGGATCGGCCAGCGGCAGGCGCACGATCAGGCTCATCGTCGTGCCGACGCCGAAACGGCTTTCCATTACGATCTCGCCACCCATCATCTCCGCCAATCGCCGGCAGATCGTCAGGCCGAGGCCGGTGCTGTCGGCGCGCTGTCCACCACCATCGACCTGGGCGAACGGCTGGAACAGCAGCGCCTGATCCTCGGCGCTGATGCCGATGCCGCTGTCCTTCACACGCAACGCAATCAACTCACGTTGATCCTCCGAGGCGAGGCGGTCGAGGATCACCTGCACATCGCCGCGCTCGGTGAACTTCAGTGCGTTCGACAGAAAGTTCGACAGAATCTGCCGCATCCGCAGGGCATCGCCGAAATGCGCCGGCGCCACGCGTGCGTCGAGATGGCATTCGAGCCGCAGACCTTTCGCCGACGCGGTGCCCAGGAAATTATTCACCGCCGCGCCTACGAGCGCGCGCAGGTCCAACGGCGCCGGATTGAGCTCCAGCTTGCCGGCTTCGATCTTGGAAAAATCGAGGATGTCGCCGATGATCTGCAGCAGACTCTGCGCCGAATTCTGCGCGATCTCGATCTGCTGGCGCTGATCGGTGTCGAGTTTGGTGTGCGCGAGCAGTTCAAGCATGCCGGCCACGCCGACCATCGGCGTGCGAATCTCGTGGCTCATCGAAGCCAGGAACGAGGATTTGGCCTTGTTCGCTGCGGTCGCCCGCGCTTCGCTTTCAAGCAAATCCTTTTCGTAGGTAAGCAGGTCGCTGCGCATCGCGACCAGCGCGTCGTTGATCTGGCCGAGTTCGTTGCCCGCGGCGCCGAAACCCTGCGCCGGCAGCACGAAATCCGGATCGCGCACGTGCCGGGCCAGGTGCACGAGATGGCCGATGCCTTTGTATACATTGCGCAGCACGCCGCGGCCGACGACGATGACAAGCAGCAGCGCGGCGATGCTGATGAGGATGCGCAACCAGCCGATGGCGCGCGCGTGCATCAGATGATCTTTCACTTCGCGCTCGGCATCGAGCATCTTCACGTCGGCGAGGAACTGCAGGCGCGTGGTCACCGGATCCATGGCCGGGAACAGATCGGTATCGGCGAACCTGCCGAGCTCCTGCATGTCCTGTTTTTTCAGGATCGAGACCAGATTGTCCGTGGCGGCGTCGGCGATCATGCGCACTTTGGCGATTTCATCGGCGAGCACGCGTTGTTCCGGCGACAGATTGGTCTCGATCAACGCCTGCCAGTCGCGCTGGATATCGGAGCGGGCGACGTCGACGATGCGCAGGCCCTGGTCCCAGCCGGTCAGATTGTTGCGCACGCGAAACGTGGTATCGACGATCTCCAGCCGATACGAATCGGAAATCGACTTGGCCAGGCGCAGACCGCTGAGTGAATCGTGCAGCAGCGCGTCGAATGTACTGATTTCATCCTGCAGCGCCAGTTCGTCCGTGACCAGCACGAAGAAACCGGTGCCGAGCAGAAGGCTGAACAGCGCGAGCAACTGCGTGCGGATCCTGAACCGGCGTTGCAACAGCCTCACGGCTCAGAACCAGACGGAATCATGGAGTTTCACGCCGGACTTTTCTTCGCGGTGAGTTCCGGCGGCCGCCACTCGCGCACGGCATGCAGCAGTTCGCCGCCCGGAAGCGCCGGAGCAATAAGGAACCCTTGCGCAAGTTGACAACCCAGTTCGGCGAGCATCTGCCATTCTTCGATCGATTCCACGCCTTCGGCAACCGCGGTCAACTGCAGCTTGCGGGCAAGGTCCAGACTGGTTTCGACCACCACGCGCTTGCGCGGCTGACGCACCGCACCGGTGACGAAACCCTGATCGATCTTCAGCTCGGTGAACGGAATCTGCGACAGCTGCGCGAGCGAGGAATAACCTGTGCCGAAGTCGTCGATCGACAAGCCGAAGCCTTTCAGGCGCAGGCGCGCGAGCACGTTGAGCGCGTGCGCGGCTTCGCTCATGACCGAACTTTCAGTGACTTCGAGCACGATGTCGCGCGGCTTGCAGCCGTGGTCGAGCACGATCTGCTGGTAGCGATCGGCGGCATCGACCTTGGCCAGATTCAGCATCGAAACGTTGACGGCGACTTTCAGCTCCATACCTTGCTGCACCCAGCGTTTGCGCCATTCGCACGAGCGCGACAACATGCGTTCGGTGAAGGCGTCGATCAGTCCCTCGCGCTCGAAAACGGAAATGAAGCGCACCGGGCCGATGATGCGGCCACCGTAATGCCAGCGGGCGAGCGCTTCGACGCCGACGATGTGGCCGGTGCTGAGTTCGACCTTCGGCTGGAAGTACGGCTCGAACTCGTCCGCCTCCAGACCGTGGCGCAGCATGGCCGGCTGCACGTCGAGATCGGGCTCGATGACCTGTGCTTCCTCGGCGCGATGAAACGCTCCGAGCACCTCGGCGAGCTTGGCGGTAGTCAGCGGCTTTTCGATCACGCCGAGTACGCGCAAGCCGTAAGCGCGTGTCATGCCCTGCACGGTGTTGAGCAAGGCCGGGTCCAGCGCGCTGGTCAACGCGACTGCGCGCGCGAGCTTGCGTGAGGCGACATGGCCGATGAACTCGATGCCGTCCATCTCCGGCAGATCGAGATCCACGAGCACCACGTCCGGCGGCGCCGCGGCTTTTTCCAGCGCGGCCAGCGCGGTTTTTCCATCCGCGGCTTCGCTGAGTGCGGTCAGGCCGAGTTCCTTGAGCAGGCGCAGCGCCACGCGCCGCTGGAAGTTGTGATCTTCCACCACCATGATCGACAGACCGGACAGCTGCATCGTCAAAATCCCCGGGGCGCCCGCTGGTAGCCTAACGCAAATTCGTGCGCTGGAGAAAACCCGACGTGTCTGTGCGCAGTCGCGTGCCGATCGCTGCGGCTACGCGCGCAGCGTCGAGGAGGTGCATGGCGAAAATCCCACGCCGTTCGATGAAACGGATCAGCCGTGGCAGAAATCACGCCTTGTTTTGCACGTGCGAATCCGCAGGCCTTTGCATCTTGCCGGTGAAAGCTACTGAAAATGCGCTTGACCGGAGTACCATCGCGGCGTGTCTTGCCTCAAGTGATCCCGAGACTTCCGCCGTGTGTTACTCCGCTCAAATCCTCGCCAGTTACAGGAAGTATGTGCGTCTGTGGGGCGCGGACGTGAGCATGAAAGACTTCGTGCGTCTCTACTGGGACCGGGCACAAGGCGCGAAAATCAAGATTCCGAAAGCCATGGATGCCGCATTCGCGCAGCCGCAGACCGACGAAGAGCGCCAGATCAAGCAACTGATCGACCGTTTCAACGCCGAGCAAACCACCCAGCTCGAACAGGAACTGTTCAAGCAGCGAAAACGATTGGCCGATGCCGAACGCACGTTGCTGACAAAGACGACGAAGGCCGCATCGGAGAGCAAACGTATCGCGACCGACAAGATTGAATGGGCGCTCGGGAAACTTTCTGACTTGCGGCGCGCGGAGCTGAACGACGAGGATTCCCGCATCTTTCCCGGCTGGTACGCACCGGTCATGATTCAAGAGAACGGTCGCCGTGTGATCAAGCCCATGCGTTATCAATGTCGCGTTGCCGGCGCCCCGGCGTTCAACGACGCCAAATTCCCCGGCACATACAACGCGCGCCGCGATAACCTAGAAGGATTCTGGCGCAAGCAATTCGGTGTCACGCATGGGCTGATCGTCGCCAACGCGTTCTTCGAGAACGTGAGCAAGCACAAGGCCGAGGGTCGCGACCTGGTTCCCGGCGAGCAGGAAGAAAACGTCGTCCTCGAGTTCCGGCCCAGACCCACTCAGGACATGCTGGTGGCCTGCCTGTGGTCGCAGTGGACTGGCGGCGGCGAGCCGGACCTGCTTTCGTTTGCGGCGATCACCGATGAGCCGCCGGCGGAGATCGCGGCTGCTGGCCACGATCGCTGCATCATTCCGATCAAGCCGGAGCACATCGACGCATGGCTGAATCCCGACCCGGGCAACCTGAAAGCGCTGTACGCGATCCTCGATGATCGCGAGCGGCCGTACTACGAACATCGGCTGGCTGCCTGACAGTCGGGCCTCAGTCACATCCAAAGTGCTACCTTGCGGGGAACACGTCATTAGTTTCACACTCGAAGTTTATTAGGGGGAGTTCATGATCAAGCATTGTTCGGGCGTTCTCGTTGGCATTGCGGCATTGCTGTTTACCGATCTCGCGAGTGCGCAGTGCGCCGCGGAAATCACGCGTTTCGACTACTCCGGAACGATCCAGGCCTATGCCGTTCCGTCCGACGGCATGTTTTGGATCGAGGCGGTCGGCGCCGAAGGCGGCAACAACACGAATTCGACGGTTCCTCCTGGCAAAGGCGCTTATATTGGCGGCGTGTTCTCGCTCACCAGCGGTACGCAGCTGAATATCCTCGCGGGCCAACAACCTACAGCCACGTCGGGCAATGGAGGCGGCGGCGGTTCGTTCGTTACCTTGTCCGATAACACCCCTCTGGTGGTGGCCGGCGGCGGTGGCGGCTCGGCGCAAACGACCGACAGCCCCGAGAAGGACGGTCAGGTCGGAACCACCGGCGGGTCTGGCGCGGGGGGCGGCGGCGCGGGAGGAACGGACGGTAACGGCGGCGGTATCGGCGCCAGTGGATTCCAGTCCGGCGCCGGCGGCGGCTTGCTCACAAATGGTGCGGATGGCTGGACCGGCGGCACCGGCGGTGCGGCATTCGTCAATGGCGGCAGCGGCGGCACGACCAACGCTCCAGCGAACGGCGGATTCGGCGGCGGCGGTTCCGGCAGCAGCTACGTGGTAGGCGGCGGCGGCGGCGGTTATTCCGGCGGCGGCAGTGGCGGCAACAGCACGGCCGGCGTCGGTGGTGGCGGCGGCTCCTACAATTCCGGAACCAACCAGAACAACCAGGCGGGCGCGAATTCCGGATCGGGTTACGTGCGCGTCTGCTCGGTCCTCATCGTCGCTCCGACATCTTTGCCTGATGGTACGGTCGACGCGTCTTACTATGAGACGATCACGGCTTCCGGCGGTACCAGCCCGTACCTCTTTGCTGTCACGGCCGGAGCGCTTCCGTCCGGTCTGACGTTGGATTCGAACACTGGAGTGCTGTCCGGTACGCCGACAGCAGCCGGCACATACCCATTCACGGTGCAGGTGACCGACGCATCCAACGGCACGGCAACGCAAAACTACAATTTGGCGGTACAGAAGGGCGGCACCACCACGACCTTGTCGAGCGCCTGCCAGACCGAGTTCGTCGAGAACCAGCCATTCACGTTCATGGCTACCGTCAGCGGCACGCCGACCGGCACCGTGGACTTCTTCAACGGCGCCACGAACGTTTGCGCAAGCGTTGCACTGGCGTCCGGGAGCGCAAGCTGTACGGTGAACAATCTGGCCGTGCAAGGAGGCAACACCGCCAGCACGGTGACGCTCACCGCGGTGTACAACGGTGACGACAACTATACATTGAGCGTATCGCCCGGCTTCGACGTGATAGTCCTGAGCGCGGCGGATGTCGTTTTCCGCAATGGATTTGAAGCGGAGTCGATAGACTGCCCAATCGAGTGATCGGCTCGCGGCAACCGAAGCCGCGGCCGCAGGCATCGCATGAAAAAGCCCGCTGCCATGCGGGCTTCGTGTAGAGCGTCTGCGGACTGCGGCGAATCAATGAATGGTGGAGCGGAGGAGGATCGAACTCCCGACCTCTGCATTGCGAACGCAGCGCTCTCCCAGCTGAGCTACCGCCCCACGATGGCCGGGCTTGGGTTCCCGGCGAGCCGCGCATCATACTGGATTGGCCGCCGTGGATTCAAGAAAAGGCCTCAAGGTCATGTAGTCAGCCGCTATTGGCTGCGCGTGCGACGGCCGGGCGAGCAATTCGGCGAGCGCTGGCGGGACGCTCACTGCGTGGCCGATCAGCGGTTCGATGATGCTGTCGAATTTGGCCGGATGCGCTGTCGCCGCGACGGCCCAATCGGCATCGACGCCTTCCTGACGCAGCGCTTCGAGCGTGCGGATCGCGGTGGCCGTGTGCGGGCAGAACTGTTCGCCGTGTTTCGTGTGGCGCTCGCGAATCGTCGTGGCGATCGCTTCGTCGCCGATCGCGTCGACTTTGAACGCGCGACGCAGATGCGCTTCATCCGGGTACAGCCAACGCAGTCGCTCGAAATTGCTCGGGTTGCCGACGTCCATCGCGTTGGCCAGAGTGGCAATGCTGGCACGCGGCTGGTAAACGCCGCGCGCGAAATAATCGTGCACGGTGAGATTGGCATTCGTGGCGAGCACGATCTCGCCGATCGGCAGCCAGCAGGCACGCGCGAGCATGCAGGCGAACGCGTTGCCAAGATTCCCGGTTGGCACGACGAAATTCAGCACCGAATTGGTCTTCTGCAGATGATCGATTCCGGCTTTTGCGTAGTACGCCATTTGCGGCAGCAGGCGGCCGAGGCTGATGCTGTTCGCCGAGGACAGCGGCACGCGCGCGCGCAAATCCGTATCGGCAAAAGCCTGCTTGACCAGCGCCTGGCACTCGTCGAACGAACCGGCAACGCGCAATGCGGTGACGTTGCCGCCGAAACAGCCGAGCTGATGGGCCTGGCGCGGCGACACGCGGCCGTCGGGATAGAGGATGACGACGCGAAATCCGGGCATGCCAGCGAATGCCGCGCCGACTGCCGCGCCGGTGTCGCCGGACGTGGCGACCAGGATTGTGAGGTCGCGCGGCTCGCTGCGCGGAATGCGGCGCATGCACGCGGCGAGGAAGCGCGCGCCGAAATCCTTGAACGCGGCAGTCGGACCGTGGAACAGTTCGAGCGAATAATCGCGGTACGTCGCGAGCTTGCGCAGCGGAGCCTCGAACGTGAAAGCTTCGGCACAGATGGCGTCGAGATGTGCGGCGAGCGCATCGTCTTCGAAAAACGGCGCAAGCAGTTGCGACGCAATCGACGGCAACTGCGCCTGCGCGGGAAAATCCAGCGCTCTCAGTCGGGGCCGCGACTGCGGCACATACAGGCCGCCGTCGGGTGCAAGTCCGGCGCTGATCGCGTCGCTGAGCGAAACCGGCGGCGATTCGCCGCGCGTGGAAACAAATTTCATCGCACGAGCTCCGCGGCCGGGCCGTTCACCGGCGAGATGAAACTCTCGCTGGCGATGCCTTCGTGCATGAACGCGGCACGCATCGACGGGGCTGCGGCGGTAGCAGCAGCGATGTTCTCGAACCAGGCGAATACGCTCGGGCCGGCGCCGGAAATGCTCGCGCCCATCGCGCCGTGATCGAGCGCGGCGCGCTGGACACGCGCGAAGCCCGGAATCAGCGGCGCACGGCGTGGCTCGACGAGCACGTCGCGCAGGCCCGCGCGAACGAGATTCGCGTCTCCGAGGTGACAGCCGCTCAGTACGAGCGCGAGGTTGGCGCTCTGCGCGACGAATTCGGTCAACGCGTAGTTGCCTTTCAGTGCTTCGCGTGCACGTCGTGTCTCGAGCGTTGCATCCGGGTGTACGAGTACACAATGCCACGCGTCCGGCGCCGGCACATGCACGAGGCGATCCCGCGTAGCCAGCACGATGCCGCCGTGCAGCATCGCGCCGACGTTGTCCCCGTGATAGCCGCCGCTGGCGACCGCTTCCCCTTCGAGCGCGAACGGGTAGAGCGCCTCGCGCCGCAGCGGGCTTTCGAGCAATGCGTTCGCCGCGACGAGCGCAGCGACGGCGGATGCCGCCGAGCCACCCATGCCGGAGCCAAACGCGATGCCCTTGTCGAGTTCGATTTCGAAGCCGAACGGCAGATCCAGCTTCTCGCGCAGCGCGATCAGGGCGGCTCCTGCGGTGTTGCGCGCCGCTTCGAGCGGCAGCTCGACCGTATTGTTGCGAATGTGTGCGATGCGCACTTCATGGGCGTCAATGCGCCGCACCGTGGCGCGGTCGCCCGGCCCTTCGATCGTGTGGCCGAGAATGTCGAAGCCGACGCCGATGTTGCCGACGGAAGCGGGGGCAAAGGCGCTCGCTTCGTTCATGTCGCCTGTCCCAAACCGTTCGCGTTGAGCGTAGCTTGCGCAGCAAGCGGAGTCGAAACGCATGCCGGTGTGACCCTTCGACTCCGGCGCTGCGCGCCTACGCTCAGGGTGAACGGTATTTTTTTCATACGCGTGCTCCGAGCGACGCGCACACGCGCAGCAGATCGGCGAACACGCCGGCGGCGGTCACCTCCGGTCCGGCGCCGGGACCTTGCACGACGAGCGGGTTGTCGCGATAGCGGCGCGTCGAGAACAGCACGACATTGTCGGTGAGACGCAGATTCGAAAATGCGTGCGAGCGCGGCAGTTCGACGACGCCGACGCTGGCGCGGCCATCGCTGCCCAGGCGTGCGACATAACGCAGCACGTGCTCGCGCGCGTGTGCCTGCGCGTAACGTGCGGCGATCGGCGCGTCGAGCTGATCGAGTCGAGCCATGAACTCCTCGGCGCCATGACCGCGCAGCGATTCCGGCACCAGATTCTCCACGCTGACATCGGCCAGCGACAAGTCGCGCCCGGCTTCGCGTGCGAGGATCACGAGTTTGCGCGCCACATCGGTGCCGGACAGGTCATCGCGCGGATCCGGTTCCGTGTAGCCGAGTTCGCGCGCCTGGCGCACGAGCGCGGAGAATGGCACGCTGCCGTCGAACTTGTTGAACAGCCATGCCAGCGTGCCGGAAAAAATGCCTTCGACTGCGAGCAGTTCATCGCCCGTATCGATGAGATCGCGCAGCGTGGAGATCACCGGCAGCCCGGCGCCGACCGTCGCCTCATAGCGGAAGCGCGCGCCGCCTGCTGCTGCGGCAGCGCGAATTGCGCGATAACGTTCGAGCGGCCCGGCGCCGGCCTGTTTGTTCGGCGTGATCACGTGGATGCCGGCGGCGAGCCACGCCGGATAGTGCGCGGCGACCGCGTCGCTGGCGCTGCAGTCGACGATGATCGTGTGCGGCAGGTGCGCGGCGATCAAGTGCTTCATGAAGCCGTCGATGTCGTTGCCGACGAAATCGGCATCGCGATCGCGCCAGTTCGATCCCAGGTCGCGCTCATCGGCGAGCAGGTATTTCGTCGACAGGATCGCGCGCAGGCGCAAATCGAGATTCGCCTCGCGACGCAGGCGCGGCGCCGCCGCGGAAATCTGGTCGAGAAACGCGGCGCCGACCTTGCCCGGTCCGATCAGTCCGATCGAAATCGTCTGCCGCGACAACCAGAATGCGGCATGTGCGGCGCGCAGCGCGACGGTCGCATCAGCCTTGCTGATGGCGACGGAGATGTTGCGTTCCGACGCGCCCTGCGCGATCGCGCGGATGTTCACGTGCGAGCGCGCGAGCGCGTCGAACAGGCGCGCGGCGACGCCCGGCGTGCCGGCCATGCGGTTGCCGACCGCGGCGAGCACGGCGATATCGTGCGTCAACACGACGCCGCTGATTTGCCCGGCGGCGAGTTCGCGCGCGAACGCGCCTTCGAGCGCGGCCTGCGCGTTTTCGGCTTGCGCCATGCGCACCACACAGCAGATCGAGTGTTCGGATGAACCCTGCGAGATCATCACCACGGAAACCTGCGCGGCACGCAACGCGGCGAACACGCGTTCGGCCGTGCCCGGCACGCCGATCATGCCGGTGCCTTCGACGTTGACGAGCGCGAGATCGTGCGCGAGCGTGAGGCCCTTCACCGGGCCGGCGGCGTCGCCGCGCGCGTCGATGCGGGTGCCGGGATGCTCGGCGCGGAACGTGTTGCGGATATGGATCGGCAAACCTGCGGCGATCGCCGGCGCCATCGTCTGCGGGTGGATCACCTTGGCGCCGAAGTAGGCGAGTTCGCAGGCTTCCGCGTAGCTCATCGCCGCGAGCGTCACCGCTTCGGGTTCGACGCGCGGATCGGCACTGAGTACGCCGTCAACATCGGTCCAGATGTGCAATTCTTGCGCTTTCCACAATGCGGCAAATATCGCCCCGGAATAATCGCTGCCATTGCGCCCGAGCACGGTCGCGCGCGCATTCGCATCGCGCGCGACGTAGCCGGTGACGATCACGCGCGCTTGGGCGTTGGCTGCGCGCCAATGCGCCAGCAACGACTCGGTGCGCTCCCAATCCACCGCGACGCCAAGTTCTTCATGGCGCACGACGAGTACGTCGCGCGCGTCGAGCAGCGCGTAGTCGGCACCGGTGGCGCGCAAATGTGCATGGATCAGATGTGCCGACCAGACTTCACCGAGCCCGCTGATCGCGTCGGCGTTCTCGCGTCCGGCGCCGCCGAGTACGCTGATCGCGTGCAGCATCTCGGTCAGATCGGCAAATTGTTGCGCGAGCCAGCTGCGCGTCGAACGCGCGTCGATGAGCAGTTGGCTGGCGGTGGACAGATGCCGGTCGCGCAGGGCTTCCAGCGACGCACGCCATTCGCCGCGGCGGGACGCGGCGAGCGTGAGCCCGATCAACGCATCGGTAACACCTTGCATGGCCGAAACCACGACGACTTGCACGTCTTCCTCGCGTGCGCGCAGCAAGCTGGCGACATGGCGGATGCGTGTGCTGTCGGCGAGCGACGAACCGCCGAACTTGTGCGCGATGGTCAGCGCGACGTTCGCGGCATTTGCGGACTGGGCGCTGCTGGTGGGACTGGCGATATCGAGCGTTTGCATGGAGCCTCCTGAAGGCTCCGCACTCTTGTCGCGATGCGGGCTATTTTGCGCCCGCATCTCGATCGAGGTGCGGGCCGGGATTATGAAACTGTTACTCGCGCACGACCGACCGCACCGATGTGGTGGTAGTCGTCATCATAGTCGTGGTGAAGTGCGCGGACATGGCCGTAGTGGAACTGATGGTGGCGGGGTATGTCAAGCGATCACGCCACGCCAGCCATCAGGACATCGTGCAGCAGCGGTTTGCGCCAGCCGTCCAAACCTCTGGGCCACACGCCTTCATAGACCAGCGTTTCGAGGTGGCGACGCGGACACAACAGGCCGTCGGGTAGTGCAAGTCGTGCGGCGATCGAGGCGACTTCATCGCGCAGCGCCGCCAGTTGACGCTTCTGCGCAGAAGTCGGCGCCGTGGCAATCGGTTCGATATCGAGTTCGTCGGTGGCCAACGGCTTGTGCAGGATTTCCAGCAACTGCTGACGTTGCGCGCCGCGCAGCGCGCGTTGGCCCTTGCAGCGTTCGAACAGCTCGTCGGCATCGGCTGGAGTTTGTGCGACGAGGCCCAATGCGTGCGCGTCGTCGAGTATCCATGGCCGCGGCTTGTCGAGCGCGCGTGCGGTCGCGTCGCGCCACAGCAGCACGCGGCGCAAGAGTGCCTGTTGCTCGCGCGACCATCCGGCGGCGCCGCGAAACGCACGTTGCGGCTGTGGATCCGGCGCTGAGTTGCAGACGCGGTCGACCAGACGTTGGCAATCTTCGGCGAGCCATTCGCTGCGACCGAGCGCGGCGAGCTTTTGCGCGAGTATCGAATGAATCAGTGGCAGATGGGCGACGTCTTGCGCGGCGTAGTCGAGCTGCGCGGCGGTAAGCGGGCGTTGCAGCCAATCCGAGCGCGTCTCCGCTTTCGGCAAGTCGATGCCGACCAACGCGAGGGCCAGCTTCTGGTAGCTGAGTCCAAAGCCGAGACCGGCCATCGCCGCGGCGATTTGCGTGTCGAACAATATCGTCGGACCCTGCGGAAGTATCGGCAGCATCGCTTCCAGATCCTCGCTCGCGCCGTGCATCACGCTCGTGCACGCAGGATCGCGCAGACGCGACATCAACGCGCGGAGATCATCGAGTTTCGGCGCATCGAGCACGGCAATGTCGCCTTCCATGTTGATTTGCACCAGGGCCAGCCGCGCGCGGAACGTGTTGGTGCGCATGAACTCCGTGTCGAGTGCGACGGTCGCAGAGGTGCGGTGTGCGCCGATCCACGACGTGAGCGTGGCCGGGTCTTCAATCCATGTATGCATCAGATGGTTGGCTTCCTTGAGGTTGTGCCGCGATTCGCCTACTGTGACGATAGTCGATGAGAGATCGAAATGCCGGGTACTGAAGTCGTCCGCAAGCAGACCGTGCTGGGAGGCGCGGCCGGCATCGCCTTGCTCGCGTTTGCGTTGATCTGGCGATTTTACCCCGCCGCGGAGACGAAACCGCCAGCCCAGGAACCGGCGCCGGTTGCTGCCGGTCCTGCGTTGACGATCAAGCCACCGCTGGCGCCGGTTGCGGGTACGGTTTCTGCCCCGGAGCCGGAACCAGAACCCGAACCTGCGCCACCGGCGGTGCCGCCGTCGAAGGAGATCGCGTTGCTGCTGAAACGCGCCGGCGACGCCGTGGCCAAGGATCATCTGCTCGAACCGAAAGAAGATAATGCGTTGGAGTTGTATCGTCAGGTGCTGATGATTGACGAGAAGAACGCTCAGGCGCTGCGCGGGATGGACAAAGTCCGCACTTCCGTTTTGCTGCAAGCCAACGCGGCGCTCGACAAGGGCGACGAAAAGGAATCGACGCGGCTGCTCGCGGTACTGGCGGAGTTGCCGAAGTCAGGCGACGACGTGGCGAAATTGCAGGCGCGCCTCAAAATCGTGCACGAAGTGCAGCCCTTGCTCACGCGTGCGGCCGATCTGCTCAACCGCGGTCATGCGACGGCCCCGCCGGAAGGCAGTGCGTTGGCCGTCTATCGCCAGGTGCTGAAGCTCGATCCGGCCAACAAGCTTGCCGATTCGGGACTCGCGCAAATCCAGCAGGAGTACCTGGATCGCGCACTCGCCGCCGCCGCGCAGGACGATTTCGATGGTGCCGACAAGATCCTTGCGGATGCCTCGCCGATCAGGCCGGGCTCGCACGAACTGCTCGTCACGCGCACGCGCATCGAAGGCATTCGCCGCGAGCGCGCGACGAACACGCTGGCGCAGGCGAATTCCGCGCTGGATTCCGGCAATCCGGACCTGGCCGAACTGTTGGCGAAGAAGGCGCTCGGTTTGAGCCCTGATCTGGTCGGTATCGACGAATTCAACCGACGTCTGCGCAATTCGCGCCTGTACGCGAGTTTCAGCCCCGGTCAGGTCATCACCGACAAATTTCTCGATCGTCACGGAGCGGCTCCGGCCGTCGTCGTGATTCCGACCGGCACGTTCATGATGGGCTCGCCGGCCCGCGAGGGCGGCCATGTCCCGGCCGAAGAGCCGCAGCGCGCCGTGAAGATCGACGCCGGATTCGCGCTGGCGCGCGACGAGATCAGCATCGGCGAATTTCGCACCTTCGTCGACGACGCGAATTATCTGACCGACGCGGAGAAAGCCGGCGATTCGAACATCTACGACGAAGAATCCGGCCGCATGATCGACAAGAAGGGCGCAAGCTGGCGCAACGATTATCTCGGCGCCGCGGGTGACGATGATCTGCCGGTGATCCACGTGTCGTGGAACGATGCAAACGCCTACGCGCAATGGCTCAGCGCGCGCACCGGCAAGAAATATCGCCTGCCGAGCGAGGCGGAGTTCGAATACGCGCTGCGCGCCGGCTCCAGCACGCGTTATCCGTGGGGCGACGGCAATCCGCCGCGCGGCACGGACAATTTCACTGGCGACGGCGACCGCTCGCTGCATCTGAACCGCAGCTGGGCCAAGGCCTTCAGGCATTACCAGGACGACTACTGGGGGCCGGCGCCGCTCGGCAAATTCCGCGCGAACGCATTCGGCTTGTTCGATATGGACGGCAACGTGTCGGAATGGGTGGCCGATTGCTGGCACGACAATTACACGCGCGCTCCGTCCGACAGCAAGGCCTGGATCAATCCCGGTTGCGCCGAGCACGTCGTGCGCGGCGGCTCGTGGGGCAGTGCGCCCGATCAAGTGCGTTCGGCGTTCCGCCTCGCTGCACCTGCCGACACGCGCAGCGCGCGCGTGGGCATTCGCGTGGCGCGGGAGCTGTAGTAATGCTCGTCATTCCGGGGCCGCCGTAGGCGGAACCCGGAATCCAGTGCCTTTGCTTCAAGAGCTCAGGAACTGGATTACGCGCGGCTCCTGCCGCTGCCCTGCGGGCCGGCTTCGCCGTTCGCTTCGGCATCCTGCCTACGCAGTCCCGCTTTCGCGGGAATGACGAGCAAAGCATAATTCGCTTCTTCAATCTCGTTAGAGACAGCCCATGAACGCTCCCACCCGCATCGACACCACGCGCACGATCCGCGCACCCCGCGGGAACAAACTATCGTGCAAGAGCTGGCTCACCGAAGCTGCATTTCGCATGATCCAGAACAACCTCGATCCGGATGTCGCGGAAAAGCCGAGCGAATTGGTCGTGTATGGCGGCATCGGGCGCGCGGCGCGCAACTGGGAATGTTTCGACGCGATCCTGCGTTCGTTGCAGCAACTCAACGACGACGAAACGCTGCTGATCCAGTCCGGCAAGCCGGTCGGAATTTTTCCGACGCATGTCGACGCGCCGCGCGTGCTGCTCGCCAATTCCAATCTTGTGCCGGCATGGTCGACGTGGGAGCACTTCAACGAGCTCGATAAGAAGGGTTTGATGATGTACGGCCAGATGACGGCCGGCTCATGGATCTACATCGGCTCGCAAGGCATCGTGCAGGGCACCTACGAAACATTCGTCGAAATGGGCCGGCAGCATTACGGCGGCAGTCTCAAAGGCAAATGGATACTCACGGCCGGGCTCGGCGGCATGGGTGGCGCGCAGCCGCTCGCGGCGAGTCTTGCGGGCGCGTGTTCGCTCAATATCGAATGTCAGCAGAGCCGCATCGACATGCGTCTGCGCACGAAATATGTCGACGAGCAGGCGAAAGATCTGGACGACGCGCTCGCCAGAATCCAAAAGTATACAAAAGAAGGCAAGGCGATCTCGATCGCGCTGCTTGGCAACGCGGCCGAGATCCTGCCGGAAATGGTCAAGCGTGGCGTCAAACCCGATGCCGTGACCGATCAGACCAGCGCGCACGATCCGGTCAACGGTTATCTGCCGATCGGCTGGACGGTGGAGCAATGGTTCGAGCGGCGCAAATCCGATCCGAATCGCGTGCGCGACGCGGCGAAGAAGTCGATGCGCGTGCACGTCGAAGCGATGCTCGCATTCCAGAAAATGGGGGCGCCGACGTTCGACTACGGCAACAACATCCGGCAGATGGCCAAAGACGAAGGCTGCACGAATGCGTTCGATTTCCCCGGCTTCGTCCCGGCCTATGTGCGTCCGCTGTTCTGCCGCGGTGTTGGTCCGTTCCGCTGGGTCGCGCTGTCGGGCGATCCGGAAGACATCTACAAGACCGATGCGAAAGTCAAAGAACTGATTCCCGACGACCCGCATCTGCACAACTGGCTCGACATGGCGCGCGAGCGCATCAGCTTCCAGGGTCTGCCCGCGCGCATATGCTGGGTCGGCCTCGGCCAGCGCCACAAGCTCGGCCTCGCTTTCAACGAGATGGTGCGCAACGGTGAAGTCAAAGCGCCAATCGTGATCGGCCGCGATCACCTCGACTCCGGTTCTGTCGCCTCGCCGAACCGCGAAACGGAAGCGATGAAAGACGGCAGCGACGCCGTGTCCGACTGGCCGCTGCTCAATGCGCTATTGAATACCGCCGGTGGCGCGACCTGGGTGTCCTTGCACCACGGTGGCGGTGTGGGCATGGGTTATTCGCAGCACTCAGGCGTCGTTATCGTTTGCGATGGCACACCGGCCGCGGACAAACGCATCGCGCGCGTGCTGTGGAACGATCCGGGTACCGGCGTGATGCGGCATGCAGATGCAGGGTATGAAATCGCGATTGGCTGCGCGAAAGAGCAGGGTTTGAAGTTGCCGATGCTGTAGAAACCACGATGAGTGGTTTGGTTTTTAATGCGGCGCGCCCGACTTGGGCACGCCACATATGTCAAAGTGCCTATTCGTTGAGCCGGTAATTTACTGGCACCTGGATGCTGGCGACAACCGGGCGTCCATTGTGCAGTGCCGGTTCGAATTTCCACTGGCGCACTTCATTCGGTGCCGCGCGATCGAGAATGGTCGAGCCGCTGTGGCCCACGACGCGGGCATCGGTGACCTGGCCATCGACGTTGACCTGCGCGAGCACGAGAACGGTGCCTTGTTCATGCGCGCGCAGAGCTTGCACCGGATACGTCGGTTTGGGCGTCGTCGCGAGGGCGACCTGGCGATCGCGTGATTCGAGGGCTGCTGCGGGCTTCGACGCTTTGGCGATATGCCGGGTTTTCGCCGAGTGGCCAGAAGAAGGTGCGGCATTGGCAATCGCACGCGCACGCGACTCATCCTGCGGCAACGGTTTCGTCGGTTGTGCCGAGGACGCCGGGCCCTCGGTCCGGAGCGGCGCCGATTCGTTGGGCGCGGACGCCGTATTGCCGGATGTTGCCGGCGCGGTGACAGCAGCCGTGTCCGGCTCTGGTTCACTCTGATAGTAGACATAGGCACCCGCGCCAATCACCAGTGCCGCCAATAACCCTGCCACCAGCAACGGGCCGGTGCCGGTCGGGCGCGTGTTGTTTTCGGACGCAGACAGTTCCGGCGTCTTGCCATTCACTGCAGCGGAAGGTTGTTCAACCTGAGCCATGTTGCACCTCCTCAATAGCGAACGAACTCACCCTGTTTGGGCAAGAGTGGCACGCAGGCGCGGCGGCAACGTTCGAATTTTGTTATTCGAAGAAAAACGTTCAGGGGGCGTTATCAAAACGGACGGCCACCTGCGGCCTGAATAACTTGCTTTGGCAGCGCAACAGCGGAATCATGCGGCTCTCGGCTACTTTTACGGCGACGGGAAAATGCATATGACCATCACGCGTGTTGCGCTGCTTGCTGCGACGCTGTTGAGCTGCGATTCCGCGCTGGCGCAATCCGACACGCAACCGCCGACGCCGCACAATAACGCGATCGTATACAAATGCACCGGGGTGAACGGCAGCGTGGCTTTTTCAGCGACGCCATGTTCCGATGCGCATGCGACGCAGAAGGTCATGGACACTTCCGCCGCACTGCGCACCGACAGTGGTGGTAACGGTGCCGAGACATCCGCCAACGGCGCTGAGCCCGATTGCCGCGCGCGCGCCAAGCAAACCGCCTACGCAGGAGTTGGCGCGCAGATCGAGGAATCGAATCGCCACATCGCGGATTATCAGCAAAGCCTGAATGAACTCGCGGCGCAAAGGACCAACGCGCCGGACGGCTCGGGCAAACTCATCGACGATCCGATTGCGCGACAGACGAGGGAGAAGATAAACGAGGCGCTCGCAGAGGAACGCCAGACCAAGCGCAACGCCCAGACGAATGCTGACAACGCTTACGCGGATGCGCTCAAGGCGTGCGACGAGGAAGCGGCAAAGAACGCGCAGTCGCATTCCGATGCCGAGGTGAAATAAGCCGGAACGCGCTCATGCGCGCTTGCGCCGAGCCGTTGTGAAACGGCGCCGATCAGGACGGTGCGAAGCCTGACCTATCTTTTGTCATTCAGCTCCGCTT
>Ga0207657_10002321_pt1 | contig 20614 bp, 20 predicted proteins | sample KBSC33metaG_FD_184316 | JGI IMG/M metagenome (GOLD analysis project Ga0207657, IMG submission 184316) | Corn rhizosphere microbial communities from Kellogg Biological Station, Michigan, USA - KBS C3-3 metaG (SPAdes) (version 2) | ecosystem: Host-associated > Plants > Roots > Rhizosphere > Soil ... | reverse complement strand
TGATCCGGCACCGCCAGGCCCGCGAAGCCTCGATCCTGCACCGCCTTGCGAAAGGCGAAGCCGATATTCCCACCATGGTGCGCGCGATCTATATCGGCATCGACCCGCGGCTGACGGCTGCCGCCGGCTATTCCGTCCTGGCGCATCTGGAGGATCTGGTGGCGCGCGGGATCGTTGCGACCGACGGCGATCCCGTGATCGGCGGGACGTACAGGTTGGCGAATGGCTGATGGCGAATAGGGAAGTGCGGTTCGGCTCTCGGCCCTATCTTCTATTCGCTATTTCGCCACTCGCCATTCGCCCTATTTCTTGACCACCTTGGGCTGAACCTTGACCGGCGCCTGCGGCTTTTTCACCACCGGTTTGGCGTTGTCGACGGCGTCGTTGATGTCGTCGATCAGCCTGGCGATGCGCGCGGCGTTGCTGCCGAGATCGCTTTCGAAATAGCGCGACGAGGAGCGGATATCGACCCGAGACCCCTCGCCGTCGGGCGTGACGCGGATCGACACATCCTCGCGGAAACCCATGATCGGGGTCCGCGCCACCGCCTCGATGCGGCCGACGCGGCGCGGCGGCTGCGGCGCGCGCTCGTCGATGACAAGCCATTTCCGTTTGGCGACCAGATGCATCGTGACCTCATAGGCGCGTTGCACGGGGACCTCGAGTTCCAACGTCTCGATATCGGGATAGGCCATCCGCTGCAGTTCGGCGGAATACAGCCCGGCATAAACGGCGGTGTTGGCACCGTCGCCGGTGCGCAGCCGCGCCAGGGCGTCGAAGCGCGGCGGATCGATCGGATCGGTGGTGATGTCGTGGATCGGCGGCAGCTTGCGATATTGCAGCCCGAGATAGGCCGGATAAGCGAGCACCACCGCGTCGATCAACAGCGCCAGCAGGATGCGGCTCATGCCGCGCGATCCGTTCTGCCAGATCGCGACAAAGGCGGCGAGGCCAACCAGAATGGAAAGACCGGCGCAGGCCAGCGCGCCGAAGAACGTCGCCAGCGCCGGTTTCATTTCGAGGAAGCCGAAGCGGACGATGAGGATCGAGACCACGACCGCGACCACCGAGAACACCGCGAGGTTGCGCGCCCATGAAGCGAGGCTGGACACGGGCTCCGACTGATAGGGAGCGGAAAACCTGCGGGCCATCGGTCAAAATCTGCCGGGTTGGAACATTGCCGGGCGACATGCGCCGGGCTTGTAAACTGGCCCGTTTGAGACCACGGACCTGCGGCAAATTCAAGGGTGGATTAGGGTCGCTCTCAACCTCTCCCCGCGCAGTGCGGAGAGAGGTAAGAAGGATCCTACGCCGCGGCGTTCGGGAAACTGTAGGCCTTAAACTGGTCGCGCAGCGCGGTCTTGAGGATTTTTCCAGTCGCGGTGTGCGGAATGCCGTCGACGAACACGATGTCATCCGGCATCCACCATTTGGCGATCTTGCCATCCATGAATTTCAGGATGTCCTCGCGTGTCGCCTTCTGGCCCTGCTTGAGTTGCACGATAAGAAGCGGCCGCTCGTCCCATTTCGGATGATGGATGCCGATCACGGCGGCTTCCGCCACCGCGGGATGTCCAACCGCGAGATTTTCCAGCTCGATCGACGAAATCCATTCGCCGCCGGATTTGATCACGTCCTTGGAGCGGTCGGTGATCCGCATATATCCGTGCTTGTCGATGGTCGCGACGTCACCGGTGTCGAAATAGCCTTCCTCGTCGAGAATGTCGCTATCGATGCGGAAATAGGCCTTCGATATCGCGGGGCCGGCGACTTTCAGCCGGCCGAATGTCTTGCCGTCCCACGGCAGGGTTTTGCCGGCATCGTCGGTGATTTTCATCTGGACGCCGAACGGCGGGTAGCCCTGGGTCTGCAGGATATCGAGCCGGGCGTCGCCGGTGAGTTCCGCGAACGGCGGTTTCAGCGCGGCGAGAGTGCCGATCGGGCTCATCTCGGTCATGCCCCAGGCGTGACGCACCGTTACCCCCATGTCGACGAACGCCTTGATCATCGTACGCGGCATTGCCGAGCCGCCGCAGACCACAAATCTCAGGTGCGGCAGCTTCAGATTGTTGGCGGCGATATGATTGAGCAGCATCAGCCACACCGTCGGAACACCGGCGGTATGCGTCACCTTCTCGGTCTCCAGCAGTTCGAAGACCGACGCGCCGTCGAGTTTGGCGCCGGGCAGCACCAGCTTGGTGCCCATCGAGGGTGCCGAGAACGCGATGCCCCAGCTGTTGGCATGGAACAGCGGAACCACTGGCAGCATGGTATCCCCTGCGTTTGCGCCCAGGGAATCGCCGGTGTTGGCCATCAGCGCATGCAGCACGTTGGAGCGATGCGAATACAACACGCCCTTGGGATCGCCCGTAGTGCCGGAGGTGTAGCACATCGCGGCCGCGGTATTTTCGTCAAACGTCTTCCACTTGAAATCTCCGTCCGCTTCCGCGATCCAGTCTTCATAGGCGATCGCGTTCTTCAGCGTGGTCTGCGGCATGTGCGCCTTGTCGGTGAACACGACGTAGCGTTCCACGCTCGCAAGCTTGTCGGCGATCTTTTCCAGGATCGGCACAAAGGTGGTATCCGTCATCACCACGCGGTCTTCCGCGTGATTGATGATCCAGGCGATCTGGTCAGGAAACAGGCGCGGATTGACGGTATGGCAGATCGCGCCGATGCCCATGATGCCGTACCAGGCCTCGAGGTGGCGCCAGGTGTTCCAGGCGATGGTGGCGACACGGTCGCCGAGCTTGATGCCGTCGCGATCGAGGCGCTGCGAGACCTTCAGCGCACGATCGCGAATTTCGGCGTAATTGGTGCGATGGATGGGGCCTTCGATCGATCGCGTTACGATTTCCTGTGTTCCATGAACCGCCGCCGCGTGCTCGATAATCCGGTGACAAAGCAAAGGCCAGTCTTGCATCAAACCACGCATACGAACATTCCTCCCAATGGTGTTATCGCTTGCCGCAGGTCTTCACGGAGCAGGCCTTCACGGAATTGCCATGAACTTTAGCGCGGAGAAAGCAAGCCGCAAATGCCCTTGTGGCAGCCTGGCCTGCGGCGAAAGGCCAATGGTTGCCGTCGCTGCCGTCCTGCTGGTGATTTTCGCAGCAACCGAACCCGCTGTGGCGGCGCGCAGGCCCGGCTTCTGGTCGCAGGAACCCTGGGGCGACCTGTTCCGGGAGAAGCGGCCGAAGCTGCGCCGGGCCGCACTCCCGGCATCGGTGCCGTTGCCCAAGCCGCGGCCGACGGAAGCACCAGCAGCCGAGCCCGAAAAGCCCGCGGCCGCAAAACAGGCGCCTGCCGAGGCTGACAAGCCGGCCGAGCAGGCCGCGCCGCCGCCGCCATCGGCCTGCCGGTTGGCGCTGACCGAGGAGATTGCGATTGCCCCCAGCATTCCCGACATCCATGGCGCCGACGGCTGCGGCGGCGAGGATCTGGTGCGGCTGGAGGCCGTGGTGCTGCCGGACAAGCGCCGGGTTTCGGTAAAACCCGCAGCGATCCTGCGCTGCGCGATGGCGTCGGCGATCGCGGACTGGATCCGCACCGACATCGCGCCGCTGGCGGCAAGCCTCGGCAGCGTCATCAGCGATCTCGACAATTTCGACTCGTTCGAATGCCGCGGCCGCAACCGCGTTCTCGGCGCCAGACTGTCCGAGCACGGCCGCGCCAACGCGCTCGACGTCCGCGCCCTGAAACTCGCTAACGGCCAGTCGATCACGCTCGTCGACCGCACGGTGTCGCGCGAGCTGCGCGAAAGCGTGCTGCATTCGGCGTGCGCGCGGTTTTCGACCGTACTGGGGCCGGGCTCGGACTGGTATCACGAGGACCACATCCATCTCGATCTGATGGAGCGGCATAACAATTACAAAATCTGCCAGTGGGACGTATGGGACCCGCTGCCGCAGATTGCGCCGCGGCTGCCGGCCGCGCGTCCGGATGAAGCGCCGCCCCGCGAAGTCGCCGCCAAACCGGATGCGGCCAAACCCGGCGCCGCGAAGTCAGAGACTGCCAAATCCGATACGGCCGAGCCGGACGCCGCCGGGAGCAGGCCGCCAACGAAAAAGCGCCGGCAAACCCGGCGCTTTTGATCTCGTCTCCTGCATCGGCCGCCGAGCCGATGAGGTCGGTTACTGCATCATCGGGCCTTGGCCGCCGCCTTGCAGCGCCATCTGCGGATTGAACGGCGAGTCGCCGTGCTTGGGCTCCAGCACCACGACGATAGTGCCCATCTTCACCCGGTTATACAGATCGATCACGTCCTCGTTGGTCATCCGGATGCAGCCGGAGGAAATCGACGTGCCGATATATTCCGGCTGGTTGGTGCCGTGAATGCGGAACAGCGTGTCCTTGCCGCCTGAATAGAGATAGAGCGCGCGCGAACCCATCGGATTGTCCGGCCCCGGCGGCACGAATGTCGGAACGCCGAGCCTCTCGATTTCGCCCTTGGTTGGATGCCAGGGCGGCCACTCGGTCATGCTGCCGATTTTGGCGATGCCGGACCACGCCATCGCTTCCTCGCCGACGGTGATGCCATAGCGGATCGCCTTGCCGTCATTGAGCACGAAATAGAGATAGTGATTGTCGGAATCGACCACGATCGAGCCGGGCGCTTCCTTGCGGTGATACTCGACGATGGCGCGGCGGAACGGCTCGGCAACCGGGGTGTTGACGTAACGAACCTTGGCCAACAGTTCCTTGTCGCGCGGCTTGAAGTTGGTCTGGCTGGTCGCCTCATAGGTTGTGGCCTGCATGCAGCCCGACAGCATCAGGCCGGCGGCCAGAATCCCCAGTTTCACGGTCAGCGACGACATGGTACCCTTCCAATCGAAAGCCTCGCGTTCGCGCGCCAATCCTGGGCCCGAAACGCCACGATTTCCTTAATCACATTATCGCCGAAATCGGCCATAATTCCAGAACTTAGATGCCTGTTGCGCACTGCGGCAGGCTGGCTGTGTCTTTTTTGCCGCAAGTGGTCGGGTTTTTCGGTTGATTTTTGGGCAGATGCGCCGTGGCCGCCGGGTCAGCGCCGCGCCGGCGCCATCCCGCGGCCACAAATGTCGATCGGTGGCAATGCGCGGGTCATGAAGAACTTGCCAGAATCGAGCTAAGTCCTGTTGGGTAGGCTTACGTGCCCAATCCTGGAGTTCTCCATGTTGTCGGTGTTCGTCCCTGCCGAATCCTCGCTGAAGAAAGTCGCCGAGGCCGATCTTGCCGCGCTACCGGAGAGCGCGGTCTGGATCGACCTCGTGAAACCGACCGCGGCGGAGGACAAGGCGGTGGAACGGCTGGCCGGGATCGCGGTGCCGACCCGCGAGGACATGCAGGAGATCGAGATTTCCAGCCGCCTCTATATCGAAAACGGCGCGCGCTACATGACGGCCACGCTGATGTGCGCCGCCGACACCCAAAATCCGCGCACCACGGCGGTGACCTTTATCCTGGCCAGCCATCGCCTGGTCACCGTGCGCTATGACGAACCAAAACCGTTCATGCTGGTGGAGAACAAGCTGGCGCGCTCATGCGCGCCCGGCATCACCGGCGAAAATGTGCTGATGGAATTGCTCGACGCGGTGATCGACCGCAACGCCGACATCCTGGAGCGCGCCGGCAGCGACATGGACACCATCAGCCACCACATTTTCGAGCCCGAGGGCGCGGCGCGCACCGGCCACGCCAAGCGCTATTCCGACATCCTGATCGCGATCGGCCGCAAGGGCGACCTCACCTCCAAGGTGCGGGAGAGCCTGGTCTCGATCGGCCGGGTGGTGACGTTCGTCGCCGCCGCGGTCGACGGCGTCAAATGGTCCAAGGAGATGCGCGAGCAGCTGAAAACCATGCAGCGCGACGTGATGTCGCTGACCGACCATGCCTCCTATCTCTCCAACAAGATCACCTTCGTGCTGGATGCGATGCTCGGCGTCGTCAATCTCGAGCAGAACAACATCATCAAGCTGTTTTCGGTGATGGCGGTGGTTTTGATGCCGCCGACCCTGATCGCCTCGATCTACGGCATGAATTTCAAGATCATGCCGGAGCTGGAATGGACCCACGGTTACACCTACGCGCTGGTGGCGATGCTGCTCGCCGCGGTCGGCCCTTACGTGTTTTTCAAATGGAAGAAGTGGTTGTAGGCAAGCGAGTGGAACTCTGCGCGAGCGGAACTCCGAGACAAGAAGGCTGCCTCAATTCCTCTGCTAAAATTTGAGCGTTGGGCTGAACGTTTGCGCGACGGCTTTCTGCGATAACGCTGTCTCAAGCCGCGAGGACAGCAATGGTTGAGAAAGTCATAACGTCATCCCGCAACGTGGTCGATTTCGCGCGCTATCAAGCTGACCGCAACAGTGCCGGTATGGCGCTGGCGGCTTCAGCGCGGATTTGCCGGCATTGCGGCGCGGTGCTGTTGGAAGGCGAGAGCGAAGATGAATGCTCCAGCGCCTTCAATACCGACGCAGCAGGCCAGCGCATAGGGCCCCGCAAGTTTTACGCGGAGTGAGTGGCGGTGCCGCAAACACCAACGTCATCCTGAGGAGCCGCCAACGGGTCGCGCGAATGCGCGCCCGATGACAGGCTCCGCGGCGTCTCGAAGGATGCGCTGTAACGCTGTTCTTTTTTCACAGCCATCCTTCGAAGACGCCGCTGCGCATGGCTCCTCAGGATGACGAGAAGCTACACATGCTGGCCGCCGTTGATGTGGATCTCGGCGCCGTTGACATAGGAACTCGTTTCGGTGCACAGCACATAGATGATCTTGGCCACTTCATCCGGCGTGCCCAGCCGATGCAGCGGGATTTGCTGTTCGACGATTTTCTCGGTGCCCGGCGACAGGATCGAGGTGTCGATCTCGCCCGGCGCGATCGAATTGACGCGGACGCCGATGCGGCCGAAATCCGACGCCATCTCGCGGGTGAGTGAGGCCAGCGCCGCCTTCGAGGTCGCATAGGCCGCGCCCGCGAACGGATGCACCCGCGAACCCGCGATCGAGGTGACGTTCACCACCGAGCCCTTCGCCGCCTTCAATTCCTCGATCAGCCCGCGCGCCATCATGATCGGCGCGAAGAAGTTGACCCGGAACACGTGGCTCCAGGTGTCGATGTCGGTATCGATGGCGCCGAGCCGGCCGCCGCCGACGCCCTTCGGCGAAATCGCGGCGTTGTTGACCAGCGCGTGCAGCGCGCCGCCTTCCAGCCGCTCGCGGATCTCCGCAATCGCACGCGTGGTGTCGGCGTGGTCGGCGAGGTCCACCTGGATGTGATCCTCAGGCCCGGCGTCCCACGGGCAGTCTTCCGGGAACGGATGCCGCGAGCAGGTGAGGACGCGCCAGCCAGCGCTGGAAAAGCGGATCACGGTCGCATGCCCGATGCCGCGGCTGGCTCCGGTCAGAAGCAGTGTGCGCCGCGGCGTGTTGGCGGAATTCGGCATGGAGGTCCTTCAGGCTCTGGACATCAGGGATAAAGCCGCGTCTTGGACCATGGCTGATCCGGCGTCGCGCGGCGGAATTCGATGCGGTCGTGCAGACGGAACGGGCGGTCGTGCCAGAATTCGAACTGCGCCGGTGCAATGCGCCAGCCGCTCCAGCCCGGCGGGCGCGGCACGTCGCCGATGATGTGCTTGGCGGCGACCTTTGCGATCGCCTGTTCGAACGCAAAACGGCTCTCCAAAGGCTGTGACTGCTTGCTGGCCCAGGCGCCGATCTGGGCCTGCTTGGGCCGGGTCGCGAAATAGGCGTCGGCCTCCGCTTCGCTCACCGGCGACACGTTGCCGCGGATGCGGACCTGCCGGCGCAGCGATTTCCAGTGAAACAGTAAAGCCGCCTTAGGATTTGTGGCGAGTTCGCGGCCCTTGGGGCTGGCGATGTGGCTGTAAAAGACAAAGCCATCGGCGTCGTAGCCCTTCATCAGCACCATCCGCACGTCGGGCAGGCCGTCGGCATCGACGGTGGCCAGCGACATGGCGTTGGGATCGCTGGGTTCGGCCTTCACGGCTTCCGCAAACCAGTCGCCGAACAGCGCAAACGGCTCCTCGGCCGCGGTGAAATCACCGGATGTTAAGGGTGTCGGGTGTTTGATGGACGTCGTGTCGGCCATGTCAGGAGTTCCGAGTTGCTTCCGCCCGCGGTCCAGAGCGCGTTGCCGCCCCGATGTGGGCTGGCCCTATATAAGACATGGGGACGCGTTGGCCTATCGGCGATCGGGCCGGCGGGGGCCGTGATGACACTGATTCTAATCGGCGTGGGCACCGGCGGCTGCAGCCTGTCCCGCACCGATGCTGCCTTCGCCAAGATGGACGACACCGACCTGACGGGCTCACTTGCGGCGGCACCGGCAAACGGGCCGGCACCGACCGAGAGCGATCTCGCCTTTGCCCGCAATGCCGCCTCCGACGTGCTGACCAAGGGCGACAAGGACTCCAGCCAGCCCTGGGAAAATCCCGAGACCGGGGCGCGGGGCTCGGTGACGCCGCTGGCTCAGGCCTATTCTTCCACGGATGGACGGACTTGCCGGGACTTCCTGGCGAGCTATGTCAACGGCCGGTCGGAAAGCTGGCTGCAGGGCGCCGCCTGCCAGACCGGTGATGGCGGGTGGGAAATTCATACGTTGAAACCGTGGAAGCGGAGCTGAGGCTGGGCGCGATCAGGAAAAGTGGAATCCGGTTTTACGTCCGATCGCGCTCTAAACTATTGAAGGAGCGCATGATCTTTTCGCCAAACCGCTTACACTTTGGCGGATCATGCGCTGTAGCCCCGTTGCAAAAATGCCACGAGGACCCCAGATGAAATCGAAGCGGGCTGACGGCCCGGAGTTTAAGATATAATTTCCCTTAAAGGAGACGTGACGGATGCGCGACCCCTATGAGGTCTTGGGGGTGCCGCGGGGCGCCAGCGCTGCGGCGATCAAGAGCGCCTATCGCAAGCTTGCCAAGAAACATCACCCCGACAACAACAAGAACGATCCGAAATCAGCGGCGCGGTTCTCCGAGATCAATTCGGCCAATGAGATCATCGGCGACGAGGACAAGCGCAAGCAGTTCGATCGCGGCGAGATCGACGCCGAGGGCAAGCCGCGCTTCCAGGGCTTTCCCGGCGGCGACCAGCGTGCGCGCCGGGGTCCCGGCGGCTTCGAGACCCATACCTTCCGCACCGGCGGCGCCGGTCCCGGAGGCTTTGGCGGCGGTGGCGGTGGCTTCGAGGACATCCTCAACAGCATGTTCGGCGGTGCCGCGGCGCGCGGCGCGCGCCCCGGCGCAGGCAATACTTTCGAGTTCGATACCGGCGGCATAGCGCTCGACCTCGATGTCAGCGTCGCCATGACGGTGTCGCTGGAAGAGGCAGTCAAGGGCGTGGAAAAGCGGGTCCGGCTGCCGACCGGCAAGGAACTCAATGTCAAGATTCCCGCCGGCGTCACCGCGGGCCAGCAGATCCGGCTGAAGGGGCAGGGCGAGACCGCGCCCGGCCACCGTGCCGGCGATCTGCTGATCACCGTCAGCATCGCGCCGCATCCGTTCTTCAAGGTCGACGGCAGCGACCTGCGCGTCGATCTGCCGATCACGCTCTATGAAGCCGTGCTCGGCGGCAAGGTTCGCGTGCCTACGCTGGGCAGCGCGGTCGAATTGTCGATCCCGAAGAACACTTCCAGCGGTCGGACCTTTCGCCTCAAGGGCAAGGGGCTGCCGAAGCCGACCGGCGCCGCCGGCGATCTTTACGTCACCACCCGCATCATGTTGCCGGACGGGAACGACGCCGAGCTTGAGGCGTTGATGCAGAAATGGCGCGACGGACACCCTTACAATCCGCGCAGCGATCTATAGCGTTTTCGAGCGGAGTGGGTACCGGTTCGCGCGGAGAAAACGCGTCAGAACAAAAGAACTTGATCGCAGGAAGCCATCCGAAAATAAGGCACGGCCTCGACCGGGGGACCAGCGCGGTACAAAAACCCTAGTCGAGGCCGCTCGCGTCGATCGGCGGATCGAGCGCTACTCATTTTCGCGTGAGCACCCGGTGCGATTTTGAGACCCGCAGATGTCTTGATTCCAGATTTTCAATGTCGGAATTGGGACACCGATCATCCCCCGCTCTTTTCGGACTGGTCGTAGACCAGCCGCGCGATCTGGGTCAGGCGCTCGCGGTCGCTGCCGCCGCTCACCACGTAGCCGACGCCACGGTCGGCCCAAAACAGCGCGCCGTCATTATCGTGCTTTGCATACCGCATCTGGGTCGTCTCGGCTTCCGCGCGCGCGGTGTAGACGGTGAAGCGTTCACCGGACGCGCTCTCATACATCAGAAATGACGCCGGCCCGGTGGGGCCGGGCAACAGCCGTCCGCCAACGAGCTTCAGCCCCGTCGCGTCCAGCTCTGGCGCCCGGACGTCCCAGCCGCAGCGCTTGGTCAGCCATTGCTGGAGATGGGCGCGTTCGCTTCCCGGCACCTCGACCGGATGGCGGACCTCGACGACATAAAGCCGGTGCGCGTCGAGCGCATCCAGCGTGAAACTCTGGAACGCCGACGGCGAAGCGGCCGCGCCATGCGCCAGCCAGCCGACGCCGCCGCCGGCGATGAACGCCACCAGCGCCGCGGCGACCGCGCCGTAAACCCACCTGCGCGGCTGCCGCACCAGCCGCTCGATCTCGAGCCGCTTCGGCACCGCCTCGTCGGCGACGGAATCGTAGCGCGCATGCAGCGCTTCCGCCATCGCGCGCCAAGATTGTACCCGCTCGGCATCGTCAGGATGCGTTGCGAGCCAAGCCTCGACATCGCCGCGACGCTCCGCCGGCAGTTCGTTGTCGACATAGGCGTGCAGTTCGTCTTCGGTGACGGGAATCTTCGGGTTGGTCATGGTCGTTGTCTCTGTCTGGTCTTGATCGAAAATTGCTTGTCGGCCGGTTGCAACATCCCTCTCCACAACGGGCAAGGATAGGAAAGCCATCGCGACTCAAATTCATTCATCACGCTTATCATCACGCTAACATGCATAATACCTGCCATCATTTCACCCGCCGCAGCGCCGGGCGTTCGCCCTCGAGCGAGGCCTTCACATGGGCCCGCGCCCGGGCGAGGCGCGACATCACGGTGCCGATCGGCACGCCCTGAATATCGGCGACCTCGCGATAGCTCAATCCTTCCAGCATCACCAGCAGCAGCACTGCGCGCTGCTCCTCCACCAGCGTCGTCAGCGCGCGGGCGATGTCGCGACCCTCCGCCTCGGTCCCGCTGGCGTCGGGATTGTTGTCGAGCAGCGGCATGAATTGCGGCCGCCGTGCCAGCGATCGCCGGCGATTCTTGTTGAGGTTGGTCAGGATAGTGTAGAGCCAGCTCCTGACATCGCCACCGAGAAACAGCCGTTCCGAACGCAGCGCCCGCACCAGCGTGTCCTGCACCAGATCGTCGGCGGCATCGGCATCGCGCGCCAGCGCGCGCGCGTAGCGGCGCAGGGCCGGAATCATGGCTTCGACACTCTGGCGAAACGCGGTCATTGAACTCAGCCCTGGGTTCGTCCGGCCGGCGTCCAAAATCGGCAACGCGAACGCCTCGCACAACATAACACCGAAATCACGCCACTATTCCGGCCATTGGGGTTGCGAGGCAAACCGCCTGAGCCAGAGGCGGATTTGGGGCTGTACCGGGCGGGAGGGCTGGTGTACCTCCACACTGGCGTGGTGGTTAAGAAGTTCTCTTTATTTATGCCGCTGCTCCGGCGAGAGAGCCGCTGAACCGAAACCACACCGGAATCATGGACTTCTGGTGGCCCTTCGAATCCGACGTTCGCCGGGGGGCGCGACAAAATGTTGCGGACGGGATTCGGGACACTAGTTCAAGGTCGATTGGAAACTTAAATGCCGCAAACTTCAGGTCTGATGCGGGGCAAGCGCGGCGTGATTCTTGGCGTGGCCAACAATCGCTCGATCGCCTGGGGCATCGCCAAGGCCTGCCACGCGGCCGGCGCGGAAATCGCGCTTACCTGGCAGGGTGACGCCCTGAAGAAGCGGGTCGAGCCGCTGGCCAGGGAACTGGGCGGTATCCTGCTCGGCCACTGCGACGTCACCGATCCCGCGACCATCGACGCGGCATTCGATGTGCTCAAGGAGAAATGGGGCAAGATCGACTTCGTGGTGCACGCGATCGCATTCTCCGACAAGGATCAACTCGACGGCCGCTATCTCGAAACCACCGCCGATAATTTCTCAAAGACCATGCTGATCTCCTGCTACTCGCTGACGGCGATCGCGCAGCGCGCCGAAAGGCTTCTGACCGACGGCGGCTCGATCCTGACGCTGACCTACTACGGCGCCGAAAAGTGGATGCCGCATTACAACGTGATGGGGGTTGCGAAAGCGGCGCTGGAGGCAAGCGTGCGCTATCTCGCGGCCGATCTCGGCGAGAAGAACATTCGCGTCAACGCGATTTCGGCGGGGCCGATCAAGACGCTCGCGGCGTCCGGCATCGGCGATTTCCGCTATATTCTGAAGTGGAACGAATACAACGCGCCGATGCGCCGTACCGTCACGATCGAGGAGATCGGCGACAGCGCGCTGTATCTGCTCTCGGACCTGTCGCGCGGCGTCACCGGCGAGGTGCATCACGTCGATTCCGGCTATCACGTCGTCGGCATGAAGCGCCCCGACGCGCCGGACATTTCGCTCAGCAATTCCTTGAGCAAGGAATAGCCCGGCTTACGATGCCCGCGCCGACAATCTACTACATTCGCCATGGCGAAACCGAGTGGAATGCGGACGGCAGGCTGCAGGGCACGCGGGATATTCCGCTCAACGATCTCGGCCGCAAGCAGGCGGCCGATGCCGGCTCTATCCTCGCCGACCTGTTCGCGCGCGACGGGCGCAGCGAGCAGTCCCTCGCATTCGTCGCAAGTCCGCTCGGCCGCGCCCGGTCGACGATGGAACTCGTGCGTGGCGCGTTGGAATTGCCGCCCGCTGATTACAGTATCGACGATCGATTGCGCGAGATCGGTTACGGCGATTGGGAAGGCTCGACGCTAAGGCAGATGCAGGCCTCGGACCCCGAGGTTTTTGCCAAGCGCCAGGCTGACAAATGGACGGTGCCGCCGCCGGGCGGCGAGAGCTATGCCGCGGTGCAGATCCGCATGCGTGACTGGTATGATTCGCTGCTGGTGGATACCGTCGCGGTGGCCCATGGCGGCACGGCGCGGGCGCTGATGGTGGCGCTCGGTATCGAGACATCAGCCAGCGCGGCCGATCTGACCATCGAGCAGGGCGCGGTCTATGTGTTCGGCGACGGCGGACTGACGAAGTATAGTTAAGAATGGACGGAGCAGACCTTTTCCGCCGTCATGGCCGGGCAAAAGCGCGAAGCGCGCCTTCGCGCTAGACATGCCCGGGCCGGGCATGACGAACGCGGAGTTTGACCGGCCCAGTCCTGCGCGTTACGACAAGGCAGTCTTGACTTACACTGGGCGAGCGGACGCAACGCGATGTCCTTCAACACCTTCGGCCACATGTTCCGGGTCACGACCTTCGGCGAGAGCCACGGGGTCGCGATCGGCTGCGTGGTCGACGGCTGCCCGCCGCTGCTGCCATTGACCAACGAAGACATCCAGCACGACCTCGATCGCCGCCGTCCCGGACAGTCGCGCTTCACCACCCAGCGCCAGGAGTTGGATGCGGTGAAGATTCTTTCCGGCGTGATGGCGCATCCGGACACCGGCGTGCAGGTGACGACGGGCACGCCGATCGCGCTGTTGATCGAGAACACCGATCAGCGCTCCAAGGATTATTCCGACATCAAGGACAAGTTTCGCCCCGGCCATGCCGATTTCACCTATGAGGCCAAATACGGCCTTCGCGATTATCGCGGCGGCGGGCGCTCGTCGGCGCGCGAGACCGCGATGCGGGTCGCGGCCGGCGCCATCGCCCGCAAGATCCTGTCCGTTGTGACCGTGCGCGGCGCGCTGGTGCAGATGGGTCCGCACAAGATCGATCGCGGGAAATGGGACTGGGACGAGATCGCGCGCAATCCGTTCTTCTGCCCGGACAAGGACAAGGCCGCGTTCTTCGAAGGCTATCTCGATGATGTCAGAAAGAAGGGATCGTCGATCGGCGCGGTGATCGAGGTTGTCGCCGAAGGCGTGCCGGCGGGCTTGGGCGCGCCGATCTACGCCAAGCTCGATGCCGACCTGGCCGCGGCGATGATGAGCATCAATGCGGTCAAGGGCGTCGAAATCGGCGCCGGCTTCGGTGCCGCCGAATTATCGGGTGAGGAAAACTCCGACGAGATGCGGATGGGCAACCAGGGCGTCAGCTTTTTGTCCAACCACGCCGGCGGCATTTTGGGCGGCATCTCCACCGGGCAGCCGGTGGTGGCGCGGTTTGCGGTGAAGCCGACGTCCTCGATCCTGTCGCCACGCCGCACCGTGGACCGCAACGGCGCCGACACCGACATCACGACCAAGGGCCGCCACGACCCCTGCGTCGGCATCCGCGCGGTGCCGGTCGGCGAAGCCATGATGGCCTGCGTGCTGGCCGACCATTTTCTGCGTCATCGCGGGCAGGTGGGCGGCTTACCGCAGCAATAATACGAAGCTATCTGCTTTCGTATTCGGCCGGGTCGAAGGTCGAGGTCATTGGCCGGTGCGCCAAAGCAGCACTTGATTTCCTGCGGCGACCGGCGACAATGACGTCGCGCAGGCATTCCGGTACAAGCTTTATATAAGACGGGGAAAACTCGCTCGGCGACGGCAAACCATTGCTGCGTGGAGGAGACCGGTATGGCGGTATGTTTCATGGGCTGGCTGCAGTGCGCCGACACGTTACGCACCGCCGATAGCATCGCTATAGCGATTGGCAACGATGTCATCGCGCCGCTGCGCCATGAAGAATTCACCCTGTTTCGCGCCGAAATCGCCCCCGGTGCCGGCGTGGGAACACCAACGAATGATTGCCGAAACAACGCGTTGCGCGCGCAAGGACATGCGCATGCGTTGAGCCACGGAGGCGTGATCGGCTGAAAAGACTTCAAGCCGGCGTCAGACCGGCCGAAGGCATCACCAGAGGAGGAATGCATGACGACGGTAACCCGACGAAAGGTTCTCAAGAGCGGTGCCGCGGTCGTAGGCGGCATGGCCGGCATCCTGGCCACGGGCCGCCCGCCCGCCTTCGCCCAAGGCACGACGGTACACTGGCTGCGCTGGAACGACTTCGTGCCGGCTTCCGATCAGCTGCTGCGCAAGGAGCTGCTGCCTGCCGCCGAAAAGGCGCTGGGAATCAAGATCAATTTCGAGACCGTGAATGGCAACGACCTGCAGCCGCGTATCACCTCGGCGATTCAATCGGGCTCAGGCCCCGACATCATCATGCTCTTCAACAACCACCCGCAGATCTATTCGGAGAGCGTCATCGACATGTCCGACCTCGCTAGCAGCGTGAGCAAGGCCGAAGACGGCTACTACGACCTGTGCAAATCGAACACGGTCGATGGCCAGAAGTTTATCGCCCTGCCATGGACGATCGTCGGCGCGATGATCGCCTACCGAAAATCGTGGTTCGACGAGGTCGGTTCCCCGACCTTCCCCGACACCTGGGAGAAGTATCGCGAGGTTGGCAAGAAGCTGAAAGCCAATGGCCGGCCGATCGGTCAGACGCTCGGGCACACCTTCGGCGACGCGCCGACGTTCAGCTACCCCTATTTGTGGTCGTGGGGCGGCTCCGAGATTGAGAAGGACGGCAAGACCGTCAACATCAACAAGAAAGAGGTCATCGACTCCGTCAAGTTCATGACGGCGTTCTGGAAAGAAGCCCATGACGAGGGTGGCCTCGCCTGGGACGATACCAACAACAACCGCGCGTTCTTGTCACAAACGATCAGCGCCACACTCAACGGCGCTTCGATCTACATCGAGGCCCTGCGCAACCCCGACAAGTACATCACCGAGAAAAACGCGCAGCTGAAAACCGACATCCAGCACTCGCCGTTACCCAAGGGTCCGGCCGGGCAATTCGCCATGCACACCTTCTTCTCTCACGTCATTCCAAACTACTCGAAGAATCAAGCCGGCGCGAAGGAGTTGCTGAAGTGGATCCACACCAAGGCGAACTACGAGCCGTGGTTCGTCTCCCAGAAGGGTTTTGCGACGCCGCCGACCCACGCCTGGGAGAAGCACAAATTGTGGGACGAGGACAAGGTCATGGCGCCCTTCAAGGTCGCCGGCCTGCTCGGCCAAACGCCCGGCTACCCTCTGCCCTCATCAGGCAAGAAGCCCGCCGAAGTGCTCACCAAATACATCATCACCGACATGTACGCCAAAGCGGTCCAGGGCATGACGGCGGAGGATGCCGTGAAGTGGGCGGAAGGCGAACTCAAGAAGATCTATACTTGAAAGTGCGCTTTCACCGGTCCATGCGGCTGCGAAGGGGCTGCCGCATGCCGGGCGCAACGAGGTGAAGCGAAATGGCGATTGCTGAGACCCGAGTCTACCTGCCACAGGCGCCGCGGCCCAGGTTGCGGCTGCTCGAGGACGAGCGTTGGCTTGCACTGGTGCTGCTGGTGCCGACCCTGGTGCTGCTCGGCATGTTCATCGCCTATCCGTTCGTGCGCGGCATCCTGCTGTCGGTGACCAACTCGCGCGTGGGTGTGCCCGGCGAGTTCGTCGGCCTCGCCAACTTCTACAAGATTTTCAATGACGGGATCTTTCGCACCTCGGTCTACAACACCTTCGTCTATACCGGCGTAACCACCGTCTTCAAGCTGGCGCTCGGGTTGTGGCTGGCCATGCTGCTGAACCGGAATTTCCGCGGCAAGGCTTTCACCCGTGCTTTCATCCTGCTGCCCTTCATCATCCCGACCGTGCTCTCGACCTTCGCGTGGAAGTGGATGTTCGACCCGACATTCAGCGTTCTCAACTGGCTGCTCTATCATCTCGGCTTGATCACCGGCCGGATCAACTGGCTGGGCGATCCGGACCTCGCCATGATTTCGATCATCATCGTCAACATCTGGCGCGGGGTGCCGTTCTTCGCCATCAGCCTGCTCGCCGGCCTGCAGACCATCAGTCCCGAACTCAGCGAGGCCGCCGCCATCGACGGCGCCAAGCCATGGCAGCGGTTCTGGCACATCACCTGGCCGCTGCTGCTGCCCGTGACCATGGTCGTGGTGCTGTTCTCGGTGATTCAGACGTTCGCCGACTTCCAGATCGTCTATGTGATGACCGGCGGCGGGCCAGCCAACGCAACCCACCTGTTCGCCACCTACGCCTATCAGATCGGCATCGGCACCGGGCTTTTGAGCGAGGGCGCCGCCATCTCGCTTGCGATGTTTCCGATCCTGTTTCTGGTCGTCATCATCCAGCTTCTCTACATCCGCCGCGTCGAGGTCCGCTGAGCCATGATCGAAGGCGCAAGGTGGCGAAAGTGGGTGTTCTTCTACGTCCCGATGGCGCTGTTCCTGGTTTTCCTGCTGTTCCCGTTCTATTGGATGGTGATCACTTCGGTGCGGCCGGATGGCGAGCTTTACCGGCCCTGGAATGCGATCAACTACAATCCGTTCTGGACCTGGAAACCAACCTGGGTCCACGTCAGATACCTGTTCGAAGAGACGCTGTTTGCATCGTGGCTGTGGAACACGACGTTCATCGCGCTCGTCTCAACCGCCATCTCGCTCGTGTGCGGCGTGTTCGCCGGCTATGCCCTGTCGCGGCTGACCTTTCCATTTGCCGGCAGCCTGGGTACCGCCATCTTCATCACCTATCTGGTGCCCCAGACCCTGCTATTCATTCCGCTGGCCGAGATCATCCGCAACTATCGGCTGGGTGACACGCCGTGGTCCTTGATTCTGACCTATCCGACCTTTCTTATCCCGTTCTGCACCTGGCTGATGATGGGCTACTTCAAGGCGGTGCCCAAGGAGCTCGAGGAATGCGCCCGCATCGACGGCGCCTCGCGCTGGCAGGCCATGCTCTACATCGTCATCCCGGTGGCGATCCCGGGCATCCTCTCGGCTGGCATCTTCGCGTTCACGCTGTCGTGGAACGAGTTCATCTATGCACTTGTCTTCCTGTCTTCGCCTGAGCAGAAGACCGTGCCGGTCGGCGTCACCTCGGAGCTGATCCGCGGTGATGTATTCTTCTGGGGACCGCTCATGGCTGGCGCCCTGCTCGGATCGATCCCGGTTGCCATCGCCTATTCGTTTTTCGTCGAGCACTACGTCGCAGGATTGACCGGATCGGTGAAGGGCTGACAGCAGGGATCATCGGGATTGCAACGCGCGGATACTGAATGCGCAAAAGCCGTGGGAGACAGGTGGGAGCCAATGGGACAGGTCGTCCTCAAGGGGATCAACAAGTTCTACGACAGCGTGCACGCTGTCAAAGACGTCAATCTGCAGATCCGCGACAAGGAGTTCGTGGTGTTCGTCGGCCCGTCCGGCTGCGGCAAGACGACGACGCTCAGGATGATCGCCGGGCTTGAAGCGATCAGTGCCGGCGATATCTCGATCGACGGCAACGTGATCAATGAACTGGCGCCGATGGACCGCGACATCGCCATGGTGTTCCAGAACTACGCGCTCTACCCGCACATGAGCGTGTACGACAACATGGCGTTCGGCCTGAAGATGCGCAAATTCGAAAAGCCCGAGATTGACAAGCGCGTGCGGGACGCCGCCGACATCCTCGGCATCGGCGAATTGCTGACGCGCAAGCCGCGCCAGCTCTCCGGCGGGCAGCGCCAGCGCGTGGCGCTGGGCCGTGCCATCGTGCGCCACCCCCGCGTGTTCCTGTTCGACGAGCCGCTGTCGAACCTCGATGCCAAGCTGCGGGTGCAGATGCGCGTTGAGCTCAAGAAGCTGCATCTGCGTCTCGGCACCACCGCCATCTACGTTACCCACGATCAAGTCGAGGCCATGACGCTGGGTGACCGGGTCGTCGTCATGAAGGACGGCGTGGTGCAGCAGGTGGGGGAGCCGCTCGAGCTGTATAATCAGCCCGCCAACAAGTTCGTCGCCGGCTTCATCGGCTCCCCGGCCATGAATTTCGCTGCCGTTACGGTGACCGAGGCGGACGGATCGCTGATCGCCGAAAACTCCGGCCTGCGCGTCAAGCTGCCGGACGAGATCGCGCAGCGCCTGCGCGGCCATATCGGGCGCGAGATCATACTCGGTGTGCGGCCGGAGGACCTCACCGTGGCGGGTAGCGCTGATCTCGACCACCCGTGCTTCGATGCTGTGATTGAGGTGGTCGAGCAACTCGGCTCGGAAATCCTGCTCGATATGAAGGTCGGCGAGAGTATCATGGTGGCGAGCGTCGAGCCGACCGCGAGGGTGAGGGTGGCCGACAAGCTGCGCGTTGCCATGCGGCGTTCCAGGCTTCACGTTTTCGACGCGCAGACCGAGGTGGCCATCTAACGCCGACGGTTGGCCACTTTTCCACCGCTGTGCAGGCTTTCACTTTGGGGCCCCCAAGCTTCGCCGGGCCTTCCAGCCCCGGTCGGCCAGGCTCCCAGCTGGATGGGGGCCCTGCGGCATAGTGCTGGGTGGACCGCCGCTTGCATGCTACAGAAGCCCTAGCGTTCCAACCTTTGAGGCCAGAGAAGTCCCATGCCCATCGTCAACCGCGTCGCCGATCTGCAACCCGATATTCAGGCCTGGCGCCGCGATATCCATGAAAACCCCGAATTGCTGTATGAAGTCCACCGCACCGCAGCATTCGTGGCAGACCGCCTGCGCGAATTCGGTTGCGACGAGGTCGCGACCGGCCTCGGCAAGACCGGCGTCGTCGGCGTCATCAAGGGCAAGCAGCCCGGCAAGGGCGAGATCAAGGTGATCGGGCTTCGCGCCGACATGGACGCGCTGCCGATCGAGGAAGCGACCAATCTGCCCCACGCGTCCAAGACGCCGGGCCTGATGCACGCCTGCGGCCATGACGGTCACACCGCGATGCTGCTGGGCGCGGCCCGCTATCTTGCCGAGACCCGGAATTTCGCCGGCGATGCGGTCGTGATCTTCCAGCCGGCCGAGGAGGGCGGCGCGGGCGCCGCCGCCATGATCAAGGACGGGCTGATGGACCGGTTCGGCATCGAGCAGGTCTATGGCATGCATAATGGCCCGGGGATTCCGGTCGGCTCCTTTGCTGTCCGCCCCGGCCCGGTCATGGCCGCGACCGACTCGATCGACATAACGATTGAAGGGCTCGGCGGCCACGCCGCGCGCCCGAACAAGTGCATCGATTCCGTGCTGGTCGGCTCGCAGTTGATCACCGCCCTGCAATCGATCGTGTCACGGACCCTCGACCCTCTGGACTCGGCGGTGATCTCGATCTGCGAGTTCCACGCCGGCAACGCGCGCAATGTGATCCCGCAGACCGCCGAACTGCGGGGCACTGTCCGTACCCTGACCCCGGAAGTGCGCGAATTGGTCGAGAAGCGGGTTCGCGAGGTGTGTGACGGTGTGGCCAAAATGACCGGCGCCAAGATCGATCTGGTCTACGAGCGCGGCTATCCCGTGACCAAGAACCATGCCGAGCAGACCGACTTCGCCACGCAGGTGGCCAAAGACGTGGCCGGCGCCCAGAACGTTCACGAATGCCCGCCGCTGATGGGCGCCGAAGACTTCGCCTATATGCTGGAAGCCCGGCCGGGCGCCTTCATCTTCTGC
>Ga0207657_10002318_pt1 | contig 20643 bp, 16 predicted proteins | sample KBSC33metaG_FD_184316 | JGI IMG/M metagenome (GOLD analysis project Ga0207657, IMG submission 184316) | Corn rhizosphere microbial communities from Kellogg Biological Station, Michigan, USA - KBS C3-3 metaG (SPAdes) (version 2) | ecosystem: Host-associated > Plants > Roots > Rhizosphere > Soil ... | reverse complement strand
CCGTTTTCGCCCGCCATCCGCAAGGCGCAAATCTTTAACGTCGTGTTTCTTACCCGCCATCGTAACCACTTCCTCCGCGTATATTTTTTGGTGAGTTAAACCCGGCCTGCAGCCTTTTTGAGATCGGCCGCCCGATCGGTTCTTTCCCAGGTAAACAGGCCGTCTTCAGGATTGCGCCCGAAGTGGCCGTAGGCCGCCGTCGGACGGTAGATGGGTCGTTTGAGATCGAGTGTTTGAATTATGCCTTTCGGACTCAAATCAAAACTTTCTTGAACGATTTTTGCGATTCTGCCTTCAGGCACAACCCCGGTGCCGAAGGTGTCGACCAGCACCGAAACCGGCTGCGCTACGCCGATCACGTAAGCCAATTGCACCTCACACCGCTGCGCCAACTCTGCCGCAACGATATTTTTCGCCACATAGCGCGCCATGTAGGCCGCGCTACGATCGACTTTCGATGGATCTTTTCCAGAGAACGCGCCGCCACCGTGGCGACCCATCCCGCCATAAGTATCGACGATGATTTTTCGCCCCGTTAGACCGCAATCGCCCTGGGGCCCGCCGACAACAAATCGGCCAGTCGGGTTCACATGGAAGATAGTATCCTTGTCCAGGTACTCGGGCGGGATCACCGCCTTAATCACGCCGTCGATGATGGTTTCCTTCAGCTTGCTATGATCGACATCGGGGCTGTGTTGCGTGGAAATAACGACATTTTTCACCTTCACCGGCTTCCCGTCGCGATACTCTACCGTCACTTGTGACTTGCTATCGGGCCGGAGAAAATACGCTTCACCACCTTTGCGCACTTTCGCCAGGTAATGCACGAGGCTGTGCGCCATCTGAATCGGAAACGGCATCAGTTCGGGCGTCTCGTCGCAAGCGTAGCCGAACATCATCCCCTGATCGCCCGCGCCCTGCTCTTTATGCAGTCCCTCGCCTTCTGTCACTCCCTGCGAAATATCCGGCGATTGCTGCTCGATAGCGGTTAAAATCGCGCACGTATGGCCGTCGAAACCCATGGCGGAATCCGTGTAACCGATCTCGCGCACGACTTCGCGGACGACATCGACATAACTGACCTTGGCATTGCTCGTGATCTCCCCCGCCACCACCACCATGCCGGTCTTCGCGAGACTTTCGCAGGCCACGCGGCTGTTGGGATCTCCCGCCAGGTGAGCATCGAGGATCGCATCCGAAACCTGGTCGCAGAGTTTATCGGGATGCCCTTCGGAGACGGACTCCGATGTGAACAAGAAATCTTTGACAGCCATGAGATGACCTCCAGCAGGGCGCAAACAATCACTCCTGTATAGCGAATACAGGGGGTCTATTCAACCTTACTCTGCGCTCTTAATGGCGGGGCAAAGCGGCCAGTCCGCTTAGGAACTACGAAGGGACCAATCCAAGGCACTCTCGTCTTGAATCATCTCGTCAGACGCGATCACGACGCAATTTCGACCCAGTTCCTTGGCTTTATATAGAGCTTGATCGGCAGCCTGGAGCAAGCTGTGGTTCGTCCGGCCGTGAACGGGATAAAGCGCAATACCGATCGAAACCGTTACGCTGGTAATCGATTGTCCATCTTGGCGCACCGCGATGCGCTGCAGCTCAAGCCGAAGCTGCTCGAGCCGCTGGTGCGCGTTATCCAAGGTGATTTCCGGAAGGATGATCACGAACTCTTCACCGCCGTAGCGACAGACGATATCGCTGCCGCGGAATTTGGACTTCAATAGATCGCTCCACTCGCGCAGGACAGCGTCCCCGGCGCTGTGTCCAAAACGATCGTTGAGAGTTTTGAAATGATCGAGGTCAAGCATCGCGACGACCAGCGGCTTGCCGGAGCGTTCGGCGCGACTCAATTCTCGATCCAGCGAATCCTCCATGTAACGTCGGTTGAATAAACCGGTTTGCGGATCGCGGATACTCTGGTTTTTCAAAGTTTCCCGCAGACGCAAGTTCGCCAGAATCAAAGAAAGCTGTTCGGTCACGGCTCCTGCGGAATCGGCGATAATGCTTTTTCCGTTCCCGCCGCTGTCATATCGCACGTGCAGCAAACCCATGATTTCGCCGTGGGCAATCATGGGTATGCACACGTAGGCTCCGGTCGGCGCTCCCGCTTGCGCGACATGTTGGCAAATCAAGTCGCGGGTTTCCGATTCCATCCCGTGAGGTTTGTTGCGCCGAAGCCCCCAGCAATCTCCCGGCTCAAGCGTCTTTTCAAAGTCGTAGCTCGGCTCGCCCCAGCGACCGACGCTTTCGAGGAAATTACGTGACGGCGTCATCATATAAAGAGCACCGCTGGTGTTGTGCAGCAGTAAAGGCAAACGACGGCGGATAATCTCGTAGGCTTCGTCCATACTGCGGCATGACTCGATCAGCTCCACCATTTCGCCGACCAGGCGCATCTCCTGGTTGTGCCGTTCCAGCTCCAAGACGGAACGCTGCAGCTCGTCATGGGCATGCTGCAGCTCCTTCTCAATCAATTTTCGCTGCGCGTTTTCCGACTCGAGCTCACGTGTGCGCTCGGTGACCCGCTGTTCCAATCCAGCGTTCAGAGCTTGAATCTCCTCAGTCCGTTCGGCGACCCGCTGCTCGAGAGTGACGTTCCAAGCACGGATTTCTTCTTCGACTCGCCGCCGTTCGGTAATATCCACGACCGATGCGAGCACCTGCAGCCCATGCGGCGAACGGATCGGGTTGAGTCCAATTTCAACGGCGAATTCGGTGCCGTCCGCGCGCAATCCGAACAGCTCCCGAGCGGATCGAATCATCTGCTCTTTGGGCTCTTGGAAAAAGCGGCTGCGGTGCTCCGGATGCGACCCGCGGAAGCGCTGCGGCACGAGCTTTTCGATGGACTTTCCCAGCAAATCCTCGCGCGAATAACCAAACAGCTGCTCAATTTGATGATTCACCAAGGTAATGACACCGCGCTCGTCGATCATGAGCATGCCATTGGGCGCTGATTCAACGACCAGTCGAAGTTGGTCGGCTGCCAATTTTTGCTCGCTGTTATCCACATACATCGCGCGGGTGCCGATGACCTTGCCGGACTCATCGGAAATCGGATCGCCCCGCATCAAAACCGGGATGGCTCGCCCGTCGCTCACCAAAAGCTCGCGCTCACCGGAGACAATTTTTCCCCGCAAGGCCTCGGGGTAGCCGTTCGCGCCAAGCAGCTTGGTGCGAGAATCGGGAGAATGAAAATCAGCGAGCGACCGGCCGATCACGTGTTCACGGTCATATTGCAAAGTCTTGAGGAACAATCCGTTGCAGTCGGTGATAATCGGCGTGCCATGATCATCGTGGATGGTCACGTACATGGCTGGCGCCGCTTCGAAAAGATCGCGGTAATGTTTCTCCGCCTGTTGCATTTGCGCCAAAGCCTGGTCGCGCATACGCAAGTAGACGATCAGCGCGGCCGTGATCAGGGTGCCGATCAACAGGATGCCGAGTGCGTCCCAAATGCCGTCGATCCAGGAATAGCCCGGCCCAGGACGCACGAGAAACAGTAATTGTCGTCCACCGAGCTCGGTTTGCGCTGTCTGATTCGACGTCAACTGCAATTGCGGCAGTTTCTGTCCGCTCAAGCTCGCCAGCGATTGAGTCGCAGCCAATGAAGACGTCAAAAATAGCGGATCGTCTTCGTCCGTCGCATCAAACAAATATACTTCTCGATCCTGTATGCTGCTCGACGCCAACACACTTTGGAGCAGGGCCGGGAGCGCCAGCTCCACCCGGAGAAAGCCGAGTAAATGCTCGCGACGCGTCGCTGATGATTCTCCCTCCGTGTGGTACTCGTATATGGGCTTGTAAAAAACCAGATCGTGTTGCGAGTTTGTCTTCGTCGGCCAGTCCCTCGAGACCACCAGCGTAACTCGGCCGGTATCGCGCGCGGAGATCAAGACCGGCATGGTATCCGGAATCGAGGCCAGATCTAGCCCGATATCGCTCTGTTTTGCAGCAGCGTTAGGCTCGACAAACAGCAGCGGAAAATATTCTGGCCGACTCTCCGCTGCAAAAGATTGGCGAAACGTGGTCCATTCAAAAATTGAAAAATTGGGCACGCCATCACGGCGCGTTCGCGCCTCGAACTTTGTTCGTTCCTGCAGCTTGACTCGTGGCGCCCATTGAAATGACGCTCCGGGCTTGTCGCTTTTTCCCAAGCGACTGACAAACTTCCGAAAATCGTCGCGGCTGACGTCATCGGAGGCAAGCAGAAGTCCTTCGATCGCCTGCATTTGCTCTTGGACTCGTTCAGTGTTGCGTGTAAATTGCCGCGTGATCTCTTGCGTGTCCTGGCGCAACCGCTCGTTCAACGTAAGCGTTTTGTTTTGCCAAACAATGTACGAGGCAACGAGCGAAAGACCGAGCCATACCGTGGTGAGCGGAAATACGATCGGCTCCACGAGATTCCGTCGGCGCCAGCTCAGGATAATCACTATGAATAATGGCGTCAGAGTGAGCACACCGGCATAATCGCTAACCCACCATGTCGTCCATACCGCCGTCAGATCTCGCGCTGCGATAAAACCGGCATACCGGAGGGTGGCGACGGTAATCGACGGCGCGACGAGCGAAGCAAGACCGCTAAGAGCGATGAACCCAAGAATATCCCGTCCCGTGCTCGGAACGGCCACATTGTCGATTGCCTCGCTCCGGGTCGACAAACCAGGCACAAACTCGCGCAGGAGGAACGTTGCAAGCAACATTTCTAGAGTCGTTGCGCTCGCCAATATGGCAGCAGCGGAAAGAGCTGCGGGTCCGGACAAAATACTTTGGCTCAAAAGAAATGCGCCAAGCCACACGCCTACGGCGCTGCGATATCCAATCGCCAGGCCGGCACTGAGCGCAATCGCCGAAGGCGGCCACAAGGGAGTTCCATTGCCTTGCGGCAAAAAAATGTGTGGCGTGAACTGACCGCCCAGAACATAGAGAGCGGCGACCGCAAGCCATTCAGCGAGCCACCGTCCCGGAACTTTCTCGAACAGAATTTTCACCTGATTAAATTGTTGCGAATAGAGCCTTGCTTACTGTGCAAGCGTAAGCGTGAGACCAAGAGTTTTTGGCGCCCACAGACAACACGATGAACACGCATCAACTCGTGAGCAAAAAAGACTTGAGATCCATTATGGGTGCTATTGAGAAGTTGTCAACGGAATTGGAATCCGGTGTTATACCCAAAGGGGCGAAACTTACCCTACGCATCAAGATGTCCTAAATTGGGTAGTCGATTTTACTGAAAAAACCCGGTCGAGTCGTGACTCTGTTCGCCGGTCAAAGGACATTCATGCAGTTTAACCGGGGAGAACACCTCTGTCGTACTTCTCGAGTCGGCCTTGACTCACGATGCCGTTCACGTGCTAGGAGATACTTTGGATCGCCGCAACACCGTTCAAAAAGTTGCGGCCTTCAGGAGAGTCATGACGGAGCTCATACCGCTCGATACCGGCTTTGCCACCATCGGTCAAGGCGCCGGACCGATGATGGTGACCTGGAAAGCCGGGCTGTTTCATAAGCTTGGACTGGCCGTCGAGCGGCCGCGCATCATGGGGGGTGCCAAGGGTGTGGTACGTGGACTTATGTTGGGCGACATTCAGTTTGGCAATCTCGCAGCCCCTGCAGCCCTGAGGGCAAATCTCAAAGGCGAAGCTGACCTCGTCTTTTTGACCGGCGGTATCAATCAACAATTCCTGCTTGGCGGCCCGGGAATTACTAACCGGCAGCAATTGGCCGGGAGGAGAATCGGTTTTGTCGGTGATGGTGGTCTCAATGACGCGCTGGTGAAATTCATCATCGAGCAACTGGCTGCCGCTGCCATTATGGATGTCCAAGAGACAACAGTTCCTGGCGGCGGCGATAAAGAGATCGAAGCGCTTTTGCGGGGTGAATGCGACGCCATTGTCAGCACGCCGCCGGAATGCATCAGCGCGCACAGGCAGGGCTGCCAATATCTAGTCGATTTCGCCGATTACGGCTTGAACTACGCTCTCGGCGGAATCGCGGCGCGGCGCAGTTATGTCGAGGAGAATCTCGAGATCACAAGAAAGTTCATCAAAGCCTACGTGGAAGGCATGCATCGCTATCGAACGGACCGCGATTTTACCATTGGCGTCCAGGCCGAATACAGCGGGATTGCCGATCGAACCATAGCCGAGGAGACCTATGATCTCACTCGTCCGGGCATGCCGGCTGTGCCCTATCCGGTGGTTTCGTCGTTGCAGACACTGCTAAATTTTATGTCGAGGGAAGTTCCGGAAGCGCAAAACGCCCATGCCGGAAGTTTCGTCGACGAGCGCTTCATCCGAGAGCTCGAGGAAAGCGGGTTCATTGCCGCGCTTGGCGATCCTCGAGTGAGTCAATAGACACACTGCACATGTTTGGAAAAGCTTATCTGTCCCTCTGGATCTATGCGGCGCTCTTTTGCATGCCAGCATCCGCTGCCGTAAGTGATAGCTTGATCGATTCGGCCAAACGGGAACGAGAAGTGGTCTACTACGCGTCCATGAACCTCAGCGAGGCCAATGCCCTGATCGGCGAATTTGAAAAACGTTATCCCTTCATCAAAATCAAACTCAATCGGGCCGCCAGCGAAAAGCTTCTGACCCGCGTTTTGGCAGAATTCCGTGCTCAGAGAAGTTTCGCCGATGTCATTCAGACAGTCGAATTCAGCATGCACATTTTCGCTCGCCGCGGCATTCTAGCGCGCTACACGCCACAGGCCGATTCGCTCTTTCCCAAGCAATTCAAGGAAGAGGGTTTTTGGACAACCGTCTACTACAATGCTTATGTGACGGGCTTTAACACGAAGCTCGTTGCGGGCGAGAATTTGCCAAGAACCTATGACGACCTTCTCGATCCAAAATGGAAAGGCAAACTTATGATGGAAGGCACCAAGGCCGATTGGTTTGCCGGGATGCTGCAAATTATGGGCGGAGAACGCGGCATCACTTACATGCGCGCGCTCGCGCAACAGCAACCCAGTTTGCGCGAAGGTCACGAGCTCTTGGCTCAGCTCGTCGCTGCCGGCGAAGGTCTCCTCGATGTTAATATTCCGGCGGCCTCCGTTGAACGCATGAAGGAGCGCGGCGCGCCCATCGATTGGATAGCGCTGGGCCCCGCACCCGCGATTATGGTGGGCATCGGTCAAGCCGCCCAAGCGACTCATCCTAATGCGGCAAAAATTTTTTTGGACTTCGTGCTTTCGCGTGATGGGCAAAAGCTGATGCAAACCCCTGGTCGGCTGGTGGCCCGAAGCGATCTCGCGAACGACCAGGCTCGCATGCTAAAAGGGCTGAAGATCGTGCCAGTGGATCCGGCTCTCGCAGAAAAACTGGACCAATACGCCAAACAGTTGCGCAGCATTTTTGCTGGATGAGGATTTGGCAGGGTCGGTCAGAAATTGATTGAGGAGGTGGAACGATGCGCTTCATGTTTTTGAACCATTCCTACGTACGCCATTCGGCAGAGCTCGAACGTCACATTCTTGAGTTGCTCAAGAGCTATGCTGCGCCAGACACGACGTTTGAGCTTGCCTATCCGGAAGATCTCGGCGGCGGCGAAGTGTTGAGCCTGCTCGAGAAGCGCAAGGCACTGTCGGGACTGCATCACATTCTCGAAACGCCAGCGCTGGTCAAAAAAGCCATCGATGCCGAGCGACGCGGATTCGACGCTGTGATTCAAAGCAACACCTTCGATCCCGGCGTTGAAGCAAGCCGCCTGGCGGTGCGCATTCCCGTGATCGGGCTATTGCGCGCATCGCTCCATTTTGCGGCGACGATTTGCGATCACGTCGGCCTCATCGTGCCGCTCGAAACCCATATGCCCCATACCATGCGCTTGGTGCGCGCCTATGGCATGGACGGCTTCGTTTCCGGCATCCGAACTGTGGGGCTTTATGACACCGGTGATCTTTCTGGCTACCATGATGTTGTCATCGAGCGCACGCTTGCAGTGGGTAAAGACCTTGTCTCGCAGGGCGCCGAGGCGATTATCCCGCTCGGAGGCAAAATCTATCCTTACGTCGTCACACCGGAGGAGCTGGAACCGGAGCTCGGCGTACCAATAATCAACACCAAGGCTGTCGGCGTCAGCTACGCCGAGTTGATGGCACGCAATAATATCAAGCACAGCATCAAAGCGTACCCCTGTCCGACAGGGCTCGATCCCGAAGCTGTCTCACAGCGCTCGAAAGATACTCGCTAGTGTCCTGGAACTAAAATGCATTCGATCATTCACAACCCGGATTCGGAAATCCGTAGGGACGTAGGCATACGCCCATTCTGGATCGGGTGAAGTTTAAGCGGCGGTAACCGTTAATAGAGGTTTAGCAATGATTATCGATGGCGACGGGCATTTTTTCGAGACCGAAGAGATATTTGACAAATATATGGAGCCGGTGCTCCGAAACTATCGCCCGCGATTGTTGAAAGACGATCAAGGCCACAATTTCTGGGTCGTGGACGGACAAACACCCTACAAACGACCATCGATCAAAGGCGCGGGAGCCCCCGGCACTGCGGCGCCGCCGGCCGAGGCGATTCAATCAGCGCGGCGCGCTTCCCCGGGCAGCCAAACCCTAACCGACCTCAAAGAGAGACTGGAAGATCTCGACAGAGAAGAAATCGATCTGCAGTTCATTTATCCGAGCTTTCTCTTGCACGTGAATGCCTGGCCCGACGGTGTTCTAGCGATGGGAGTTTGCCGCGCGTACAACACCTGGTTGGCTGAAACCTGCAACAAAGCGCCGGACCGACTGCGCGCGGTTGGCGTTGTTTCGCTGCAGGACGCCGCCGGAGCGGCCAAAGAGCTCGGGCGCTTGCGCGATCTGGGTGTCTCTGCGGTCATGATCAACGGGACCACCGGAGCGAAAAGGCTCGACCACCCTGATCACGAAGTCTTTTTTGCCGAAGCAAATCGCTTAAAGATGCCGATCGCCGTACATTTTAGCCTGCAGTTCCCGGTCGTCGACAAACTCTTCGAGCACCATTTCCCGAACCGTGTGCTTGCGGGCATCTTGCCGATTATGGCGGGGCTCACCAGCGTGCTTTGCTCCGGGCTGCTCGACCGCTATGAAAACCTCAAGTTTGCTTTTTTGGAAGGAGGCATCAGCTGGGTGCCCGCCCACGTCGAACGCATGGATGATCATTTCGAAAATCCGCGCTACGGCGCCAGAGACCTCATTAGCCATCCACCGAGCGATTATTTGAAGGGCGGTCGGATCTTTTTTGGTTGCGAAGGTAACGAGTCCTTTCTCGGCCGAGTCGTGGACGAAGTGGGCGAAGGTCTATTCATATTTTCTTCCGATTACCCCCACGCCGACCGTACCGAAGGAACTGCAAAGACTTTGCGCGATCGCACGGACATCCCTCTCGCCGTGAGAAACAAGCTGCTCGAACAAAACGCCCGCCAATTTTACGGCATTTAAAACTCGTCCATCGGGAATTCTTATATCGGGCGCTCCCGGCGCTTATGCAATCGCTCGCTCAAGTGATTTGAATACCAGCAACAAACCGGCGTCTAACCATCCGAAAGGAGGTGATTCTGTGAAAAACGCAATCAGAGCTTTTGTTTTGGTAGCAATGACGTTCGTGTTCAGCGCGGCCAGCTTCGCCCAGGCCACGCCGGCGACCCCGGCCAAACCAGCGACTCCGCCGGCAACTGAAAAGAAGAATGAAACAGCGACGGAAAAGTCTAGCTCTACGAGTGACGACACCGGCAAGACGAAGTCAAAGGGGGCGAAAGCCAAAACCAAGCGGACCAAGAAGGCGAGCGAGAAATCGACGGAAAAGATGGAAGAGAAAAAAACGGATACGATGGAAAAAAAGACCAAGTAATTTTCTCTTAATCTTTCGACCCAAAGAGGTAGCCGACGAATTCGGTTACCTCTTTTTTGTTTTACGCGAACAATCGCGTGCGCGACAAATGGCCCCGCCGCTGTGCCTAACCCTTGCTTGATTTAGCGTATTCCCTCAACTAAACTTTTTTAGTGGTGGGGAAAACGATGCTGAACGCATTACAAGGAGGAGCGGAGATGGACCTGCCGAAGTGTCAAAAATGCAACAACGGGTTACTGATTCCGCTATCGGATTACGGGCAGGAAGGGGCTTCGGTAGTGTATAAGGCTTGGGCGTGCACCAACCCGGACTGCGGGTTTTCCATACGGATAGATAAGGGCGAGGTCACGTACGGCAAAAGAATCGAGCCCAAGCACTAACCCAGTCAGGGTCGATCCGTACTTCCATCACTCCAAGTATTCCGATTCGCTGTTGCTTATGACGGCACGCTCCGATTGAAGCTCTGAATCGCCTTGCCGAACAACTCACATCCTTTCCGTAAAGCTTCCAAACAGCGCGATTGCAGCAAATCATCCGTGGCGTAGCGGGTGAGGATCTCTGGCGCGATCCATTCGTGACCGGCCTCATCCGCCAACAAAGTTTCTCGGTAAATCGCCGCCGTTTGGGCATCAATCGGCGCAACCCGCTCGATAAATGACTGTGACGTCCTGGGAAAAAATTCCTCATGACCAAATTGGACGCTGGCGATGAGCTCGCAAAGGGATCCCAAAGACGCATGAAAATCCCAAAGGTCTTTCAATTCTTTCAGCGGCTGGTTCCAGAGCGCGTCCGGGTCGCCGTCGAGCTCCCGGATCCGCTTGCGCAAGATCGCCGCATGTTTCAACTCATTGGCCACGTACTCCGACATGGGCTGCTGCAGGTCAATATCGGGTATGCGTCCGACCCACGGCGCGGTGACCTCGGCCGCTTTACGCTCCATGACGACGCCGAACTGAAGCCGCCGCAGCACCACCGATGGCGTCAGCGGCTTTTCGGCTCCGTAGCTCTTTCGCTCGGCATTCATTTGCTCCCAGAAAGTTTCCCGGGCGGCTGCCAATTGATTGATAAACTCGTCCGGTTTTAGAGCGGCCATGCCTCCTCCCTTGAAATTTCGCGCATTGACACTGGAATTAATTTAGGTATTAACAATACAGGAAATCCGCTCTGTGTAAAGATTCAACTGACCCGCGACTCCGAGTTGCCACGCCTGCATTGCTGATGCAAGTCACCGACGCCAAAGCCTTCGTCGACAATCTCTATAAGGATGTCTTTGCCCATTGGGATAAAAAGATCAATCATGGCGCCTTCATGACTCAACTGCGCGCCGGTACATTGCCACTGCCATCCCTGCGCCGCTTCTTTAAAGACTGGGGATTGTTTTCGATTGAAGTGGTTGCCCTGAACGCTGTTTCTTACCACGTGCATCTGCCGTTTTTCGTCGAAAACTATGACTTGCTGCCGGCGTTTTCTGATAAGATCGCCGAGGAATTGATTGCTCCAAAACCGCCGGGGCATATTTTGATCCTGCTTGAAACCGCGCAATCCCTACATCTCTCCAAAGAACAACTCTTCGAACAGCCGGCGTCGGCTGCCGGCCGGGCGATCAGCGATTATTGCCGGCGAGTATTCCAGGACGGATCGTTACTTGAGCTTTGGGCGACTCATGCCTATGAAGAAACCCTCGGTCATTGGGCGCAACAATGGGGCGACGCGCTGGTCACACACTATGGCATGAGCAAACGTCAGGCGATTTATTTCACGGCTCACGCCGAAGCGGACCTCGTGCAGCACGAGGACCGCATGGGTCACGGCCCGCTCAATCGGATGATTTTGCAGCGTATCGTCGAGCGCGGCTTGACGGCAAGAAAGCTCGGCTACGATCCAAAATATTGCGCCTACACCATGGTCGACCTGCATTCGCTCATGGAACAGAACGCCTTGGAAAATCCCTATCCGCTGTAAGATTGCACCGTTCAGAGGGAGACCGATAAATCCCCCCCCAACAGCCCCTTTCTCAAAAGCGCGTGGGGCACAGGACCGGGGAACTTTGGCCCCTAAAGTTATGTTCATACGAGTCTGCCGCCCGCAATGACAACTCGGCCATTGATCTCTTTCCGTGCACGGAGGCCAATAACCTTGGGCAAGATTCTGTTGCTTGCATTGATGGCGTTGCCGACAATTCCATATCGGATCGCCTTGGCCGAACTACCCGGGCATTGGCAAAGGCATGCGCCCATGCCATCGGCTCGCACTGAAGTCGCTGCCGTTGAGCTTGGTGGAAAAATTTATGTCATCGGCGGCTACGAGAAGGGCGGCAACTTGATTGAAGAATACGATCCGGGCACCGATCGCTGGCGCGGCCGGGCTCCTTTGCCGAAGCCGTTGCATCACACCGGCGCCGCGGTCGTGAGCGGCAAGATCTATGTCATCGGCGGATATGTCTTCGGTACTGGTTCGGTGGACAGCGTGTACGAGTACGATGCCGGCGCAGACCGCTGGAATGCGAAAACACCTATGCCAACCGCGCGCGGCGCACTTGCGGTCGGCGTAATCGGTGGAAAAATTTACGCCATTGGCGGCGTGGGCAATAATGGAAAAAATGCCAATGCCAACGAAGAATATGATCCCGCTGAAGACCGGTGGACGAAGCGCGCGCCTATGCTCACGCCGCGTGATCACCTTGCCGCCGGAGTTGTCAACGGCAAGCTTTACGCCATCGGGGGGCGCATCAATGGCCGGCACGATCGCAGCATCACCGCAAATGAAGAGTATGATCCGGCGGCGAATCGATGGATCACTCGGTCACCGTTGCCGACGGTCCGTAGCGGCATCGCTGCGGCGGTTCTCGAGCAAAAAGTTTTTGTCTTCGGCGGCGAATCAACACGCGGGACGCACAAAGAAGTGGAGTCCTACGATCCGCTGCAAGACCGCTGGCAACGCTGGGCGCCGATGCCGACGGCGCGCCATGGTCTCGGCGTCGCCCTTCTCGGCAGGTCTATTTATGTTATCGCCGGCGGTCCCCAACCCGGCGCAACGTTTTCTTCCGTCAACGAAGTTTTCACGCCCTAGAAGCGATCGTCATTTTGGGCAAGCTGGCGATAGCTAGCGCGACCCCGAATCCACGATTTCGTAGAGGCGCATGGTATGCGCCCAGTCTGGATGCCGGCCCGGATCTCAGCCGGGAACAAGCTCTCACCGGCATGACGACGATACCCTCGTCTTATTCGACGATTTAAGTTGCATCGTGAAAAATCGCAGGATTCTTTGCGGCAGCCAGTCGAGGCGGCCGGGAAATTTACCGGTGACGAATCCGACATGGCCGCCGGAACGTGGAAATTCGAGCGTCACTGCACTGGAAACCTCGTCCGCCGTCGGTAATGCGGACGTGGGGAGGAACGGATCATTCTGTGCGTTCAGAACCAAGGTCGGCACGCCGATTTTGTCGAGCCAAGGCTTGCTGCTGCACCGCGTCCAGTAATCAGCCGCGTTTTGGAAACCGTGCACTGGCGCAGTAAACAAATCATCGAATTGCCGAAATGTGATGCTGGCGCGAATTGCGCGCGGGTCTATTGCGAGGTCATGAGCAACGACTTTCGCCAGCGCGCGCGGCCGCAAAGTCCGCAGAAAATAGCTTGCATAAAGAATTCTTTTGATGCCGAAATCGAGCTCAGTCGCCGCCGCCACTAGATCGAGCGGAGTGGATACGGCGACCGCCCGTTCAACAATCCGAGCGGCCGATGCGCCTTGTTCACCCAGCCATTTGAGGAGCATGTTACCGCCGATCGAGATTCCAACCGCGTAAATGTCACTGTGTGGATTTTCCGTTTTGATCCGGCGCAAAATCCAATCGATCTCCTGCGAATCGCCCGAATGGTACGAGCGCAGCAGCCGATTGGCTTCACCGCTGCAACCGCGAAAGTGCGGCACGACACCGCGCCAACCGAGCTCAGTTGCCTTGGCCATGAGACTCCGCGCGTAATGACTTTGCGAGTAGCCTTCCAATCCATGGAACAGGACAATGAGTCTGCCGCCGTTCGAGGCATGATCGACCCAATCGAGATCGATAAAGTCGTGATCCGGCGTATCCCAGCGCTCGCGCCGATACGAAACCGCATAGCTTCGCGCCAGCCCACGTGCATAAATCGTTTGCAGATGTCCGCCAGGCAGCCACCATGGCGCACGATAGGGTCCGGACGCAACCGAAGGTTCACAGTGTTTTGGATCCATCGGCTTGAACCGTTTGAACGGCTTGAACTGCTATTTTGGCCTCACGTTGTCCGGTGGAACGAATCCATGACGCAGCGTGTTTTCCGAAATCGTTCTCGGTTCGAGAAATTGCAGGAGATAGTCCGGCCCTCCTGCTTTGGAACCGATTCCGGAAAGCTTGAGCCCACCGAACGGTTGTCGCTCCACAACAGCGCCGGTAATGCTCCGATTGATATAAAGATTGCCGACACGAAATTCCTGGCGCGCTTTTTCGATGTGCGCCGGTGAACGCGAAAAGACACCGCCCGTAAGCGCGAACAAAGATTGATTGGCGATCGCCAGGGCATCGTCGAAATTGGCGGCTTTGATGACCGCGAGCACAGGTCCGAAGATTTCTTCCTGGGCGATTCGGCTTTGCGGATCGACGTCGCGGAAAATTACCGGACCGACGAAGAATCCCTCGCTGGGAGCGGTCATTTCCAAGGCACAGCTCGCTTCTATTTTTCCCACTTGAATATATTGCAAAACGCGCGCTTTGGCTTCGGCATCGATCAAAGGCCCGACGGTATTGCGCGGATCTTCCGGAGGACCGATTTGCAGGCTTTTCGTCGCTTCGATGAGACGCGCTAAAAATCGCTCATAGATTTCTTCGACTAAGATCAAACGCGACGCGGCAGAGCATTTTTGACCTTGGTAGCCAAAGGCCGAATCGATAACATGAATGATCGCTTCGTCCATATCGGCATCGCTGTCGACGATGACGGCGTTCTTACCGCCCATCTCGCACACCACCCGCTTCACGTGATCTTCCCCTGCACGATGCGTGTACGCTTGCTGCAAAATCTCCAAACCGACTTCGCGCGAGCCGGTGAAAGCGATCAGATGAATCCGCGGCGAGCGCACCAGAGACGCGCCAATTTCACCGCCGCCTTGAAGCAACTGGCAAGCGTTCGCCGGTAATCCGGCGTCACGCAAAATTTCCAGCAGGCGCACCGCCATGATCGGTGACTGTTCCGCCGGTTTCACCAGAGCGCAGTTGCCGGTCACCAGTGCGGCCGCCGTCATTCCGGTAAGGATCGCCAGAGGAAAATTCCACGGCGCGATAATCGCCGCGAGCCCGCGCGGCTCGTATAAGTAGAGGTTGCTTTCGCTCTGCAGCTGTTGCGTTTCGCGGGGCAGCGCCAGATGCAACATTTCGCGCCCATAGTATTCGAGATAATCGATCGCCTCGGCAACATCCGCGTCGGCTTCACGCCAGCTCTTTCCTGCTTCGAAGACTTCCCATGCGGCGAGCTCCCAACGTCGCTGCCGCATAATCTCGGCGGCGGCGAAAAGAAACTGTGCGCGCTCCGATGCTGCCTGACCGCGCCAGTGTGGGAAAAAACGCGCCGCGCTTTCGATGGCACTTTCTACATCACTGCTCGTGGCGATGCGCACTCGGCCGATAATTTCGGCCGGATTAGAGGGATTGGGGGACGCAAGTGTTTGACCATCGATCCGTCGGCCCGCCTGACGGTCGAACTCTTCGCGCACTTTCTGCAGCGACTGACCGAAGCGCTCGCGGTTTTCACGCCGGGAAAAATCGATGAGCGGCTCATTGCGAAATTCTCGCCGGTCACCACCTTCGCTCCACCCGTGTGTTGGGTCCGGTCTGCTTGGCCGTTCGATCCCTGTCGGCGGCTGAACCAGACGGCTGATATCCTTCCGATCCGCGTAGGTCTGGCGCAGGAAAGAGGTATTCGAAGTATTCTCCATCAGTCGCCGAATTAGGTATGAGATCCCCGGCAACAACTCGCCCACGGGAAGATAAACCCGCACGCGCTGGCCATTGGCGATAATGGCTCGGCGCACCGGCTCCGCCATCCCATAGAGCATTTGAATCTCGTATCCGTGCGCGGGAATGCCCAGCCGTTTCGCCGTCGTGATCGCATGCGCCAAGCTGCGGAGATTGTGACTGCCGAAGGCGGCATCGATGACTTCTCGGGCCTCGAGTAGAATTCGGCTGAGCCGCTCATAGCTAGCGTCGGTTTCCGCCTTTTCCAGATAAACCGGAATCGGCCAGCCTTTTTGCTGGGCCCAGGCGATTTCGCTATCCCAATAGGCGCCCTTCACCAGTCGCACTCCGACTCTCCGCCCGTGCCCGCGCGCCCACGTGATCAGCTCGCGCACGTCTCTTTCGCTATCACGCAGATAAGCTTGGAGCGCGATTGCCGCATGCGGCCCATCGCGAAATTCGCTTTCCGCCAATACGCTCTGAAAAATCTCCAGGGTCAATTCTTTGAAAGCGTATTGTTCCATGTCGACGGTGATCGCCGCTTTCACCTTTGCGGCTTCGCGCAGCAATTCGCGTAATCGGTGACGCACCGTTGCTTCTGTCGTCGCGTCGAGCGGATCGAAACGAGCGCAGAGCGAAGAGAGCTTGACCGAGAGATTCACCCGCGGGATTTTGCCGTTGCCGGATTCGTCGATCTGAGCGCAAATGGGCCAGCGTTCGCTCACCGCGGCTAAGCGCCGGAGCAACTCCAGATAGCGCTGCTGCATCGCCGCCGCTTCGTGGTCGCTTACCGTCGCCTCGCCGACGGCATCCAGCGTAAAAGCTGCAGGCTCCTTTCTCAGACCGGTGATCGCTTTGATCAGGTGATCGCCACTTTCTTCGGCGATAAAGCGGCGCGCGAGCTTGACCACGTTGCGCCGCACCACCGGCGCCACCAGTGTACCCGCGTGCAGGGCCTGCGCTAACAGAGCTAGGCCGCCGAGCGCGTGATCGACACGCCCGAAGTACTCCTCCAGATGGCGACCGATTTCCGCTGACGAATCTAAACTCGGCAAGACATCGACGAAACGAAACAGCGCGACGCGGAGCGACTCGTCGTCCAGCGACCACTCGATCATGCGGCCGAGCAGATCCCTCGTCTCGAATAGTGTGGGCTTATGTTCGGCAGCCTTCTGGAAAAGCGTACGGGCCAGGCGCTGGACTTCCGGCTCGATGTTCTCGATGGAAAAATTTTTGTTGGCCATAGTTAGGAAAATCGAGGAGACGCGGTTGTAATGCCCTCCATCATCATAATACCATCGCGCTGGAGAAAAAATCCTGGTGCTGTTCTTCCTCATGGTTAAGTTTCGGATCCACTCGAAGAAAAATTTCTCGCTTCGGCTCGAAATGACAAACTCCTACCTCTATCATCTCGAATGAAAGTGAGAGATCTTTCCGAACTCAACGATTTGGATCGATGCTGGAGCCCGTGAGAATGGCAAGCCCCGACAAACAAGGTAGTGACACCCTTACCGGCGCTGAAGCCGCAGTGGACATGCTTAAATCGCACGGCGTCGAGATCCTCTTCGGCTTGTGCGGCGACACCAGTCTGCCGTTCTACGATGCGTTGGCGCGTCTGCCCCACGGGATGCGGCACGTGCTCACACGCGATGAGCGCTCGGCGTCGTATATGGCGGACGGTTACGCGCGCGTTTCCGGCAAAGTTGGTGTATGCGAAGGTCCGAGCGGCGGCGGCGTAACTTACATTCTGCCCGGTCTCGCTGAAGCGAACGAATCATCGGTGCCGCTGTTGTGCATCAATTCGGATATTTCGGTTGCCGCCCGCGGTCGCTACACGCTCACTGAATTGGACCAGGGTGCGCTCATGCGGCCGGTGACGAAATGGAACGCCGTACTCAACCGCGCCGAAGACCTGCCGCGCACCTTCCGCGCGGCATTCCGGCAGATCACCACCGGTCGTCCGGGCGCAGCGCACATCGCGTTGCCCTTCGACGTGCAAAACGGTTCTGTCAATCGCGCCGAAGTATGGGGTGATGTTCGCTTTGGCCGTTATCCGGCGGAGCGAATCGCGCCGGATTCCGAATCTGTTGAACGCGCCGCGCGCTTGCTCGGTGAGGCGAAACAACCGATTTTGATTTGCGGCGGCGGGGTAATTTTGTCTCAGGCACAAGGCGATCTCGTTGCGCTGGCCGAGCAACTCTCAATCCCGGTCGCCACGACCATCAGCGGCAAAGGTTCCATTGACGAAGAGCACCCGCTCGCGGCGGGCGTCGTCGGTTCGAATGGTGGCACCCCGGAGACGCGCGTGCTCGTCGACAACGCCGATCTGGTTTTTTTCATTGGCTGCCGCGCCGGTTCGGTAACCACCGAACGTTGGCGCCACCCAACGCCCGGCAGATGCAAAGTGATTCATCTCGATGTCGATCCGGCCGTTCCGGGCGCCAATTACCGCACCGACGCTGCTTTGGTCTGCGACGCGCAGCTTGGATTGAAGATGCTGCGCGAAGCTCTAGCGAATCAGCGTCGAGTGGTTAACGGACCGGACTTGGAATCTGCCAAAGAACGAAAATTCGCCAACTTTCAGGTCCTCGCCGAATCGCTCGATAAGCCTATCAAACCGGAGCGCCTCGTTGCGGAGCTGACCCGGGTTCTCGATCGCGACGCAATTCTCGTCGCAGATGCCGGTACGCCGTGTCCCTATTTCTCGGCTTATTATCCGGTGCGTACCCCGGCACGCTTCTTTTCCAATCGCGCCCACGGTGCGCTCGGCTATTCTCTTCCCGCCGCTATCGGCGCGCACTTCGCTCGGTCATCGGTCAAGTGCGTCTCGGTGATGGGCGACGGGAGTTTCGGCTTTACCTGCGGCGAGCTCGAGACCGCCGTTCGCTATCGCCTGCCGATCACCTTTGTCGTGATTTCAAACGCGAGCTACGGCTGGATCAAAGCCGGACAAAAATCAGGGTACAGTCAGCGTTATTTTTCGGTGGATTTCGCAGGCACGGATCATGCCGCCGTTGCGGCAGCGTTCGGTGTAAAGAGCTGGCGCGTCACCGAGCCGACCGAGCTTAGTAAAGTGTTGCAAGATGCACTCGCGTATGGTGGCCCGACTTTAGTCGATGTTGTTTGCCAACCGCTTGAGGAAGCCAAAGCCCCGGTCAGCGAGTGGATTGCGTAAAGTAGCGGCGAGGGCGCAGCATGCTGCGCCCCTACGGACAAGGTCACCCCGTACAGTGCAAGCGCGTATCGAAGGATTGCCCCAACGTTTTAGTTTTCCAGCCTCACCTTCGTTCCCAGATTTGCACAATCCTCGTCGGTCTTGAGGCCCGCCGTGCGGATCCCGTATGCAGCGAGCTCCTCATCACGCTCTTGGGTATCGCCAGTGACGCCAACCGCGCCGAGCAGCTCGCCGCCATTGCCTCGGATCAGCATGCCGCCGCCCTCCGGAAAGATCTGATCGCCCGAAGCACGAATGAGGTATTGCATGAAGAGCGGCCGTTCTTCCGTGCGCATCCGAACGAGAGACGATGAGCGGCCCAGGGCCAAAGCCGCATAGGCTTTGCCGTAAGCCATCTCGAAACGCATCATTGCCGAATCGTCTTCCTTTTGAAATGCCTTAACCTTCGCGCCCGGCTCGACGACGATCACACTGAGCGGCCGGCATTCGAGCTCCCGCCCGCGGGCAAAGATCGCAGTGATAATTCGGTTGGCTTGCTCCAAGCTGATCATGTTCAGATCCCTTTACTCTTTGTTTGAACAATCGACTCAATCAGCCAGTTTATGCCCGATTTCTATTATGTCATCCTGAGCCGCCGCAGGCGAAGGATCTTCCTTCCTCAGATTCTTCGTCGCAACGCTTCTCAGAATGACATCACTTGCGCCTTGGTGTTCCTTCTACGATGCTCATGACATGACTTGCGGAGGTAGTCCTAGTCCTCGGTTGCGGTTCTGCCTAGCGAAAAAGCGCCGCGGCCAGCTCTGATCGATACTTGTCGGTCAACGGATGGTCGCCCAGCACTTCGAAGATCTGGACCATCGCTTTGCGCGCGCCATCCTCCTGGAACTCGCGATCGGTTTTCACTACCGTAAGAAACTCCTTCAGCGCCTCTTCATATTTTTCGACACCCGCAAGTGCTTGCGCGAGCTCGAATCTGGCCGGGATATTGTTCGGGTCCGCCTCGAGTTTTTCCCGGAGCGCCGATTCGCTCTCAGCCGCGCCACTCTGCAGGTTCAACCGGGCGATCAACCGATCGGCCTCTTTCCGCTCATCGGCAATGATCGGCACGCGATCGAGATATTCCATCGCCTTTTGATTGTCGCCAGCCTCCATTGCGAGTCGTCCGAGTCCGAGCAGCGCCTGGGCATGATTAGGCTCCGATTCGAGAATTTTTTGGTAGATCGATCTGGCTTCGTCGGGTTTGCCCGACTCTAAGCTCTCGGCCCCTTGAGCCTGCTTGTCTGCGGCGCTCGGAAGGAATTTGGTCAAGAACTGGCGCACCATCGGCTCCGGTAATGCGCCGGTAAATTCGGATGCGAGGTCACCGTCTTTGAAGAGCTTTACCGCGGGAATTCCCTGCACACCGAAGACGCTCGCCAATCCGGGATTTTCGTCCACGTTGACTTTCGCGAGAACAAATTCGCCGCCATATTCGCCGGCGAGCTTTTCGAGCACCGGGCCCAACGCCTTGCAGGGGCCGCACCACTCCGCCCAAAAGTCCACGACTACTGGGACCGTGTTTGAGCGCTCCAAAACTTCAGCTTCGAAATTTTCTTCGCCTACATCAATCGTCCATTGATTCATAGTCTGCTCGAATTGAAAATTTTACACCG
>Ga0207657_10002316_pt1 | contig 20655 bp, 25 predicted proteins | sample KBSC33metaG_FD_184316 | JGI IMG/M metagenome (GOLD analysis project Ga0207657, IMG submission 184316) | Corn rhizosphere microbial communities from Kellogg Biological Station, Michigan, USA - KBS C3-3 metaG (SPAdes) (version 2) | ecosystem: Host-associated > Plants > Roots > Rhizosphere > Soil ... | reverse complement strand
CGACCATTGATGGCGCCGGGCCGGGGCACACCTTTCTCTTCGTCAAGCTGCCGATGATCAGCCCGACCATCCTTTTCGTCGCCGTGGTCGGCATCATCAGCGCCATGCAGTTGTTCGATCAGCCTTACGTCATGACCAAAGGAGGGCCGGGCTATTCGACCACCACCACCGTGCTGCTCATTTACCAGACGGCATTCCAGAACCTGCAGTTCGGCTATGGATCGACCATCTCGGTTCTGCTGTTGCTAGTCCTCATCGTACTCACTGCAATGCAGTTCTTCGGCGCACGCAAGCTGGTGTTCTATCAATGAGCCCAATGATTTCCCGGGCTCGTGTAGGACGGGCATTGGGTCTCGTCGTGCTGATCGCGGCGGCGATCATTGCGCTCGGCCCCCTCGTCTGGACGCTCAGCACGTCGCTGCGCACGCCGGCGGAAGCTTTTGTCAATCCGCCGGCCTGGATTCCGGTCAATCCGGACTGGGGCAACTACAGCGCCGTCTTCGAGCAGATTCCGCTGCTGAGTTTCTTCATCAACAGCGTGATCGTCACCGGTCTGATCGTTGCCGGACAGACAGCCACCTGCATGATGAGCGGCTACGCCTTTGCCATGATCCGCTTCCCCGGCCGGGGAAAGATATTCGTGCTGTTCCTCGCTACGATGATGGTGCCCCTGCAGGCGACCATGATTCCGGTCTTCGTGCTGATCAAATGGATGGGATTGGCCAACTCCCTAAGCTCACTTATCGTGCCGGCCCTGGGTGGTGCCTTCGGCACCTTCCTCATGCGCCAGTACTTTCTGCAGATGCCGAAGGAACTGGGCGAAGCGGCGCGCATCGACGGGGCCAGTCCGCTGCAGGTCTTCTGGTTCGTTTATGCGCGAATGGCTGTGCCCCCGGCGGCGGCACTGGCAACGCTGAACTTTTCGGGGTTCTGGTCTGAGTTCTATCGGCCTCTCATTTTCCTGTCGGATCAGTCGACCTATACCCTCCCGCTTGGCCTGGTGGGGCTACAGGGAAATCTAGGGACGGGGAGCGTGTCGGTCGTTTTGGCCGGTGTTGTGGTCGCCCTTGTTCCCAGCGTGCTCCTGTTCGCCTTTGCGCAACGATACTTCATTGAGGGCCTGACGACCGGCTCGTTCCGCTGAAGACATTCAACAATTGGGGCAAATACGCCAAGCTCACGTCGGACTCTTATATTATCAGCACCAACCAGCACCATTGACATGACGCGTTAATGACCACCGCGCTCGATGATGAGGACCTCCCTCAATTCAATGGGATGTTCGAGCTAATGTAGGCTCTCAATGTACGCCGACGCGGAAAGGGCGACGGAAGCCTTCTCGCTCTCCCAGATGATCGCCTGTGTTGGTTCGGCGGCCTGTTGGAACCGCCAAAATCGGTGCGCCACCACAACCCTAGAAGCGGTTCACATCCGAGCGGAATCGATTATTCAGTTTTGGTTTGATTTGTGGTTCAAGACGCTGGAGGAAGGGGCCAGCATCGGATGGCAGGACCCCATTCAATGACCTTCATGAAGGCGTTGCGGCGGCTGTTGTGGCCAGCAAGGGCTTCAAGGAGGGGATCGATGTGGCGACAATGTCCTCGACGGTCCGCCGCCGGGCCGCGCGCATCCAGGTGCTTCCGTTGGGTGGCTACGAGGTCGACCCGTAGGTCCGACAGGCATCAGGCCCGCCGGAACAGCCTATTCCGTCCGGACTCCCCCTCCGCCAATACCAGCACCCCCGCGAGCCGCAACAACCTCATTTTCTGGGTTGAAGCGGCAGGGATGCCCCAGGGATGGGGTTTTCAGTGCCGGGTGCCGGACCTGCCATAGATGCACAAGCCGCTGTAGCAACCCCCGAAAGGGCTCTTGGCACCGGGTGCCCAGGGACCCTCGTTACCTGACCGCCTGGGTGGCCGGCTGGCGCTCAGTCGCGGGGAGGCGCCATGGTCCGGACAGTTGGCCAAGTGCGAAAAAGTCCTTAATGCCAAAATTGCAAGTTACCGCAGCGCCAGAGCGGAACTCGACCGCGTTTAGGCCGTGTCTCGTCATCGGGAAACCTGACGGCCCGGTTGGCGTTGGTTGAATCGGCCCGCGCCAAATTCCTTTTTTTGCCTCGTCGGCAAGCCCATTTGGATGGAATTCTCAGATGTCTGACTATGAGCTTTATTATTGGTCCGTTCCGTTTCGCGGTCAGTTCGTGCGCGCCGTCCTGGCTTATGCTGGCAAGTCCTGGACGGAGGCGGGGGACGACAAGATTGGAAAGCTCATGATGGGGCCGGTGGAGAACATGCCGGTTCCGTTCATGGGTCCCCCGATGCTGATCGACAAAAGTACTGACTTCGCCATCGCCGAAATGCCAGCGGTGCTGCTCTATCTGGGCGAGACCCTCGACCTGCTTCCTGCAACACCGGCGCTGCGGGCCTTGACCATGAAGATCGTCAACGACGCCAACGACGTGATCGACGAGATTACCAATGATGGTGGCCGTGAGATGTGGACGGAAGCGAGCTGGGCGAAGTTCGTCCCGCGTCTCAAGAAGTGGATGTCGTTCTGGGAGGAGACGGGACGTCGCCACGGATTACGAATGGACACCGCGTACCTGCTTGGCGGTGAAACACCCGGGATCGCGGACGTCGTAACCGCCACCCTGTGGTCGACAATGGGTGACCGCTTTCCCAGGTTATGGGGATTGCTTGAGGAAGCGGCGCCCAAAACGGCGGCCCTGACCCGGCGGGTGATGGAGCTGCCACCCCTGGTTGAGCTGGCTGCCAAAGCGAAAGCGGAATATGGCGACGCCTACTGCGCTGGCCAAATCGAGGCTTCGCTCCGGGAGGTCCTTAACGGTTAGGCCGTCGTTGTCCGGGTCACGGTTTGCGCCCTCGCCTGGCGGCTGCTCTCGGTCGTCGGCCAGCTCCGGCGCCGCGATCGTTGCCCGGCAAAGCAGATCGATACGGCCGCCGGTCCTTGGGGCGTTGTCTGCTCCGCCATCGCCGACCTTCCCTTTGACCCCACTGACGATCGATGCCGGGCCGGCCTGCAACGGGCTTGGCCGCGATCGGCTCGATCCGTCCTGTCTGAGGCTCGGCCAGCAGGCGCTGGTACATCTCCCACCCGGCCCGCGCATGGACGAGGAAACGCCGCCGTGTTTCTCTACTCCAAGATTGCCAGAGGCGCTGCGAATAGGGCCCGGATCGCGTCTATCGCGGCACGCCGGTCGGCTCCTTTGAACCAACCCCAGCAAGACTCAAGGGGGCGCGGAGGGACCATCGCTGCCCCCGAATTGCATTTCATCTCGGCCTCATCACCCAAACCGCAAGATCGGTCGAGCACGCTTTGGTCCTGAACGGCTAGATGGTGTCGCCACGGAGTAAGGGACGATGAAGACGTTGCTTCAGAACTATCAGGCCCGGATGCAGCGCGTGCTGGATTATATAGACCGGCATCTTGACGGTGATCTGGACTTGGAAACGGTGAGCCGGGTAGCCGCCTTTTCGAAGTTTCATTTCCACCGGCAGTTTACGGCGACTTTCGGGTTGTCCGTACATCGCTATGTCCAGCTTGCCCGGATGAAGCGTGCTTCGCGCCGGCTGGCCTAGAACGACGCCGAAAGCGTCACGGACATTGCGATGGATTCCGGTTACGATGCACCCGATGCCTTCGCCCGTGCCTTTCGGCAACGGCTCGGACAATCGCCTTCGTCGTTCCGGAAGTCGCCCGATTGGGCGCCGTGGATTTCGGCCTTCGGGCCTCTGGACAATGCAAGGAACAAGCTGATGCAGATTATCTTTACCCACGACGACGTGACGATCCGTGATGTGCCCCCGATGCCGGTGGCGACCATCGAGCATCGGGGTGACCGGGCAACGCTCGGCACGACCATCGAGCGGTTCAAGGCCTGGTGCAAGGCCGCGGGCCTGTCGCCTGAGACAGGGCGCCCGAGCGTCATGGTCTTTCGATCCGAGAGGTGTCCCGCGAACCCGGCCGACTACAGCATGGATCTGTGTGTCGGGACCGACCAGCCGATCGAGGCGAACGATGAGGGGATGAAGGCTGGCGTGATCCCCGGCGGACGCTGCGCGGTGCTGCGCTATCCCGGCAATACCAACAATCTCGAGCCTGCTGCGCTCTACCTCTATCGCGATTGGCTGCCGGACAGCGGCGAGGAAGCACGCGACTTCCCGATCTATTGTCAACGCCGGCTCTCCCTTATCCCGGAGATGGCGGCGCATGAGGTGGTCGTGGAGTTGTTCTTACCCCTGAAATAGCGATTACGAATGGCACCCTGTCCCATTGAAGAAGGAAGGGGGCAGAGTGCAGTCACCCATTTGCCGCCTTTCCGCCCAGATGGCCCAAGAACCAGGAGCGGGCGGGCGGCGAATGGCAAGGCTCGATGAACGTCCAGCATCGGCAATGCGGAATTTGGCTCGGCGCGGCGGCGCTGGTGGTGTCCCTCGATCTCGGGCTACCACCTCTACTACCCTAGTCGGCGCCAAAACTCCCCGGCGTTTCAGATCGTGGTCGGATTCTTGCGATATCGTGATTGAGCTCCACGGCGAACTTGCGCCTCACGCCGATTATCGATAATGATAATGGAAGGACGATGATGGAAAGAAGCTTCGGTGCGTCTACGGGAGACCATCTATGGCACGCTTAAGCGCCGGATCGTGTTGAACGAGCTGCGGCCGGGCGTGACGCTCACCGAGCTGGCGGTCGCCGCAAGCCTGGGCTCGAGCCAGGGGCCGGTGCGAGAGGCGCTGATGCGCCTGCAAGAGGACGGGCTGGTGCTGCGTCGGGGCCATCGCGGCACGACCGTTACACCGCTTAATCCGGACGAAGCCGAAGAAATCCTGGCCCTACGGCGGCGCATCGAAGTCAGGGCTGCCCCCCGCGTGGTGCGCGCCGTCGATGCTGCGGCGCTAACCCGGCTTTCCCGCTTGCGCTCGCGAATGGACGAGGTCGCGGCTGCCGGCGACGAATACGCTCTGATCGAGCTCGATACCGAATTCCACCTCGAAATCTTCAGGCTGGCCGAACTTCTGGCGCTGGAACAAATCCTGGTTCGCTGCATCCTCCATTCGCATCGGCAGAAGCTCTGGGAGCCGCGGCACCGGCGGCCCCTGGCGGAAACGGCGGCACGGCACGATGTGCTGCTCGATCTGGTGCGCGCGCGGGATGGCGAGGGATTGGCGCGCGCCCTGGGTGAACACATCGACACAATCGTCGAAGTGCAGCCGCAGAGGGTCGCCTCATGACGCCTTTTGTCGATCCGGACATGCTGCCGATTCTCCAAGCGATGCGCGCGGCGCCGCCGATCGACTATCCCGCGATGCCGATGGCCGAGGCGCGGGCCGTGTTCGAAGCCGGCATGGCGCCTTGGGTGGCGTTGACGCCGCAGAACCTTATCGTCGACGACTTGACGCTGCCGGGCGCGGTGGGGCCGCTTCGCGCGCGGCTCTATCGGCCCACGCCCGAAAAGCTGCCGCTCATCGTCTTCATCCATGGCGGCGGCTGGACCTTCGGCTCCGTCGATTCGCACGAAAACGAGATGCGCTATCTGGCGCTGGCCAGTGGCTGCGCCGTGCTCGGCTTCGACTATCGGCTTGGACCGGAAGTCGCCTTTCCCGGGCCGCTTGCCGACGTGCTGGCGGTCATCGATGTGGCCCGCGCCAGCGCACTCGGCGATCTCGCCGATGTCCGCCGGCTGGCACTCGCGGGCGACTCCGCGGGGGCCAATCTGGCGCTCGGCGCGCTGTTGGCCTTGCGCGAGGCGGGAAAACCGGCGCCGGTTGCAGCGGGGCTGTTCTATGGTTGCCTTGCGCCCGCCTACGATACGGCCAGCCATCGGCTGTTTGGCGATGGCTCGTTCGGTCTCTCGACGGCGCGGATGCGCTGGTACTGGGGCAATTTCCTGGGCGCTGCAGCCAGTGCGCCGCCCGCGCTGGCGGCTCCGCTCGGGGCCCGCCTCGCCGGTCTGCCGCCGCTTTATCTGATGGCGGCGGGGCTCGATCCCCTGCGCGACGACACGCTGGCGCTCGCCGAGCGATTGAAGATCGCCGGGGTCGAGCACGAAACCGCCGAGGTCCCGGGCGTCGTCCACGGCTTTCTCGGTCGCGCGCCGAAGCTGCCGATCGCCCAAAAGGCGCTGGCGGCAGCCGGCGCCTATCTTGCCGGAAGACTGAATAACCAACTCGGATAACTGGGAGGAAAAATATGAAACGCAGAACCTTCGTCAAGCTCACCGGCGCCGCGGCGCTGGCTGGCGCGCTGGCCCGGCCGGCGGTCGCCCAGCAGCAAAGCACCGTCAGCTGGTGGTATCATTTCGACAATCCCCAGGCTTCGCCAGCCAATCTCGTCTCGCAGTTCGAAGCGAAAAACCCCTCGATCAAGATCGATGCGCAGAACATTCCCTGGGGCGGCGGCACCGACTATTACACGCGTCTGTTCGCCGCGCTGATCGCCGGCAACGGGCCGGATACCGCGCTGGTCAAACTTAACAACCAGGCGCGCCTGCTCGAGCTCCAGGCGCTCGCCCCGCTCGACGACATGATCGCCGGCTGGAGCGGCAAGGGCGATATCGCCGACAGCATCTGGACGCTCAACAAGGCCAGCGACGGCAAGCAATACTATCTGCCGGCGCAATATGTGGTGATCTACCTTTACTACCGCGCCGACATGTTCAAGGCGGCCGGCATCGAGCCGCCGAAGACGTTCGACGATTTCCGCAAGGCGGCCAAGGCCGTGACCAAGGACGGCGTGTTCGGCTTCGGCATGCGCGGCGGCGCTGGCGGCTACGACAATTGGGGGCCATTCGTGCTCGGCGGCGGCGCCAATTTCGCCAAGGGCGGCATGGTTTCCGATGCGGCGCTCAAGGCGAACCGCGACTATGTCGGCTTCTTCACGACCGACAAGATCGTGCCGCCTTCCGCCCCGACCGACGGCTTCCAGCAGATCATCGCCAACTTCAAGGCCGGGCGGACCGCCATGGCCATCCACCATGTCGGCTCCTCGATCGACATGGACAAGGCGCTGGGCGACAAGGTTTCGGCCGTGCCGGTGCCGCGCGGACCCGACGGCAAAGGCTGGACGCTCTATGGCGACGAATCCAACGCCGTCTTCGCGGCTGCCAAGGACAAGGCGGCGGCGTTCAAGTGGATCACCTACCTTTCGGGCGAGGGGAACGCCGAGCTGGTGAAACTCTCTGGCCAGCTCTCGGTGACCACTTCCGGGGCCAAGCAGGACACGTTGCATCCCGCCCGGTTCGTCCAGGCCTCGACCGAATCCCTGCCGATCGCCGGGGTGTTGCCGGATTCCTCCAAGACCGCGGACTTCGTCAGCACGGTCTGGCCGACCAATATGCAGCAGGCGCTGCTCGGCCAGATCACGCCGGACCAGATGATGCAGGCGATCGAAAAGCAGTTCAACGGCTGACGTCGGTCGACCGACAATCTGATGCGGGCCGGTACGCCGGCCTGCCCTTCCTCCAATTGCGATCGGCCCATGACGCAGACGCGCCGCCAGCTCCTGCCGTTCTATTTTCTCGCTCCGGCGCTGCTGGTCGAGCTGGCGATCATTTTCTATCCCGTCATCCAGACGACGTGGATGAGCCTCTACGATTTCGTGCTGTTCCGGCCGAATAATTCGCCCTTCATCGGCTTCGGCAATTTCGCCAGGGCCCTTGCCGATCCGGTGTTCTGGCTGTCGCTCGGCAATTCGGCGATCTGGATCGTCGGTGTCGTGGCGCTGCAATTCCTGCTTGGGCTCGGTACGGCCTTGCTGCTCAACCAGAGTTTCTGGTGGCGCGGCGTGGCCCGGGCGCTGGTCGTCATCCCCTGGGCGCTCCCCTCGGTCATCATCGGGCTGATGTGGACGTGGATGTACGACTACAATCTCGGCGTCATCAACGATCTCCTGCTGCGCCTCCATCTCATTGCAACGCCGATCGCCTGGCTGGCGCGGCCCGATACGACGCTGCCCTCGATCATGCTGGCGCTGATCTGGCAGGGTTTCCCGTTCTTCGCCGTCACTATCCTCGCTGGCCTCCAGACGGTGCCGGCCGAGCAGATCGAGGCGGCCGAGATCGATGGCGCCAATGCGTGGCAGCGCCTCGTCTCGGTCGTCTTGCCCTCGATTGCCGAGGTGCTGGCGACCGTCTTGCTCCTGCGCACGATCTGGGTCGCCAATTCGCTCGACGTGATCCTGGTGATGACCGGCGGCGGACCGGGCTATGCCAGTTACACACTGCCGCTCTATGCCTTCCTCAGGGCCTATTCGGGCATGGAATATGGCTATGGCGCCGCGCTGTCGCTGATCCTCACCGTGCTGCTGCTGGCGGTCGTCTATTTCTATGTGCGCCGCGTCTCGCGGGCGGAGCAGACGACATGATCGAACGCCGTTCGCGCCTCGTCCGGATCCTCGCGATCGAGATTCCGATCCTTCTGGTCGTCGTCTTCGCCATCGCGCCCTATGCCTGGATGGTGCTGACCTCGATCCGGCCGGATGCCGACCTGTCGACCTTTCCCCTGAGCTATATGCCGAGCCAGGTGACGCTCGAGCATTACGTCACGCTGCTGCAGCAGACGAGTTTCCTGCAAAACCTCTTCAACAGCCTCGTCATCGCTGCGGGCGCCGTTGTCGTCGGGCTGCTGACGAGCGTGCCGGCGGCCTATGCCTTTTCCCGTTTCCGCTTTCGCGGGCGGCAGGTACTGATGACGCAGTTCCTCGTCATCAACATGTTCCCGGTGGTGCTGCTGATCATTCCGCTGTTCGTGCTGATGCGGAATTTCCATCTGCTCGACACCTATTTCGGCATCATTATCGGCCACTCGACCTTCGCCATTCCCTTCGCTGTCTGGATGCTGACCAGCTACATGAACGGCATACCGCGCGAGGTCGACGAGGCCGCGATGATGGATGGCGCGACGCGCCTTCAAACCATCCGTCTCGTTATCCTGCCGCTGCTGATGCCGGGCATCGTGACGACGGCGATCTACATCTTCGTCACCTCCTGGAACGAATACCTCTTCGCCATGATGCTGTCGGGCGACCATGTGCGCACGGTCACAGTCGCCCTTCAGCTCTTCATCGGTGAATTCACGGTGCAGTGGGGGCTGCTCACCGCCGGCGGCACGCTGGTCGCCATCCCCGTCACCATCCTTTTCCTCATCGTCCAAAGACGGCTGGTGGGCGGACTCACAGCCGGAGCAGTGAAAGCATGAAACAGAATCCCATCGGCATCATCTCTATGTTTTACGCGCGTCCCTTCACGCGCGAGCATTTTTCATTGCTGCCCCGCATCAAGGCGGCTGGCTGCGATTTCATCGAACTGCTGGTACCGGAGCCGGGCGAACTTGACCTTGGCGAGACGCGCCGGGTGCTCGCCGATAATGGTCTCGATGTGGTGCTCGCGGCGCGCGTGAATCTGACCCGCGATCTCGCCAGCGCCGATCCGGGCGCGCATCGGACGGGGGTGAAATATCTCGAAACCTGCGTCGAAGTCGCCTCGGCGCTGGGGGCGCCGATCGTCGGCGGACCGCTCTATGGCGCCCCACTGGTCTTCGCGGGCCGCGCGCCCGCACCCGTCGCCGAAGACGAGCGGAAACGCCGGATCGATCAGGTTGTCGCCGGACTCAAGGTGGCGGGCACGGCGGCGCAACAGGCAGGCGTGAAGCTCGCGATCGAATCGCTGAACCGCTTCGAGACCGACATCGCCAATACGACCGGCCACGCGCTGGCCCTCGCCGACGCCGTAGACTCGCCGGCGGTCGGGGTGATGCTCGATACCTTCCACATGAACATGGAGGATTTCTCCATCCCGGACTCGATCCGCCGCGCAGCGCGGCACCTCGTCCACTTCCAGGCCAATGAGAACAATCGCGGCTTCGTCGGCGCCGGCCATATCGACTGGCCGGAAGTGGCGCGGGCCCTGGCCGCCGTGAACTATGACGGGCCAATCACGCTCGAACCCTTCCGCCGCGACGACGAACGGCCGGGCGTGCCGCTGGCGCAATGGCGCAGCCCTGCGCGCAGCGAGGATGCCGAATTGAAGGCCTCGGTCGACTATTTGCGGGCTGCGCTGGCCTTCGCCGGGAGGGGCAATTGAGCAAGCTTCGCATCGGCTGGATCGGCTGCGGCACGCACGCCAACGAAATGCTGCTGCCGCAGCTCATCCGGTTCGACGCGGCGATCGCGGCGCTTTGCGACGTCGATTCCGCCCGCCTCAATGCGACCGGCGACCGCTTCGGCATCGCACCCGCGAACCGGCTTGGCGACTGGCGCGCGCTGCTCGCCCGCACCGACATCGAGGCCATCGGGGTCGCGGCCGGCCCCAAGGTGCATTTCGAGGTGGCGATGGCAGCGGTCGAGCGGCGGCTGCCGATCTTCATCGAAAAGCCGCCTGCCGCGACGGCGGCGGAAGCCGGCCAACTGGCAGATGCCGCCAAGGCCGCCGGGGTCCCGGTCGTTCTCGGCTTCATGAAGCGCTATTCGACGGCGAACCGGATCGCGACCAATGTGATCCGCACGCCCGAATTCGGCACGCCGGCCTCGTTCCTCGGCGAATACATGACCGCCCCCACCTATTTCGCGGGCAACCCCGACTACACGGGCTTCTATCTCCATCATTGCGTGCACTATTTCGACCTGGTGCCGCACCTCATGGGCGAGGTCGAAAGCGTCTCGTCGCGCCGCCACGAGCTGGCGCCGGGCAAGCTGCTGCTGCATGTCGACTTCCGTTTCCGCTCCGGCGGGATCGGCACGCTGGTACTCGGCACGCACCAGTCGCGCGGCACGCCGATGGAATGGTGGCAGGTGATGGCCGACCACCAGCGGGTCGAAGTGCGCAATGTGCACGAGGTGCGCTACTACCGTGCGCCGCCGTTCAAGATCGCCGATGCCAAGGCAAGCCTGTTGCCGGAGCAGGATACCCTGGTCTGGGAACCCAACCTTACAGTTGCGGCAAACGAGGACCACAAGGGCTATTACGCGCTGTTCGCCGATTTCCTCGCCGCCGCACGGGGGGAGAAAGTCGATGCCCCGGATGCTACCGCCGGCGCCAACGCCATGCGACTGATGGAGAGGGCGATTTCCCAAAGTTCCTGAGATGGAGTCCATGCGCCGCAAATCCATCAGGGTGCCGATGCCGGCAGATTGATGGCCGCTCTCGGCCGGTGCGCCGCTCGGGCAGGGATTCCCCTGATGCCCGAGCGGCCGTCACGCATTACGCAAAGCACCCGAACAGAAAGCTTCAGGCCGCCTCTGACAGGGCCTGGCGGTTGGTCCAAACGATGAAGGCGAAGAGCAGCATCGAGATGATTTCGAGCACACCGCCGATCGCGGCGGCCGCCTCGCCTCTATTGGTAACGGCAAGGCCGATGCCAATCGGAAAAATGAGGTTGGCAATGAGCGCCACCCAGAAATGGATGCTCGCGATCCGACTCGCTGCTACCCTCGGGACCGCCCGATAATAGAGCCCGAAAATCGCCATGCTCACCCAGCCCAGCAAGTTGTTATGCGCATGTGCTGGCGCCAGCGTGTAATCGGTACTGGCCGCCATATAGAGGCCGAAGGCCATGCCGGCGAGCGCGAACAGCGCTGCCGCGCCAATGAAGTAATACGGCAGATTTTTCACGTTATTTCCCCCAAATCGAGCGAGATTGCCCGATCAATACTACTCCAAGAGGGCAATCTCGGCACCCCATTCTCAGGGGAGATCAGATGCCCACCTAACCGGGTGCACTTTGCCCCGATCGAGCGTCAGGGAGTCTTTGCCAGGATTCTGCGGTGCGGCCGAGGAGGTGCCTCCAAGGAGGCCTCGCGCAACTCGCCGCTGTTTGCCGAGGATGGACTTCAGGCGCCTGGCGGTTGCAGCTCGGTGGGGTCGGGGGTGGTGCAGCTCGTCGAGCGGCTCCAGCAGCGACAGGACGAGTTCGCGCATCCAGCGATGCTCCATCGAGCCGGTATGACGGCGGTGCCAATAGAGGAAGTGCCGGGCCACAGTGCGACGTCTTCCATGCCATGCAGGTTTCCCCTGCGGGAGAACAGCACGTGCCGGACATCGCAAGACAGGTCGAGTGGCACGGCCTCGCCCGGCCTTAAGCCGGCGCGGTCAAACCTCGGGTGCCCGCGGGCGTTGGCATGATCGGCTGAGGGAGGGCAATTCGGGCACTCACCAGCCTCCGTCGACGGCGATATTCTGGCCGGTGATCATGGCGGCGGCGGGAGAAACCAGAAACGCCACCAGATCGGCGACCGCCGGTGGCTCTATCCGCACCTTGAGGCATTGCCGTTCCAGCACCCATTGGCTGTATTCGGCGGCCCGATGGCCGAACACCCGCGCCTCGGCCTCCGAGACGATGGCGCCCGGCGAGACGGCGTTGACGGTGATGCCGAAGGGGCCGAGCTCGCGCGCCAGCGACTTGGTCAGCCCAAGCATGGCGCCCTTCGAGGCAACATAGGGCACGTAGCCGTCGAACATGCCGTTGAGGGTCACCGAGGTGAAATTGATGATCCGCCCCCAGTGCCGCGCCTTCATTTCCTTGCCGCAGACCACCGCGAGCGCGAAGGCCGCCGAGGAATTGACGCGAATCTGGTCCTCATATTCTGCCAGCGAGAATCCCTCGTGCGGGCGGTTGATGATCAGTGCGGCGTTGTTGATCAGGATATCGAAGGCGCCGGTCCGAGCAATTTCGGCGCCCACCGTGGCTTGCGTCCCGGCGAGGTCGTTGAGGTCACAGCCGAGAAAACCGACATCGGGCCCGAGCGCTGCGGCTTTTGCCGCACCATCCGGCGTTGCGGGCCGGTCCAGCACCAGCACTTTGGCGCCGGCGCCAGCCAGCTTGCTCGCCTGCGCCCGCCCGAGCGAGCCGAGCCCGCCGGTCAGCAGGACGCGCTTGCCGTCGAGTTCTCCCATTCCTGCTTCCTCCTAAAGATGCGCGCTGATCTCGTCGATCGAGGTGTCTCCGACCCGCTTGTCGAGCACGATCTCGCCCCGCGCCATGGCGACGATGCGGTCGCAGCACTCGAAGACATGGTGCATGTTGTGGCTGATGAAGATGCCGGTGACGTTCTGCTCACGTAGCGACCGAACGAAGCCGATGACCTTCGCCGTTTCCTTCACGGACAAATGGTTGGTCGGCTCGTCGAGGATCATCACCTTGGACTTGAAGTGCATCGCCCGGGCGATGGCGATGCCTTGGCGCTGCCCGCCGGAGAGTTCGCCGACCAGCGCATCGGGCGAACGCAGGTGCAGGTCGACATCGGCCACCGCCTTGATGCTGGCTTCCCGCATCCGCTTCTGATCCATCACCCCGATTCCGAGCACCGAGTATTTCAGCGGCTCGCGGCCGATGAAGATGTTGCGGGCGATGGTCATGGTGGGCACCATCGAATTGTACTGGTAGATCGTCTCGATGCCGCGTTGCATGGCGTCGCGCGGGTTGTGGAAGGTGACCGGGCGCCCTTCCATGGCGATCTCGCCCCCGTCGGGCTCCTGGGTCCCCGACAGGATGTTGATCAGCGTCGACTTGCCGGCCCCGTTGTCCCCCACCAGGCCGAGTGCCTCGTTGGGGTAGATGTCGAGCGTGACGCCCTTGAGCGCATGCACGCCCGAATACCATTTGTGCAGATCGCGGATTTCGATGATCGGTTGCGGCATGGCTCAGGCCTCCACCTTGATCGATTTCGCCCGCTTGCTCAGCCACGCATTGAGGATGACGGCAAGGATGGTCAGCATCCCGATGGCCAGCTTGAACCAGTTGGCATCGACCCGACTGAGCACCAGGCCGTTGTCGATGATGCGAATGAGGACGGCGCCGAGGATGCCGCCGAGGATGGTGCCGACGCCGCCGAGCAACGAGGTGCCCCCGATGACGGCAGCCGCCACCGCCTGCAGTTCCAGGCCTTCCCCGATCGAGGGCAAGGGCGCGCCGAGCCGCATCACCTGGATGGTGCCGGCGAAACCCGCCAGCACCGAGCAGATTATGAAGCAGACGATCTTCACGCGCTGGGTCGGGATGCCCATCGCCTGCGCCGCCGGCAGGAAGCCGCCGGTAGCGCGCACCCAGTTGCCGAAATTGGTGCGCGACAGCAGTAGCGACACCAGCACCGCGATGACCACGAACCACAGGAACGACATGCGGAACATGCTGCCTTCATAGAGGTAGTTCACGAACAGCCATTTCGGCAGCACGCCGGGTGGCAGCAGCGGCGGAAAGCCGCCAGAGATCACCACGGTCAGCGAGCGGGCCACGAACATCATGCCGAGAGTTGTGATGAAGCTCGGGATGGCGAAGCGGATGGTCAGCACGCCGTTGAGCAGGCCGATGGCGGCCGCCGCCAGCAGCCCTGCCGCAAATGCCGGCGCGAACGGCAGGCCTTGCTCGAGCAGCACGGCCATGACCATCGGCGCCAAAGCGAACACCGAGCCCACCGACAGATCGAACTCGCCGCAGATCATCAGCAGCGTCACTCCAATGGCAACCAGCCCTGTTTCCGGCAATAGCCCCAACACGCCTTGCGTATTCTGCGCGTTGAGGAACAGGCCGCCGGTACCGATCTGGAACCAGATGGTCAGCGCCACCAGAAAGACGACGCCGGTCAGTTCCGGCGTATCGAGAAAGAGTTTCAGGAGCCGTTTCATCGTGATCCCCAGGAAGAGACAGGGGCTTCGGCGGCGCTCAATGGCACTCGCCGCCGAAGCGGTCAGGCGGGGTTTGTCCGGTCGAGGCAGGCGTTCAGCGCCGGCAGTGACCGGCAGCAGCGCTAGCGCACACCCTGCTTGGCGAGATCCATCAGGCTCGAGACGTCCGCCTTGACGACGATGCCGCGCCCGGTATCGATATCGGCCGGCGCGAGGCCGAAATTCTTCGCGAGGTAAGCCTCCATCACCGACATGAAGCCCTGCATGTAAGGCTGCTGGTCGACTTCGACCTGGATGTAGCCCGCCTGCATCTGCTGCAGCACCTCGGCAACGATATCGAAGCCGCCCATCAGCACCTTGCCCGGCGGCACGCCGCGGTCGGCCAGTGCCTGCGCCACATAGGCGTGCCAGAGGCCGGTATCGAAATAGACCGTGGTGTCGGGATTGGCGTTCAGATAGGCCCCCACGCGGTCGGCGACGACGGCGCCGTCGGTCCCGGTATCGAGCCGCTTGATATCGACTTCACGTGTCGGATTGGCGGCCTTGTATTCCTCGAGGAATTTCATGACGCCGGCGGCGCGCTGCTCCGACCAATTCTGGCCGGGAGCGGAAACGCCGATTACTGCCTTGATCGGCCCGTCCTTGGGGAAGAGCTCGGACATCTTCTTGCCGAGCGCGTAGCCCGCCGGAATGAAATTCTGCCCGATAAAGGCTTGGCGTGCATTCCCATCCGCACCCTTGGAATCGTCGACGTTGACCGCGAGGACAATCACCCCGTCCTTGCGGGCATTGGCGATGATCTCGTCGAACGCGTTGTCGTCGGGGATCGAGGTGAGCAACGCATCCGGCTTGCTGGCCAGCGCTGCGGTTATGTTGGCCGTCTCCTGCTCGATCGAGCCTTCGGTCTGGGTGAACACCATCTGGCAATTGGCTTGGATCTTGGCGCAAGCGTCGTCGAAGCCCTTCTTCACTGCCTGCCAGAATGGATTGGAGGCGGACGAGTGGTGCGTGAAGACGATGTTCATCGGCGCGGCGGCGGCCATCGTGGCGGAGCCGCCCAGCATGGCTGCGGCGACGGCCACCGATATCAGTAGCTGCTTCATGATTCTCTCCTCAGCGGTTGTGGCGCGTCCCTTGGTTCATATGTCGGACGCGCTCGTTACCCGGCGCAGCACGCTGAAGGCGCGTTCCAGCTCGGGATTGAGTTCGAGGCCCAGTCCGGGCCCCGGGGGTACGGTGATCATGCCGTTGGCAACCGGGGGCAGCGCGGTGACGAGGTCGCGGTACCAGGTGCGGTAGAAGGCCCTGACGCTCTCCTGTACGAGCGCGTTGGGCGCGTTCAGCGACAAATGGGTCGAGGCCGCCAGCACCACGGGCCCGGTGCAGTCGTGCGGTGCGACCGGCAGGTGCCAGGCCTCCGCCATCGAGGCGATCTTGCGCGCTTCCGACAGCCCGCCGCACCAGGAGATGTCGAGCATGATGACCCCGGCGGCCCCGGTCTCAAGCAGATCGCGGAATGCCCAGCGCGAGCCCAGCGTCTCGGACGCCGAGATTGGCGCATGCGAGACTTCGGCATAGCGCTTGAGGCTGCCGAGACTGTCCATCTTGATCGGATCTTCGTGCCAGTAGGTCTTGAACGGGATCAGTTCGCGGGCGATCCGCATGGCCGGCAGCAACTGCCACATCGAGTGGAACTCGACCATGATGTCCATGTCGTCGCCGACCGCCCGGCGAATCTTTTCGAACGGCACCAGCGCCGCCTTGAGGTCGGCCGCCGAAATGTCCTGGCCGCGGGTCTTTTCCGCCGCGAGGTCGAACGGCCAGATTTTCATGGCCGTGATGCCCTCTTCGCGCAGCGACAGCGCCAGTTGGTCGGCGCGGTGCAGGAAGCCATTGAGGTCGTCATATTCGAGCGCCCCGGCGCCGAGCCCGTAATTGTCGGAGTTCTGCCCGGTGGTGCGCTTGATGTATTCGGTGCCCGCGCAGGTGTTGTAGGTACGGATTTCCTGGCGCGAAAAGCCGCCCAGCAATTGCGCGATGGGCAGGCCGGTTGCTTTGCCGAACAGGTCCCACAGCGCGATATCGAAGGCCGAATTGCCGCGCATTTCGGCGCCGGTGGAGCGAAAGCCGAGATAGCCGGTAAGGTCGGCCGCCAGCCGGTCGATCTGCAGCGGATCGCGCCCCATCACCCGCGGCGCGAGGAATTCATGGATATAGGTCTCGACCGTTTCGGCCATGAAGAAGGTTTCGCCCAGACCCACCAACCCCTCGTTGGTATGGACCTCGACCCAGAGCAGGTTCGGGCGTTCCTCGACCCGGATGGTTTCGATCGCCGTGATGCGCACCGCCGCCCCCTATGCCAGTCCGGCGACGAGCAGGGCCCGCACGCTCTCGTCGAAATGCAGCGCCATCTTGGCCTGCGCCGCCTGCGGATCGCCGGCGCGGATCGCATCGGCGATCTCGAGGTGGAAGCCGAGCATGACGCGCTGCTCAGCCTCGGTGGTGCGGCTGCGCCAGCCGATCGGCCAGGTCTGCCGTGTCGCCCCTTCAAAGGCGCCGACGATGAGGGTGAATACCGGGTTGCGCGCCGCCTTGGCGATGTCGAGGTGAAACGCCAGATCGTGCTCGAGAATGTCGGGCGCCTGGTTGATCGCCGCCGCCATGGCGAGGGCGCGGTCGCGGATCGTTTCGGCCTCGTCGTCGGTTCGCCGCATGGCGGCGAGCGCCGCGGTGCGCGTCTCGATGGTGCGGCGAACATCGTATATCTGCAGCACGGTGATCTGGTCGGTCGACATGCCGTGCTCGATGACCGGCGACATCGCCGAAAAGTCCAGCGGCGCCACGGTCGCCCGCTTGCCGGCGCTGAGATCGATCAGGCGCAGCGCCGCCAGCGACTGGAACGCCTCGCGCACTACCGCCCGTGACACGCTGAGCTGCTTGGCAATGTCCGCCTCGCTCGGCAGCCGGTCGCCGGGGCCGAGCTCCTGCACGCGAATGAGGCGCGTGAGCGCGCCGATCACGCCGATGACCCGGGTGCCGCCATCCGGCGGTGTGGCAACTGGAAGGGATGCAGTCATACGGTCAATCGATTCGAGCAATGTTGTCAGACAGGTTTGCGACGAAATGTTCGTATGGTACGCTCGAACCGTTGTCAAATGGAGTCGTCACATGCCGGCCGCCGTCAAACTCTGCCTCGATTGCCGCAACATCGTTGGCGAGAGCGTCGTCTGGGACGAGCGTGCCGGGCGGCTGTACTGGGTGGATATTGTCGGCGGGACGATCCACGCCTGGGCGCCGGGCGACGCCGAGGCGCACCGCTTCGCGACGCCAACGCTGGTGACCTCGATCGGGCTAAGCGCGGCTGAAGGTTTCGTCGTCGGGCTGAAAAAGACGGTGACGCGCTGGGATGGGGCAGGGGGGTTCGAGACGCTGGCCGAGATCGAGCCGGATCTGCCGGACAACCGCCTCAATGAGGGCGTCGTCGGCCCGGATGGGGCGTTCTGGGTCGGCACCATGCAGAACAATATCGCCCCTGACGGCGCGCCGCAGGAAATCACCGCCAGCACCGGCCGGCTCTATCGGGTCGCGGCAGACGGCCGGGTCGAGGCTCTGAGCGAGGATCGCTTCGGCATCACCAACACGCTGGTCTTTACCGGCGGCCGGCTGATCACCGCCGATACGCTGCGGAATGAGCTCTATTCCTATCGCATCGAGCCCAGGTCCGGGCAACTCGACGACAAGCGCACCATCCTCGCCGGGTTCGAGCGCGGCGCGCCGGATGGCTCCTGCCTCGATGCCGAGGGGTTCGTGTGGACCTGCCGCGTCGCCGGCGGCGCCTGCCTGATCCGCTATGCGCCCGATGGCACCCTCGACCGGGTGGTCGAAGTGCCATGCAGTTGGCCGACGAGTTGCACCTTCGGGGGGCCAGACCTCGCGACGCTCTATGTCACTTCGGCGCGCTTCACCATGAGCCCGGCCCAGCTCGTCGCGGCGCCACATGAGGGGGGACTATTCGCGCTCGATGTCGGCGTGCGGGGCCGCCCCGCCTACCGTTTTGGCGCGGCGCCGGCGGGGGCCTGATCTATTGAGGATCATGGCGCACAAGCGTCGATAGCTGGTGCCCCCGCCACGCCTGCTCCTCAACTAGACAATCAGGCCGCGAGGCTTGTTCTGTCGAGCGGGTATTCGGGTGCGTCGTAGAGCCTGCGGATGGCCTCGCCTTCAAACCGCTGCTCGTCAACTTCAAGGAAGGACCCATTCAGCCATTTGCTGGGCATTTCCTCGATAATGTAGCGCACCGCGTCCGCGGCTTTGTCGAAGCGACGATATTGCGCTTGCTGCGATTTGGCGTAGCGCCGGCTGGGATAGAGCTCGGCCAGGGCGTTGTAGTTGAAATTCTGCATTGTCGGATTCCTTGTTGCTGGCCGCACGGCCTGCGGCAGGGGCGATGCGGGATTTGCGGGGCAGCGGATAGTCCGGGCGGCGATAGAGCCGGACCAGATCGGCACCGGAAAATTCTGCCGCTCCGATCCGCAGGCGGGCGCCATGAAGGCTGACGGGTGCCGCTTCCTCGAAGGCAAAGCGGAGGGCGTTCGCGGCGGTACGGAAGGCTCTCGGCCCCTGCGCCATCGCGGTAATCCGGTCGCTGCCGAGATAGAGCTCGGCACGCGCCTGGTAGTCTGGAGATGTCATCATTGTTTCTGTCGGCCGGACAGCAGTGTCCGGGCTTATGGTGCGAAGCCTCGACCGGAGGACGGATAGTGTCGACCGGGAGGCATGGACCGGGCCTGCCCTTGGGCAGGCCCGGTGGATTGAAATCAGGCGAGCTGCAGGTTGACGGCGGATTGTTTGCCGTCGCGGCCGCTCTCCAGATCATATGTGACCTGCTGGCCTTCGGCGAGGCCGGAGATGCCGGCGCGCTCCAGCGCGGTGGCATGGACGAACGCGTCCTTGCTGCCGTCCGCCGGTGCGATGAAGCCGAAGCCCTTGGTGGCGTTATAGAATTTGACCGTGCCGGTAATCATGGCTGGACCTTCTGTTTAATGGAGCCCACCGCCTGTGACGAATGGGCATGTTCCTGTTCCCGCACTATGCGGAGGCAGGTAGACCACGTTCGCAAATATCAGGGGGTAGCCAAGCAAACCGGCGAGCCGGAGATCAGATAGCCATGAGGCCTGAAACGTATGGGTGCTATATGGGCCGGGAGTGTGCTCAAATCAAGCCGTAACGTGATCTGCCGTCTTCCGACCGCCACTTCAGGGTGTCTTCTTCGTTGCCATTGCGATGGAGTTTGCCGGTAAATCGACTCGCAAGCCCCCTGGGATGGCAACGCAGATCGACGCATAGTCCGGGGCGCTTCGCGACCCAATTACCTGCGCAAGATCTCTTCCATCGACTTACCCTTGGCGAGTTCGTCGACGAGTTTGTCGAGATAGCGGATTTCGCGCATCGTGCCGTCTTCGATGTCCTCTACACGCACACCACAGACCACGCCGGTGATCAGCGATCGGGAGGGGTTCATCCGCGGCGCCTGGGCGAAGAAGTCCTCGAAGGTGGTCTTCTTCGCCAATTCGTTCTCGAGCGTCTCCTGGCTGTGGCCGGTCAGCCAGTGGATGATCTCATTGACCTCAGCCCTGGTGCGCCCCTTCTTCTCCGCCTTCGCTACATAATGGGGATAAACGCTCGCGACGCTCACCGAATAGATGCGATGCTTGTCGGTCATGCGTCCTCCTTACGCCGCGCGGTTTCTCGGCTCATATCGCATAGCCACTGCCCCTGAGGGGAACTCCAGCCGGTCCACCAGCCTCAGCTCGAGGGGCTTCGACAGGCCGGCAAACAGCGTCGGTCCGTGGCCCACCAGCCTGGGCTGCACCACGAACTCGTATTCGTCGATCAGCCCGAACTCCGTCAGAGCCCGCGCAAGCCTCACGCCGCCCACGAACAATCCTTTGCCCTTCTGTTGCTTCAATCGTTGCACCGCCGCCTCGAGCCGATCGCCAGGCAGGAGTTCCGCGTTC
>Ga0207657_10002314_pt1 | contig 20663 bp, 20 predicted proteins | sample KBSC33metaG_FD_184316 | JGI IMG/M metagenome (GOLD analysis project Ga0207657, IMG submission 184316) | Corn rhizosphere microbial communities from Kellogg Biological Station, Michigan, USA - KBS C3-3 metaG (SPAdes) (version 2) | ecosystem: Host-associated > Plants > Roots > Rhizosphere > Soil ... | reverse complement strand
CACCGGTGGCCGCGGCCGCGCGCCGCTCGACATCGTCGCGGCGGCACAGCTGGCCGCGGCGTGCGGCGAAGCACTCCTCTCGCTCGACGCCGAGCTGATCGAGCTCAACCCGGTGCTGGTGCACGAGCACGGCGCGATTGCCGTAGACGCAACGATCCGACTCCGCGCCGCGGTGCCGGAGCCCGTGCGCTTACAGCAGCAATAACGGCATCGATGCCAGGTGTCCCCTTTGAGCATCAAATACGTGCGTCTGGGATGACACCTGCGATTCCGACCACCACGGGAGCTACTTTCCCCGCAGAGTGAGCCTCGCCGCCGACGACCGCCGCTATCTCTGGCACCCGTTCACGCAGCAAAAGGGATGGGAGAAAGAGGAGCCGCTGATCGTCCAGCGCGCCGAGGGAACCGACCTGATCGACACCGAGGGACGCCGCTACATCGACGGCGTCTCATCGCTCTGGTGCAACGTGCACGGCCACCGGCATCCGCGGATCGACCAGGCCGTGAAGTCCCAGCTCGAGAGCGTCGCCCACAGCACGATGCTCGGCCTCTCCCACCCGCCCGCGATCCAGCTCGCCAAGCGGCTCACCGACATCGCGCCGCCCGGCCTCACGCGCGTCTTCTACTCGGACAGTGGCTCAACGGCCACCGAGATCGCGCTGAAGATGGCCTTCCAGTACTGGCAGCAGAAGGGCGGCGAGCACGAGCAGAAGACCCGCTTCATCTCGCTGAAGGACGCCTACCACGGCGACACCATCGGCTCGGTGTCGATGGGCGGCATCGACCTCTTCCACTCGATGTACAACCCGCTGCTGTTCGACACCTACAAGGCCGAGCCGGGCGATCCGTCGCACATGGCGCTGATCCTGGAGGAGCACCCGGGCCAGATCGCCGCGGTGATGATGGAGCCGCTCGTACAGGGTGCGGCGGGGATGATCGTGCACCCGGAGGGCTACCTGCGCGAGGTGCGCGAGCTGTGCGACCGGCACGGCGTGCTTTTGATCTGTGACGAGGTGGCGGTGGGCTTCGGCCGGACGGGGACGATGTTCGCTTGCGAGCAGGAGGGCGTGTCGCCCGACCTGCTCTGCGTCGCGAAGGGCATAACCGGGGGGTATATGCCGCTCGCCGCCACCCTCGCCACCGAGGAGATCTACGAGGGCTTCTTCGGCGAGCACGAGGATTACCGCACCTTCTTCCACGGCCACACCTACACGGGCAACCCGCTCGCCTGCGCGGCCGCGCTCGCCACGCTCGACGTGTTCGAGGAGGAGCGCACACTCGACAACCTCCAGCCCAAGATCGAGCTGCTCCGCCGGCTGCTGGAACCCGTTGCCGAGCTGCCCATGGTGAGCGAGGTGCGCCGGCGCGGCTTCATGGTCGGCATCGAGCTGGGCGGCTACAAGCCCGCCGCGCAGATGGGCCACCAGGTGACGGTCGAAGCCCGCCGCCGCGGCGCGATCGTGCGGCCGCTCGGCGACGTGATCGTGCTCATGCCTCCGCTCGCGATCTCGGAGCAGGACCTGGAACGCCTCGTGGTGATCGTCTGGGAGGCGATCGTCGAGGCCACCTCCGAGCGGCAGCTGGTAGCCGCCTAGCGCGGCGGGCGCCGCTCAGCCGTCGTACGGCGAGAAGTCCCTCTTACGGGCTCCGCACACCGGGCAGAACCAGTCGTCGGGAATCTCCTCGAACGGCGTGCCGGGCGGAACGCCCCCATCGGGGTCGCCGTCGGCGGGGTCATAGATGAATCCGCACGACTCGCAGATCCACAGCTGTTGCGTGGCAGCCTCCACGCCCGGTCAGGTTAGCGGAGTAGGCTGCCGCCGATGTCAGAGGATGACGACCGCCGCATCACCCGCGCGGCGCATCACGGGGAGGAGCTCAACACCGGCGAGGTGAAGGAGGCGCGCGTGGCGGCCTCCGTGATCGTGCTGCGAGACTCGCCGGCCGGACCCGAGGTGCTGCTCGTGCAGCGCAACCCCGCGCAGAAGTTCATGGGCGGCGCGTGGGTGTTCCCCGGCGGTGCCGTTCACGACGAGGACGGCAGCCCGGCCGAGGCCGGCCGCCGCGAGCTCGAGGAGGAGGCCGCGCTGAGCCTGGCCGACTCGAGCGGGTTCGTCCCGTTCTCGCGCTGGATCACGCCCGAGGAGGCAAAGATCCGCTTCGACACCTTCTTTTTCGTCACCCGGGCACCCGACGGAGCGGACCCGAAGTGCGACGGCCAGGAGTGCGTCGACTTGCGCTGGCTGCGGCCCGCCGACGCGCTCGACGCCTACCGCCGCGACGAGATCGGCCTCGTCTTCCCCACGATCAAGCACCTGGAGCAGCTGGCGGAGTTCGAGTCCGTGGATCATGCGCTCCAGGCCGCGCGCGCCCGCGACGTGCAGCCGATCATGCCGAGGATCGTGATGGCGGAGGACTCGGCTCAGATAGTCCTCCCGGGGGAGCCGGGCTATGCCGACTGACGGGCTGACCGTCACGGTCACCGGGCCGACTGGCGACCTGGGCGTCGCGATCGTGGACGCGCTCGAGCGCGCGCGCAGCGTGAAGAAGATCGTGGGCATGGCTCGCAGCCCGTTCGACCCCGCCGATGCCGGTTGGAAGAAGACCGAATACCGCCAGGGTGACGTTCAGGACCGCGCCAGCGTGAGCGACGCCGTGAAGGGCTCGGACGTGGTCGTGCACCTGGCATTCGCGATCCTGTCCGCCAGCGATGACACGCGCGCCGTGAACGTGGAGGGCTCGCGCATCGTGTTCGAAGAGACGGCCAAGGCCGGCGCCGAGCGGCTCTGCTACGCGTCGAGCGTCGCGGCCTACGGCTTCCACGAGGACAACCCCGACTGGCTCACCGAGGACGTCCCGCCACGCGGCACGCCCGAGCACTTCTACTCCGCGCAGAAGGCGGAGGTGGAAGAGGTGCTGACGGAGGTGCTCGCGCACCGGACCAGGACGCAGGCGTACGTGTTCCGCCCGTGCATCGTTGCGGGCCCGCGGGCGCAGACGCTGCTCGACGAGCTCCCCTACGTTCGCCTGTCCGACGCGATGCCGGACGCCGTGATCGGCCTGCTGCGCTCGCTGCCGATGCTGCGCCCGGTGATTCCCGATCCGGGCACGCGCTTCCAGCTCGTGCACGAGGACGACGTGGCCTCGGCGTTCGCGCTGGGCGTGCGGGCACAGGGCCCGCCCGGCGCCTACAACCTCGCCGGCGGCGGAACGCTCCGCACGAGCGACCTGGCCGACGCCCTCGGCTGGTACTCGATCGGCATCCCGGAGCTTGCGGTGGAGGCCACGGCCGAGGTCATATCGCGCATCCCAGGCGCGCCGGCGCAGCTCTCCTGGATCCACAGCGTGCGTAAAGAAGTTCTCATGAAGACAGACCGCGCCCGCAAGGAACTGAAGTGGAAGCCAAAGCACACGGGCAGAGCCACATTGAAGGCGCTCGTCCAGGCGCACCGGCGGGACCAGCCCATAGCCCATAGCCCATAGCCTGCGCTCCGCGATCCGCAATCTGCAATCTGGGCGGGTCGCTAGCCTGCCCAGTTCTTGATGCGGAGGCAAGAGCACAACCAACGGCGTCGAGCCGTGTTCCAACTCCCGCCCTTGTCCCTCCGCACCATCCTGGTCGCATGCTTTGTCGCGCTCGCCCTTCCGGGCGTGGCAAGCGCTGCCACCTACACGCCCAAGCCCAAGGTCCTGTACCACGACGGCCACACCGGGCGTTATCTGCTCGATTCCAACTGGTACTTCCGCGCTGACCCGCTCGACCAGGGGCTGGCGCAGGGGTTCCAGCGCCACGCTTCACTCGACGGCTGGACGCCCGTTACCGTGCCGAACGCGTGGAACGCCACCGACCTCTCGGACGCGAGCCAGCGCGGCGGCGTGGGCTGGTACCGCACGGACTTCCGCGCGCCCAGGACGGGCCGCGGCCAGAGCTGGGTGGTGCGCTTCGAGTCCGTGAATTACCGCGCGCGCGTGTACCTCAACGGCCGGCAGATCGGCTCGCACGAGGGCGCCTACCTGCCGTTCGAGGTGCCGGCCGACAAGCTCCGCAAACGCGGGATCAACCACCTGATGGTCCGAGTGGACAGCCGCCGCTCCGAGACCGACCTGCCGCCGTTGATCGACCAGGACAACGGCACTCCCGGCGGCGGCTGGTGGAACTACAGCGGCATCCTGCGCGAGGTCTACCTGCGCAAGGTCAGCCGCGTGGACATCTCGGACTTCCTGGTGCAGCCCAGGCTCCCCTGCCGCGCGTGCGCCGCCACGGTGGTCTTCAAGGCCACGCTCCACAACCTCGGCAAGCGCAAGCAGCGCGCCTTCTTCCACTCGTCGATCGGCGGCCTGGCCGCGCACTTCCCGCCCGTGGTGATCAAGGGAAACCGCACCCGCGTGGTCACCGCCAGGGTCAAGCTCGACAACCCGCGCCTGTGGGAGCCGAGCGACCCGCAGCTCTACACCGTGCGCGCCGGCGTGTCGGTCGGCGGCCACTCGGTTGGCGGCTGGCTCACCCACGTGGGCGTGCGCTCGATCAAGGTGCGCAACGGCCGGCTGCTGATCAACGGCGTGCCCACCACGCTGCGCGGCGCGAGCATGCACGAGGAGTCGGTGGCGGACGGCCACGGCGGAGCGCTCACGCCCGCCGACGAGCGCTCGATGTTCCAGCAGCTCCTCCAGCTCGGCGGCACGATCACACGCGTTCACTACCCGCTCCCACCCGCGATGCTGGAGATGGCCGACCGTGCCGGCGTGATGGTGTGGGACGAGGTCCCGGTCTACCGCTTGGGCGAGGACCAGCTCAAGCTGCGCTCGGTGCAGGACAAGGGCCTCACGGACATCCGCGACATGATCGAGCGCGACCAGAACCACCCGTCGGTGCTCACCTGGGCGATCGGCAACGAGCTGCCCTCGCGGCCGGACTCAGGCCAGGAGGAATACATCAAGCGCGCGCACGCGCTGATCACCTCGATGGACGACACGCGCCTCATCGCCACCGACATCGCCGGCTACCCGTCGATCCCCAAGCAGATCATCTTCGCCAGGTACTTCACGGCCCTGGGCATCAACGACTACTTCGGCTGGTATCCCGGGCCGGGCGGCCAGCTCGTGGACCGCACCGCCACCGGCGCCTACTTCGACCAGATGCACCAGTTCTATCCGCGCACGGCGCTGTTCGTGACCGAGTACGGAGCGGAGTCGAACCACGACGGCCCGGTGGACGAGAAGGGCACGTACGAGTTCCAGACCGACTGGATGACCTACCAGAACCAGGTGTTCGACCAGCATCCGTTCATCAACGGCGCCATCGCCTGGATCCTGCGCGACTTCAAGGTGCGCCCCGGCTGGGACGGCGGCAACCCCACGCCCCAGCCGCCCTACAACCAGAAGGGCGTGGCCGACCAGAACGGCAACAAGAAGCCCGTGTTCGACGTGCTCGCGCGGATCTACAAGAACATCCAGCAGGCCACCGCGGCACGGGTCAAGGCGGCCGACGCCCGGCTGCACACGGGTCAGCCGGCGAGCCGGTAGACCGGCCCGTCCAGCGACACCGCGTACACGCGCCCGCGCGCGTCCTCTCCGAACGACACGAGCTTGCTCACGCGCGGGCCGACCGCGCGGTTGCCGGACGCATGTCCCTTCCGCAGCCTCACCGAGTAGAGGCGCGGGTTGCACAGGTCGCCGTAGACGTAGCGACCGAAGAGGCTGCTCGAGCGGTCGCGCACCACGTATCCGCCGGTGATCGCGCAGAAGCCGCTGCCGGAGTGGGAGCGCACCAGCACGGGCGGCGCGTACGACGGAGTCGAGCCGCGCTTGAAGCGGCTGTTGCCCTCGAAGTGGCTCCAGCCGAAGTTGCGCCCGCGCGCCGCGCCCTTCGGCTCGTAGTCGATTTCCTCGAACCTGTCCTGGCCCACGTCGCCCACCGCGAGCGCGCCGGTGGAGCGGTCAAATGAGACGCGCCACGGGTTGCGGAAGCCGTAGGCGTAGATCTCGCTCCGCCGCCCGCCGCCGGTGAACGGGTTGCCGCTCGGGATCCGGAAGCCGCCGCCCGGCCGCGGATCGATCCGCAGGATCTTGCCCAGCAGCGTGCCGAGGTTCTGACCGGTGTTGTTCGGGTCGCCCTCGCTGCCGCCGTCGCCCACGCCGATGTACAGCAGCCCGTCCGGCCCGAACTGGATCTGCCCGCCGTTGTGGTTCGAGAACTGGCTGTGCTCGATCCTGATCACGTTGCGCGCCGAGCTCGCCCGCGCGCGGTCGGCGGTGGCCCGCCGGTACTCGACCACCCGCACGTCGCCGCCGTTGTCCGTGTAACAGACGTAGAAGCGTCCGCTCGACGCGTAGTCAGGTGCGAACGCCATCGACAGCAGGCCGCGCTCGCCGCCGCCGGACACCTTGCCGCGAATGTCGAGGAACGGCGTGCGCAGCTTCTGCCCGCCCCTCACCACCATGATCCGCCCGCCGCGCTCGACCACGAACAGGCGCGAGTTGTCGCCGCGCGGGGCGTCCACGTAGATCGGTGCGTTGAAGCTGCCGATCCGGACGAGGTGCACTCGAGCGTCCGCGGACTGGGTGCCGCAGGCGGTCACGGCTGCCAGGGACAGGACGGAGGCGGCCAGCAGGCGTCGCACGCGGCCAAGAATGGCGCAGCGGCGATCAGGCCGCGCCGCTCGCGTGCGCCGCGGACTGCCGCAGCTCGCGCAACGCGACGATCCCGAGCATCAGCGCCGCGCCGATCTCCAGCAGCACGACAACCCACGACAGCGCGTCCGCGTGGATCTCCGGGTACGAGTCGCTCAGCGAGCTCCAGTGCGGAGCCAGGTGGCTCGACGCGATCCCCACCGCGCCCGAGAAGCCCACCACCGCGGCCAGCGGCGCCGTGCGCGGGTGGTGTCTCAGCGCCATCACCATCACCACGATCGCGAGGACGGTGAGGGTGGTGCCGCCGGCAAAGATCGTCGCGCTCAGCCCGTCGAGACCCTGCCGGAAGTGGTCGAGCGTGTGGAGGACGTTCGCCGCCACGAATCCGACCGCCGCAACCGCGAGGGGATCCAGGTGTCCGTCTCGCCGCATAACCTAGTGAGCGTTAGGTTATCACCATGCGCAAGCGATTGACCGCCCAGGCTCGCCGCGAGCTGATCGAGCAGGCCGCGAGCCAGCTGTTCGCCGAGCGCGGCTACCACGGCGCCTCGATCGACGAGATCGCCCGTCGTTCCGGCGTCTCGCCGCCGGTGGTCTACGACCACTTCGACTCGAAGCTCGCGCTCCACCGCCACCTGGTGGACCGCCACTACGCGGAACTGCGGCAGGTCTGGCGGGACAACCTGCCTGGCGACGAGCCCGGGGAGGAGCGGGTGGCGCGCTCGTTCGACGCCTGGTTCGCCTACATCGAGGCGCACCCGTTCGCCGCGCGGATGCTGTTCCGCGACACGACGGGCGAGCCCGCGGTGGAGGCCGGCCGGCGGGAGGTTGCGGCGGCCAGTCGCGAGGCCATCCGCCCGCTGATGGGCGCCGAGCCGGGCACCGAGAGCATCAGCGGCGGCACCGACGTCGAATCGCTCGACATGGCCTGGGAGGTGGTGCGCGCCGTACTCCAGGGCCTCGCCCTCTGGTGGGAAGAGCACCCACATATCCCACGCAAGCGAATCGTGGCCACGGCAATGAACTCCCTCTGGATCGGCTACGACCGCGTCCTCAGAGGCGAAACATGGAAATAGCCAATAGCTATGGGCTACGGGCTAGGGGCTACGGGCTAGGGGCTACGACGCCACAGCCTTGTAGTACCGAACCGCAAGCCCGGTCAACAGCGTCTCGAACACCGCCTCGACCGACATGTCGTTGCTCTCCGCGTACCCGCGCAGCCCCTGCTCCTCGATCGCCACGCTCTGCTCGATCACGTCCTCGACCAGATCCGGATGCTGGTCCGTGAAGTACGCACCCATGGAGTACAGGTTCGTGTCCATGAGCGACTCGAGGAAGAGCGCGTCACCCTGCTGCTCGCTTTCGGCCATTGCGGCGGCAGGTTACCTCCATCGAGCTAGCCAGGATCGACCGTTGGTCCGCGCAATTTCCGAGAATTAGGTTGCGCCGTCTGCCACGACCGATAGAGTCTTTGTTGCCACTAGCAAAGAAACGGGAGGAAGTACATGGCGATCCATCTGACCCCCACCGAGCTTGCCCGTGAGGCGGGGATGCAACGGAGGGAAGTCATCTCCAAGTGCATGGAGCTCGGTGTGCCGATATTCCAGGGGCGGATCGACAAGACCCTTTTCCTTACCTCCCTGAAGGAATCGCAGCGCAGGGAGCTGGCTAAGGCATAACCTCGCTCGCTAGGGGAGCGTAGTCTCAAGTGGCCGCTCTTTGAGCGGCCACTTTCGTTCTGTCTCCGTGGGGGCGGACCCTGCAAACCTGCGCGACTCTGCGTCCTCGGTCGGCCGCGGGCAGAGCCCTGCGGCCTCCCTGCGTCCTTGATTCGCTTGGTTTTCGGGTCCGTTCGTAGTTCGGGACCGACACCCGATACCCGATACCCGATACTGCCCATAAACTGGCCATCTAGCCAAACGCGTTAGGAGGGGATGGATGGAACTTGGGACGATCAATGCCGCCGAGGCGAGCACCGGCTCTCGGACGATGGCTGATCTCATCGCGCTTGCCGGCACGAAGCACGCTGATCGTCCCGCGATCAAGCACAAGCTCGGCGACGAGTGGGTCGACGTCAGCTACAAGGAGCTGGCCGACAAGGTCAAGAACGTGGCGCTCGGCCTGGTCGATCTCGGAATCCAGCCCGGCGACAAGGTCTCGATCCTCAGCAACACGCGTCCCGAGTGGACCTACGCCTGCTTCGGCATCCTCGGCGCTGCCGCCACGTGTGTCTCGATCTACCAAACAAATTCGCCCGAGGAGTGCCACTACGTCCTCCACCACTCCGAGTCGCGCGCGGTCTTCGTGGAGGACGCGGAGCAGCTCGAGAAGATCCGCCACGTCGAGTCCGAGCTGCCCGAGCTCGAGCTGATCGTGGTGATGGAGCCGAACGGCGACATCGGCGACGCCATCGCGATGGACGACCTGTGCGCGCGCGGCTCGCGCCGGCCGGTCTCCGACTACGAGGAGCGGCTCGCAGGCGTCGGCGACGACGACATGTGCCTCTACATCTACACCTCCGGCACCACCGGCCCGCCGAAGGGCTGCCTGCTCACGCACGGCAACTACCGGCGCGTCACGGACATGGTCGAGTCGGACGGCGTGATGACCGACGACGAGGTGATCTACCTCTTCCTCCCGCTGGCGCACGCGTTCGCCCTGCTGATCCAGTTCGTGGCCTTCGACATCGGCAGCGCGATCGCCTACTGGGAGAAGGACCCGCAGAAGATCATTCCCAACCTCATGGAGGTCAAGCCGACGTACTTCCCGTCGGTGCCGCGCATATTCGAGAAGATCTTCACGCTCGCCAACAGCGCAGGGGACCCCGCCGAGATCAAGCAGGCGGTCGAGCTCGGCTTCAAGGTCCGCCAGATGCAGGAGAAGGGCGAGCCCGTACCGGACGAGCTGCAGAAGGCCTTCGACGAGGCGGACGGCAAGCTCTACCAGAACGTGCGCAACCTCTTCGGCGGCCGCATCCGCCAGGCGGTCACCGGCGCGGCGCCGATCTCGAAGGAGATCCTCGAGTTCTTCTATGCCTGCGGCGTGCCCGTGATGGAGGGCTACGGCATGACCGAGACATCCACGGTCGCGAGCTCCAACCGGCCGGACGCGTTCCGCTTCGGCTCGGTGGGCAAGCCGCTGGCCGGCGTCGAGGCCAGGATCGCCGATGACGGCGAGCTGCTCCTGCGCGGACCGAACATCTTCCAGGGCTACTTCAAGAACGAAGAAGCCACGCGAGAGGCGCTGGCCGACGGCTGGCTGCACACCGGCGACCTCGGCTCGATCGACGAGGACGGCTTCATCTACATCACCGGCCGCAAGAAGGACATCATCATCACCGCGGGCGGCAAGAACATCACGCCCGCCAACCTCGAGAACGGCCTCAAGCAGAACCGCTACATCTCCCAGGCCGTGGTGATCGGCGACCGGCGCCCCTACCTCGTAGCGCTGATCACGCTCGACCCCGAGGAGCTGCCCACGTTCGCGGAGCAGCACGGGCTCCAGCCGGACGAGGTCTACAAGTCCGAGCAGATGCGCGCGGAGGTCCGGCGCGCGGTTGACGAGGTCAACTCGGCCGTGGGGCGGGTCGAGCAGATCAAGAAGTTCACGATCCTCCCGCACGACCTGTCTCAGCCAACAGGCGAGCTCACCCCCACGCTGAAGGTCAAGCGCAACGTGGTGAACGAGAAGTACGCCGAGGAGATCGAAGCGCTGTACGCAGGCTGAGCCGCTCTTAAGGCGGATCTGCCACTCTCAACTGATGGCCAGCAACGACCCAACCGACACCGGCGGGCTGTTCATCGGCCGCCGTCCCGGCACGGCGCCGCTGCGCTACCGCGGCACGCCGGTTCAGGCAGGACAGGGACGCCGCATGGTCGACCGGCTGCTCGCCGGGCTGCTGCTGCTGATCGAGGGCGCGCTGTGCCTGTCGCTGTGGGGGCCGCAGCCGCTCGGCTGGATGTGGATCGGCTCGCAGGTCGATTACGCCACCGGCTCGCTGTTCCTCGGCATCGTCACCGCGTTCGCGGGCATGGTCGGCACGCTCTTCATCACCCTGGCTCTGGCGCGCCGCGTGGACCACGCCTGGAAGCTCGTCCGCCGCGCCGCCGGCTACGAGCAGAAGCGCGGGGCGCTCGAGCGCATCTTCGTCGTCACGGCGGGCATCGCCGTGGTTGGCTTCACCTTCTGGTTCTTCATCATCGCCGGTCCAGGGCCCTCGTTAGCGCCGTCGGCACCGTAGGAGCGGCATGGGGCTGCTCGACTACTACCGCCAGTTCGAGGACATCGATCAGGAGGAGTGGAACGCGGGCCTGCGCGAGCGCCGCGCCCAGGAGAAGGCCACGGCGCTCCAGCGCGTGGTCCGCATCGACCTGTCGAGCACGGAATGGCCGGACATGCCCAACTCCGAGGTGGTCAACGCCGCCATCGCGCGCGCCCGCGGGCGGGTGAACGGCTATCCGGACCGCCACGCGGGCGGAATCCGCTCACTGCTGGCCGAGCGGCACAAGGTGGCGGCGGAGCAGATCGTGGTGGGCAACGGCGCGGCCGAGCTGCTTCAGGCCACCGCATTCACGTTGCTCTCCCCGGGCGATGAGCTGGTCACGCCGTGGCCGTCGTACCCGCTGTATCCGCTGATGGCCTCGCGCGCGGGCGCGCGGCCCGTGGCGGTCGATCTGGCCGGCGGGCGAGCCGATGCCGGCGCGATGTTCGACGCCATCAACGAGCGCACGCGCCTGGTCGTGCTCTGCAATCCCAATGACCCGACCGGCTCCTACCTCAGCTCCGGCGAGGTCAGGCGCCTGGCCGGCGCGCTGCCCGAGCACGTGCACCTGCTCGTGGACGAGGCCTACATCCAGTTCCAGGACGTCGAGGACGAGGACGCCGTGCTCCGGCTCGTGGACGAGTTCGAGCGCCTGCTCGTGTTCCGCACCTTCTCCAAGGCCTACGGCATCTCCGGCCTGCGCTGTGGCTACGCGGTCGGTCCGGCCGGCTCCGCGCGCCTGCTCGACGCCATCGGTCCCGCGCTCGGCGTCAACGCCCTCACGCAAGCCGCCGTGGAGTACGCGCTGCGCTTCGGCGACGACGAGATCGACCGCCGCCGCGCTCTCGTGGTGGAGCAGCGCCGCCGCATCGAGCGCGCGCTCCACGACCTGGCCGTCGACGCTACGGCGAGCCAGGCCAACTTCGTCTGGCTGCACGCCGCCGGCATCACCGGCGCCCAGCTGGCCGGCCACCTACAGAACGAGGGTGTGAGCGTGGCCGCCGGCGGCCCACTGGGGGCAGACGACCACGTGCGAGCCTCGATACGAGGCGCGGTAGCAACAGACCGCCTGCTCAGCGCGCTGGAGAAACTAGGAACTAGGAACTAGGAACTCGCGCTACTCAGCTTGCCTGAGTAGCGCGCCAGTCGTCTGCTCGAGAATCCGCCGCCACGCCGTCGTCCGTTCGCGCTCGCGCTCGAAGTGCTTCATCACCTTGCGCACGCGCGTGGCCGAGATCTCGATGCCGTGCTTGGCGCACACCTCGGCGAAGTGGTCGTAATCCTTCGCGAGCTTGATCGTTACGGACTCGAAGCCGTGACGCGCGATCTCCACGCGCTTCGTGAAGTTCATGATGTTCGTCTCGAACATCAGCTCGTCGTTGGGCTCGGGCTCGATCAGGATGATGTCCACGCCCTGGTACTTCTCGGACCACTGCTTAACCGACTCGTGCAGGCGCTGGTACGTGAGCAGCTTGAAGGCCTGGTAACCGATCTGCGGGAAGCCCATATCGGTCACGCGCCGCACCCGGCTGCCGAACATCGTTGGGATCATCTTCTGGAAGTCGTTCACGTACGGCACGAGCGGGTTGATCACCACGACGAGCTTGGCCCCGTGCTCCACCGCGACGTCGAGGTTGGTGGTGGAGCGCAGGCCGCCGTCCACCAGGTGGCGGCCCTTCACGTCGACCGGCTTGTAGACCATCGGCAGCGCCGTGGAGGCGGCGACGGCGGTCGGGATCGGTACGTCGTCCCAGCCCTCCTCGCCGAGCACGATGCGCTCACACGTGTCGAGGTCGGTGGCCGGCAGGTAGAGCTCGCGGCCGAGCATGCGGAAGTCGGCGCTGCGATCGAGGTCGCCGAGCACATCGCCCAGGTAGTCCTCGATGCCCCTGCCGTCGTACACGCCCGCGGGCAGGCCCTCGGCGAGACCCACCACGATGTCCATCATCGACACCGAGCGCAGGTTGCCGGCGAGAGTCCGGGCGATGCCGGCCACCCGCAGAGGCAGCAGCGCGGCGCTCTTGGCGAAGTCGAGGTAGTTGGGCCGGAGCAGCGTGCCCAGGTCGATGTCGCGGAACGGGGTGGGCACCTGCTGGTTGACCACCCGCATCATCTCCTCGGGCGTGACGCCGTTGGCGGCCATGCTGGCGATGAACGAGCCGGCGCTCGTGCCGACGTACACGTCGAACTCGTTCACGTTGCGGTTCACGGCCAGCAGATCGAGCGCGCGCAGCGCGCCAATCTCGTAGACCCCGCCCGTGAAGCCGCCGCCCCCGAGCACGAGAGCTGTCTTCGAGCGGCTGCGGCGAGTCCTGCGGCCGGACCGGCTCTGCGCCGGTTTCTCTAACTTGACGACCTTGCCCATTGAGCGCCCCTGGGTCGATTATGGCAATGAAGACGCTTACCGCTACCTCGGACGTCTTTCGCTGTTCATGCACCTGATGCGGAGATTCATGCTCCTGGCGGGCCTCCTTGTGCTGTTGCTGCTGCCCGCGGGGGTGGCGGATGCGCGGAGCCTCGGTTCCCAGCTCCGTTCCGCCATGCGCGGAGCGGGCTCGCACTCGGGCGCTTATGTGCGCGATGCCACCAGCGGCAAGGTGCTTTACAGCTACCGCTCCTCGGTGCCGCGCATCCTCGCGTCCAACACCAAGCTGTTCACGAGCAGCGCGATCCTGGCCCAGCTCGGGCCGGACGCCACCTTCGCCACCGAGCTCGAGAGCGACGGCACGACCGACCCGATCACCGGGGTCTTCAGCGGCGACATATACCTCCACGGCGGCGGCGACCCGACGTTCGGCACCAGCTCATTCATCCGCAAGTTCTTCGGCAGCGGAGCCAGCATCGAGGACCTTGCCGACGAGCTGGAGGCCACCGGGATCACACGGGTGAACGGCCGCATCATCGGCGACGAGAGCCGCTTCGACCCGCTGCGCGGCATACCGGACTCGGGGTACGGCTTCGACCGCGATCTCGGCGCTCCCCTGAGCGCCTTGACCTTCAACCGCGGCCTTGCCAACTCGCGCGGCACCGCGATCCAGGGCAACCCGCCGCTGTTCGCGGCCCAGCAGATGGCCGCGGCCCTGAAGGGGCGGCACATCAAGGTCACGCGCAAGTCCGCGGTGGGCACCGCGCCGGGCGACGCCAAAGTGCTCTCCTCCGTGGAGTCGCCACCGTTGTCCACGATCCTCAAGCTTCAGAACAAGGAGTCGGACAACTTCTTCGCCGAGACGCTGCTCAAGGACCTGGCCGCCTCCAGCAGGTCCACGGGCACGACCAGCCGCGGCGCCGCCGCCGCGGTGCGCTACGCGCGCAAGCTCGGCTCGCGCGTGCGGATGGTGGATGGCTCCGGGCTCGACCGGCGCGACCGGGCCGCGCCCAAGGAGGTCGTGGACCTGCTCGAGGGTGAGCGCAAGCGCGACCCGGACGAGTTCAACGCTCTGCTGGCCTCGCTGCCCATCGCCGGCCGCGACGGCACGCTGAGCAACCGCATGCGCCACGGCTCCGCGCGAGGACGGTGCCACGCCAAGACCGGCACGCTCTCCGACGTCAGCACGCTGTCCGGCTACTGCTTCGCCCGCGGCGGCGATCTGATCGAGTTCTCGCTGCTGATGAACCGGGTGAACGTGCTCTCCGCGCACCGGGTGCAGGACCGGATGGCGAACGTGATGGCGGCGTTCCGCGGGTCGGCGTCGGCGACCAAGAAAACCACGCTCGACCTCAAGAGCGCGAAGACCGTGGCGGGCGCGTTCGCGAGCGACTGCGGCGCGTGCCAGGCCAGCGTGAGCGACTGCTCGCGGCTCTCACCGCGGCGCGTGGACTGCGTGGTGGCGGAGAACGGCACGTGCTCCGAGGTGATCGCAACCACGCTCTTCACCAACGGCTTCCTCTATACGGCCATCTACCCGTGCAAGACCGCCACTCCGACCACCGCGGCGGCGCAGGTGCGGCTCAAGCCCCGCGGTGGGCTCAGGTACGAGCCGCTCACCCCGGCCACATTCGAGTTCGCCTCGGACGTCTTCCCCAAGCACCTGCCCTACCCGCGCTATCCCGTGCGCCACTACCACGGCACGACGTCGCAGAAGCATCACAACCCCGTCGACATCTGGACCGACCGCAAGCACGACGTGCTCGGCGTGTCGGGCGTGAGCTTCGACGCTTCCTGCTTCCACGGCCTCCAGTTCGCGGACCTGGGACACCGCAAGCTCACGAAGCACGGCACGGTGCTGAACGCCAAGCGCGCGAAGGCGGCGGGCGGGCGCCCGGCCTTCACGCTTCACGCCGAGCTGCACGGCAAGCGCTTCACCGGCTCGCTCCGGCTGCTGCACCTGAGCTGCGCGAAGAAGCCGATCAGCTTCAGCGCAAAGCTCGTCTAGTCCCAGGTGACATGCAGCTTCGGCGGCTTGCGGAACACCAGGCCGCGGGGCGCGGCGGCACGCTCAAGCCTCAGACCAGGTAAGCGGTCCAGCAACCCGGCGATCGCGGCATGTGCCTCGAGCCGCGCCAGGTGCATGCCGAGGCAGACATGCGGGCCCGCGGCGAACGACAGGTGACGCCCGGCGTTCGCTCGCCTGACGTCGAAACGGTCGGGCTCCGCGAACACGGCGGGGTCGCGGTTGGCGCCGGCGAGCGAGACGGTCACCAGGTCGCCCTTGGCGATGCTCGCGCCCCCCAGCTCCACCCCGCGCGTGGCGTAGCGATCGACCGACGCCGCCGACGGCTCGAGCCGCAGAGACTCCTCGATCGCGTTTCTCAGCAGCGACCGGTCTTCGCGCACCAGCGCCAGCTGCTCCTCGTGGGACAGCAGGTGGAGGACCGCGTTGCAGATCATCCCCTCGGTGGTCTCGATGCCGCCGAACAGGAGAACCGCCTCGTTCGGTCCGACGCCGTGCTTGCGGAGCTCCTCCACCGCCCGGGCCCCTTCCTCCGGCACAGGCCTGCCTGCGGACAGTCCGCTGGTCGCCTCCACGATCGCCGCGTACCAGCGCAGCATCTGCGAGACGCCCACCTCCTCGAGCTCCAGCGCCACTGCCATGGTCTGGGCCGCCAGCGGCCCGGCCAGCTCGCTGCGCAGCTCGGCTCTGCCCGCCGGCTCGAACGCGGCGATCAGGCGCTCCACCTCCTTCGACACGCTGGCGGTGAAGCGCGCCCGCACCGCCTCCAGCCGGAACGGCCGCGCGTACGGCGCGCGCTCCCGCGCGTGCTCCTCGCCATCGGTGTTGAGCATGCTCCGCCCAACCACCTGGCCGGTGCTGAAGCGCGGGTCGTCCACGGTGAACGTGTCCGGATCCCGCATCACCCCCAGCGCCAGGTCGCGCCGCGTCACGAGCCACGCGTTGAGAGGCTCAACCCACGCCACCGGCTCGGTGTCGCGCAGCCGCGCGAGCAGCGGATGCGGGTCGGCCTCGAGCTCGGCGAGAGTCGTCACCCGAGTAGGGCCAGCAACCCGTCCTCGTCGAGGATCTCGGTCCCAAGCTTCTCGGCCTTGGCGAGCTTCGATCCTGGTTCGGCGCCGAGCACCAGGTAGTCCGTCTTCTTCGACACCGAGTTCGTGACCTTCGCGCCCGCGGCCTCGAGCCGCTCGGTGGCCACCTCGCGCGACAGGTTGGGCAGCGTCCCTGTGATCACGAACGTCTTTCCGGCGAGCGGACCCTCCGTGCCCGGAATCGGCCCGCCCTCCTGCTCCATCTGCAAGCCGAGCCCGCGCAGCCGCTCGATCATCTCGCGGTTCCGGTCCTCCGACAGGAACTCGATGAGCGTGTTCGCCATCTTCGGTCCGACGCCGTCCGTCTCGGCGATCTGCTCCTCGTTCGCCTCCAGCAGCGCGTCCATCGAGCCGAACCGCGCGGCCAGGTTGCGCGCGTTCACCCCGCCGATCCCTGGAATGCCGAGCGCGTACAGCACCCGGAAGAACGGCTGCCGCTTGGATGCCTCGATGTTGGCCAGCAGGCTGGTGGCCGAGATCTCGCCGAAGCCGTCGAGCGACATGATCCGGTCCTTGTCGAGCTCGTAGATGTCAGCGGCGTCCTTGATCACGTTCTCGTTCAGGAAGCGGATCGCGGTCTCCTCGCCGAAGCCGTCGATGTCCATCGCGCCCACGAAGTGCTTTACGTGCTGGAGCACCTGACCCGGGCAGCCCGCGCGGTTGGGGCAGATCGTCCACACGCCGTCCTCGGGCTTCACGGTGGGCGTGTTGCACGCGGGGCACCGCTCAGGCGGCTTCGGCACCGCCGATCGGTTCTTACGCTTCTGCGACTTCGCGGTTGGCGACACCACCTGCGGGATCACGTCGCCCGCGCGCATCACGATCACCTCGTCGCCGTCGCGCACGTCCTTGCGCTTCAGGTCCTCCTCGTTGTGGAGGGTGGCGAGCTTGACCGTCACGCCCGACACCTGCACCGGCTCCAAGACGGCGAACGGGATCATGTGGCCCGTCCGCCCCACGTTCCACGCCACCTGGTTCAAGGTCGTGGTGGCCGTCATGGGCGGAAACTTCCAGGCGATCGCGCCGCGCGGCTCGCGTCCCACGACGCCCAGCGAGCGCTGCAGCTCCAGGTCGTTCACCTTCACCACCACGCCGTCGATCTCGAAGTCGAGCGACTCGCGGCGCTCCTCCCAGGCGCGGCAGCCGGCGGCGAGCGCGTCGACGTCGTCGTATACGGCCACGTCCGGGCTGACCTTGAAGCCGTGGTCGGCCAGCCACTCGAGCGTCTCGGACTGGGTCTTGAAGGACTTGCCCTCGAGCGCACCCACGCCGTAGCACCAGATCGACAGCGGCCGCGAGGCGGCAAGCTGCGGATCGAGCTGGCGGATGGAGCCGGCGGCGGAGTTGCGCGGGTTGGCGAAGGTGGGCAGCCCCTGGGCGGCCCGCTCCTCGTTGAGCTTGGCGAAGTCCGAGCGCGGCAGGTACACCTCTCCCCGCACCTCGAGCAGCGGTGGCGCGCCCTCAACGCGCAGAGGGATCGCCTTGATCGTGCGCAGATTTTGCGTCACGTCCTCGCCCACCTCGCCGTTGCCGCGCGTCGCTCCGCGCACCAGCACGCCGCCCTCGTATACGAGTGAGATCGCCAGGCCGTCGATCTTCGGCTCGGCCTCGTACTCGATGCGCGCGTCCTCCACACCCTGCTTCTTCATCAGGTTGTACATGCGCGTCTCCCATGCGCGCAGCTCCTCCTCGTTGCGCGCATTGGCGAGCGACAGCATCGGCTTGAGGTGCGGCACCTCCTCGAATTTCGAGAGCGGCTGCGCCCCCACCCGCTGGGTCGGCGAGTCGGGCGTGAGCAGCTCGGGGTGCTCGGCCTCGATCTCGCGCAGCTCGTTCAGCAGCGCGTCGTACTCGGCGTCCGAGACCTCGGGATCGTCGAGGACGTAGTACCGGTGGTTGTGGTAGTCGAGCTGCTTGCGCAGCTCGCCCGCCCGCTTCTCGGGCGTTCCTGCGGCGGCCTTACTCAACCTCTCGCGCCGCGGGTCGGAGCAGGCCCTCGAGGTCGAAGTCGGCGAGCGACTCGATGCCTGCCTCGTCTGTCAGGTCGAAGTGGAGCGGCGTGACGGCGATGCAGCCCTCGGCGATGGCGGCGAAGTCGGTGCCGTCCTCGCGCTCATAGTCCGGATCGTCGCCGTAGATGCGGTAGCGGCGCCGGCCCTCGTGCTCCTCGAGCAGGTGCAGCTTGTCGCGGTACACGCGCCGCCCGAGCCGGCACACCCGCGCGCCGTTCACCTCGCCGGCTGGGCAGTTCACGTTGAGCAGCGTGCCCTCCGGCATCGGCACGCTGGCAAGCTCCTCGACCATGCGGGCCACGAAAGCGGCCGCCGGATCGAAGTCGAACTCGCGACCCAGCCGGAAGTCCAGCTCGCGCATGTTCGACTGCTGCGACACCGCGATCGCCGGCACGCCGAGCACGATCCCCTCGAACGCCGCCGCCACGGTGCCCGAGTAGGTGATGTCGTCGCCGAGGTTGGACCCGTGGTTGATGCCCGACACGATCAGCTCCGGCTCGAACTCCACGAGCCCGAGCGCGGCGAACCGCACGCAGTCCACCGGCGTGCCGTCGGTCGCGTGGCCAACGGTGCCGTCCTCGAACTCGATCTCGTCCACCCAGAGCGGCGTGCGGGTGGTGATGGAGCGCGCCGTGGCGCTGCGATTCGAGTCCGGGGCGATCACCGCCAGCTCCACGCCCGGCACCTGAAGCAGCGCCCGGCGCATCGTGTTCAGCCCGGTGGCCTGGATGCCGTCGTCGTTGGTGAGGAGGACCTTCATGCCGGCCTCTGAGCATAGTGTTCGCCCCCGCCGTGAACCCGCTCGCCAAAGTGCGCCGCCGCTGGCGGCTTTTTCGCCTCCGGGGCGACGCTGTGGAGTGCCCATGCTGCGGCGGGCGCTTCCGCGAATTCATGCCGGGACGGGACCCCAACAACCCGATTTGCCCGCGCTGCGGGGCCCAGGCGCGACACCGCGCGCTGTGGCTCTATCTCCATGAACGAACTCCTCTCTTTGCCGGTAAAGGCCTCCGGGTGCTGCATTTCGCCCCCGAGCGCGCGCTCGGTGGCGCGCTCGCGGCGGCGCCCGGCATCCGGTACGTCAGCGCGGACCTCCACGCCCCCGAGGCCATGGAGCACTTCGACATAACGGACATTCCCCACCCCGATGGCTCGTTCGACGCGATCCTCTGCATCCACGTCCTCGAGCACGTGGAGGACGACCGCAAGGCCATGCGCGAGCTCCGCCGCATCCTCGGCCCCGACGGCTTCGCGATCGTCCTCGTACCGCTCGACCTATCAAGGCCCGAGACCTACGAGGACCCGGCCATCACCGATCCCGTCGATCGCGAGCGCCAGTTCTGGCAGGCCGACCACCTGCGCCTCTACGGCGCCGACTTCCCGGACCGCCTGCGCGAGGCCGGCTTCGACGTGACGGTGGACCCCTGGGTGCGCGGCCTCGACCCCGCGCTGATCAAGCGCCACGGCCTCTTCGCCCAGGAAGACATGTACTTGTGCCGAGTTCCCAGTTCCCAGTTCCCAGTTCCCAGTTCCTAGCCCCAGAAGGCGTGCCAGGCCTCCAGGTCCTCGGTGCTCTCTCGCAGCTCCGCGACCTTTCCGCCCCGCACCAGGAACGAGAAGGTCAGCTCCAGGTCGAGTCTCTCCTCGCCGCGCTTCGCCGTCGCGCGCACCGGCACGATCACGCGGCCGCCCGCCTTCGCGAACGAGCGCGGCTCGACCTTCAGCGTGCCGCGGCTCGCGCGCATGATGCGGCCGACCGTCCGAACGAGCTGAGCCGGCCCGCGGCTCTCCTGAGGCCCCACCCTCGGGCTCTCGGCCGGCAGCACGAGCACCATGTCCGGCGACGCCAGCCGCAGCATCGTGAGCGGCCGCCGGCGCCGCATGGCACGCAGGAAGCGCCGCACCACCTCGACGTCGTCCATCAGTAGCGCACGCTCTCCAGGTAGAGGCCGTGGGGCGGCGCGGTGTCGCCTGCCTCGCTGCGCGGGCGCCCTTCGAGCAGCGCGCCAAAGCTCGCGAGGTCCCGGCGCCCGCGGCCGACCTCGAGCATCGTCCCCACCAGCGTCCTGACCATGTGCCGCATGAAGGTGTCCGCCTCGATCCAGAACTCGATGGCGTCATCCTCGCGGTCGACCCATTCGGTGCGCAAGACGTCGCGCGAAAAGCGCACGTGATCGGTGTCGGTTGGTGTGAACGCCGTGAAGTCGTGCGTGCCGAGCAGCGCCGCGGCGCACGCGTGCAGGGCAGTGCGGTCGAGCGCGTGCGGGTAGTGCAGAGCGAG
>Ga0207657_10002313_pt1 | contig 20665 bp, 19 predicted proteins | sample KBSC33metaG_FD_184316 | JGI IMG/M metagenome (GOLD analysis project Ga0207657, IMG submission 184316) | Corn rhizosphere microbial communities from Kellogg Biological Station, Michigan, USA - KBS C3-3 metaG (SPAdes) (version 2) | ecosystem: Host-associated > Plants > Roots > Rhizosphere > Soil ... | reverse complement strand
ATTCGAAGGGTATCGCCGCGCCGCCGTCCGCCGTTTCCACCAGCAAGGTGTTCGCGTCGGCGCAGCCGATGACCTGCGTGTTCGCCAGGTGCGTGAAGCGCGGATGATCGTGCAGCGCCGTCCACATGCGCGTCGCGCGGGCATCGGTCCACCGGCCAGGCCCGCCGCGCCAGATCTGGCCGCCGGGCGCCTGATTGTCGTCGATGAGGCACACGGCGGCGCCGGCCCCCAGCGCGGCGTGCGCGGCGGCCAGGCCCGCGGGGCCGCTGCCGACGATGTGCAGCAGTCGATCGGACGTCACCAGTCGCCTCCCGTCTCGATGATCATGCCCGGCGCGCACACGGTGCGGCAGGCGAGCCGGTGGGGGCGGCCGTCGATCGTCACGCGGCACTCCTGGCACTGGCCGATGCCGCAGAACGCGAAGCGCGGCCCGCCCGTCACGGCGCGACGCGTGCACATCGAGCCGGCGATGACGAGTGCCGCGACGACGCTGGCGCCGGCGGGCACGTCGACCGTGGTCGTGTCGACGGTCACGCGGTAGGTCGTTTCACGCGGCCGCATGGACGAACCTCGCGGGAGAATACGGCGCGGCGTCGATGGCGGGCGCGCGGCCCTGCATCAGGTCGGCCAGCAGTTGCGCCGTCCCGAACGCGGTCGTCACGCCGAGGCCTTCGTGGCCGCATGCGAGCCACACGCGGTCCAGCGCCGGATGACGCCCGATGATGGGACGCCCGTCGCGCGTCGCTGGCCGCAGTCCCGTCCAGCTGCGGATGATCGTCATGTCGGCGAGGCAGGGCAGCAGCGCGATCGCGGTGCGCAGCACGTGCGCGAGCACGCGCGGGTCGACGTCGTGATCGACGATGCCGTCCTGCCGGCACGAGCCGACCAACCACTGGCCCGTGATGCGCGGCTGGACATTGGCCGCGACGGCGAGGGCGTCGCTGCCGGCCTCCGTCTGGCCGTAGCCCATGCTCACGACCGGGTGCGACAGGCGGCGCGGATAGCGGGCCGTGATGGCGAGGTGGCCCTTGCGCGCGAAGACGGGCGTGTCGGGCAGCAGGCGGGATACGTGCGTGCCCGTCGCGACGACGACGTCGCCCGCGGCGATGCGCTCGCCCGTCGCCAGCGTGACGGACCCCGGCGCGACGCTGGCCACGTCCGCGCCGAACAAGGTGCGGCCGCCCAGCATGACGACGCGTTCGGCCAGGTCGCGCGCGACGGCGGGCGGATACACGACCCCGTCGCGTGCGACGCGCACGCCGCCCGCGAGTCCGGGGCGCAGCGCGGGTTCGGTGCGCGCCAGTTCCGCACCGGACAGCGCTTGCGCGTCCCAGCCGCGCCGGCCCAGGCGTTCGGCGCGCGCCAGCGCATGGGCCATCTGCGCCTCGTCCTCCGCGACCCACAGTGTGCCGCAGCGGACGTGTTCCGCCTCGCGGCCGCGCGTCGACAAGTACGCGTCCCACCGCGCCAGCGACAGTAGGCACAGATCGAGTTCGTCGTCCGTCTCGTCGAGGGCGACGAGGTGGCCCATGCCGGCCGACGTGACGCCCGCGCCGGGGTGGCGCGCGTCCACCAGGAGCACCTTGCGGCCCGACGCCTGCAGCTCCGCCGCGCAGGCCGCGCCCACGATGCCGGCGCCGACGACGATGACGTCCGGATGCATCACGGCAGTGGGGGCAGCGTCGGCAGCGCCGGCCGGCAGGCGATGGCGGTGCGGATCGTCCGTTCGACCTGCTCGCGACGCTCGCCCGCGAGCGGCAGCCGGGGCGCGCGCACGCGCTCGTTCGAGCCGAAGGCGATCGCTTCCGCCAACTTGATGTTCTGGACGAGGTACGTGGACACGTCCAGGTCGAGCAGCGGCCGGAACCAGCGGTAGATGCGCAGCGCCTCGTCGTAGCGCTTCGCCTGGACGAGTCGCCAGATCGCCACCGTCTCGTGCGGGAACGCGAGGCACAGGCCGGCCACCCAGCCCGTCGCGCCGGCCGTGAGGGCTTCGAACGCGAGGTTGTCGACGCCCGTCAGCAGGTCGAAGCGGTCGCCGAAGCGGTTGATGATCTCCGTGCCGCGGCGGATATCGTCCGACGATTCCTTCACGGCGACGAAGCGCGGATCGTCGGCCAGTTCCGCCATGATCTCGACCGTCACGTCGACGCGGTAGGCGAGGCGGTTCGAGTAGATCATGATCGGCAGGTCGCCGGCCGCGGCGATCGCCTTCAGCGTCGCGACGGTCTCGCGCGGGTCCGTGTGGTAGATCGTGCTCGGCACGACCATCAGGCCGTCCGCGCCGGCCTCGCTGGCCTTGCGCGCCAGCGCGCACGCGTCGCGCGTCGCCGCCTCGGCCACCGTCAGCAGCGCGGGCTTGGCGCCGCTGGCTTCCTTGCAGAGCTTGAGGACGGCGATGCGCTCGTCGTGCGACAGCATCGGTCCTTCGCCGAGCGAACCGCAGGCGATGAGGCCATCGACGCCGGCATCCATCTGGATCCGGAAGCAGCGGCGCATCTCCTCAATGTCGAGCGAGCCGTCTTCCCTGAATTTCGTCGTGACGGCCGGAAGAACACCTTTCCACATGCTGTTTGTCTCCTTTGGTTCGGGCGATTGAAAGCGTCCATGGTAGGCCTGTACGGGCGCCCGGTCTTGTGTGCAGCGTTGCGCCGGGACGCCGAAATCGGCACAGCGCTGGGTCCCCGTTTGCCATGCCGGCACGATGCGCCTATAGTGGCGCCAGGAGGAGACATGATCGACCTTACGACTGTGCGGGCCATTGAAAGCGTCGGTGTGGAAGCCGTGGAGGCCGTGTTCGACGCGCTGGACGACATCGCGTTTTTCGTCAAGGACCGCGAAGGCCGCTATCTCAGCATCAACCGGACGATGGTGCGGCGTTGCGGAGTTCGGCACAAGCGCGACGTGCTGGGGAAAACGGCGCTGGAACTGTTCCCGCGCGCGCTGGCGGAAACCTACCTCGCGCAGGACCGCAAGGTGATCGACCAGGGCGCGCCCATCGACAAGCAGCTGGAACTGCACATCTATCCGGGCCGCAGCCGCGGGTGGTGCATCACGAAGAAGATGCCGTTGTTCGACAAGGATGGCGCTGTCGTCGGGCTGATCGGCACGTCGCAGGACCTGGGCCTGCTCGACGAGCTGCATCCCGCCTACCGCCAGATCGCGCGCATCGCCCAGCACATCAGCGAGAACTACCAGCAGAACGTGTCGCTCAAGGCGCTGGCGGAAGAGGCGGGGCTGTCGCTGTCGCGGGTGGAGCGGCTGTTCCAGAAAGTGTTCCAGCATTCGCCGCGCCAGTTCCTCGTGCAGTGCCGGCTCGCCGCCGCGCGCACGCTCATCGAGCAAAAGCCGCAGGCGCGGATCGCGGAGATCGCGTACGAATGCGGCTACACGGACCACAGCGCGTTCAGCCGCCAGTTCAAGTCCTACGTCGGCATGAGCCCGACCGATTACGGGCTGCACATGCGCAAGGCGGAAGGCTCCGCTGCTTAGCCGCCCGTCGGGATGCCCCACGCGAACGGGTCGCCATCGTCGAACAGCAGCGTCGACGTGGCACTGACCCACGCGCGGCCGCGGATCGTCGGCACGACGCGGTCGCCGTCGCGCCGATAGCTGCCCTCGAACACGCTGCCGATGATGCTCTCCTGGCGCCAGACGGCGCCTTCCGCCAGCTTGCCGTCCGCGGCCAGGCACGCGAGCTTCGCGCTCGTGCCCGTCCCGCACGGCGAGCGGTCGTACGCCTTGCCGGGACACAGGACGAAATTGCGGCTGTCGGCCGTGGCGGACGGCGCGAACAGCTCGACATGGTCGATCGGGGCGCCGTCCGCGCCCGTCACGCCTTGCGCGTGCAGGGCCGCCATCACGGCCTCCGCGAATACCGTCAGCGCCGCGATGTTGGCGGGGACGACGTCGAGCCCATGGTCTTCGACGAGGAAGAACCAGTTGCCGCCCCAGGCGACGTCGCCCGTCACCGTGCCGTGGCCCGCGACGTCGACCGTCACTGCCTTGCGCGCGCGGTAGGCTGGCACGTTGTCGACGCCGACGGTGCCGTCCGCATGCAGCTCGGCCGTCACGACGCCGACGGGCGTGTCGATGCGGTGCCGGCCCGGCGCGATGCGTCCCATGTGCGCCAGCGAGACGACGAGGCCGATCGTGCCGTGGCCGCACATGCCGAGGTAGCCCACGTTGTTGAAGAAGATGACGCCCGCCGCGGAGCCGGGCGCATGGGGTTCGCACAGCAGGGCGCCCACCAGGACGTCGGAGCCGCGCGGTTCGCACACGGTGCCCGTGCGGACGTGGTCGTGCGCGTCGCGCATGCGCGCGAGGCGCACGGATAGCGGGCCGTCGCCCAGGTCGGGGCCGCCGTCGACGATGAGGCGGGTCGGCTCGCCGCCCGTGTGGGAATCGATGATCGTGATTGTCTTCATGGTCCAGCAAGACTACGGGGCGGGCGGGCGCCGGTCTTGTCGTTTTTGGACGCCGGCGGCGGGGAAAGCGGCATACCGGTGGGCGGCCAGTATCGCTAGTTCTGGCGTGCGGGATCGGTCACGCTGAAACCCGTGGCGCTGATCGACAGGCGGGCCGGGTCTATGCGCAGCACCGCTTCCAGATTGGCCCGGGCGGTATCGCGGATGCGTGCCGCGGCCTCGGGCGGCTGAGGGTTCTGTTGCTGCGACTTGTGCGCCAGCGCCATGAAGGTTCCCATCATCGCGGTCTGCTCGTACAGGTTGCGCAGTTGTGCGGCATCGATGCGACGCAGCGACGCCTGCATCGATGCCTGGTCGCGCAACTGTCGTGCCACGGTCCGGAAAGCGTCGTCGGACACGTCGGCGTCGTTCAGCACCATGTAGTTCCCGACGAGGAAGGCGGCGAGGCTGCCGGCCATGTCGCGCTCCGGCAGCCCCAGTTTCTTCTCGAGCTGCGCGTAGACGTCCATGCAGCGCCGGAAGGCCTGCTCCATTTGCGGACGCTGCGCGACCGGGAAGCGGGCCGCGAGCTCGCGCGCATTGTTTTCCACGGCCGGACGCGCTGGCGCCTTCAGGGGTGCGTCTGCTTGTGCATGCGGCGTGGTGGTAACCGGTTTGGCCGGCCCGTGGTCGTTGGGTATCGGCACGCGCAGGTCCGGCTGCGGCCAGACCTGGAAGCAGCACCCGTAACCGGCCACCTGTGCGTGGGCGGATGGTGCAAGGCCGATCAACAAGGCGAGACTCAACAGTAGCGTTCGCATTTGCTTTCCTTGCTGTGACGATGGTGCGCATTCTAGCGGCTTGTCGGATCGTCGGTACCTGTCGGTACAGAGGGCTTGCTGCAGATTCCGTGGGCAGCATTACGCCTTGTCCAGCCCGGCCGATCACGGACTGGTCGGCCGGTGGGCGTCTAACTACCCACCTGAACTTGCGCCGTCAACGCATCATTCCGCAGCACACGCACGAAGAATTTCACGCTTGGCTGCGTTGAACACGGCAGTCCGATCAGTGATCGAGTTCGTGATCTTTTGTCGGATGGGACTCGCCATGAATTTGGTGATAACGCTTTCTTCTTCTGGCGAAATTGCTGGAAGATCTTTTTCCATTTCTATTTGGTGTTCGTGATGAACTGCAATGAGCGAAGCCTCCGTAAATTTCTTTCCCGGAGGGGACTTGTAGAATTGCAGCGCAGCTCGAATGTCATCTTCATTCATGCTCTCGGCTATTCTGTTGGCGAGAATAGGCGTTATCAGGGCGGCTCCTCGGGCCGAAATGCAGGGCGCAAGGCTTTCATATTGTGTCACTTCGAAAAAGCTTCGTCCTTTCGAATACTGCAAAGCATCAACGATGGCGAAGTCAAATCGCGCCGCACGCACCAATTCTTCAGCCGGAGAACTCGAATTTGCAGCGAAACAAGAAGTCGTCATCGCAAAAAACGATGCAAATAGTGCGGTCGAAATAGTTTTCATGTTTTTGTTGTTCGGATCGGGACCTTGGACGGGCGTTGCCGAGAAACATCGATGCGACGCATGTTCGCGGTCGATCGGACGAATCGATCTGTCCCCGATTGTAGAGAAATTCTGCGAACCCATCATACAACGCTTCGCCCAAGGCTCATCAATGATCGCCAACCGCCGCGTCCGCGAGTCCGGGGCAACGCGGTGGACCAAACTGGCTGTCCAGGAATTTCAGATATTGAGGACGCAAGCGCGCCAGTGCCGTGCAGTCGAACGGCGGCTGCTGAATGTTCCCGAACAAGTACAAGGTGCCGGTGACTGCGAAGAATTCCTTGGCATTCTCGAGGAAGTGCGAAGATTGAAAGCGGGCGGGGAACAGGCTCGAATGCTTGGCTAGCTGAAACTCTTCCTGGATTTCCGGCCGGTCCAGGTGTATCACGCGGAAGTGATAAGCGTGCAGAAATTCGTGCAGCAATATCGGTTTGTTCGGGGCAAATTCGATAGGCTGGACATACACGGACGCGACGCCATCGCGCACCGCAAATATGCCCGGATTGCCGCGCAGATCGGGGGCCACGATAATCGGGGTCTGTTTCATTGCATCGAGCACCGCCGGAGGCAAGGCTGCAGATCCAATGATATCGAGCTGCTTGAACAGTGACTCTCGGGCTTCGGACGACAGGCCTCCCTTGGACTCATCGATCTTGAAGCCATTGTATTCCGCCGCGATGGCGTGTGATGCCGCCAGGCCCATCAAGGCGCTCATCACAAAATAACGACACAGGTTCATTGGTTGCTGAAGTTGGGTTGTCAATCGATCGGTGCAGGTTCTTCGTTAGCGAGCTGACACGGTTGGACAGGTGCGACCGCCGACAATCGGCCTATTCGTCAGTTAGCCCGATCTGAATGTTCGGTCTGGCCAATCTCGGCCGTTTGACTGAGCTTAACAGGTTGCTGAACTGGAAAAATCACGAACTATCACGAACGCAGCAGTTGGTCGCTCCGGGACGTTACGATTTGTCCATGAAGAACTTCGCTCGCCCGGCGTGATACCGGCAACCCGGCCCGCCGCCGCACGACGCCTTTGTGAGTATGCGTGAGATTTCATCCGCATTTTCGCCGTATGATCGATGCGGGTCGACACGAAAACCGTTGGCCGGCCGATTACCCGACCTCGAAGATCGCTTCATGAAGAAAATCTCAACGCTGAGTCGCCTCGGCCTGATCGTCGGCACGAGCGTCACGCTCGAATTGCTGACCTGGGCGCTGGGCGCCTTTTCCGTCCAGGGCATCGTCCGTTTGCTTGTGCTGGCGCTATTGCTGGCGTTGCTGTTGAACGGCTACCGCCTGGCCCGTTACGCATTGGGTGTCCTGTATTTCCTTGGCGGCGTCGTGATGATCGTGTCCGCGCTGCGCGCTGGCACGGGGCCGGTCTTTGCCGTCGTGCTGGGCGCGCTCGCCATTTTCTACCTGTTGTCGGCCGGGTTTTTCCTCCGCTCGCGCGCACTGCAGACAATGATCGCCGCGAGGGCGCCCGAACGGCACGCTTCCTGAACCATGCCCACCTGGACTCTGGAAAACGCGGACGACGTGGCCGCACAAAACAAGTACACGTTCTTCAAATCACCCCGCGAGGCGATTGCCCTCGTGCGGCCGGGCGACATCGTCAAGCTGATCTTCCTCTTCGAGTCGAGCGATCCGGAAGCGCCGCGCGCGGAGCGGATGTGGGTCATCGTCGAGCGCATCGATGGCGACGGGCGCTTCTTCGGCCGCCTCGACAACCAGCCGCGGTGGATCCAGGATTTGAAGCCTGACGACGGCGTGGCGTTCGACGCCCGGCACATCATCAACACGCCGTACGACAGCGACGACAACCTCGTCGAGCGCTACATCAAGCGCTGCTACGTGACGCAACGGGTTCTGCGGGACGGGGCGAAGGTCGGCTACCTGTACCGCGAAGCGCCCGACCGGGATGACGACAGCGGTTGGCGGTTCACGGCAGGCGACGAGTCGGACGAGTACATGGATGATGCCGACAACGCGGCGTACGTCTCGGTCGGCGCGGTGCTGTCGAAAGACGATTCGTTCATCGACCTGCTCGATGCGCCCGCCGGCGCCGCGTTCCAGTGGGATGGACGGGCCAAGGCATTCGTGCCGGAGGGAGACGCGGGTGTCGCCGGGAACCGTTAGCGTTCCCCGCGCGCGTACCTTCAAATGCGGGCGATGCCGCGGCCGGCGTGGATGATCAGAGCGCCGCCGCCCGCGCCTGCGCCTTCTTCGCGTCGGCCTCGCGCCCGACGGCCCGGTAGGCCGCGGCCAGGTCGTTCAAGGTCGACTTCAAGCGCGGGTCGGCGACACCCGCGTCGTTCAGGGCGACGGCGCGCTCGTACACGGGAATCGCGTCGTCGTACCTGTGCTGCAGTGAGTACAGCGAGCCCATCGCGCCCAGGTCCTTGAGGATGCGCGGGTCGCGCGGCGAGTCTTTCTCGGCGATGGCCAGCGCCTTCTTCTCGAGCGCGATGGCGCCGTCGAGGTCGCGCTTCATGTAGAGCGCCGTCGCGGCCTTGCGCAGGTCGTTCCAGGTCTGGTCTTGTGCGATGGCGGCAGTCGCCGCGGCCGTGAGGGCGATGCCGAGGAAGAGGGTGGCGCGTCGTGACATGACTATCCTTTGGAATGGAAAAGTTTCCGCAAGGATATATCTAAATTGACATGCCGGCAACGTCGAGTCGCCGGCATGTCCGGACGGCGTCAGAACTTGTACGTCAAGCCCACGTTGAAGAACCGTCCGACGGCACCCGCCTGGTGCAGTGCGGGGTTATAGAACGTCGACGCCGAGCTGCCATAGGTCTGGAAGTCCAGCGGCGGTTCCTTGTCGAACAGGTTCAGGATCGACGCGTGCAGGCTGAGCTTGTCCGAGAAGCGATACTCGCCGAACAGGTCCACGGTCGTGAACGAGCGCACGCGGCAGAACTGCGCCGGCGGCGTGCTCGCGTACACGAACGAGATCGCGTCCGCGCAGGTGGCGGCCGACGACGACGACGGGTCGACGACGGAGAAGCCGCCGACCCAGTTCACGGTCGACGAGACGGTCAGCGGGCCCTGGTCCCAGCCGAGCTTCAGCTGGGCGCGGTCTTTCGGGTTGCCCGTGTCGCCGGACACGCCGGACGGGCCGTGCGTACCGGCCAGTTCGACGGCGGTACCGCCGGCCGTGCCCTGCTTGTACGTGATCAGGTGCGTCTCCGTCAACTCGGCGCTGAACTTGCCGCCTGCGAACGGCCAGGTAAAGCGCGCGTCCAGGTCGATGCCGCTCGTCTGCGTGTACTGCGCATTCTCGTACGGGTACGGCGCGAACAGCGCGTTGCCGACGGCCGGCGTCTGCGTGGAGATCGAACCGTCCGGATTCACGAACGGCTGCGCCGTCGGCGTGCCGCGCACGAGGAAGGGCGTCGGATCGTAGTTCGGATCGTTCAGCGCGCTGATGATCTGGTTGTTGATGCGGATGCGGTAGTAGTCGATCGACACGTTGAGGTTGCGGGTCGGCTCGATGATCGTGCCGAGCGTGTAAGAGCGCGATCGTTCCGGCTTCAGGCCCTTGCCCGGGGCCTGCACACCCGCGATCGACACGTTGCACTGCTGCGGGTAGTTGCCCGGGACCTTCGTCGGATCGTCGCCCTGATTCGCGCACAGCACGGGGTCGGGCTGCGTATTGGCGAAGAAATAGTTACCCGTGTTGCCGACTTCCGCAGGGTTCGGCGCGCGGAAGCCTTCCGTGTACGTGCCGCGCAGCGTGAACTGGCTGATGGGCGACCATTTGAAGCCGGCCTTCGGCGTGGTGGCCTGGCCGATCGTCATGACCTTGTCGTGGCGGATGGACGCGTCCAGTTCCAGGTTCTTCAGTACCGGCGCCACGATCTCGCCATACACGGCGGCGATGTTCTGCGTGCCGATCGCCCACGCGTTGTTGCCGGCCTGGGTGCCGTCGGCCACGGATGGCGGCGCTTGGGCGTCGAGGTCGCGGTGCGTGTATTCGGCGCCCAGGTTCAGTGCGAGCGAGCCGCCCGCCAGCGGCATCAGCTCGCGTCCGGCCGAGAAGCGCACGAACTGCAGCTTGTCCGTCGCCTTCGCGTGCTGCAGGGGCACGATGGCGTCGCGCATGGCTTGCGTGTTGCCGCTGGCCGCCGGGCCGACGAGGTAAGGGTGCACGGGGTCGTTGAACGCGGCCTGCAGGTTCAGGATGTTGAAGCCGTTCGTGATTTCCTGCTTCACGGTGTTCTGCGATGCGCCCACGGCCGCCGTCAGGTCCCATGCGCCCATGGTGCCGGCAACGTCGGCGCCGAGGCGGAACGTGTCCGACTTGACACCGGTGCGGCTGCCGCCCAGTTCGGGGAAGTTGTATTGCAGGATCTGCGTCGTACCCGTCGTGTTGCCGGGGTAGGTCGCCGGCACCGTGATCACGATGGGCGCGCCCGGCGGCGTGGCTTGCGGCGGGATGCCGGGGCCATACGCGAGCGCGGACAGGCCGTTCGTGCCGAGCGTGTTCGCGTAGCGGGCCAGCTGCTCGGCCTCGGAGCGGAAATACGAGCCCTTCAGGTTCAGCTGCCAGTCGCCGCCCAGCTTCTGCACGAACGAGCCGAGCAGGTTGATGTTCTTCGTCGTCGGCTGCAGCTCGAGGTCGCGGTCGCGGTAGGCGCACTGGCCGGCGTTGAATTGCGCCGTCGTGCAGCCCGGCAGCATGGTCGTGGCGCCCGTATCCGGATCGATCAGGTAGCCCGTGATGCTGGCGGGCTGGAAGCCGTTGGCGGCCGTCGGGACGCCGCGCGTGAGGTTCTTGCCGCCCCACGCGGTCCAGTCGGTATTCGTGAACAGGCCGTGGCGGCTGGAGACGAGGATCTTGCCCTGGCGCCGGTATTCGAGCGCGAGGTAGGCGTTGTGACCGTCCGCGTCCAGGTCGCCCCAGCCGTAGATGCCGGACACGTGCGCGGTCCTGCCGTCGCCATGCCCGCTCGCGCCGGCGTCGGCCGTCGCTTCGGCGCCGTTGTAGCGCTTCTTGAGGATCACGTTGACGACGCCCGCGACGGCGTCCGAGCCGTAGATCGACGACGCGCCGTCCTTCAGCACGTCGATGCGCTCGACGGCTTCCATCGGGATCTGGCTGATGTCGACGAAGCTGCGCTGGCCGTCGTCCGACAGCGCGTACGGGGCCATGCGCTGGCCGTCGATGAGGACGAGGGTCGCACCCACCGTCAGGCCGCGCAGCGAGATGCCCGAGGCGCCGACGGCGAACGCGCCGGGGAACGCCTGCGACAAGGTGCCCTGGCCGTTGGCGGTGATGTTGCGCAGCACTTCCGACACGGACGTGTAGCCGGATTCCTTCAAGTCCTTGGCCGTGATGACCTGGACCGGGCTCGGGGTTTCCATGTCCGTCCGGCGGATGCGCGAGCCCGTGATCTCGACGCGGTTCATGGGGGCGGCGGTGGCGGTGGTATCGGTCGTCGTGGACGTGGTCGCATCCTGGGCGGTGGCCATGGTCGGCAGGGCGAGGGAGGCGAGGGCGAGCTGGACGGCGACGACGAGGGGACTACGGATCAGTTTGACGCGAGGCTTGGAACTCACTGGCAATCTCCTGGTAAATAAATAGGCGATGTGTTTCATTTGACACAACTATGTCAATCTGACCATTCCCAGACACAAAGGTCAAATTACAACTAATTACAAACCAGATTTAATGTCTATACGAGTCCGGCACGCGCAAAAGTGTTGTATTTTTGCTTCCCGTGCGGCTTGGAGGAGGGAAGTGCTTATGACCGGTCGCGCCGCCCGTGCTTGGCCAGTTCGCGGTCGAGCGCGTTGGCGAACCGCTGGCGGTCCGCCTGGCTGAAGGCGGCCGGGCCGCCCGTGTCGACGCCGCTGCCGCGCAATTCTTCCATGAACGCGCGCATCGTCAGCTGCTGGGCGATGGTGTCTTTGGTGAACCAGTCGCCGCGCGGGTTCAGCGGGAGGCCGCCCTTGTCGAGCACGAGGGCGGCGAGGGGAATGTCGGCCGTCACGACGATGTCGCCCGGTTGCACGCGCGCGACGATTTCGGCATCGGCCGCGTCCGCGCCGCTCGGGACTTGCAGCGCCCGGATGAAGCGCGAGCCGGGCACGCGGATCAACTGGTTCGCCACGAGCGTGACGTCGATCTGCACGCGCTCGGCCACGCGGAACAGGATGTCCTTGACGACGGCGGGGCAGGCGTCGGCGTCGACCCAGATGGCCATGGCGTCGCGCCCTTCAGCCGCGCGAGAACGTGCGCGTGACGCGGTCGAGGTGCGCCCGCATCGCCGTGCGGGCGCCGGCCACGTCCTGCGACGCGATCGCGGCGAGGATGGCGCGGTGGTCGAGGAGAGTCTGCTGGCGCAATTCCTCGGTCTGGAAGTGCTCCGTCAGCTTGTGCCACAGGGTGCCGCGCTGGTTCCACAGGTATTCGATGACGCCGACCAGGGCGCTGTTGCCGGCCGCGCGCGCGATCGCGAGGTGGAAGTCGCGGTCGGCCGATTCGTTCTCGCCGCGGTTATCCTGGTTCTGCTCCATCTGTTCGACGGCGACGAGGATCGCGTCGACGGCGGCCGGCGTCGCGTTCTTCGCCGCGAGGGCCGCCACTTCGACCTCCACCATGCGGCGCGCGGCCAGCACTTCGAACGGACCGGGCCCGGCGGCGGGCCGCACCGACTTCTGCGCCGCCTGTTCGCTGACGTACACGCCGGAGCCGCCGCGCACTTCGACGACGCCGCCCAGCTCCAGCGCGATCAGCGCCTCGCGCAGCGACGTGCGCGACACGCCCAGCTTCGCCGCGAGGTCGCGTTCGGCCGGCAGGCGCTCGCCCGGCTTGATGTCCTCTTCCCGGATCAGCGCTTCGATCCGGCCCGATACCACGCGATACAGTCGCGGTTCCGTCGCAATCGCATCGTGTGGCGCGGGCGTTTTTCTCATTGTGTGCAGTCCAGGAAAATGTGAAGGCGATTGCCAAGGTCGCATCTTAGTTTGGCCCGGATAATGTTGCAAGTGGTCGGACCAAATTGCACGTCGAACCGATGCATGCCGGCCGCCGCCCGGCGACGTGCATACGCATGTACAATGGAAATATTGCCCGGTTACTCACACGCCCGGCACGACCCCGACAGCCGATGAACCGAACCATGACGACCGCCTACCCGAGCCTGAGCCACGCCCAGCGCATTCCGCTGGCCGCGGAAATCCATTCGCGCCCCTTCCTCCGGCTGGAAGCGCCCGAAGCCATCACCCACCTGGCCGTGTACCGCGCCAGCGAATCCGGGTCGCGCAGCACCCACGGCCCCAACCAGCACGCGCTGCTGGCCGCCTTGTGCAGCCATTTCGGCGTCGCGGCACCGAACGTGACGGCGAACCACTTCTATCACGACTTCGGCCGCTTCCGCCTCAAGTGGGAATGCCACACGGAGTTCGCGACGTACACGTTCACGGAAAAGATCGCGCCCGGACTGCCGCTGGCAGACGCGTTCGCCCGCATGCCGCTCGCGCACCTGCCGCAGGCGTGGATCATCGGCCTGCATGGCCGGCTGATGTCCGCCGCGCACGTGCTGCTGGAGCGCGGCGCCGCCGATCCGGCCGCGCTGCAGGACGGATTCGCGGGCAGCAATCTGGTCGGCTCGCGCGTCATGCAGGGCGGCGAGGTGTGGACGGACTTCGCGATCCAGTCCGACGGCTTTTCGCGCTTCGTGCTGCGCGACGTCGAGATGCGCGCGCAGCAGGCGGGCCGCCTCGCGCAGCGCGTGCTGGAGATCGACACGTACCGCATGATGGCGCTTCTGGGCCTGCCGGCCGCGCGCGCCGTATCCGCCGCGCTGGACGACATCGAGGCCGAACTGGCCACGCTCGCGGAGCGGATGGTCGCGGGCGAGGCCGTCGCGGGCGACCAGGACCTGCTGCAGCAGATCACGCGCCTGGCCGCGCAGCTGGAAAAGCTCTCGCTCGACAACGGCTACCGCTTCTCCGCGTCGAAGGCGTATTACCGCCTGGTGAAGGCGCGCATCGAGGAACTGCGCGAGGTCCGCATCGAAGGCGTGCCGACCGTGGAGGAATTCATGGACCGCCGCCTGACACCGGCGATGAACACGTGCGAGGCGACGGCGGCGCGCCAGGACGCGCTGGCGCGCCGCATCGCCAACGTCAACGACCTGCTGCGCACGCGCGTGTCGATCGTCCAGGAAAACCAGAACCGCCAGATCCTGCAGTCGATGGACCGGCGCGCTGCCCAGCAGCTGCGGCTGCAGCAGGCCGTCGAAGGCCTCTCCGTCGCGGCGATCTCGTACTATGTCGTCGGCCTGCTCGGCTATGCGGGCAAGGGCTTGAAGAGCCTCGGTGTGCCCGTCAACCCGGACATGCTCACGGGAGCGCTGGTGCCCGTGGTGGCCGGTATCGTGTGGCTGGCGCTGCGCCGCATGCACAAGCAGATGCACAAGCGCGGGCACGGTTGACGATGCTGCTCGCTCCCCACCTCGCGCCCGCGTTCGGCGCGCTGGCGCTGGCCGTGCTGCTGCTGTGGGTGCCGGCGCCCGCAGTGCGCGGCAACCGTGACTGGGCGTGGTGTGCGGGTCTCGCCGTCGCCTGCGTCGCCGGCCTTGTGTCCGGTGTGCTGGACTGGCGCGGCGTCGCGGCGACGGCCGCGTATCTGGCGCTGGCGTTCGGCGCGCGCGTGAGTGCCCGCGCGTGGCTGCGCATCCCGCTGCTCGTGCTGACGGGGCTGTGCGCCTTCCTGTTCGCGCTGCACCGCTTCCCCGGCTTCCACAATCCCGTGCTGGCCGATGCCGTGCGCGTGTCGGCCGGCGCCGCCCCGTTCACCTTGCACGCCAACTTCGACACGGCCGTCGCCGGCATCGTCCTGATGGGTGTGTTCTGCGCGCCGATCCGGGCGCGCGGCGCGTGGCTGCCGATGCTGCGCCGCGCGGCCCCCGTGCTGGTCGCGACGCTCGTCGTCGTCCTCGGCGCGGGCACGGCGCTCGGCTACGTGCGTCCGGACGTCAAGTGGACGCCGCTGACGCCCTGGTTCCTCGCGCTGAACCTGCTGTTCACGTGCGTGACGGAGGAGGCGTTCTTCCGCGGCTTCATCCTCGGCGGGCTGGCGCGCGGCATGGCGCGCTGGCGCTACGGCACGTTCGTGGCCGTCGTCGTGTCGACGGTGCTGTTCGGCCTTGCGCACGCGCGTGGTGGCGCGGCCCTCGTCGTGCTGGCCGCGCTGGCGGGCCTCGGTTACGCGGCCGCCTACCTGCGCAGCGGGCGCATCGAAGGCGCGATCCTCACGCACTTCGCGTTGAACGCCGTCCACTTCGTCGCCTTCACGTATCCGGCCCTGCTGCGCTAGCAGATGCAACTTCTGTAACTCCGTGTGACAGCGAACCGTGCGCTGCGCGCGCCGGGGCTATGATCGGCCATCATCCCAAGCTTCATCGACGATCATGACCGCACGTACAACCCCCTGGATGGCCGGCCTCGGCCTCGCGCTTGCCGCCTCGGCGGCGTCCGCGCTCGCGCAGGACCCGCCCGCGCGCGTGGGCCGCATCGCCTACGTCGCCGGTCCCGTCAGCTTTTCTCCCGCCGGCGCCGGCGACTGGGCCCAGGCGCCGCTGAACCGCCCGCTCGTCGCCGGCGACCGCCTGTGGACGGACGCCGGTGCCCGCGACGAAGCGCAGTTCGGCCCTGCCGTCGCGCGCATGGACGCGGGCACGTTGCTGACCGTGCTCGCCGCGGACGACCGCACGACGCAGTTGCAGGTGTCGCAAGGCCGCGTCGACGTGCACGTGCGCCGCCTCGCGCCCGGCGAAACGGTGGAAGTGGACACGCCGAACCTCGCGTTCGTCGCGCGCCAGCCGGGCGATTACCGGCTCGCCGTCGCGCCGGACGGCAGCACGACCGACGTCACCGTGCTGCGCGGCGCGGGCGACGCGTACGGCGACGGCAGCTCGCTCGCGCTCGCGCCGGGGCAGGGCTACCGCTTCGGCGGGCAGGACTTGAACAACTACGTGCTGCTGCAACCCGTCCCGCCGGATGATTTCGACCGCTGGGCCATGGGCCGCGACCAGCGCTACGAGCGCGCGGTCGCGCGCCGCTACGTGCCGCAGGGCGTCGTCGGCGCGGAAGACCTGGACGACTACGGCAGCTGGCGCCAGGTGCCCGACTACGGCACCGTGTGGGTGCCCGACCGCGCGCCGCAAGGCTGGGCGCCCTACCACGCGGGCCACTGGGCGTGGATCGATCCGTGGGGCTGGACGTGGATCGACGACCAGCCATACGGTTATGCCGTGTCCCACTACGGCCGCTGGGTGCGCACGCCGGACACGTGGGCGTGGGTGCCGGCGCCCGTGCAGGCGCGGCCCGTGTACGCGCCCGCGCTGGTGGCATTCGTGGGCGCCGTGCTGGCGGTCGGCGGGCGCTCGGACCCGGGCGTGGGCTGGTTCCCGCTCGCCCCGCACGAGCCTTACCGGCCGCCTTACCACGCCAGCCCGACGTACATCACGAATGTCAACGTGACGAACACCGTCATCCGGCAGACGAACATCGTCAACAACGTCACCAACATCCGCTACGTGAACCGCACGGTCCCGGGCGCGATCGTCGCGATGCCCGCGCAGCAGTTCGCGCAGGCCGTGCCGACGGCGCGCGCCGCCATGCTGCTGCCGCCCGGCGTGGCGCGCGCGGCACCCGTGTTGGCGGGGCCACAGGCGCGACCGTTGCCGCAGAGCCGCCTCGGCATGCCCGCGGCAGGGCGGCTGCCGCCCGCGCCCGTGCAGCAGCGCGTCGCGGTGACGCGTGCGTTGCCGCGGGCGGCGTTCGTGACGGGCGCTGCGCTGGCCGGTGCCGCCGCGGCGCATGCGGCCGCGCCGGCGCGGCATGGCGCGCCGCTGGCTGTCCACGGCCCCGTGCCGCCGCTGCGCGTGCTGCGGCCGGCCATCGGCAAGCCCGTGGTGCCGCAGCCGGCGCGCGGGACCGTGCCAGGCGTGGCTGCCGCCGGACGCCAGTTTGCGCAGGACGGGCGCCCCGGAATGCCTCTCGGGGCTGGGCCGGCAGGTTTGCATGGGTCCCAAGCTCTGGCCGGTGCGCCGCTGGGGGCCGGACGTGGGCCTGTTCGCGTGCCTGGACCGCATGGACAGCACGGACAGCAGTTTGCAGGCGGCATGACGGGGGCTGCCGGTGCCGGGCCTGTCGCCGCACAGGGTCCGCACGGCCAGCAGTCCGCGCCCGGTATGCCGGTCGTTGCGGGCCCGCGCGGACCCGCAGGCGCGCCCGCGCAGGGCGGCGTTGCCGCGCACGGCGCGTCGTCGACGGCCGTAACGATGGCCGGGCAGCGAGAGGTGCGGCCGGGCCAACCGGGCGGCGCAAGAGGCCCCGGGCGGCCTGGCATGCCGAACGGCGCGCCCACGGCCGGCCCGCGTGAAGCGGCAATGGCATCGCCTCATGGCGCAACGACCGTGGGTCCGGCGCGGCCGGACGTGCCCCATCCTGCCGTGCCGCATGTCCCGCCGCCCGCGCATCCGCCGGAGCGTCTGGTGCAGCACGGCCCGGGGCGGGATGCGCTGGCGGCGCGCGGCATGAACCGGCAAGCGCAGGCGCCGGCCGTGCCGCTGCCCGCCGCCGAACGCCATGAATCCCCGCCGCCGCGGACGGCACCGGTGCCAGTGGCGCACGAGGCGCCTCGTGTGCCGGCGCCGGCGCCGCACGCTGCCGCGGTGCATCCGCAGCCGCCGGCGCACCCGGCGTCCGCGCCCGCGCCGCGTGCGCAAGCAGCGCCGCACGCGTCCCCGCCCACGCCGCACGAGCCGCCGCGGCCGGCGCCGCAACCACCGCATCCGACGCCCCAACCGTCGCACGAGCCGCCGCATCCGGCGCCGCCGGCCCACCCGGCGCCGGCCCACGGCGCGGAGAAGGGCGCGGACAAGGGCGGGGACCACGGCCACAAGCACGGCGACCAAGGCGGTCACTGAGCGGGCGGCCGCATGCCGCCGGCCCGTGCGCACCCAGGCAGTGTAAGATGAGCGTCCACGTTCATCGCCGGCCCGTGCGCGCCGGCCGCACCATGCCCACACTCGACCGACCCGCCATCGCCCCATCGCGTCTTTACTTCAACGGAGCGGCATCGTGATGCTGGTGCTCGTCTTCCTGGCCGGCTTGTGGGCCGGCGTGCAGAATGCGTTGGCCGGCGGCGGGTCGTTCGTCACCTTGCCCGCGCTGATCGTCTCCGGCATGTCGCCGCTGGCCGCCAACATCACGTCGACCGTCGCGCTGTTTCCCGCCCAGGTCACGTCCGGGTTCGCGGGACGCAAACTGGTCAGCGGCGCGGGCGGGCTGCCGTTCTGGGCGCTGTTCGTGCTGAGCATCGCCGGCGGCGCGGCGGGAGGACTGCTGTTGCTGCACACGTCGCCCGCCGTGTTCGCGCGCTTGGTGCCGTGGCTCGTCCTGTTCGCGACCGCGGTGTTCACGTGGGGGAGTTTCTTCCGCAAGCCGCGCGCCGACGGCACCGTCCACCTGGGCAAGGCCGGGACGGCCGTCGCCCAATTCCTGATCGCCGTCTACGGCGGCTATTTCGGCGGCGGCATCGGCATCCTGATGCTGGCCGCGCTGACGATGGCTGGTCTCTCGGCGCGCAACGCCGGCGCCACGAAGAACGTGCTGGCGGGTGTGATGAATGCGTCGGCCGTCGTGCTGTTCCTCGCGTCGCCGCAGCTGCACTGGCTGCAGTGCGGCGTGCTCGCGGCGGGCGCCATCATCGGCGGGCTGCTGGGCGCGTGGGCGCTGCACCGCGTGAACGAGCGCGCGTTGCGCGTGGCCATCGTCTGCATCGGCATCGCCCTCACCGTCGGCCTGTTCCTGAAGCCTTTCTGACACACACCTCAGCCGTGCGCTGGACACCGCTATCCGCTTGGTCTAGAGTGGAATCATGCGGTGTCGCCATCAATGATGCCGCCGGGAAGGTAGGTGTGCCATGCTGGATTTTCTCTACGGCCTCGAACCGGATCTGTCGCTGCACGCGGTCGTGCTCACGGCCGGCTTTGCGACGTTCTTCGTGATCCTGCTGTGGCGGCGCTGCCCCAACTGCAGCTGGCAGGAGTGGTCCAGCGAGCTGCTGGGCCGCGACGACAAGGACAACAAGGAAGACCCGGCCGAGGAGTGAGCGCCGCCGTCAATCCGTGCCGTCCGCGTGGTAGTGGTCGGCCTGCACCTTCCCGTTCACGCCGTGCGTGCGCACCTCGGGCGTGATCGCCAGCATGCCCGCATTCCACCGTTCCCATTCCGACTTCAGCCGGTTGAACACGTCCGGATGGCGTTGTGCCAGGTTGGCGCGCTCGCGCTGGTCCACCGTCACGTCGAACAGGAATTCGTTGCCGTTAATGCGCAGGTATTTCCAGTTGCCGGAGCGGACCGCCTTTTGTGCGTTCGCCTTGTAGCGCCAGAACAGCGTGCGCTCGGCCGGCGCGCGCTGGCCCGCCAGCACGGGCAGCAGGTCCTGGCCGTCGGGCGGATACGCCGGATCGGGCGCGCTGCCCGCGGCGGCGAGCAGCGTGGGCAGCCAGTCCATGCTGATCGCCACCTGCTCCGTGACCGTGCCCGCGACCAGGCGGCGCGGCCAGCGCACGATGGCGGGCACGCGGATGCCGCCTTCCAGCAGCTCCGTCTTCTGGCCGCTGAACGGCCACGTGCGCGAAAAACGCTCGCCGCCGTTGTCGCTCGTGAAGACGACGATCGTGTCGTCCGCCAGTCCCTTGCGCTGCAGCGCGTCGAGCACGCGACCGATTGCCGAATCGAGGCCCGTCACCATCTTGCCGTACGTGGCCAGGTTGCCGCCGTCGTAATGGAAGATGTTGCCGATGTCGCGCGACACGGCCTCGTCGCCCGGCCCCTCCCACGGCCAGTGCGGTGCCGTGAAGTGCAGCGACAGGAAGAACGGCTGCTTCCCGTCCTGCTGGCCGATGTACTCGGTGGCGCGGTCGGCCAGCAGGTCCGTGTAATAGCCCACCTTGTGGACGGGGACTTCGCCCTCGTACAGGTCCTCCGGCACGTCCGGCCCGACGCCGGGCTTGTGCGTGAAGTAGTCGATGGCGCCGCCGTAGTTGCCGAAGAAGACGTCGTAGCCGCTCTTCAGCGGGCCGAACACGGGAAGGTAGCCCAGATGCCACTTACCGAACAGCGCCGTGCGGTAGCCGGCCTTCTTCAGCAGCGACGGCAAGGTGGGATGCTGGGGCGGCAGGCCGATGCTCTTCGACGGCCCGGCAATCGGCTCTTCCAGCCCGCCCCGCAGGCGGTACTGGTAGCGGCCCGTGATCAGGCCGAAGCGCGTGGCCGAGCACACGGCGGAATTCGCGTAGGCCTGCGTGAAGCGCACGCCCTGCGCCGCCAGGCGGTCGAGGTTCGGCGTGGCGAAGTCGGTGTTGCCGTAGACGCTCAGGTCGGCGTAGCCCAGGTCGTCCGCGAGGATGAAGACGATGTTCGGGCGTGCCTTCGGCTCGGCCGCGAGCAACGCTTGCGGCGCGAAGGCGAGGGCGGGAAGGCCTTTGATGACGGCACGGCGTTTGTGGTCGGGTTGGCGCATGGTGGTTCCTTGCTTAGAAATCGAGACGGGCCGTCGCGCCGATGGTGCGCGGCGTGCCGATGACGGCGTTGTACGAGCCGAACGTGCCGTTCCACATGCTCGTGTAGTACTGGCGGTCGAACAGGTTGCGGGCCCACAGCTGC
>Ga0207657_10002311_pt1 | contig 20667 bp, 11 predicted proteins | sample KBSC33metaG_FD_184316 | JGI IMG/M metagenome (GOLD analysis project Ga0207657, IMG submission 184316) | Corn rhizosphere microbial communities from Kellogg Biological Station, Michigan, USA - KBS C3-3 metaG (SPAdes) (version 2) | ecosystem: Host-associated > Plants > Roots > Rhizosphere > Soil ... | reverse complement strand
AAATGAATAGTGTCTGTTTGTGAGAAACTCTTTTCAGCAAAAGGGAAAATAATCAATAGCAGAAAAAATATTCTTTGTATGTGTTGAAAACGTTTTATCATTATTTGAATGTCTTTCTGTAAGTGAACGAGAAGCACAAAAAATTTAAGCAATATTATTTAGTTGATTTCAGTGACAAGTTGGGTATCATTTTCAATTTGCAACCACACAGGTAATTTCTGTATTTTTATTTAACTCCACTTTCTTTTGAGAATTACCGATTGAAACTGTGTAAGGTGATGCAAATTTTTTTTCACTGTTTTCAAATGAATATTCAAGGAGCTCTGTTTGCAGTTTGCCATCTGCATCAGTCTTTGTTTCTGCTACAACATTATTGTTTTTATCACGAATTATTACTTCAGCATCTTTCAGAGGTTTTCCTTTTTTATCTGCAGCTTTTATATTCAGTGTCCAATACACAGAATAGCTGTGCGGTTGGTTTGTTATGTCCAAATCAAAATCAGCGCCTTTGATAACATTCGACCTGAACTCAACATTTTTTGCAAAACAATCATCTCTTTCTTTCCATCCCATTCTGAATGGTTTGAACGAAGCATTGGCGGTTGCAGATTTGATGATGGTATTGTTGTACAGCTTTGTGTTTGCCGTGCCGCCGTAATAAGAAGCAATCCATGCAGCGGGAACATTTGTAGTGATGCGGTTGTTGTAAAATTGTCCACCGAAACCTTCTGTGCCGCCACAAATATAAAACGCTGTCGTTATCGCTTTTGAAGAGAGATTGGTTTTTTCAATTACAATGTCGTTGCCGAATACATAATTATCGCCGCCACTCGCACTGTAATAAATTGCCCACGACATAGGAACGTAGCGTTCATCTGCATCAAAGACATTTGCCGTAATAAAAATTTTATTGTTGTACACTTTATTGCCAAAGCATGCATTGCTTGCGCCGGGCTTCGCTAAATAATCCGCCATGCGAACCGCGGCGGTGCTGTACTCTTCATGACCGTATTCACAGGTAGGAGGAGAAGTTTTTATTTTGATGATGTTGTTGAAAATTTCAATGTTGCGATGCACATAAATTTCAATACCAGAGCCAACTTCAGGTTCTATCCTGTTCTCAAAAATTTTTGAACTATCACCCATTGCCATAATGCTGTAATGATTGGTGACCATCTGGCGATTTACAAAATAGTTGTGATGAATGCTTGATTTATTTCCTTTGAAAACAAGACATCCCTGCCCGCCATGAAATTCTGAAAATGAAACTTCCGAAGCTTCTTCTCCCCGCAAATCAACCGCATAAAAATTTGCAAAGTGGCGGTTTATGATAAAAGGATTATCGACATCAAAACTGCAATGCGTAATAGTCGCCTGAGGCACATCAACAGCGGTTGAATTAATACCGGCAGTTTTTATCTTCACGTTATCCAAAATTATTTTTACTTTTTTTGCAGTTGATTGAATGCCCCATGATACAACGCCAACCGAACCACTTTCTATTACTCCATTCTTAATGGTAACAGAACCTTCACCTTCAACTTTCGGAATAAAATCAGCAGGAGTGCCCGTGGCAACATCTTTTGTGTAATCAAAAAATGCGGCAAGCTGGCTGTTGTATAAATGGTCGTAATGACCCATTGGATAAGTATTTTCCACAATGCCAACACCAACATCCATTGCGGGGCAAATATCAATTTCATCAACACGACAATCAGTTTCAGCTTTTATGCGCACACGATATTTTCCTGCAGGCAAATGATTGAGATGTGCATATACGAAACCACCACCGAGACGCGGGGCTCTTTTTTCAACAGGACAACTCATCATCGTTGTGTCGCCATATTTTGTGATACACTCCACGTTTTTTCCATGCTCGTCTTCCACGTACACGCTTACTTTCATTTGATTCTTTAAATCAGCATTCATCTCGTGATAATCAAAACCTGTTACACCACACATCGCAAAATAAGAACGGTTTGCAAGTGGCAGGTTTACGTAAGATGATGTGATTTCATCACCCGCTTTTAAACTCATTATTTTTTTACCGATAAATATGTGCACATCTTTTGTGTTCACCACTTTTGCACCGGGAGCTTTTGAAAGATCCCAACCTTTATCGCCTTCTTCAAATCCTGAATTTAAAACGTGCTGATAATTTGCAGCCGCATATTTTATCGTGTAACCGTTCAAATCAAGTGTTACATCTTTACCAAGAAAAATGGTGCTTGTTTCACTCGAAATATCATTCATCAAAACATAGGTGATGCCGGGTTTGTCATAACTGCCCGGCGCATACACCGGCACTTCATTGCCGGTAGGCTGTCTGTGTTTTGTAACAGTATATTGCGCAGAAGAAGGAGTTACAAAAGCACAAAAAATTATACAAAGCAATTGAGCTCGTGTAAATGATTTTATCATCTTCAAAGTTTATAGTGTATCAAAATATAATACTTCAAACTCTTGGCTTAATGCAATACAAATTCATGCGGTGCTTCTTCCGTGGTCTTATTTCCAAAAGAATCTATTGCTTCGATGATCACCCTGTAAAAACCAAATTTTTGTTCAGGAATTGTTGTGCCGAAAACATTATCATCCTCTGCTCTATCGCCTCCGCTACCATCATCTTTTAATTCCAGCTTAAATGTTTTCTGAGTGTCTTCTTTTAAAATAAATGTCGCGGTAACATTTTTAATTTTTGAGCCATCGTAAATTTTCACCTGAATAATATTATCACCCGCAACATGAATCCAGTTGATTATCGGCGCAGTTACATCTTTACCTGTTACTTTAATTTTAACTACGCCTTGTTTTATGATGTGAAGCGGATATTCGGGAAGCCAGTATTCTGCAAAAAAATCAACGATGTGATTTGCGGGACAATCAGAAGATAAAACAGGAACAGAATATTTTGCCGATGCGCCTACATGGTCAAATGAAGACCAGTCATCAGACATTCTTGTATTTACACCGAACGGGTTTACATATTCATCCGAGAAAGATAAATTGGTACGCCAGTATTTATTTTGGTCTTTTACCAGTATCACAATTGACTCACCCGGATTAGCAACACCATCGCCATTTCCCTTGCCGAGCAAAACCGTTTCTACATCTGTACCGCTTTTTGCGACGGTAAAAATCTTTCCATCCGCTATCTCAAAATCTTTTATTTCCGGAACATCTTTCTTTATCGGTATTTCAAAAAATTCAATCCATTCATTTTTGTTCTCGTCTTGTATAGTGAGTTTGAGCTTTTCAATTTCAATGCTGTCATCATCAACTCGAAACGAAAATTGGTTGTTACCAACCTTCATTTCATTCATGTTGATATTACCAAATGCCGATTCGCTTTGTGTAATAACGGCGTTGTTTCTTGTCACAGATAATTTTGCTTTTATGTTTGTGCCCGCAGCAAATCCTTTGTTCAATAATTTTATTGATAGCATAACATCTTTTTTATGCGTTGGCCATTTCATATTTTCAATTTGCCATGAAGTAATACAAATATTTGGTTTTGATTTCTCCGACATTTTACAAATACCTATCTCATGCCTGCTGCCATTCATAGCAATTTTTATTCTGCCTGAACTATCACTCCAAATTGTATCACGAATCGTTTTTGAATTTCTTGTATCACCATTGTTAATCACATACTGCGCATGCTTTTCGTACAAAGGAGCAGTTGTTACCGTTACATTTACAAAAGGCATCAGCGCACCGTCGGGAAGAAATTCCCTTACCGAACATCTGAAGCCGTTCTTATCAACATTTTCCAGCGTAGTAAATCCGGGCACATCACGATTGGAACTTACATGATAATCCCACACTGAAAAATCCGGATAAACATCTGTGTGATTCCATTTCGCGGGTCTTGCAGGCGGATGCTCAAATGTTTTTAAAATAAATTCAAACATCTCACCAAGACCGCAGGTTGAATGTTCCGCGTCATAAACTTTACTTTCATAATTATCCATCACCTGGAACCAAATCCTGTTCATGTCTTCATGATAACCACGGATAAAATCTTTGTCGCCGTAATTGAGCCGCACATTCATACCTGCATAATTTTTATACATATCAATGTGCTTGTACTCGACCGGAAAATCTTTTGGTCCCACCACAAACTCTGCGGAGCCGCAAAAGTTTCCTATCGCTGAAAACAAATCGGGATATTTACCTCCAATCCAGAACGACATAAATCCACCCATAGAAAGTCCTGAGATTGCACGGTGTTCACGATTTGCAATAGTGCGGTAATGTGCGTCGATGTAACCAACCAGTTCAGGAAAATAAATCGGGAACTGGCGAAAAGTTTCGACGGGACCGATATTGTACGGACGCAAATAATATTCTTCGTTGGGAGAGCGATTGTATCCATCAGACTTTACAACGATAACTTCATGGGTTGATACAAAATTTGCAATGTTGTCTCCATTGTTTTGCTTGCCTTTATCAAAACCTGCGTACTCATCTTTTCCCGAGCCAAAATATCGCTGCGACCATCCATGAAGAAAATAAATCACAGGATATTTTTTTTGAGCACTATCAAAATAATGCGGCGGTAAAAATATTCTGTAGTTTCTCATCTCGCCAAACACATTGCTATAATGTCGCGAATCAATGATCGTGACATTTTGAGGACTTGCCGCAAAGCCGAACAATAAAAAGAAGCAACTACTAATAAATCTCTTTTTATTTTTCAAGAATTTTTGAATCATGGTTAGTCTGAAAATTATTGAATGTATTGTCTGTATAGTTTTTCAATATCAGCACTACTCAAATTCTCATTATGAACAATCACGCGATATTGTAAATGCCATCCGCTCCTTGGCAACAGCACCGGCGTTCTGCCGGGATAGGGGACATTTTGCATGCTCGTTACACTGCGCAAAATCCATTGCCCATGTTGCCCGGGATTCGCAGAATTATCGAAAACCGCAACACCTTTTTTTGATTGCGAAGTGCTGTCAAAAGAACCTGTAATATCCATCCAGCTTCCTGCGCTTACTGCCGTTTCTTGTGGCGTTATTTCCTTGTTTTGAGAAGTGAACAAAATATCTTTTGGAAGTTTTAACCGAAAGCAAAAACCACCATAACCTTTTATATCATCGGAACCGCCGAGCTTCAAACTGTCCCTCAATGCAAACAAATGAATATCGAAATCTATTGCACGATAATTTTCAGTTGCGGCGTGCACAGTAATATTTGTTTCTTCGTTTATAACCGGCTGCATTTTATTTTCGAGCATTGCGTTCCATAAAACTTTTGATTGAAGCGTTACAGCGTTTTCTTCTTTTTTTATTTCTGTGTTCACCACTTTCCATGAAATATTCTCTGACACCCAACCTTCCGCGATTTGTTTATTGTTCAATATTATTTGATGCCACGCCCAAAAGATGCCATGATGATAAGGATGGTCTGCAGGAAAATCATCCGTAAGAATTTTTTCATCAAGGTCGTACAACGGATGCACATAACCGGCTCTTTCATATTTGCCGTTTAATGATTTTGGTTGCTGCTGGTAGAACAAAACTTTTTTACCATTTTCCAATATCTCAATCCCTTCATTGGTTTTTCGTGTTTCAAAATGTTGAGCAACTATTTTTGATGTGCCGATAAATGAACAAGAAAAGAAAATAAATAAATACGTCTTATAGTGTTTAATAAAAATGTGTTGGAAAATGTTTTTCATGATTATTTGTGAAAGTATTTATACTGCCTTAATCTTTCATGCCCACACGAATTTGTTCAATTAAAAATCGGAACGTTGAACTGAGCGTAGCAACAGGCGATACCATTCATTCCGTTGCTGGCTCCATAAAAAATATTCTTTATTTACCCTTAAACAACGTTATCGTGTAAGGCAACATCAACAGCACGGGAATTATCCAGATTGCCACGTAAGAAAAATATTCGAACCAGTTGTCAACCGTGTAAATGTGATTACCCTCTTTGCCGTAAATTTCGACAACATGATCGGTGGTGTAAGGGTCTTTTGCATCGGGATAATATAGCGCCGCCATGTTTGCATACGCCGGTCGCACCAGTTCTGGATTTTCCTGTATGGCAGCCGTATCGTAAGGAACCACCACGCCAAAATCGGGGTCGAGCATGTACCATTCGTTTTCGCTCACCTTTGTGCGCAAAACCACATGCCCTGCAATATCCCAAAGACTTGCATCAATCCCGTTTTTATTGAGAATGCCTTTGAGCACAATCGAATGCGTAGAGCACAAACCAACGCCGCGTTCAAGGTCTTTTTTATAATCACTGAACTCGTATTTGCTATACTCTTTCGGATCAATGTAAGCGGCCGCATACAAAAGATAATTCTCATAAACAGGCACCCGTAAATTATATTTTGCAACGCCATCATCTTTCCAATAGTGGCACATGCCTTTGTTTACAACGGTGTTCATGCGAATGGCAAAATCCTTTTCCGATTCGTTGGCGTGCCGCGCAAAATCTTTTTCTATATCGGGATATTTTATGGTAATGTCGCCAAGCCTGTTGTGCAATGTTTTTTCCTCATCATAAATCGCAGGATTGCGCAGCGATTTGAACAAACCATAAACATTTATGGCAAGCAGAAGAATGCCAACATAAAACAGAATCTTTTTAAAAGTTTTCATCGCACATGTTTTTGGTAGTACTCACTTTGCTTTGTCATGCTGAGGTACATCAATGATAGATTCCTCCTTCGTCGAATGACAAACTGAGAGACTTTGTTATCTAAATGGGGTTGTTAAATAATCCTGGATATCCAACCAATGGTCGAGCATTATTTTTCTTTTCTTCTTTAGTTGTTCGATGATGTTGGGACCGAGCAAAAAACAATCTTCATGCGCTGCATCTTTTGCAAGACATAAAGAACTGATACCGCCATGTTCGAGAATGTTTATTAGTTCCTGTGTATTGTCCAGTTCATCGCGCATCACTTCGTTGAATTGCTGCAATGCGGTATCGCCCATCCATGTAGGTTCTTTATCAGGGCGATGAATAACGCCGTTTAGTTTTTCTGCAACACTTTCTCTTATCGACTGCGCTTCAGAAAAATTTCCGCAACTGCGCATGAGGCTTGCATGTATTTTTAGACCAGTGCACATTTTTTGAATAAACGCATGTTGCGGCGCCGATGCATCCATCTCCTCAAGCGATTTGCAAACAAGGTTAATTTCCTCAACATACATTTGAACGGTGTCATGCGAAGTGGTTCGGCGCCCTCCCTGTATATCCATATAATCCATTCGTGCTTCTTCTTCCGAAACATTAAAAACATGCGGAAGAAAATATGCTTCTTCTTCTTTTGATAATCTTTGCGGCGCTGCAACCAGCGGGCGGTTCATCATTCTTGCGGCAACATTCCAGTTGATGCCATAAATATTTCCCAGCGATTGATTTTTAAAATGGAAGGCTTCATGCAAAGCAATAAATGTATTGTATAAATTATCCGCATTTTTTTTACCAGCCCATTCTTCGCTCAATTGATGCAGCATGGTGTTTGCATCGAAAGCATCGTTTGATGCCATATATTTTGCAAGAATGGTGAGCAAAGCTTTTTCTGTATCCGCGCTTTCATTCGCCCTGTCGTAATAAACACGAAAGTTGATAAAAACGGTTTGCTCTTTTTGTTTGTTGATAGATTTCAAACTCGTGAGGAGGGAAAGCATATCGGGAAGAGAGTTCACAGGATACATGGCGCTTATATCAGTGCCGAGATAAACCATCTCATGCTGCGGCGAATTAAGATAATAACAGTTTTTCGGCAAATGATTTTGAATGTCGCTCTTCTCAGGATCAGAAAAATTGGAAGTGCCCATGTGTTCGGCGAGATAAACATCGAGTGTTGTTCCCGCCTTTGCGGCGCCAGCCTGCAAAGCACTCATAAATTTTTGAACACGTTCGCCGGCAGTCTCATTCTTGCAATGCATGGGACCGTTGGAACCGCTGTACAACCAATCCGACCAGCAAAAGCCGCTGCCCGCATCATTTGTTTTGAAATAAAAAGTTTTTATTTCAGGAGCGGCAGTTAGCATTTCCGCCATCATGTTAGTGTACATGTCCTGCGTTTCTTTCATACTCACACAAACAGAGAAAGCTTTATTGTTGCTCCTTCTTGGATGGTCTATACGCGGACCGAGTAACTCCGGGTAAGTAGCAAAAAAGGCTTCGGGAAGGAAGTCGGGATCTGAACCAAAAAACGCAGCTTCCATTCCATTCTCTTTTAAAATTTTTGCCTTGGCTAAGAGAAGCGCTTTGTTCTTTGCAACAAAATCGGCAGGAATAAAAGGTGCAATTTTTGAATCGGGAAAAAATTTGTACGGCGTAGCATTATTGCAGGCGTATTGAAACCAGGGACTTCTTTGTTTTGGAAGTTCGTAAAAGCTGTTATCGGCAAGGGTGCCGACATTTATCTGCACTTTTCCATAAGGCTTAAGCTGTGCAGCATAACTGACCAGCTTTTTAAATTCATCGAGATCGCGGATGCAGGCGTTAATTACAAAAGTTTTTTGCTGTGCGTTAATACGCAAAGTATCAGGGTAGTTTCCCGACTTAGCGGGAAGACTTTTTATTAATATCAGAAAGGTCAGGAAAATTAGTAAAGAAAGTTTTTTGAAAGGATTAGCCATCCCGATTTTTTTAATTTGTTAATAAAAAATTTTCATTACCTTTTATTTTACAAAAAATAATTTACTCTAACAAACTTAAAGATATTTCAAATAGCTTCAAAACATTTATTCGCTTTGGAAGAAAAGGAAAAATAAGTTATCAAAGAAAAGTGGGTCTTGATAGGCTGTTCAGTTGTGAGCGATATGGTTATTGATAAATTCGCCCAGCTTTTGATACCCCTTTTCATTGGGATGCAATCCATCAGAAAACAGGGATTCATCAATCTTGCTGTCATTTTTTAGAAAGAGTTTTCCTGCATCTGCAAACTGGATTTTGGTGTCAAGTTTTATTTTAGAAAGTCCGTTGTTGAGGTTTGCCACCCTCTGCTCCATGCCCTTGCGGGGAAGAATACCCATCAATAAAATATTGGCTGCAGGTTGTTTTTCCTTTATCGCTTTTAATAAAAACTGCAATCCTTTTATAATCTCATCGTCGCTATTGAATTGCAAATTATTTGTTCCTATCATTAATACAATCTGGTGTGGCGTGATATTGTCAAGTTCGCCATGGTACACGCGCCATAAAACATTTTCAATTCTATCCCAGCCAAAACCAAGATTGATTGCATTTTGCGGCGTGAAGAATGTATTCCACGAATCTGTGCCGCGTGCAATGTGTTCAACAGGTTCTCCACCCCAGTAATGTGTAATAGAATTGCCTATCAAAATAAGTTTTGGTTGATCTGCTGTGTTATGTGCAAGCACTTCATTGTGCCGCACTTCCCAATCATAGTTGCTGTCGCGATGCTGCGTAACGGGGATTGTTGTACTAATATCTCCAACCGGTTCATGAATGATTGCACGTATCTTTTTTTCATAAGCATCAGCGTAACGCATCATGCCTATATCGTTCGGATGCGTGCCATCTACCATTGTTTCAATATCCTGACCAATCTCGTTTTTTGTAAGCAGGTAAATGTCCTTTGTGCCGGCTGTGGCAAGTGAATCGAATTCCTGTTTTTGTACGGTATTCAAAATGCGCGTCTCTTCTTTGCTGGCGGGATTTATTTCTTCATCCGTATAGCCATCATGGTCGGTAAGCAAAACCGGGATATCGGGTCTTTTACTTTTAAGCTCCTTCACCGATTCCACAATTTTTTTCTTCAACTCTCCAATATTTTCAGGTGAAAGATTGGGCAAACAATCGAGCACATATAATTTTGCATCTACTTCTGTTATCAAATCAATTAATTCTTTTTCGAGCCTGCCGTTGCCTGAAAATCCGAGATTAATTACGGGTCTGTCTAATTTTCTGCCTAGAATATTTGTCCATGCAAGACCCGGTCGTGTTGCGCATCCACCCTGTGCAATTGAAGTCCCATACACAAGAATCGGTTTTTCTTTCCGGGCAGGAAGTGGTGTAAACAAACTGCTATCCGGCACATTTATTTCGAGCCATTTCACCGAGTTATAAAGCGGCAGGTATAACGTGTAATCAAACGGATTCTCGTATTCATCTTTTGAAAGCATTCCTTTGTAACGATAAACAATCGTATCACCGAATGAAAATCTTCCGGCGCACCAAAGCCATTTGCCATCGCTGTTTTTCGCATAGAGGTCAACACCGCTTACACCTGTTGCAGGCATGTGTGGAAACTGTAATTCTTCACCGACTACATATTTTACAATGATCTCATTCGCATTTGATCTGAATCGAAGGCTAAGCCCTGCGCTGTTTTGCGAAAGCTCCCAAACTTCATTTCGAACGGTTTTTTCTGCCCGTGCAGGTAAGCGATCATAAAAACTTTTTACTTCTTTTGACCAAGCCTGCCCTTCCACAACCTGCAAAGTGTCTAAAGCAGGATTCCATGTTTTATAGGTCTTTGATTGTTGTGAAAACGAGTGTGTAGTTGTTGCAATGAAGATTAGTATGAGGAAAATTTTGACATTCATTGAATAAAAATTTGCGGTGATATTGTCTTGAATGATTGATGTTTTAAAAGAAAAAAATCAAGGTGGAATAAACAACTTTGTAAAAATGCTTTAATTCTTCGTCACAACTTCATCGAGGTTGAGTATGGCATTTGCAACAACACTCAGAGCCGCTGTTTCGGGGTTTGTGTATTCGCTCATTCCGCCCATCATTTCACAGGTTTTATCCGCATCATTTTTGAATTGGGTGAGTGCCATGTTATATAACTTAATCAACGCCTGCAAACTCTTTTCATCAATACTATGATTTGTAGCCAATGAAAAACCTCTTTTTATTTGTTGTTGTATGTTACTGCCCGCCTCCTCTTGCATGCGAAGCGCCAAATGTCTTGCTATATCAATGTAAGCGCTATCGTTAAGAGTAGTAAGCGCCTGCAGCGGGGTATTTGTCCGGATACGCCGTGCAGAGCAGACTTCACGCGTTACAGCATCAAAGGTGAGCATTGAAGGATAAGGCGCGGAACGCTTCCAATAAGTGTACACAGCGCGCCGGTATTGGTTTTCACCAACGCTTTGTTCCCACTCGGCACCGTTCCAGGGCGATTGCCAGATGCCTTCTGGCTGCCACGGATATACACTGGGTCCGTACATTTTATCGCTCATTAAACCGCTGATACAAAGAGCCTGGTCACGTATTTGCTCGGATGATAGTCTGACCCTTGCCCCACGTGCATAAAATTTATTATAGGGATCTTTTTGTTCCAATTCGGGTGTGAGCTTTGAGCTTTGTTGATAGGTGGCGCTCATCACAATGGTTTTGATAACTCGTTTTATGCTCCAATGGTAATCATTCATGAATTGATAGCTCAACCAATCCAGTAATTCCTGATGTGTTGGAGGGGAACCTTGTGTGCCGAAGTCTTCCATCGTTTCTACCAACCCGTTTCCAAACAATTGCTCCCATATCCTGTTGATCATCGTTCTTGCGGTGAGCGGATTTTGTTTGGAGGTTAACCACATTGCCAACCCCAAACGATTGCGCGGCGCATTTGTCGGGAATGGATTTAATGATTTCGGAACATCCGGTTCTACTTTATCGCCTTTTACCAACCAGTTGCCTCTTTCAAATACATGGGATGTGCGATGCATGTCGGCAGGATTATCAATCATGATTGGCGTTGCCGGAACACTTGCCCGAAGCAATTTCCAGTATAATTTTTTTGTTGCTTCATAACCTACCTTTCCTTTTCCCGGAAATGCTTGAGTAAAAAAGAGCCAGTCAAGAGTTGCCCCGGCGTCAGTTTCTTTTTTTAGGTTTGAATTGGTATAAGTAAAATAAAGATCATGAATGCCGTTTACAGATTTGAGATTTGCTTCTGTAATCCGCCAATCCTTGGTAGCGGGTAAAGGAATATTGGCAATCACTCCCCCCTTTGCACTGTCAATATGTATTTCCCAAACACCACCGGATTTTGCTCCATTGTAACGAAAAATGAGATTGTCTTTTTGGGTAAGATCAACATTTTTTAACCGGCAGACTGCATGATTTCGAAATGAGACCCACCATGAGCCGGTGAGTTCGCTGTTAATAAAACTGTCGCACACAAGAGAGTTATAAGCAGGCTGCCACGTCTTTAAAAAAACACGCTCTTCTTTTGCTTTTTGCACCGATGCGTTTTGTTTCATCCAATTGATCACTTGCGACAACTGTTGCTGCATTGTATCGTTAAACTCGCGGAGCACGGGATAATCAGCCTGAGTGTCTTCATCACGCGTATCATTAAAAAAAGCCATGAATTTATAATATTCTTCATGCTTAAAAGGATCGTATGGGTGGCTATGACATTGCACACATCCGAATGTTGTTCCCATTAATGCATCCCATGTTGTGTAAACTCTGTCCATCACCGCGGAAGTTCTGAACTCTTCGTTATCTGTGCCACCTTCATCATTTGTCATGGAGTTGCGGTGAAATGCGGTGGCGATGTACTGATCGTCGGTGGGATTGGGTAAAAGATCACCGGCAATCTGTTCTGTAAGAAATTTATCATATGGTTTATCATCATTGAAGGCGTGAATCAACCAATCGCGATATTTCCAGATATTCCGTCCCATATCTGCTTCGTAACCTTTTGTATCAGCATATCGCGCAAGATCGAGCCACATGGATGCCCATTTTTCACCATAGTGTGGAGATGCAAGCAAACTGTCAACAAGTTTTTCATAAGCATTATCACTGCTATCGTTCAAAAAATCCTGCGCAATATTTTTTGGCGCGGGCATACCGATTATATCAAGACTTACCCTCCGCAACAATGTTTGTTTATCGGCTTCGGGCGAAGGCTTCAATTGTTCTTCGTTCAATTTCTTTTCTATGAAATTATCCACAGGATTTTTTGCCCATTCGCTTTTTGTTTTTATCAATCCAAAAAATGTTGTGGGCATTGTCACTTCAACAGGTTTCACGGAAATATAACTCCAATGCTCGCCCCAATGTGCGCCCTCCTTTATCCAGCGACGTAAAATTTCAATGTCGTCTTTGCTTAACGGTTCGTGGTGATATGGCATGCGGTCTTCAACATCATCTGTTGTAATGCGTTTGATCATTTCGCTGTTATCCGGATCACCCGGAATGATCGCCGGTTTTCCCGATTTTGTTTTGGCAAGTGCTTCCTCACGAAAAAGCAGGCTGAAATTATTTTTTGCCTTTACACCACCGTGACAGGTAATGCAGTGTTCGTTAATGATGGGTTTTACCTGCGTGCTGAAATCAACGGGCCGGCGGGTCGTAGCAAATGTGAAAATGAAGATTGCGCCGGCGAGAACACAAATAACGAGTAATATTTTTTTTGAACGAAAACGCTGCATCGCTTCTATTTATCGAAACTAAGAATTGCTGTTTTTGAAGGTACTTATAAAAAAGATATTTTCTTCCAGGCAAGCGATTAAAATTAATTTTTATCCCTTTCAATTTGGAAAGAAAAATAAGATAAGCAAACTTAATTACTTAAGGTTATTTGCAAAATATTATAACTGTCGCTTTTGCTCAAAAGATAGCTCCGTTACAAGTAATATTTTTAAAGGCGGAGAGTAAATGATACAATTATGTTTCTGCATGATAGGTTTTTGAATGTCGGAAAAAACGTTCGAGATTAAGCATGCATAACGCAATTGGATATTGCATGATTGAAAAATCGTTTCTGAATAACATATTCCTCTTTTAAAAGTTTCTATTGATTATTAAAGAACCCCGCCATCTTTACCGCGTTGCTGCCATCTTTTAGCATATCAATTGAAAAGATCATAAAGTCAGGAAAACCACTCCCACCGGCAAAATACTGGTTTGCATAAGCAGCTTTCATTCCTTTAACACCCGTAGCAGCAATTACGCCGGTTAATAAGGTCGGATCTTTTTGTGGCCATACAAAATATGCAGCCAGGCTATCACCATTCCATTGCAAATTATCTGCAGTTATTTTATTAGTTGAAATTTGAATCGGGCAATCTTTCAATAAAATATTCCACGCAGAATTTGTATTCGCATTTCCGTAAATGATTACATTTCTGTCTTTATATTTTTCAGGGGGATATAGTTTATCTGTAATGATATCTATTGCACCATTGCCCCGGTAATACCAACTTTCCGCGTCATAAAAGGCTTTATTAAGATTTGTTTCGTTTTCTTCTTTGCTTCCGCTTGTGCCAAGAATAAAAACCATGTTGTGATTAAACGCTTCTTTAAAAGTTCCATAACGAAGAGGATTTTTATCATTTGCATCAGGCTTTTGCGCAATGCTCCATGCATCATTATTTTTCAGATGCTATTACTTGACACCATAAGTGCTTTTGTAAAATGTACAGTATCCTGAGCCAGAATCGTATTAACACCAAACAAGAATAACAGACAAATACTTTTTCTCATTATCTAAGATTAAACAAACAAATCTAAAAAAAGCAGCAAAAGCTTTTGTGATTTACGATAGAGATCAATACAAACATTGACACGATTCAAGAGGATAAAACTATTTACCTCTTATCGTAATAATTACTCGCTGATAAGTTGTGAGCGCCGGCGAACCGTTGTCCGTTGCTTCAAGAATCAAATGAATAGTTTGACCGGCAACTGCATCTTTGGCAATGGTCACCTTTGATTGTAAAGAAGTTGGATTTGAAATATCAACTTTATTAGGATAAGTTCCGACCTGGAACTGCCACCATTTGATCGAAACTTTATCTTTATCCGGATCCGAAACATTCCCGTTTAACCTTATCGTTTCTCCGGGAGATACCAAGACATTCAGGGGTCCTTCAATTGTAACGACAGGTTCATGATTCGCATCTGAATACTTTGGTGTTACAGACCATTTAAGACGTGCTGCAAAATCCTGTTGAGCTGCAGGAAAGAAATCCGGATATGTATTTGTACTTTTATTTTGGCTATTTATTGAACTGAGAGCAGATACCATAGCTTGTTGAGATGTATCACTCATTTGGAAAGAAAAATTTTCGGACTCCTTATTGCTTAGCTGGCGACCGCCCCAACCACCATAAGAACCGTCTTCATAAGCACGTAGTCCATTCCCAGGCATATTCATAAATGTACCATCATCACCTTCTCCGAGCCAGGAACCTTTTGCCTGCACAGGCATCCAAACAACATAACCCATTTTCCTTAATTGATCATCGGTGTAACCTGTTAAACCGAAATAATCCATGATGTCACCTTTTACCATTTGTTTCCCATCACCCCATACCCGGTACAAAGCTCCTAACGGCCCGCGATCAGATACATTTTCCTTCATCCATGATGAGGTTAAATAAATCGAATCCTCGCTTTTGGCTCTTAATTGTGCACCATAACTATAGTTAGGGCCACCGCTGAATTGCCGGTATTCAATATCGGGCCAATTAGGCTTAATATACTTTGCATAAGTGTCATCCTGGTCGCCGGATGGGAGCAAAACAACTTTATGCGATATTTTTTTTTTAACATTTCCCCATTCAGTTGTGTACTCGTACTGCTCCTGAATTGATTTGAGCGCTCTGGCGATAGTGCTTTGTCCTCCCCATGCTGTTATAAACAATTGTCCGGGTTTATCATCAAGCATTAGTGATTTGATCAGATCTGAGCCGGGGGAATCTTTAGAAATATCTCCATCGAATTCAATATTTCCGTATTTGATTTTTGTTTTGAGTTCTTCCGGAGTCGGGTAATTTGGATTGTGCACTTTCAGGTTGGGATATACTTTTGCATAAGCATCAACGACATTATCAATAAAACGTTCGTCTTTAGCCCAGCGCCAGGATTCGCATGGACATGTATCTATTCCGAAACGTGCATATTCCCTTCCGGGAACAAACCATTTCGTTCCCTTCCCATCGCCTTTCCAGTGGAAACCGCTGCTTGCATAGATAAGTCCTTCAACTTGCAGATCACTGCTGTAAAGCAGGAAACGGATAAGTGAATTATTATCGTCAAGTTCCGGATCACAAGTAACCACGATGCGTGGTCGTATTTCTTTACCGGAAGATTGTGCCTTTGTGCTTTTAGAATAAAGACACAACATTATTATCAAGACAACAATCAGACTAATGTTATTAAGTAACATTTGTTTATTTAACCTCATTGGCTTTGTGTTTAATGATTTTGCGATTAGGATTTATTCGTGTTAAATTAAAGTGCTCTTACTTAAAAAATTTTGAAAACAAGTTTAGTTAAGTAAAGACGTCAATGCACCGTATGATCTCTTTCAATTATCGTTTTTCCCGGATATTCTCTCGTTATCGTTTATTTCATACAAAAGCCGTCAAGCTAAATGGTAATCATACAAAAATGACAAAGGATAATAGTTCAAAAGAATTATTATCCCTTTATTTTTTTGTTCAATCATTGTTCTGCAGTAAAAGAGATTGCGAAAGTCCTTTGGACAACAAGCGATGCTATGAATGCTGCAGTTAGTATCAAAAAGTAATTTATAGCAAACAACATTTATTGCATCACACGCAATGCAACAAATCCGCAATCTGCAATAGCAAATCTGCAATTACTAAGTAGCCCAGGCCTTATCACCCTTCTTGTAAGGAATGCAACCTTCGTATCTTCCGGGGACAGCTACGTAACGCAAAGCCTTTGTAGCTCCTGGTTCTGAAGTAAAGAATCCCCACAATGTTAACTGCTTCATCAAAGTGAAGTAATGATTCTCATCATCTTCTTTCTTCTTCGACTGGTAATCTTTTGATTCCTTGTCGAGGTCAACTAAAAGATCATGCCGCTGCTGCGGTGTACTTTCCATAAACGATTTGCTGTTTTTCTTTTTGCTGGCATCATCCAGTTTTTGCATGCCGTCAAGGAAAGTCTTCTGATCTTTTTCTTCATAACAATCATTCACAATAACTGTCATGAACTGGCCAACTTTCGCGTCTTTCGCACCGGGCGTAGATGTGCGTGGCAAAATTGTTTCCGCTACTTCATCAAGATAGGCAACATCTTCCGGCGTAAACTTCAGGCTTGCACCGTATTTCGATTCAGGCTTGCAACCCTTCAGGAAAGCCTCGGCTCCAATAATTGTACCGCCCAATAAAAGCGCTACACGGGATAAGGCGTCTCTTCTATCCATAATTAAAATTGATTTTTAAACCCTTTTGGGAATCGGTTATAAAAATAAAACTGTTTTAAATTTTTTCTTTTATGAGCCCAACTTTTATTTTTCTGTTGAGCTTCCGTTGCATCGCACTCTTGTACATTCTCTTCGCTATTCAACAAGAACTAATTCTTCTTCATTTTCAAATTAAAGATTTCCTTTCTTCAACTCACTCACCGCATAATTTGCCGCCCTTGCGGTTAATGCCATATACAAAATAGACGGGCTTTGAGTACCTGTGCTCGTCATGCACGCACCATCTGTTACAAAAACATTTTTGCAGTTGTGAAACTGATTCCATCCATTCAGCAAAGATGTTTTTGAATCTTTACCCATTCTGCATCCGCCCATTTCATGAATATCTCTTCCCGGTGCCCAGTGATTATCGTGTTGCTTAATATTTTTTACACCGCCTGTCTCCAGTGTTTCTGAAGCTTGTGTGAGGAAATCTTTCAATAATCTTTCATCATTATCATCATAATCAACGTTCATTTCAAGCAACGGAATTTCCCACTGGTCTTTTTTATCATCACTCAACTTTACATAGTTTGTTGCTTTCGGAACAGTCTCGCCTTGTATGTACATATACATGTGCCAACTACCTGCTTCACTCATCGCATCTTTGTAAGCTGCACCAATTGTTTCAGGCGATTGCTCCGGTGCACCACGATCTCTCCATGCTCCCATGAATGCCATATAACCACCGACAAAATCCATATCGTGTTTATAAACATTGCGGAAATTTGTCATCATGCATTCAACGGTTCTTCTGCCATAATAATATTTGTCTTGATAACCATCAACATCACCATTCACAGAGCCACGATAATTTTGAAACGCGACATATTTTCCTAACAACCCGTTATCATTTCCAAGACCATTTGGGAAACGATTTGATTTTGAATTGAGCAAAATCAAATCAGTATTGAGTGCAGATGCATTCATAAAAATGATCCTCGAAAAATAATCTGTTGTTTGTTTTGTGTTTGCATCAATTATTCTTACACCAACCGCTTTGCCTTTCTTCTCGTCATAAATAATTGAATGAACAACAGAAAACGGTCTGATGGTTAAGTTTCCTGTTTTCTCTGCCCACGGCAATGTTGATGAATTCGAACTAAAATATCCGCCGAACGGACAGCCGCGCATGCAAAGATCTCTTGCCTGGCACTTGCCCCTTCCCTGTTGAAGATGCAATTGAGTAGGCTGTGTTATCTGTGCCCAACGACCGTGAACCATAAACCGATCTTTGTATTTCGCTTCGATATTTTTCTTTACATCTCTTTCAACACAATTCATTTCAAACGGCGGAAGAAATTCTCCATCAGGCATTACATCCAACCCATCTTTATTACCGCATATTCCTGCAAACAATTCAACGTGCGAATACCATGGAGCAATATCATCATAGCTTATCGGCCATTCAATTCCATAACCATACTTTGCAGGATTGATGAATTCATATTTGCTCCATCGCGGAGTAGCTCTTCCCCAAATCAACGATTTTCCTCCAACCTGGTAACCGCGAATCCACTCGAATGGTTTTTCCTGCACATAAGGATGATCGTTATCTTTTATAAAAAAATGTGCTGTGTCTTCACCAAAACCTGCAGCCTGCGAGATCAAGGGATTTTCCTTTAAAAATTCTCTCGTCATTTGTCCGCGATGTGGAAAATCCCACGGGTTCATTGTTGCAGTTGGGTAATCTTTTAAATGCACCACATTTCTTCCGCGTTCCAGGACTAATGTTTTCAAACCATGCTCGCATAATTCTTTTGCAGCCCAACCACCACTAATGCCTGAACCAACAACAATGGCATCATAAGTGTTTTGAGCCGTGCCACGCGAATTAATATTTAAGGTATCTCCCGGCACTTCTTGCTTTTTATCTTTTGTTTATCAGCTTTTGTTCTTTACTCATCTTCTACTGTGTCACTCACTTCAGGATTCTGTTCTCTATTCAACAACTGATTAGTATTTCCAATTTCTCACATTTTCACATCTCCACATTTTTCACATTCATTTTCAAAATTTCCCAATTCCAAAATTTCAAAATCAAAGATTTCCCTTCTTCAACTCCTCCACTGCATGATTTGCTGCTCTTGCTGTCAACGCCATAAAAGTAAGCGATGGATTTTGCGTACTCGTTGATGCCATGCTCGCACCATCAGTAACAAAAACATTTTTACAATTATGAAATTGATTCCATGCATTCAGCATTGAAGTCTTTGGATCTTTCCCCATTCTGCAACCACCCATTTCATGAATATCCAAACCCGGCGCTTGTTTGCTGTCATGTTGATTGATATTTTTCACGCCAGCCTTATCCAACATCTCTGCGGTTACATTCAAAAAATCTTTGAATGATTTTTCATCATTATCATCATAACCGACAGAAGTGATGAGCAACGGAATTCCCCACTGATCTTTTTGATCTTTGCTTAATCGCACATGATTACTTTCCTTAGGAATCGTTTCTCCCTGCATCATTGCATATACGCCCCAATCACCAGCTTCAGTCATTACATCTTTATATGTGCCTCCAATTTGTTCTGCATCACTACCGGGATATGCTCTTCCACGACCTGCACTATAAAATACCATGTAGCCCCTCAGAAAATCTGTTTCCTGTTTATGAACGTTTCTGAAGTTAGGCATCATGGGCTGTGTTGGTCTGCGCCCGTAATAATATTTATCCTCTGGACCATCATAAGAACCTGAAACAGTTCCGCGATAATTATGAAAGCAAACATATTTTCCAAGCAAGCCATTATCGTTTCCAAATCCATTTGGAAAACGATTAGATGTTGAATTAAGTAAAATCAAATTTGTATTTAAACAAGCTGCATTCACGAAAATGATCTTTGCAAAATATTCTGTTGCTTGTTTTGTATTTGCATCAATTACTCTTACACCTGTCGCTTTTCCTTTTTTATCATCATATATGATTGAATGGACAACGGAGTCGGTCCGCAATGTGAGATTACCTGTTTTTTCAGCCCAGGGAATTGTTGAAGCATTCGAACTAAAATATCCCCCGAACGGACAACCTCTTTCGCATAAACTCCTTGCCTGGCATTGATTACGCCCCTGTTGGATGTGAATTGGCTGCGGTTTCGTAAGATGCGCGCAACGACCTATCACTACATGACGATCCTTATAATTCGCCATGATCTTTTGCGCAACATCTTTCTCCACGCAATTCATTTCCCATGGCGGAAGAAATTCGCCATCAGGCAATGTATCTACTCCATCTTTATTTCCTGCAATGCCTGCGAACGTTTCAACATGTGAATACCACGGAGCAATATCTTCATAACGAATCGGCCAATCGCCAAAGCCATCACGTGCAGGACCTTCAAAATCATATTTGCTCCAGCGTTGCGTTTGTCTTGCCCACAATAAAGATTTACCACCAACCTGGTAACCACGAATCCAATCAAAAGGTTTTTCTTGTATGTAGGGATGATCGTTATCTTTTACAA
>Ga0207657_10002310_pt1 | contig 20669 bp, 20 predicted proteins | sample KBSC33metaG_FD_184316 | JGI IMG/M metagenome (GOLD analysis project Ga0207657, IMG submission 184316) | Corn rhizosphere microbial communities from Kellogg Biological Station, Michigan, USA - KBS C3-3 metaG (SPAdes) (version 2) | ecosystem: Host-associated > Plants > Roots > Rhizosphere > Soil ... | reverse complement strand
CAGGGCATCACGGACTTCTTCGAGCTTGAATGGCTTGATGATCGCCATAACAATTTTCATGGGTCCTATCCCCGCTTGGGCCCGGTCCAGACGCGACCGGGCGTTCTCGACTGAGGTTCACCACGCGGAGAAGTTCACTACGCGGGCACAGCCAGCACCGGTAGAATCAAATGCCGTGCCAGAACGGCCGCGTTCCCTAACGGATTATGAACGCGGACCTTTTCGCGCTTTGCGGGAATCGGCCTGACCTGCGCTATTCGGTCGCGCTCAAAGCCTAGCCACGCCTGCCTAAAACCTGGGCATGACAGGGTCCGGACATAATCGTGCCCACCCGTCGGGCATGAAAAAGGTATTTGGATGGGGAGTTTTACTGCAAAGCCTCGCCGTGCTGCGAAATGTCGAGCCCTTCAAGTTCGTGCTCCCGTGACACCCGCAGCGGCACGAAGGCGCTGACCAGCTTGAGCAGCCCATAGGTCACACCGCCGGACCACAGCAGGGTGACCGCGATACCGTAGAGCTGGATCAGCAGCTGCCGGGGATTGCCCTCGATCAGGCCGGAGGTCCCGCCGATCGAGGCGGTCGCAAACACCCCGGTCAGCAGGATCCCGGTCATTCCGCCGATGCCGTGCACGCCGAACACATCGAGCGAATCGTCGTACTTGAAACGGTGCTTCAGCCAGGTGCAGGCCCAGAAGCACACCAGACCCGCGATCACGCCAATGACGATGCCGTGCCATGGCGCGACGAACCCGGAAGCCGGCGTAATCGTTCCAAGGCCCGCGACCGCGCCGGAAATCATACCGAGCACCGACGGCTTGCGCCGGATCGTCCATTCGATCGCGCCCCAGGTCAGCGCGCCGGCACAGGCCGCCAGATGGGTCGCGACGATCGCCATCACCGCGCGCGAATTCGCCCCCAGAGCCGATCCGCCGTTGAAGCCGAACCAGCCGACCCACAGCAATCCCGTGCCCATCACCGCCAGCGACAAATCGAATGGCGAAAGATTTTCGGTGCCATAGCCGTGGCGGCGGCCGATCGTTTTGGCCGCAACCAGGCCGCCGATCCCGGCGCTGAGATGCACGACGAGGCCGCCGGCAAAATCCAGCACGCCGACAGTGCCGAGGAAGCCGCCGCCCCAAACCCAATGGGCGAGCGGAACGTAGACGAACATGAACCAGCCGATGGAAAACAGCAGATAGGCCGAGAACCGCATCCGGTCGGCGACCGAGCCCGCCACCAGCGCCACGGTGATGATCGCAAACGTCATCTGGTAAAGCATGAACAAGCTTTCCGGAATCGTCTTCGCCGCGGGATTGACGCCGTCCATGGTCATGCCGGCGAGAAACCAGCGATCGAGCGTCCCAAGCCAGGGACCGTCGCCGACAAACGCCAGCGAATAACCGAACGCCACCCAGAGCATCGAAATAATGGTTACGGCTGCGAGGCTTTGCGCCATCGTCGCCAGCACGTTTTTCTTGCGCACCATGCCGGAATAGAACAACGCCAGACCCGGTATCGTCATCATCAGCACCAGCGCCGTCGCAACGATCATCCACGCGGTGTCGGCGGCGCTGATCTCGGAGGTTTCGGCAAAGGCCGGTGTCGCCAACGGCAAGATCGCCGCAAGATTTATCGCCGCAGCCAGCCGCGCTGCACGACATGATAGTGCCCCCATGGTATTTCCCCAGCCTGTTATGATTTTATGGATCGCACGCCTGGCATCGTTGCCGGATGCGACTGAAGTGGAAGAAATTCTAGAGCGCGTCGCTGTCGGTCTCGCCGGTCCGGATCCGCAACGCGTGATCGATCGGCGTCACGAATATCTTGCCGTCGCCGATCTGGCCGGTGCGCGCGCTGGAGGTGATGACCTCGACCGCCTTGTCGGCGAGATTTGACGCGACCGCGATTTCGATCCTGAGCTTGGGCAGAAAATTCACGACATATTCGGCGCCGCGATAGATTTCGGTGTGGCCCTTCTGGCGGCCGTAACCCTTGACCTCGGTCACGGTCATGCCGCTGACGCCGATCGCGGTGAGGGCCTGGCGCACCTCGTCAAGCTTGAATGGTTTGATAATGGCAACAACGAGCTTCATGGTCAGGCCTTCATTCTCGAATTCCAAAGGGTCGGTCGCGGCTTGATTTGCGCCCGCGCAAGTCTGGCATCTTTCTGTGCAAATGGCACAAAAAGTTGCACGCGGGAGCGAAAAACAATGGCTGTGGCTCGCCCCCGATCGATAGCCGCCCTGTACAGGCACCGGGATAACCAGCCAAGATGCGGTTTCATCGCCAGCGGTCTTGCTGGCCCGCCACTGCGCCAAAACCCCTAAGGGGATGAAATGTCAAACCGATCCTGGTTCTTTGCGTCGCAAGGCAAGCAACAGGGTCCCTACCCGGAAGCAGAGCTGCGCGAGTTCATCGACAACGGCACGATCACCGCGGAAACGCTGGTCTGGACCGAGGGCATGGCGGGCTGGCAAAAAGCCGGGGAAATTCCAGGGCTGCTCTCGGGCGCCGCGGGTTCGCCCGTCGTTCCCGGCGCGGGCGCCGTCCCGGGAAGCGGCGCCCCGGCAGGCGGACCGCTTTCGGTCGATTTCGGGATCTGGGATTTCATTTGGCGTACGCTGGTGTTGTTGATCGGCCTGGTGTTGGTCATCCCTGTGCCGTGGGTCATCGTCATGTACTGCAGATGGATCGTGTCGTGCGCGCACGTTCCGGATCGGCCAAATCTCACCTTCTCGGGCCGGCCAATCACCATCCTGTGGTGGTACTTTGGAGCGATTTTGTTATCCATCTGTCTCGCCCTGGCGGGAATCCGGTATCTCAGCGCACTGATGATCTTCGTACAATTCGGACTGTACTGGCTCGCGATCAGGTGGTTCGTTGCCAACATCGCGTCGAATGGGCAGCCGCTTGGGCTTAGTTTCTCAGGTTCATACTGGGGCTATCTCGGCTGGAACATCCTGTCTGCGTTGTCCATCATCACCATTATCGGCTGGGCGTGGGTTTACACGGCGCAAATGCGATGGATGTGCCGTCATGTCGAAGGCACGCGGCGCGACATCGTTTTCACTGCTACCGGGTTGGAGTTTCTGGGGCGTTGGCTTGTCGCCGGGCTTGGCAGCGTCTTTATTGTCACCATTCCGTGGGTGATGCGCTGGTTCTTCCGCTGGCAAGCGTCGCAAGTCGTGCTGGTTGAAAGAAGCGCACTCGCCGACGCGTAAGCGGGGTCACTTGCGTTCGCGCAACGAGCCTTCCTGCGCCACCGAGGCCACCAGCGTGCCGTCCTGCTTGAAGATCATGCCACGGGTCAGGCCGCGTCCGCCCCGCGCGCTTGGCGAGTCCTGGGCATAAAGCAGCCATTCGTCGGCACGGAACGGTCGGTGAAACCACATCGCGTGATCGAGGCTCGCCGGCATCATCCGCTTGTCGAACAAGGTGCGGCCATAGCGCGCCATCGCGGCGTCAAGCAGCGAAAAATCCGACGCATAGGCCAGTGCGCACATGTGCAGCGCCGGATCGTCAGGCAGTTTCGCCGCGGTGCGAATCCAGACATGGATGCGGCCGTCGTCGATCTTCTGGCCGAAATAGCGGCCGAGTTCGACCGGACGCAGTTCGATCGGGCGGTCGGATTCGTAGTAGCGGCGGATGAAATCCGGCATCTCGCGGAACATCGGCTGCTTGGCGACTTCTTCGGCGGTGAGTTTTTCCGGCAGCGGCACGTCCGGCATCTTGTCCTGGTGGTCGAACGAGCCTTGCTCCTCGATATGAAACGACACCATGATCGAGAAGATGGCGTTGCCGTGCTGGATCGCGGTGACGCGGCGGGTCGAATAGCTCTTGCCGTCGCGCAGCCGTTCGACTTCGTAAATGATCGGAATCTGCGGATCGCCGGGCAGGATGAAATAACAGTGCAGCGAATGCGGCAGCCGGCCCTCGACGGTGCGGCACGCCGCCACCATCGCCTGTCCGATCACCTGCCCGCCGAACACCCGCTGCCAGCTGGTCTTCGGGCTGTTGCCGCGAAACAGGTTCACCTCGAGCGGCTCGATATCGAGAATGGAAATCAGGTCGATCAGGCCTTTGGACATGGAAGCGCTTTCGGTTCGAACTTTTGTGGCGGCAACAAGCACTACCGTCATTCCCGGCGCAAGCGCGTACGCTTGCCGCTGAGGGCGCGAGCCAACGGGTCCGGCCTCGGCCGGCCCGATGACAGGCTCCGCGAGCGAGCCCGGAATCTCGATATTCCGGGTTCGAGGCTTCGCCTCGCCCCGGAATGACGACTTTGGAGCCCTTGTTTCGCCTATCTGTTTCGCCCAGCTATACTCCGGTAGCAAGAGCGTGAGTGAGCAGGTCCAGCATGTCGGTACAGCGAAGCATTGTCATCGGCGGCGGCGCGTTTGCAGGTCTGGCGCTGGCGCTGGCGCTGCGTCAGGGCCTTGGCGCCGATATTGCGATCATCGTGGTCGATCCGGCGCTGGCGGGCCGGCCGAGCCGCGATCCACGCGCGACCGCGATCGTCGCGGCCTGCCGCCGGCTGTTCGAGGCGATCGGAGTGTGGGATCAGGTCGCAGGGAATGCGCAGCCGATCCTCGACATGCTCGTCACCGATTCCAGGCTGCAAGACGCCACCCGTCCGGTGTTTCTCACTTTCGCGGGCGATGTCGAGCCCGGCGAACCGTTCGCGCACATGATCGAGAATCGTCATCTGATCGATGCGCTAGTCACGCGCGCCGAGGCCGAAGGCATTGATCTCCGGGCTACCGCGGTATCGGATTTCGCCCCGGGGGGTGGGGGCGTCGATGTGACGCTGGCGGACGGCAGCGTCATCGCGGCGAGCCTCTTGGTGGCGGCCGACGGTGCGCGCTCCAAATTGCGCGCGCGTGCCGATATCGCCACCCATGGCTGGGAGTACGATCAATCCGGCATCGTCGTCACCGTCGGCCACGAGCGCGATCATCACGGCCGCGCCGAAGAACATTTTTTGCCCGCCGGGCCGTTCGCGATCCTGCCGCTGACCGGACAACGCTCGTCGCTGGTGTGGACCGAGAAGCGCACCGAGGCCGCGCGCATCGTCGCTTTGAGCGAGGATGAATTTCACGGCGAACTCGAGCAGCGCTTTGGCCTGCATCTCGGTGAGATCAAGGCGCTCGACAAACCGCGCGCATTTCCCTTGGGATATTTCGTCGCACGCTCCTTCATCGGCGAACGGCTGGCGCTGGTCGGCGACGCCGCGCATGTGATTCACCCGATCGCGGGGCAGGGGCTCAATTTGGGCCTCAAGGATGTTGCCGCGCTCGCCGAGGTGATCGTCGACGCCGCGCGGCTCGGCATGGATCTCGGGCAGGCCGACGTGCTCGACCGCTACCAGCGCTGGCGGCGTTTCGACACCATGGCGATGGGGCTTGCGACCAATTCGCTCAATCTGTTGTTCTCGAACGAATCGACGCTGCTGCGCACGGTGCGCGATATCGGGCTGGGGCTGGTCGATCGCGCGCCGCCGCTGAAAAACCTGTTCATCCGCCAGGCCGCGGGACTAGCGGGCGAAGTGCCGCGGCTGTTGAAGGGCGAGGCGTTGTAGGGAATCACGAACGTCGTCCCTGCGTTCGCAGTGCGAAAGCAGGGACCCATAACCACCGGCGTTAATGATTAGGAGAAAGCGTCAGCCTTCACTGCAAAAACGATAGGCCGCGGAGTATGGATCCCGGATCGCGTTCGCAGAGCCTGTCGTCGGGCGGCCCTTTGCGCCGACCCGTTGGCTCACTTGTCCGGGACGACTCGTTGAGGCGCCCGGCCCCCAATTCCTCACTCGATCTTCCTCGCTTCTTCCGGCAGCATGATCGGGATGCCGTCGCGGATTGGATAAGCGAGCTTTGCGGAACGCGAGATCAACTCCTGCTTCGCGGCGTCAAACTCAAGCGGGCCTTTGGTCAGCGGACAGACCAGGATTTCCAGCAGCTTTGGATCGACGCTGCCTTCGAGGCGTTCGGGTGGGGAAGTCATGCTTTGGTCTCCGGCTTAGGTCATTCGCCGCTCTAGCATATCCGATTGAAGCCTGTCGCCGCGCCTATCGCGAGGCCATCCGGATGAGTTCCTCGAGTACCGCCTGCTGTTTGGCCCGCGGCAATGGACGGTCCGACAGCGCAAAGCCGATAAACGCCCAGTAGAATATTTGAGCGCGGGAACGCGCCGCGCCCGGCGAAACACCGGACCTCTCAAACAGGCTTTCCACATAACCCAGCCGGCGCCGGTCGATGGCCTGCACCGCGGCACGGGCCGCCGGGTCGACCGTGGCCCAGGTGCGCACCGCCTTCTCCAGCGAAAGCCGGGCGCCGAACGCTTGGCGCAACAGCAGCCGCAGAGGGTCGTCGTGATCGGACGCAGCCTCGAGATTGGCAATGATCTGCTCGGCAGCAACCTTGCGCCAATGCTTGAGGATCGCTGAGTGGAACGCGCCGATGTCGGCGAAATGCCAGTAAAAACTGCCGCGCGACACCCCCATCGCCTTGGCCATCGGCTCGGCCTTCAGCGCGGTAAACCCGCGTGTCGCCAGGGTCCTGAGGCCCTGATCGAGCCAGTCCTTTGCGGAGAGCTGATCGGTCATATTGTTCCTGCGACAATCCACCATACACTACTGTATTGACAGGCGCCAGCCCGGTCCGTCATAACACCATACAGTCATGTATGGAGGGTGGTCCGATGCGCGATGTTCTGTTGCAATGCTCGGGTCTGGCCGCCATCGCGGTGGCCCTGATCCACGGCGTGCTCGGCGAAACCAAAGTGTTCGCGCGCGCCACCATCGAACCGCCGCGACTGCGGACCCTGATCCGCCTGGTCTGGCAGGCCGGCACCGTGGCGTGGATTGGCGGCGGCGTGCTGCTGATGGCCGCGCCGTGGATGGCGTCCGAGCCGGCCCGGCACTGGATCATCCTGACGCTCGCCTGCGTATTCGCGTTCGCAGCGCTCTGCAACGCCTGGGCGACGCGCGGCCGGCATTTCGGATGGATGGCGCTCAGCGCGGTGGTCGCGCTGGCGGTCGCCGGGTATTAGAGCGTTTCAAGCGAAGTGGAGCCCGGTTCGCGTCAAGAAAACGCGTCAAATCAAGAATCTAGAGCCCCGTTTCGATTCAATCGAAACGGAAAAGGCTCTAGCGCATCGGCTTTTTCTCACTGGCGTGTGATCCGCCAGATGGTGCCATTGCCGTCTTCGGACACAAGCAGTGCGCCGTCGTGCGCGACGGCCACTCCCACGGGCCGCCCCCATACCTCGGAATCGTTGAGGACAAAGCCTGTGACAAAGTCCTGATATTCGCCGGTGGGCACTCCATCCCTGAGACGGATGCGGACGACTTTGTAGCCGGTACGTTTGGACCTGTTCCAGGAGCCATGCTCGGCCGCGAACCCATCACCCCGATATTCCGACGGAAATGCACTGCTGTCGTAGAATGTAAGCCCGAGGGAAGCCGAGTGCGCCTGGATGAGAACATCGGGAACGGTGACCTTCCCCTTCAGATCAGGGCGTTTGCCGGCGTGCCGCGGATCTTCGTTGCTGCCGATATAGAACCAGGGCCACCCGTAGAACGCGCCTTCACGCACGCGCGTCACGTAGTCCGGCACCAGATTGTCTCCCATGCCGTCGCGCTCGTTGGTGGAGCAATACACATCGCCATTGGCGGGATGAACGGCGAGACCCACACAATTGCGAATACCGGTTGCGAAGACCCCTGCGCGTTTTCCGTCGGGATCGAACATCAGCACGTCTGCGCGGCCGGTCTCGCTTCCCCAGCTCGCGCCGAGCGGGTGTTCGCTGATCCACGCTTGCAGTCCTCCTGGCGCGCTTCCCATCCCTTCTCCGTCATTGCCGGCGGAGCCGACCGATACCAGCATCCGCTTGTCGTCGTTGGTGAAGGCGATGTCCCTGGTCGAGTGTCCGTAGCCATGCGGCAATTCGGCCACGACGGTTTCAGGTTTCCCCGCGGCTTTGAGATCCCCCACCCTGTAGGGAAAGCGAACGACACTGTCGGTGTTGGCGACGTAAATCCATTGAGGATTGCTTCCGCTCGGGTAAAAAGCGATCCCGAACGGCCTGTTAAGCGCGCTTGCATAAATCTCGTTTGCGGACGGCTTCGAGTCTCCATCGGCCGCGCGCAAGATGCGAATTCTTCCCGCCCTGGTTTCCGCGACGAAGATGTCGCCATTGGGTGCCGCCCGCATCTGGCGCGGCCCATTCAGTCCCTCGGCGAACAACTCGACCTTGAATCCGGCGGGAACCTGCGGCAACGCGGCTGCGGGCCGCGGCACGACACGAGAAACGTTGGCAGACGAGGGCGTTGCCCCCGGCCGCGGCAGATCTTCGGCCTTGATCAGACGGCTCACGCCAGGCTTGTCGGCGCGCCAGTCGCCAAACGCAGCGGTGCCTAACAGTGGCCCCGACTGGGCCAGGGCACGGTCAACGCCGCCGCCGCCGGCGAATACCGATGCCGCCACCAGATACGTTGCCATCAAGCATAACCGGCGATGGTGCAACCGCACTAATCCGCGATCCCTCAACCGAACATAACATCCCAAGAAACGGCGCTCGAGTTGCATGGATCGCTTCTCCGAAAGTGGTGCCCACTCGGGCAATGAAGCAGACAAGCGACTGTTCCTCGATCAACCCGCGATCGCAGTCGAAGTCGCGATCAATTCCCGATGCGAAAGCGATCGTTGGTTTGAAGAGGCGAACCTGTCGATGGCGTGTTTCATCAATACACGCCCGGAAGAAAATTAGAACGTCTCTAGTTTAGAGCGAGTCTTTTTGCCTGCCGGCGTTCGAACCGCTAACGCCTCTCATTACCTTAACGACTGGGATTTGGGCGATGGCTATGCGGGTGAAGACGATGCGGAAGTGGGTTGGGCAGAGGCAGTCGCTGGGATTGCTGCTATCTTGTGTCGTGTTCGGCTGCGCCGGGAGCGCGCGGGCAGAGGATGCCAATTCCTGGAAGGATATTGAGACCAAGTATATTTTTGGATTTACCACCGGGTCCGGCATTGGGCTCGAGGGTGAGAAGGAATTCACGGTCGACAGCATCGGCCGGTTCGGCAAGCGCGACGGTCACTACGCCGCGACCGAGACCAAGTACGAGTTCGAATTTACGCCGACCCAGTTCATCCAGATCGAATTCGGCGCGCTCGGATCGACCCACAATATCGGCGGCGTGGCCGATCTCGACGACCGGAGCCAGGTCGCATTAAGCGGAGCTTTCGCGGAATTCCGCTATCTCGCGATCGAGCGGACCTCGAGCAATCCGCTCGCAGTCACGCTGGCGGTCGAGCCGACGGTGCGGCGGATCGACGAGACCAGTGGCGAGCGCGTGCGCAATTTCGAATTCGAAACCACCATCAACGCCGATCTCGAACTTATGAGAAACCGGCTGTATGCGGGGTTCAATTTGCTTTACGAGCCTGAGGTGACGCGGACCGCGATGGGCGATACCTTACGCGAAGCCAATTTTGGCGGTTCGGCGGCGCTGTCGCTCCGGATCGCATCCAACATCGTTGTCGGTGGTGAGGTCTGGTATCTGCGGCACTACGACAGCATAGGCTTGTCGGAATTCACCGGCGACGCCGTGATGCTGGGACCGACGCTCTATATCGCGTTCACGCCGAAAATGTTCATGACCGCGGCATGGAACACCCAGGTCTGGGGACGCGAGATCGGCAATCCCGTCTCGCTCAATCTGGCGGAGTTTCAGCGCAATCGCGCCAGACTTAAATTCGCCGTCGAATTTTGATCTTTCTCGATATCCGGAAAGGCTGACAGACTATGTTGATCACGATGAGAAAACTGACCTTGGTGGCTATTTGCGCCATCGCGATGCTCCCGCTGTCTCCGTCTCAGGCGCAGCAAGCGACCGAGGTTCAGGTGAGCTATTCCAACGGCCAGTTCCAGCCGAGCGAGTTGCGCGCGCCGGCCGACAAACCCATCGCCGTCCGGGTCAAGAATCTCGACGCCAAAGCCATGGAATTCGAAAGCAAATCGCTGCGGGTCGAAAAGGTGGTCGCTGCCAAGAGCGAAGGGGTCATCAATGTGCGGGCACTGAAACCCGGACGCTACGAATTTTACGACGATTTCAACGAAAAGGCGCGCGGCGCCTTGGTCGTGCAGTAGGCGGGCGCCGGTGCTGGCCGCACTCATCATCGTTTTTCGCGAGGTCTTCGAAGCCGGATTGATCATCGGCATCGTGCTCGCGGTAACCGGCTCGGTTCCCCATCGCAATCGCTGGATCGTTGGTGGGGTGCTGGCGGGCGCGCTGGCTGCCTGCCTCGTTGCCGCGTTTGCCGGTGCCCTGTCCCAGCTGTTTGCGGGAATGGGGCAGGAGCTGTTCAACGCGGCAATCCTGAGTGTCGCCGTGATGATGTTGACCTGGCACAATGTCTGGATGGCGCGGCACGGCAGGGAAATCGCCGGTGAAATGCGCGCGGTGGGGCAGGCGGTTGCGGACGGGACCAAGTCGCTGCTGGCGCTGGCTGTGGTGGTCGGCGTTGCCGTCTTGCGTGAAGGCAGCGAGGTCGCGCTGTTCCTGTATGGCATCATCGCCTCTGACGGCGGGTCGGCTTTAAGCCTCGCGATTGGCGGGATCATCGGTCTGGCGCTGGGAGCCGCGGTTTGCCTGCTGACCTATTTCGGCCTGATGCGGATTCCGCCGCGGAAATTGTTCGCCACCACCACCGCGCTGATCACGTTACTCGCGGCCGGCATGGCGGCGCAGGCGGTGGCCTTCCTCGAGAGCGCCAACTGGCTTACCTCGCTCGATAGGGTGGTGTGGGATAGCGGGTGGCTGCTGTCGGACAAGAGCATCGCCGGCCGGGCCATGCACACCTTGATCGGGTATACGGATCAGCCGACGGAAATGCAGCTTTTGGTCTATGTCGCCATCCTGCTCGCGACCATCGTGCTGATGCGGCTGACCGGATCGCAACACAGAGGCCGCGCGGTTGCTACCGGCTGACGCCCCCGGCGGCAGGGTTTCAACAGCTCGCCGTGACGACGTGCGCCTGGATCATTCCGTCCACTGGCCCATTTCCGAACCGCGCGCCGATCCTGCTGGCGGCCGCTTCGGTCGCCTCAACCAGCCGATTGGCGTCCCGGGCCTCGATCTCGTTGCGAAGCGGGGTCCCCTGACAGTAGCCGATGGCTGGATCCCGGCAACTCGGCGCCACACTGCGCCGCGTCAGGGTGTCTGCCGCAACGTTGACGAAGCCGGCGCTTTTCACCTCGGCGACCACAGCCTGTTTGTCGCAATAACCGTGGGGCGTTCGCGCCAGAAACAGCGGGGGGTCGTCGGCGAACATCTCGGCGACGGCTGAGGTGACAAGGTCTGCGAACTCGTTGTGTTCGATGCTGTCCCAGACATTGAAAAAGAAATGGCCACCCGGTTTCAGGACGCGCCGGGCTTCCCGATAGGCTTTCTGTTTGTCGGGAAAGAACATCACCCCGAACTGACAGACCACGGCATCGAATGCCCCGTCGGGAAACGGCAGCGCCTGCGCATCCGCTTTCTGCCAGCTCACACGGCTTGACGAGACCTGTTTGGCGGCATGGTCGAGCATGGGCTGGTTGAGATCGGTTGCGACGATGCTGGCGCTGGCAGGTAGCGAGCGCAGTAGCGCGCGGGTGACGATCCCGCTCCCGGCAGCGGTCTCCAGCACGCGTTCTGCATGGAGGTCCGACAGTCGATTTGCGAGGTCTCGGGCGTAAGGCTCGAAAATGAGCGGGCCGAGGTAACGATCGTAAATGGAGGGAATCGATCCTGAAAAGACGGTATCGACCTTCGTCATGGTAGTCCCTCCATCGCATCAGGGAGGCATTTGTACCATCCCGGCCGATACATGTCCGCTGTGGAAGGCGAAACGGCAGAAAGATTGTCTTGATCGCGCATTCGGCCTTCAGGCTTGCCCGACCGGTCTCGCAGTTGCGCTTGCCCTTTCGCGACTGGCAACCGGGATCACAACTTGCGGTCTCTGATCTCGAAAGTATTCAAAGAGATTGCTGCGACCTCCGGTTGACTGTTAATCTTGCCAAGCTTCAGCGTCTGTTTGAGGCGTCGTTGGCTTAACCGTTCACGACCTTGCCGACCGGGCAAGGCCGTTAAGGACGGGCGCCAACAAGGGAGGTTCAAACATGGTTCACATCGCATGCGGTGCGCCATTTGCGCGCGTACCGGATTTCAAGAAACGCAAATTATCACGCCTTGGCGTCGCAAGCCTTCTGGCGACAGCCAGTGTGCTGGCCGCAGCGCCCGCTGCGCAGGCACGCATCACGCAAATCCAGATCTTGAACAGAACCCTTGCATTCGGCGGATATTCGTTCGCCGGTGTGGGCCAGTATGAGGTCATCACCGGGATAGCGACGGGCGAGGTCAGCCCGACGAATCCGCAGAATGCGTTGATAACCGACATCCAGCTGGCTCCGAGAAACTCGAATGGCAATGTCGTCTATCGCCACAATTTTTACATCCTGAAGCCGCTGGATCTTAACAAGGGCAACCACAAGGTGATGTACGAGCCGCCGAACCGGGGCGGCAAGACCTATCAGACGCTCAACAATACGCCGAGCGGCGGCAATGACCCGGCGGCGCTCACCGATCCCGCGGTGCTGGGCGATTCGTTCCTTTGGACGCGCGGCTACACGACGGTATGGAGTGGCTGGGAAAACAACCTCGGGGCCCTCGAGGGCCTGACGGCGACGGCATCCTTCCCCGTTGCGGTCGGTGCTGGAAACACAACGCTCACCGGCCCGGGTTATGAATACATCGTGACCGGCGGCGCCACGTTCGCGCTGAACTACCCTGCCGCTTCGGGCACGCAAGGCGCTCCGGACGCCGTATTGACCCACCGCGTGCATCTGGATGACCCGGCAGTGACTGTCCCGACCAGCGGTTGGGCGTACACCGACGCAACCAATACCGCGATCAAGTTGACCCCGGGACCTTTCGTCAACAACGACATCTACGAATTTTCCTACATCGCGAAGAACCCGACGGTGAACGGGCTGGGGCTCGCGGCCATTCGCGACTTCAACTCCTTCCTGCGTTACTCGACCCAGGACGATTCCGCGACGGCCAATCCGATCTTTGGTTATGTCGACCGCATTTATACTGAAACCTCATCCCAACCGGCGCGGACCCTCAATGACTTCACCCATCTGGGGTTCAACGAGGACGAAAACCACAAGAAGGTTTTCGACGGAATGATGCAATGGATCGGGGCGGGTGATGGTCTCAACATGAACTACCGATGGTCGCAGACCAAGCGCACCAACCGCAATCGCCAGGAACTGCTCTATCTTGAGGGCCTCTATCCGTTCGCGAACGTGCCGACCACCGACCCGATTTCCGGCACCAGCGACTGGCGCTACAAAAAATGCGAGCAGACCAACACCTGTCCGCTGGCCGTGGAGTTTTATTCGGCCAACGAGTTCTGGGTGAAGGCAGGCTCGCTGATGAGTACCGACCCGACAGGAACAGTGGACCTGCCGGATCACCCGCTCACGCGACTGTACCTGCTGTCGAGCAAGCAGCATGGCGGCGCCGGCAATCCAACATCGAAGGGCGTGTGCCAGCAGTTCCTCAATCCGCTGGACTCCGCTCCGGTGCAACGAGCGCTGTGGACCGATCTGGACGATTGGTCGACGCGCGGCATCCAGCCTCCGAACTCGCAGGTGCCGAAACTTCGGGATGGCACCCTGGTGCCGCCATTGCCTCAGGACGGCGTTGGATTCCCGCACATTCCCGGTGTCACCTATACGGGTTTGAAAACGACCCGGTATCGGTTCAACTTTGGACCGAACTTTTATCAAACCTTCGTGCCGACGATAAACCCGCCGGTCATCACAGACCCCTATGAGGATAATCCGGCCAACGGCCCGATCTATCCAAGCTACGTGCCGAAGACCGACAGCGACGGCAACGATATTGCCGGCATTCGGTTGCCGGAGCTTGTTGTGCCGCTGGCGACCTACACGGGTTGGGGACTGCGATCGGGGGTCTGGGCGAACGATGGATGCGAGGCTTCCGGCCAATACATCCCGTTCGCGCCAACGATGGCGGCTCGTTTGCCGGGCGATCCGCGTCGCTCAGTCCAGGAGCGTTATCCTTCCTACGGGTTGTATCGGACCCAGGTCATACTGGCGGTGGACAATTTGGTAAGAAACCGCTTCCTGATTTGCGACGATACCCAGGACATCGTGACCCGGTTACTGCAGGCAGGACTCGCCGCCGGCGTCCCCGCGCCCACCGCCAACGAGAACGCCTCCTCTTCTCCCGATCCGGTGCCGGCATGCCACGGGCGCATGCCGCCTGGCTATCACTATCATTACGTCTACGATCAGAACCCACACTAGATCGTAACGGTCTATTCAGCCTCGGAAGATCGCGGGTGGCGAGCGCAGGCTCGCCACCCGAATTACGTCAGGGCGGCGACGAGGCCGCCTGAAGGACAGCAACGCCGACACCAAACGAAGCAACGGCATATCAGCTGCGAATCCGCGTAATCGCTCCGGCAATGATTTGCATCATCACGCCAACGATCCATCCCAGCATGATCATGACGGTCCAAAAGATGTGCGGATCTTCACGAAATACGATCACGCTGACCGATGCAAAAGCTGCCAGCGCCGCGAGAAACGTGCCGACCGCACTGAGAAATTCTGCAGCATCAACCTTGCCGCCGGAACTGCCGCTTGAAGGCTCATCATTCGGTCCATGAAAAGTCAGCGGGGGAGTATCGATTCCCAGGTAAAATCCGATTGCCCCAGCCAGCATCATCAGGGCTATAAATCCCTGGGAAGTGAACGCCGCGACGCTCGACCCCACATGGGCGCCCACAAACAATCCGCTCGCCGCTCCAGCCATCGCAAGCCCAAGCCGTTCCAGGACATGGGCAAATTTTCTTACGCGGGATCGCATCGTCGTAACCCACGGGAGTGCGAAGACATCAAGCTAGGACATTTTGGCGTGGTGTGGAAGACATGGTGGCTCTTGGCGGGAGCGAGCGGTGTGGCCACTCGCCACACAATCCCGGCTGTCGCGCGGAAGTCCCTGTGGGTTCATGATGCGAAGGCAACAGCTGCAAGACGGCGTCCTGTCTTTGGCGCGGGGATGACGCTTGGCTTGACCGCTCGACATTTATTGCAGCGGCGGATCGCCGCTGGTGCGCTTCTTTGCGAGGTCCATCTGGGTGACCGCGATCAGAATTTCCGCGCGAGTTTTCAGGTCCGGCGCTTCCAGCATCGCCTGCTTTTCCGGCGGGCCATAGGGCGACATCATCGCCAGCGCGTTGACCAGCGCCTCGTTGGGCGCGCTCTCGACGCCTTCCCAGTCGACCTTGAGATTGTTGGCTTTGAGAAAATCCGTCAGCACCGCGAGTAGCGCCTCGCGGTCGACGGCCTCCTCGCCCTTGCGCGCGGTGAAATCGTCGATGTAGGGGAAATAATCCACCCTGCATTGCCGATACGCGGTCAGCACGGCCATTTCCTCGACCACCTTGAAGCGCGCTATGCCGGTGAGTTCGAGGATATAGCGGCCGTCGCCGGACTCGGCGAGCTGGGTGATGCGCCCGACGCAGCCGACGCGAAACAGCGCCGGCTTGGCCTCGTCGCGCGAGTGGGAAACGTCGGGCTGGATCATCCCGATCAGCCGATGGCCGTCGCGCAAGGCGTCGTCCACCATCGCCAGATAGCGCTGCTCGAAGATGTTGAGCGGCATCTGGCCGCGCGGCAGCAATAGCGCGCCGGGCAGCGGAAACACCGGAATTACCTCGGGAAGGTCGCCCGGCCCGCGATATTCGGCATTGATCGGCATAGGCGGTCCCGGCGTTAACGCATCAGTCTGTAAAAGTTCATGCGCATATTCTTATCGCAAATCCGGTGGCCATTTTTGCAGAATACGCGTTACGAAAAGAGGATCGTCGATAGCCGCTTTCGCCCCTCGACGGTGGCCTCATCGGTCGGGCCCCACGCCTCGAAGAACTGCACCAGCTGCTTGCGCGCGCCGTCCTCGTTCCATTTGCGGTCGCGCTTGACGATTTCGAGCAGCTGTTGGGTAGCCTCACTGCGTTTGCCGCTGGCGTTGAGCGCGGTCGCCAGATCGAATCTCGCCTGATGATCGAGCGGGTTTGCGGCGACTTTCTGTTCCAGCTCGGTCACCGGGCCGAGCGCCTTGGCCTGTTCGGCGAGATCGATCGATGCCTGCACCGCCTTGACCGCCGCGTCGCCGTGTTTCGATTCCGGCACCATGGCCAGCGTCTGCTTGGCCTGCTCGATGGCGCCGGTCGCCATATAGCACTTCGCGAGCCCCGCCAGCGCCGCGATGTTGGTCGCATCCGCCGCCAGCACTTCGGCATAGATCTGCGCTGATGTGGCGGGATCGCCCTCGGCCAGGATGGCTTCGGCTTCTTTCAGGAGTTCGGCGATGTTGGGCTGGCCCGCGCCGGGCATGCCCGCGGTCAGCTTGTCGATGAAGGCGGTGACCTGGCTTTCCGGCACCGCGCCCATAAAACCATCGGCGGGCTGGCCGTTGACGAACGCGATCACGGCCGGGATCGACTGGATTCCCATCTGGCCCGGAATGGCCGGATGCTCGTCGATGTTCATCTTGACCAGCTTGACCTTGCCCTTGGCGGCACGGACCGCCTTCTCGATGATCGGCGTGAGCTGGCGGCAGGGGCCGCACCATGGTGCCCAGAAGTCGATCAGCACCGGCTGGCGCTTTGACTCCTCGATGACGTCCTTCACGAAGGTCTGGGTGGTCGTCTCCTTGATCAGATCGGCGGCCGCCTGCGGCGCCGGTCCGCTACCCTGCTCTACTATCGTCACGGGAATCCTCGCCTGATGTCTTGCGGATTGGGCCTGTCTAGCACGGCCCAGCCCTAATTGGCGCTTGAGGGCCCAATTTGCAATCGGCGGAACCCGGCCCGACCGCTTTTGGGCCCGATTTGCCGGCCGATCGCCCCGATATTGCCGGGTTAACCCCGCCGATTCCAGTCCATCGGTGGGCAGTTGCATTCACGGGCCGCATTTGGCATAGCTCTGCCAATTGCCGGCGAGCGATCGCCGTCAAGCTCTCGGATGCGGGTGTAGCTCAGTGGTAGAGCACGACCTTGCCAAGGTCGGGGTCGAGGGTTCGAGCCCCTTCGCCCGCTCCAGGATTTCTTTGAGGTGGCAAAGTTTGACGAAGGCCCGCTGTGTCAGCGGGCTTTTCGTTTTTGGAGACGGCGATCATCGCCGCTTCCAGCCTTCACGGCAAAACGCTTTGCGAAAGCGCGGGCGACCCGTCCGACGGCAAGCCGCTCGAGACGACGCTGATATAGCTCGATCGCGCGGACGAGCGGCGACAGATGCAACGAATGTCCGATACCGCACTGCAGCGCGACCGAACGCAAAAATCGTCTCGAATGAAACCGGCCTGAAGAAATTTCTTCTCAATTTGTTCCGGCCTGACAGGGCCGCGTGGCGCGCGCTTCTCACCGCGAGCGGATGTGATAACATTTTCGGGTCTGATCCACCCTCACTAGAGACCACCAAGGTTTGTTTCTCGAAACGTTCAAAATAAAAACAGGCGCAGCCGCTTGGCTGCATAGGGAGTGACGCGATGAAATCGGCATTCAATCGATCCGTTCTTGCGCTCGCAGCAATCGTCGCTGTCGCGGGAGCCAGTCAGGCCAGCGCACAGCAAACGGGACTGAAGAAATACGAATCCGGCACCAAGGAATTCTGGACCCATCCGCCGGACGACTGGTTCCTCGGCGACGAGACCGAAGCCCAAAAGGGCCTCGCGCCACCCTCAGGTCCGCCGACCGGCGCATCGGAAGCCGAACTCGCCGCGCTGGTGAAGAAGATCAAGCTGCCGGCGGGCTTCAAGATCGAGGTCTATGCGCCGGGCGTACTGGCCGCGCGGCAGATGGCCTGGGGCGACAAGGGCACGCTGTTCGTCGGCTCGTTCGGTCTCGGCAACGTCTATGCCATCACCGACAATGGCGGCAAGAAAGAGGTCAAGACCATCCTCAAGGGATTGAACATGCCCACCGGTCTCGCGTTCAGGGACGGTGCGCTGTACGTCATCGCCGTCGACAAGCTGATCAAATACGACAACGCCGAGGCCAATCTCGACAAGCTCGGCGACGGCAAGGTGGTCTATGACGACATGCCGTCCTATGCGGCTCACGGCTGGAAGTATCTCGCCGCCGACAAGGACGGCTGGTTCTACGTGCCGTTCGGACCTCCCTTCAACATCGGGATTCCGCCGACCAGCGTGTCGCAGATCCGCCGCGTCGATCCCAAGACCGGCAACGCCGAAACCTGGGCGCTCGGCGTTCGCAACAGCGTCGGCGGCGACGTCGATCCGCGCAGCGGCAAATACTGGTTCACCGAAAACGCGCGCGACTGGATGAGCGACGACATCCCGAGCGACAAGCTCAACATGATCTCGAAGATCGGCGAGCACTTCGGCTATCCCTATTGCCACCAGGGCGACCTGCCGGATCCGAAGTTCGCGATGGGTCACAAATGTTCGGAATTCACCCCGCCGGTGCTCAATCTCGGCGCGCATGTGGCTCCGCTCGGCATGAAGTTCTATACCGGCGACCAGTTTCCCGCTGACTACAAGAACAGCATCCTGATCGCGGAGCATGGCTCGTGGAACCGGCATAAATATCAGGGTGCGCGCATCGTGCGCGTGACCGTCGGACCGGATGGCAAGAATCCCAAGGAGGAAGTGTTCGCTTCCGGCTGGCTCGAAGGCGACCAGGGTTATCTCGGCCGGCCGGCTGACATCATTCTGGCCAAGGATGGCTCGATACTCGTTGCCGACGACTGGGCTGGCGCGATCTACCGCATCAGCTACAGCAAGTAGCAGCGGTTAAACGATCAGGGGGCTGCGGCCGCTCGGAACGAGTGGCCGCGGCTTCGCGTTTGTGGCCGCGGGTGGCGAAAGCAGGGAATGCCGAGATGCGCGTTCGATTCAGCCTCAAACTGTTGTGTGCAGTTGCATTAGTTGCGGTCGCGAGCGCGCCGGCCATCAGCGCTGACACAACCGCCACCAAGGAAAAGGCCGAGATGTGCACCGCCTGTCACGGCGAGGGCGGCATTTCGCAGACCGAGAACATCCCGTCGCTGGCGGCGCAGCCCGACCAATTCATTCAATGGCAGCTGGTGTTCTTTCGCGGCGGCGCCCGCAAGAACGAGCAGATGCAGCCGATCGCCGAGCAGGTCACCAACGAAGATATCCGTTTGTTCGGCGCCTATTTCGCCGCGCTGACGCCGCCGAAGCCATCGACCGACGACAATCCCGATCTGTCGAAGAAAGGTGCGGAGGCGGCCGCGGGCCGGCGTTGCGCATCATGCCATACCGACACATACGCTGGCACGAAAGCGGTGGCCCGGCTCGCTGGGCAACGCGAGGAATATCTGGTCAAGGCGTTGCACGATTACAAATCGGGCGTGCGATCCGGCGGCGCCGGCTCGGCCATGACCGATGTCGCCTATCCCCTCAGCGACGAAGAGATCACCGCGCTGGCGCATTATCTCGCGCATCTCTGAGGTGACGCGCTGCTGCGGAGGCGCTCTTTCGCCTTACCCTCGCTGGTTTTCATATGCCTTCAGATGCGTATAGGCGATGCGCAGCTTCGGCACCGGCACCTTGGATGCATCGCCGCGCATCATCAGATCCCCAATGACGTGGTCGGCTTCGACCGGCGCGCCCGACTTGATGTCGCGGTACATCGAGGCGGTCAGTTGCGAGCCCTGCGTCAGTAGCATGCCGCGGCTGCGTTCCAGGAAGGGTGCACGCGGCGGATAACCTTCGGCCGCCGCGACGGCGCTGCATTCATCTAGCATGCCCTGCATAAAATCCTTGCCGTTCGGCGCCGCCAGAATATGGCCGACGGAAGCACGCATCAGGCTCGTCGATGCCGCGAGCGAGGCGAGGAATACCCATTTCTCCCACATGTCATGGATGATCTGCTCGCTCGCCGCGGAATTGAAATTGCTGCCCGCCATCACGTCCGCGATCGCGCGGACGCGATCCGATAGCTTGCCGTCGCGCTCTCCAAATGTCAGCGATTGCATTGGATGCAATTGCACCACCTCGCGATGCTCATTGAGCGTCACCGCGATCCCGCATAGACCGCCGAGCACGCGCTCGCGGCCGAATTTCTGATCGAGCATGTCGAGATGCCGCATGCCATTGAGCATCGGAATAACAGCGGTTTGCGACCCAACCGCCGGCGCAAAGGATTTCATGGCGTCGTCGAGATCGAAGGCCTTGCAGCTCAGCAGAATGACGTCGAATTTTGCATTGAGCCTGTCCGCTTGCACGGTCGGCGGATTTTTCAGCGTCACGTCGCCGTTCGGGCTTTTTATGACGAGGCCGGCCGACGCCAGTTCTCCGGCACGCTTCGCCCTCACCAGAAATGTGACGTCGCGGCCGGCCTGAAGCATCCTGCCGCCGAAATATCCGCCAATGGCGCCGGCGCCGACGAAGAGAACACGCATGATGGAGGTCCTTTTCTTGTTGTTGGATGAGCGAATAGCGAATGGCGAGTAGCGAATAGAGGGAAACGGCGCTATTCGCCACTCACCATTCGCCTCTATTTCTTGACGATCTCGGCGCCGATAGAGTCGCCCGCGCCGATGAC
>Ga0207657_10002309_pt1 | contig 20677 bp, 20 predicted proteins | sample KBSC33metaG_FD_184316 | JGI IMG/M metagenome (GOLD analysis project Ga0207657, IMG submission 184316) | Corn rhizosphere microbial communities from Kellogg Biological Station, Michigan, USA - KBS C3-3 metaG (SPAdes) (version 2) | ecosystem: Host-associated > Plants > Roots > Rhizosphere > Soil ... | reverse complement strand
CTTTTGCTCGCCGGTGGAGGCGTCACGGGCCGGCATGTTCTTCGGCGCGTAGATCACCTGCAAATCGGTGAGATGCGGGCCGTCGAGCGTGCGGCCTGCGGCGGCGTCGCGCGCGCGGCCGGCGCGCAAAATCTCCCGGTAACGATCCTCCACGAAGGTAGCGGGTTCGGTGATCAGCGCGTTTTCCATCCAGCCGTCGAGCATGATATCGGCGGAGGGAAAAGCCGAGGCTGCACCGCGCGCACGCAGCATTGCCGCAAGTTTTGTCACGGTCTGGCCGCGCATCGCCGCCACCGCCACCGCCAGTTCAGCGGTTTCGCGTTCGATCGCGTCGCACCAATGGTCGTCGTAGTTGCGCACTTCCAATAGCCGGTTGCGCGAGCGCAAGGAGCGGTCGAGCGCCGACACGCGGCTCGAATGCTCGCTGTCGATCGCCAGCACCAGCCGGTCGAAAAACCGCCGCCGCTCCGATGCCGCGCCCAGGAAAAGCCCGTCCATCGCAGGTGTCAGCCACACCATGCGCAAATGATCGCCGAAGGCGGCGGCTGACGTCACCGGCTCGCGATCGATCCGGCAGCGCCGGCCTGTGGCGGGCGCCTCGCTGCCGGGGGCATCGATACCGGTGCCGAGCGTTGCCAGCCCGAGCGCGCCCTCGACCTCGGCGGATACCGCCCACGAGCCGTCGCCCTGATTGTCGGCGACGTCGTCGAGGGTCGCGCGGCGCAAGCCGCGTCCCGGCGACAGGAACGATATCGCCTCGATGGCGTTGGTCTTTCCGGCCCCGTTGGGGCCGACCAGCACGATCACGTCACCGCGCGTCGTAACGCTCGCCGCACGATAGTTGCGGAAGTGCGTGAGGGTCAGGCGATGGATGCGGGAGGCGGTCATGGAGGCTCAGTTGTCGTTGCCGGGCTTGACCCGGCAATCCATCGTCCGCGTTAGCGGACAATCTCTTCATACAGATCCCGCCAAGTCGGATTGCCCGCGACGATCAGATCAATTTTTCCACTCGCGGGACCAATGCTTGATGTTTTTCTTCGCGTTGAAGCGCTGCGGCTATCGTTTCGTGCGATTCAAAGTATACCAGCGTTTTGACGCTGTATCGCTTCGCGAAGCCGTCCGCCAGTCCCTCGCGATGCTCGTAAACGCGCCGCAGCAGATCGTTCGTAACGCCGACATACAGCGTTCCGCCGAGCCCACTGGCAAGAATGTATACCCAATAGCTCATTTCGAAGTCGATGGATTGCCGGGTCAAGCCCGGCAATGACGATTGTGGAGTGGTTCCTACACCCGCATCGGCATCAGCACGTAGAGCGCGCCTTTGGAATCCTTGTCCTGCACCAGCGTCGGCGAACCGGGATCGGCCAGCTTCAGCACTGCAACCTCACCCTCGATCTGAGCCGCGATATCCAGCAGATAGCGCGAGTTGAATCCGATATCGAGCGCATCGGAGGCGTACTCGACTTCGAGCTCTTCGGTCGCGCTGCCGGAATCCGGGTTGGTCACCGACAGCACCAGCTTGCCCGCGGACAATGCCAGTTTCACCGCGCGGCCGCGCTCGCTCGAGATCGTCGAGACGCGGTCGACCGCGGCCTCGAAATCCTTCTTGTCGACAATGAGCTCCTTGTCGTTGTTTTGCGGGATAACCCGGCCATAGTCGGGAAACGTGCCGTCGATCAGTTTCGAGGTCAGCACCACATCGCCGATGGTGAAGCGGACCTTGCCCTGCGACAGTTCGATTCCGACCTCGCCCTCGTTGTCCTCGATCAAGCGCTGCACTTCGCCGACCGTCTTGCGCGGCACGATCACGCCGGGCATGCCGGAGGCGCCTTTGGGCAAAGCCAGGTCGATCTGCGCCAGACGATGTCCGTCGGTCGCGACCGCGCGCAAGGTAGCGGCCTTGGCGCTGCCGGCCGTGTGCAGATAGATGCCGTTGAGATAGTAGCGGGTTTCCTCGGTCGAGATCGCAAACTGGGTGCGGTCGATCAACCGTTTCAGGTCGGAGGCCGCCAGCGTAAACGAATGCGTCATGTCGCCGGCGGCAAGATCGGGAAAATCGTTTTCCGGCAGGGTCTGCAATGTGAAGCGTGAGCGGCCGGCGCGGATCGCCAGCACCGAACGGTCGCCGTCGCCTTCCAGCACGATCTGCGCGCCGTCGGGCAATTTGCGCACGATGTCGTAAAACATATGCGCCGGCACGGTAGTCGAACCGCCGGTTGCGGTTTCCGCCGGCAGCGTCTCGGTCACCTCAAGGTCGAGGTCGGTGGCCTTCAGCGACAGCCGCGCGTTTTCGGCCCGGACCAGCACGTTGCCCAGGATCGGAATGGTGTTGCGGCGTTCGACCACGCGATGGACGTGGCCCAGCGACTTCAGGAGTTGCGCGCGTTCGACGGTGACCTTCATTGCAATACCCGCCTGATCCCTAAGATGGAAAAGCCGGGCGGCCCGAAAGGCGCGCCGCGGCATTGAAACCCGAAAAGCCCGATCAAAGCTGGATTTGATCAAACCCGCGGGGGGACCGCAAGGTGGCGCGGATGGCCGGCAAGCGCAAGAGATGTGCGGGCTCTTCCCCACGTTTTGCGGGTCATCCGTGGTCGTCCCCGGCGAACGCCGGGACCCATGGCCGCCGGCGCCGATAGCCGCAAAAGCCGTCTGCTTTCCTGCCAAAGCGAGATGTCGCGGAGTATAGGTCCCGGTGTTCGCCGCGACGACCGGTATGAAACCGCGGCGCCAGGGAACAGAAGCCGCTCACTCCTGCAATTGACGCTTCAACGATTCGACTTCCTCGGACAGCGCCACGTCCTTTGCCACCAAGGCCTCGATCTTGCGCACGGCGTGCAGCACCGTGGTGTGGTCGCGTCCCCCGAACCGGCGGCCGATTTCGGGCAGCGAGCGCAGCGTCAGCGTCTTGGCCAGATACATTGCGACCTGGCGCGGGCGAACCACATTCGCGGTACGGCGCGAAGACAACAGGTCGGAGCGGCTGACATTGTATTGCCGTGCCACCACCCGCTGGATGTCCTCGATCTTGATGCGCTTGGGTTCCTGCGGGCGGATCAGGTCGCGCACTTCGCGCTCGGCCATTTCCAGCGTCACCGGCTGCGCGTTGAGTTTGCTGTGCGCCAGCAACCGATTGATGGCGCCTTCGAGATCGCGACCGTTGTGGGTAATGGTTCGGGCGAGATAATCCAGCACCGGCGGTGGAACGTCGAAGCTCGCATGATGTGCACGCGCCGCGGCGACGCGCGATTTGAGAATTCCGAGCCGCAATTCCTCGCCGAGCGATCCCATCTCGACCACAAGGCCGCCGGCGAGACGCGAGCGCACGCGGTCGTCGAGGCTCTCCAGGTCGGACGGCGGACGATCCGCCGCGATCACCACCTGGCGGCCAGCATCGATCAGCGCATTCAGGGTATGACAGAATTCGGCCTGGGTCGATTTGCCCTGCAGGAACTGCAGGTCGTCGATCACAAGCACGTCGATGCCGCGCAGCGCCTCCTTGAACGCCAGCGCGGTCTGCGTTTTCAGCGCCGCGACAAAGCCGTACATGAACTTCTCGGCGGTGAGGTAAAGCACCTTGCGTTCGCTGCCCGAATTTCCGGCCCACGTCACCGCCTGCAGCAGATGGGTTTTGCCAAGCCCGACGCCGGCGTGGATGTAGAGCGGATTGAACATCACGCTGTCGCCGCGCCGTCCCTCAGCGACCTGACGCGCCGCGGCGTGGGCCAGCGTGTTGGAGCGGCCGATGACGAAACTTCCGAAGGTCAGGCGCGGATCGAGCGGCGAGCCGCCGAGCGCGTCATGGTTGGCGGACACCGGCGCGATCGCGGTTGCGCGCAGCTCAGGCGCGGGACGGCCGTCGGACCGCTCGGCGCGGCGTTGATCGAGCGGCGCGAGAACTTCTTTTGCCGGCGCCGCGCAACGCATCGCGGTGCGCACGGTGAGGTCGATCCGGTGCACTTCCGGCATCTCGGCCTGCCAGCAGGTGAGAACCCGCTCGGCGTAATGCGCCTGGATCCAGCTCTTGAGAAACCGCGTCGGAACCGAGAGGTGGACGCTTTCCTGTTGCACGCTTTCCAGATCCATGCGTGCAAACCAGCTTGTGTAGACGTCTTCTCCCACGCTCGAGCGCAGCCGACCCTTCACGCGTGACCAGCGATCTTGTTCCGTATTTGTCATTGTCTGACGACTTTTCCGAAGGAGTAGTATTGCTTGTGAAATCGCCGTGCGGGTCCTCCGCGCGGCGTGACCTCAAGCGAGGCTTCGTCTCCAGCCATAGACCGGCCGCCCGGCGAAATGCCGTCAGGCAATCAATTGGGCTGGAATGGAAGCGCCCGCGAGGTCAGCGCGTACTCGACGGTCTGTCCGGAGTTCGCGTCGGCGGCCGCCCACAGGCGGCGTTCAATACGGCGTCATTTGAAAAAAATATTTGATCGATTAACAGGATGATTCCGCAAAGCATGCAACCTCCCCCTCTCACCGTGATTGCGCACGGCAAGCTGCCATTCCACGTTATGTTTCAATTTCAGTCGGCGATGCCTGGAATTCAAAATCGTCCAGTCGTTACGCCGCGCACCTCAGCCCGTCTTTTATAACCCGCCCGCTTGCTTCGCTCTCGGCGCTTCTCGGTTGGCTGGTGCGTATCTCTCTTGTTAGAAGCGAGCGAGACACCAATGTCCCGCCTGAGAAATTTCGACACAAAGCCACCGTCCTCATATTGCTATGAGTTTCGATCCGACAATCGCTTGGAAAGCGTCGCCAACGTGCACACCGCCGCCGATTTGCACGCCCGCCCCGTTCCTTAAACCGCGCTGGTCTCAAGAGCCGTGGGCGTCGCGAACGCTCTTAGAGATACATCATGCCCTGTTTCCCGCAACGAAAATGATTCCCCGTGGGGCCGGCGAAAACAGCTTCACACCCGCAAAATCGGGCAGCGCGTTTCGCCGAAAGTGGCAAGGTTTTGAATCTGCGCACAGATTCGAAGCCCAGAGCGGCTGTGACATTTCTGACAATCGCCCAAAATAAATTCATAATTCGTTTATGATTGAGTGGGGCGGAAACGAGTTTTCGAACAACAGATCGCCACTATGCCGATAAGTGGCTACGCGAACGCGTTTTTTTTTGCTCATCGGAAGAGGGTAACCCTGAAGCGGTGTGAACGCGACCGTGCATTCGCGGTTGCTGTCCCAAAAGCGTGCGCCATCAATATCGGCGTGGCCATCATGGACTACTTATGATCGTATGGCAGACAGCGCCCGGTAAAATTACGGGCGTGCCAACGCCGCAAGGTGCGGGACGATACGACCACCAAAAAGAAGAATGCCCGGCACCGCCGGGCATTCTTGACGATTTTCTTTTTTGATCAGTTCATTTCGCAAGTTTTGCGATCTGGTGCGAGAGCCGCGAGACCTTTCGGCTCGCATTGTTCTTGTGAATGATGTTGCGCTGCGCTGCCTGCATCAGTTCCGGCTCCGCGCGAGCCATTGCCTTCAGCGCCGCATCGCGGTCGCCGATCTTGATCGCCTCTTCGACAATGCGGACCGCGCCGCGCATCTGGGTGCGGCGCGACTTGTTGATAATGGTGCGGCGGGCAATCTTGCGCGTCGCCTTCTTGGCGGAAGTCGTATTGGCCATGTTCTCAAATATCCTTCGGCGGTGACCGGTCGCGGGTGATCGGGCTTGAGCGCGCCCGCCGTTCAACCGCGTGATCGACGCTATCGTGTTTTCCGGGTGTTCTGTGAGAGAGTGCCATTCTCTGGAAGCAAATAGGCTCCCATGACGGCGCCGTTCAAAGAACAGCGGCGGCGGGATTGCGCCCACCGCCATTTGCGCCCTTATAAGGGGCACGTTTTGCAGCGTCAACGCCTTCCGGCCCTACCCCGGGGCCGGAAAGCCCGGCGAAACACGCTGATAAGGTGCTGATGAGGTTGAATTTCCCGAACTGCCCCCTTTAATGGCTGACGGCGTTTTCGGGCGCGATAGAGATAAGGTGACGCATGATCCGCGGTTTTTTCCGACTTGTCGGGCTATTGCTGCTGGCTGGCGGATTTATTTTCATGGTCTATGACGGCGCGCGCTGGGTCGCCGATCAGACCTTGCGGTTCACCCGGCTTGGCCAATTCTGGAACGACGTCCATCAATCCAGCCAGCAGGCATTCCGGGTCTGGGTGGAGGGCACCGCGCCCTGGCTCTGGACCAGTGTCGTCAAGATTATCCTGGACCAGCCGGTTTTTGCCGTGATGGGCGTGCTGGGTATTCTGCTGATGCTGGTGTTCCGGCCGCGCAAGCCGTTGATCGGCTATTCGCGGGACTGAGCGGGAACGCGGCGCTGCCGGATTTATGTTCAACGGTCCGGCTCAACGGGGCTTAAGCTGCCGACGTAAAGGCGTATATGAGAGATACATTGCTGCCGTGAAGTTCGAACGCGCTCGCTGGACGGATCCAGGGCTGGTGTTAGCTGACTTGAAGTGCGCTTTCGACATTCTGCCGTTCGCGGCCCATGATGCGAAGTGGTTCTTTCTTCAACTGACGTCCGCCGGGAGGTAACCCATGTTGTTCATGCGCAAAACCACTGCATTGCCGAGCGCAGCCGAGGCGCTGCCGGGCCGTGCGAACCCGATCCCTACTGCAACGAGGCATTTCGTAAACGGCCGTCAACTGCAGCCGCCTTATCCCGCAGGCCTGGAGCAGGCGGTGTTCGGGCTCGGTTGTTTCTGGGGCGCGGAGCGCAAATTCTGGGAACTCGGCGATGGCATCTATACCACCGCCGTAGGCTACGCCGGCGGTCATACCGAAAACCCCACTTACGAGGAGGTCTGTTCGGGCCGCACCGGTCATACCGAAGCGGTGCTGGTGGTGTTCGATCCGAAGAAACTCTCGTACGACCAGTTCTTGAAGACGTTTTGGGAAAGTCACAACCCGACGCAGGGCATGCGTCAGGGCAATGACGTCGGCACCCAGTATCGTTCCGCGATCTACACCCTCAGCGACGCGCAACGCAAAGCCGCTGATGCATCCCGCGCGGCCTATCAGAAGGCGTTGGCGGCAAAGGGTCTGGGCGCCATCACCACGGAGATCGCGCCGGCGGGCGAATTCTATTTCGCCGAGGACTATCATCAGCAATATCTGGCCAAGAATCCGGCCGGCTATTGCGGGCTCGGCGGCACCGGGGTGTCGTGTCCAATCAGCGCGGGCGTCAGTGCCTGATCGCTTTTCTTCCTCACCTCTCCCAGCAAGAGCGGGGCGAGGGCTCGGGGAAGTCGCGGCTCCCGGCCAGTACCCTTACGTGCCCAACATGAGCGTCGAAAGCGCTGTGCCAATCGCCGGCGGGTTTTCGCCGCGCGCCCTCCGCGACCAATGACGTCGGTGGACCTTCCGCAAGCTTATTTCCTCAAATGTTTGGCAAAAAAGCCGAGGCTGCGCGGCCAGGCGATATCCGCGCTTGTCTTGTCGTAACTCGCCCGCTCGTCGCAGTGGAAGCCGTGCTGGGCGCCCGGATAGACGTGGATCTCGACGTCGGGCCGCTTGGCGCGGATGGTCTCGACATCGCTGAGCGGAATGCCCGCGTCCTTATCTCCGAAATGCAATTGCGTCGGCACTTTCGGCTTGTCATCGGCGAAGCGGACGATGGCGCCGCCGTAATAGCCGACCGCCGCCGATAGCCCCGACAGCTTTGTCGCCGCCGCGTAGACGACGCTGCCGCCGAGGCAAAAGCCGATGATGCCGACCGGGCCAAGATCCCTTACGGCATCGATGGCGGCCTCGGTGTCGCGCAGCATCGCCGCCCAATCGGGATTGGCGACGAACTTGCGCGCCTCCGCGACCTCATCGGGCGAATAGCCGGACGTGAAATTGGGCTCGATGCGGTCAAAGATCGATGGCGCGATGGCGACATAGCCTTCGCCCGCGAGACGATCGCAGACCGCGCGGATGTGGTGATTGACGCCAAAGATTTCCTGGATCACCACCACGGCCGCCTTGGGCGCGGTCGCGGGGTCGGCACGATAGCCGCCCAATTGAAATTTATCCGAAGCCGTCAGTTTTATGTCTTTTCCCACGGGTCATCCATTTGCTTGAGGTTGATCTTCTTGGAGAATGTTCGAGAGGAACGTGCGGCCTGCCGTCTCTATTGCCACATCCAGTTCTGGCCCCAGTCGCCCTTCCAACCCGCCAACCGGCCCTTGCGGAATTGCAGATAGAGCCGGTGCTTTTGAAAGAACAAACCGCTGCCGCCGATGTTGCGGAACGCCAGATAGATTTCATCGCCGGGGCGGCCGCGGATGTAGTTCAACGGCGTCCCCAAAGCCCGCGAGGCGTCCTCCACAGCCATCCCGAAGGCAAGCGGCGTGTTGTTCGACAAGGTCGCGGTGAAGGGCGGCGAATGCAAGCCATCGGTCGGCGCGAATGGCTGGGCGCTTGCAGGTCCAAGCCACGTGCCCAGCCACGCGGCGGCAACGGCTATCGGCAGGGACGCAGTGTACGTTAGCCGACTCATGGTTGGGCGAGCCTCTCCTTGGGAGCACTGCGCGGGAGGCGATCGAGGAACGGCAGCACGGCGTCGATGAACGCCTGCGGCTGGTCGATATTGACGGCGTGGCCGGCGGCCGGGATCACCACTTTTTTCGCGTCCGGAATTTTCGCCGCCATGTAGTCGGAAGCTGCGAGGAACGGCGCGTCATCGGCGCCGACCACCACCAGCGACGGCACCTTGATGTTGGGCAGCGATTCAATCACGCGGGCATCGCGCTGGGTCAGCATGCCGCGCGCCGCGCGCGCCAGTCCCGATGCATCGCGATGGCTAACGCTCGAGCGTTCGCGGCTCAAGGATTGCAGAACCGCAAGGCCCTCGCGCTCGAAGCGGTCGCCGGTTTCGTGCGCGCGCCTGTTCCAGGCTTCGCGGGCGTCGTCTTTCCTGAAGCCCGGGCCGGTATCGATGATCAGAAGCGCGCGCACGCGGTCGGGATGCGCGCGGTAAAACGCAAGCGACATATAGCCTCCGAGCGATAGACCGCCGACGATGGCGCTGCCAGCGCCGACTTCATCGAGCAGCGCGGCCATGTCTGCAACCGTCAATGCTTCGCTATAGGCGTTGGGATCGTCGGGGTAATCGGACTGGCCGTGGCCGCGCATGTCCCACAACACAAGCCTGTGATGTCTGGAGAGCGCCTCGATCTGGCCCTGCCACATCGCCGCCGTCGATGAATAGCCGTGGGTCAGCAACAGTACGGGCCCGCTGCCGTGGACCTCATAGTAAATCTTGACCCCGTCCCGATTGAGCTTTGGCATCGCGGCTTCCTGAAAGACGTCTGACCTTATTCTAGCGCGATCCATTCGCCTGTGGGAACTGCCCGACCTTGTAATCGGCAATCGCTATGTCCGGTAGCCGTGGGGCACCAAATCCATGGCGACTTTGCGACAAATCATTGCCGCAACGCACAACTGACAGTCCGGAAAATTTTTCTCTCCGATCAATTCGCAATTTGCGTTGCCTCCGGATTGGAACGCGATCATTCTGGCGCGCAAGGTCGGCATCGGCCCGGTGGGTGTCAGACCATTAGCCAAAAGTGAGTTGCCGCCGTAAGCGGCATCATGCACCGGCAGGGGAAGCGACCATGCCTGTTCTCAACATCAATGGACGGAATATGTCCGTCGAGGCGGCGAACGATACGCCGCTGCTCTGGGCCATCCGCGAACAGCTGCAGATGACCGGTACGAAATTCGGCTGCGGCGCCGGCCTGTGTGGCGCCTGCACGGTTCACGTCAATGGCGAGGCAGTGCGATCCTGCCAGACTTCGCTCAGCGACGTCGCCGGCAAAAAAATCACCACCATCGAAGGCCTCAACGCCAAGGGCGATCATCCCTTGCAGAAGGCGTGGATTGCCGAGCAGGTCCCGCAATGCGGCTACTGCCAATCCGGACAGATCATGCAGGCGGCATCGCTGCTCTCGAAGAACCCCAATCCGACCAAGGAAGAAGTGGTGGCGCACATGGACGGCAACCTCTGCCGTTGCATGACCTACTCGCGCATTCAGAAGGCGATCATGCGAGCTGCTTCCGAAATGCGCACCGCCTCCAACGCCGCAACCGAGCGGAGGGCAACATGAATACGCACGTGAAAATCACCCAAGGCGAGCCCGCCGATCTCAGCCGTCGCTCGTTCCTCGTCGGATCCGCCGCCGCAGGTCTTGTGCTCGGCTATTCCGCCGTTCCTGCCCTCACCGGCGCCGACCAGGCGTTTGCCGCCGCCGGCAATTTCGATCCCAGCGTCTGGTATTCGATCGCGCCGGACGGAATTGTCACGGTGACATGCGGCAAGGCCGACATGGGCCAGCACATTGCCTCGACCATGGCGCAGATCATCTCCGAAGAGCTCGGCTCGAAGTGGAAGGACATGCGGGTTCAGCTCGCTTCCAACGATCCGAAGTTCAACGATCCCGTGCTCGGCGCGCAGATCACCGGCGGCAGCTGGAGCACCATGATGAACTTCGATGCGATGAGCCGCGCGGGTGCCGCGGGGCGCATGGCATTGACGGAAGCCGCGGCCTCCGCGATGGGTGTGCCGGCCGGCGAACTGGTTGTCAGGAACTCCGTGATTTCGCATCCGAAGTCGAAGAAGTCGATGACGTTCGCGGAGATCGTCAAGAGCGGCAAGGCCACCAAGACCTTTACGCCCGACGAACTCAAGGCGATCAAGCTCAAGACATCAGACCAATACACCATGATCGGTGTTTCGGTGCCGCAGCTCGATATTCCCTCGAAGACCAACGGGTCCGCCAAATACGGCATCGACGTCATGTTGCCGGGCATGGTGTACGGCGCGGTTGTCACGCCCCCGGTGCGTTACGGCGCCACGGTCAAATCGGTCGACGACGGCGCGGCGAAGAAGGTGCCGGGCTTCATCAAGGCCGTTACCCTCGACGACAAGACCGGGAGCACGACCGGCTGGGTGGTGGCGGTGGCCAACACCTATACCAACGCGCGAAAGGCCGCGAACGCCCTCAAGGTCAGCTATGACGGCGGGCCCAACGCCAAACTGTCGAGCGAATCGCTGCTGAACGAGGCCAAGCGTTTGCAGGCGCTGGACGACTCCGGCCTGTTCTTCGTCAAGGACGGCGATACGGCAGCGGCGTTCGGCACCGCGGCGAAGGTGATGGAGGCGGAGTACACCACCAGCATCAACATCCATGCGCCGCTGGAGCCGATGAACGCCACGGCGCAGCTGCAGGGCGATATCTGGCACATCTATTCCGGCAACCAGTTCGCGACGCGCTCCGGCGCGATCGCGGCGGGCGCCGCCGGGGTCGATCCCAAATTCGTCGTGATGCACCAGATGTGGCTGGGCGGCGGCTTCGGCCGGCGCCTCGACGCCGACATGATGGTGCCGGCGGTGCAGGCGGCGAAGGCCGTCGGCAAACCGGTCAAGGTCATCTACTCGCGCGAAAATGACATGACCATGGACTTCTCGCGGCCACTGACGTTCCAGAAGATCAAGGCAGGTCTCGACGGCGACGGCAAATTGATCGCGATGAATCACGACGTCGTTAGCGCATGGCCGACCAAGCGGTGGGGAATTCCCGATTTCCTCACCCCCTCGGTCGACAAGAAAGGCGGTCTCGACGGCTTCACCGTGAACGGCGCGGACTTCTTCTATACCGTGCCCAATCACAACGTCCGCGCCATCCTCAACGAGATGGCGCACAACGCCACCCCGTCGGGGCAACTGCGCTCGGTCGCGCCGGGCTGGACCTTCTGGGCGGTCGAAAGCATGGTCGACGAGCTTGCGCACGCGGTCGGCAAGGATCCGGCGCAGTACCGGATCGACATGCTCGACGGCAAGGGCGCCAATGCCGGGGGTGCGCAACGCCTGCGCAATACCCTGCTCGCGGCGATGGGCATGGCCGGCTACGGCACCAAACAGCTGCCGAAGGGCGAGGGCATGGGCGTCGCCTGCGTCTCGTCGCAGGAAAGGGCGACCGCAAGCTGGACCGCGTGCGTCGCTCATGTTGCGGTCGCACCCAACGGCGAGGTCAAGGTCAAGAAACTGACCGTGGCCACCGACGTCGGCACCCAGGTGCATCCCGACAACATCCGGGCCCAGGTCGAGGGCGCGGCGTTGTGGGGGCTATCGCTCGCGCTGTACGAAAAGGCGACCCTGAAGGACGGCGGCATTGAGCAGACCAACTTCGATACCTACACGCCGTTGCGGATGAGTCAGGTGCCGGAAGTCGCCGTCAGCGTCATTGCCAACGGCGAAAAAGCCACCGGCGTCGGCGAACCCGCGGTGACCGTGATCGCGCCGGCGCTTGGCAACGCGATCTTCAACGCCTCCGGCGCCCGCGTCCGCTCGCTGCCGATCACGGCAGAGGCGGTGAAGGGAGCCATGAAGGCGTAATACGACCGCTTATCAGGCGATTACAACAATCCGCCGGAGATTTCCTCCGGCGGATTTTTTTGCCTCGCGCGGTCATTTGCGAGGGATCGTTAGACTCTTACAGTCCGCAATAAATCGGCGTTCACAATACCCCTTAAGCCGAGAGGAACCTGTATCGGATATCTCTGCTGTCGGCCGTATCAGCCAGTCAAAGGGGAATCATGACAGCTCTAGACAACAAGACTTCGTCCAAACGCCGGCTGCTGCTGGCGTCGGACAGAGGCGACCAGAGCAGCGAATTGGCCAACATTCTGCAGTCCGCGGGCGAGGTCGATACCATTTCGGCGTCGGATATTCCCGACGCACCCGCCACCGATCTCTCGGGAATAGTGGTCGACATCAATCTGCGGTCGCCCGAGAGCGTGCAGCAGGTCCGGAACAAACTGCGCGCGGAAGCCTACCGCGCGATGCCGCGGTTGTTCGTTCTCGCCGACGCCCTTCACCATGGATCGATGCAGGCCTGGGCGCTGGGCGCAACGGACACGATATCGCGGCCGCTCAATGCCGAGGACATTCTGCAACGCATCCATGCCGCCTTTCCGGACAGCATCCGGTTCGACGCCACCGACAGCGGCAAAGCGTTGAACAGAGGCGTCGAAGCCGCGCATGCGGTCATGGTCAAGATCTTCGACAGGCTTCCCGCAGGCGCGCCGTTGAAATTCAGCGACATCGTGGACGCCGAATACAAGATCCTGAGGGCCATCAAGCACTCCTCATTGCGGCAATGGCTGACGGCGGTCGGCTGCCATCATATCGAGAGCTATCGCCACTGCCTGTTTGTTACCGGATATGCGGTCGCGTTCGCACAGCATCTCGGCATGCGTGAGGACGACCAGCGCCGTCTGGTGCGCGCCGCCCTTCTGCACGACGTCGGCAAGGCGTTCGTCCCGGTGGCGATCCTGGACAAGCCGGGAGAGCTTACCGACGAGGAAATGAGGGTGATGCGCATGCATCCGCGCCTGGGTTATGACGCGCTCGCAGCCCAAGGCGGCTTCCCGCCGGAGATGCTGGATGTGGTCCTGCACCATCACGAATTGCTTGACGGGAGCGGATATCCCAATGGCCTGCGCGGCGATCAGATCAGCGACATCGTGCGCCTGATAACGATCGTGGATATCCACGCGGCGCTGGTGGAGAAGCGGGCCTACCGGTTGCCGTTTACGCATGCCAAGGCCTTTGCGATCATGGAGCAGATGGGCGGCAAGCTCGACCAGCATTTGCTCCAGGCTTTCCGCCCGGTGGCGTTGGGATCCTGCTGATGGCTCGGCCGGGCAGCGGCGCTATCCCAGCAGTTTCCGCAACTCCGCCTTCGCCACCTTTTCCAGCGTCGAGCGCGGCATCTCGTCGACGAAGCGGATCTCGCGCGGCACCTTGAAGTCCGCGAGCGAACCACGGCAGGCGGCCATCACGGTGTCGTGCAGATCCGGCGGCGCGCGCTCGACGCCTGCCAGCGGAATGATGAACACCACCGGCACCTCATCGAGCATCGGATGCTTTTTCCCAACCACCGCGGCCTCGCGCACGCCGGGCACGACCGATATCACCTGCTCGATCTCGGAGGCCGCGACGTTCTCGCCGCCGACCTTCAGCATGTCCTTGGCGCGGTCGCCGAATTTGATGAAGCCGTTGTCCAATAGCGCGACACGGTCGCCGGTGATGAAATAACCGTGCTCGTCGAAACTCTCTTGCGTAGCTTTCTCGTTGTGCAGGTATTCCTTAAACAGCGACAGCCCGGGAACGCCCTTGATCAGCAGATTGCCAGTGCCGCCGACGGGCGTCGGCGCGCCATCGTCGTCGGCGACGCGGATCGCGTATTCCGCCGCGGCGCGGCCGATCGACATCGGCGTGTTGGGCTGATCGACCTCGCCGACGATGCCGTGGGTGATGGTTTCGGTCATGCCCCACCAGCCGATGATCTTGATGCCGAACACGGCGAATGGCGGCGGCTCGCACACGGCGGTGCCCCAGAGCCGGAATTTATGCCGCTTCGGGATCTCGTGCTCCAACAGCGCCTTCATGCAAAAAGGTATCGTCGAGCTCCAGGTGCAGCCGTGCGCCAACGCGACATTCCAGAACCGGCTTGCGGAAAACCGCGGCTGAATCACGCAAGTCGAGCCGACCCACAGGCTCGCCAGCATCGAATAGGCCAGCGCGTTGGTGTGAAACAGCGGCAGATAGGTCTGATGCACGTCGCCCTCATGCAAATCCTCGTGCAAGGCGTTGACCTTGGCGCCCCATAGCGCATTGGCATGCGTCCATAGCACCGCTTTCGGGCGCGACGTGGTGCCGGAGGTATATTGCACGCTGCACGGTGCCAAGGGATCGGTGGCGCGGCGAGGCCGGTCGGCGCCGTCGGCGAACAGCGCCTCGAAACGGTCGCAGCGTGGCGCGGCGTTGCCTTGTGCGGGGACCTCGCCCGCGTCGTGCGAAATCACCGCGAGCCAGCGCAAGTTCCGGCACTGCCCCGCAATCATCTCGGCATAGGCCGGCTGGGTGATCGCGGCCACCGCGCCGCAATGGCCGGCAAAATATTTCATTTCCGCGGGCGCCGAACGGGTGTTGGTGGTCACCGCAATGGCGCCGAGCTCGGCACAGGCGAACCAGGCGAGAGCAGCCTCGACGCAATTGTCCAGATGGATCAGCACGAACTCGCCCGGCTTGATCCCGCGTTTGACGAGGCCGGCGGCCAGCGCGCCGACGCGATCGTGAAATTCGCCGTAAGCCCAGATTCGCGCCGGCGCATCGAACGGCGTCCAGATCAGGAACGGATGGTCGCGGCGCGTCTCGGCCCGCATCCGCAATAGCCAGGCTACGTCGAGCCCCGCGAATGGTCCGACGATGCCCGGCGCCGGTGGTGAGATCGGCATCTTTCCTCCCGTGCAGCCTTTTGCCGGCTGCTTTGGTATTTTTGCTTGGTGGCCTTTCTGCCACCGGATCGCGCCGCGATCAAACCGTGTTTCGTCATCCCCGCGTGAGCGCAGCGCGCTCATCGCTGGAGGAGCCGCGCTCTTGCGCGGCGTCTCGAAGGATGGCCGCACATCAGATCATCCTTCGAGGCTCGCCCAGGAGCGGGCGCGCACCTCCAGCGACAACGGCGAAGCCGTTGCGCGGGGATGACGTCGGTACGCGTGTCACGACACGCTATCCTCATACGACGAAATCTCGATCAAGCTGCCGTCCGGGTCCCGGCAATAAACCGACCGCAGCGCGCCGCGGGCGCCTTGCTTCGTCACTGGTCCTTGCTCGATCGCCACGCCGCATGCGGTGAGATGCGCGAGCACCGCTTCCGGCGTGCTTGAGGTCAGAAAGCACAGATCGTCACTGCCTGCGGTTTCATGGTCGGCGGTGAACCACTCGACCTTGTCGGCGTCGCGCGGCCGCACATTGATTTTCTGGCTGCCGAAGATCAGCGATGTCCGGGGCGTCCCGCCGTGGCCCGGATCGAACACCCTGATCTCCATGCCGAGGATCTTCCGGTACCATTCGGCGCTGCGCGCCACATCCCTGACATTGATCACGAGATGATCGAGTGCATGGACTTTGACTGACATGACCTAATCCTTTGGTCGCGGTATTCTGTGCATTTGCCGCACTGGCCGTCGCATTCTTTGTTTGTTACAACGCGCGGCGATCGTCAATTCAACAACAACGAACCGGACTTCAGATCCGGGACATAGGGAGCAACGGCATGCTTTTACGTCGCACCGCGATGGCTCTGATCGCAATCGGCATTTCGGCGATCGCTTCGATCGGCAGCGCTTCGGCGCTGGATTATCCGACCCGGCCGGTGCGCTGGGTTGTCGGCTACCCCCCGGGCGGCGCCACCGATATTATTGCGCGGCTGATCGGCCAGCGGCTGTCGGAGAGGCTCGGCCAGCAATTCGTGATCGAAAACAAGCCCGGCGCCGGCAACAACATCGCCACCGAGGCGGTGATCAATGCGGAGCCGGACGGTTACACGGTGCTGCTGGTCAACCCTGCCAACTACATAAATGCCACGCTGTACACCAACCTGAAGTTCAACTTCGTTCGCGACATCGCGCCGGTCGCGGCATTCAATCGCGTGCCCAATGTGATGACCGTGAGCAACGACGTGCCGGCGAAGACGGTCGCCGAGTTCATCGCCTATGTGAAAGCCAATCCGGGCAAGGTGAATATGGCGTCGTCGGGCAACGGCACCTCCGTGCATCTGTCCGGCGAAATGTTCATGATGATGTCGGGCACCAAGATGCAGCACGTACCCTATCGCGGCGCCGCGCCCGCCATCACCGACATGCTTGGTGGCCAGGTCCAGCTGATCTTCGACAACATGCCCTCCATCATTCAGCACATCCGCGCCGGGTCCTTGCGCGCGCTGGCCGTGACCACGACGACGCGGTCGCCACAATTGCCTGATGTGCCGACCGTCGCCGACACCGTTCCGGGCTACGAGGCCAGCGCCCTGTTCGGCATGGGCGCGCCGAAGAACACGCCGAAGGAAATCATCCAGAAGCTGAACAAGGAAATCAACGCGGTGCTGGCCGAGCCGGGGATCAAGGCGAAGCTGATCGACCTCGGCGGCGAGCCCCTGATCGGCTCGCCCGACGATTTCGGCAAGTTGATCGTGGCCGAAACCGAGAAATGGGAAAAGGTGGTCAAGGCCGCCGGCGCCCACGTCGAATAGCGTGCTATTCGCCGGAACCACTCGCTGAGAGATTTTCGTCCATCATTCCGGTTTCATCTTCGGGCGGACCCGGAGGCGGAAACCACTTGACCGTTTCCTTCGCTGCGCCTATACTAAACCATATGGTTAAGTATAGTGATCAGGCTCTGGACCGCACCTTTGCGGCGCTTGCGGACCCGACGCGCCGGGCGCTGCTGACGCGGCTCGGCAAGCAGGACGGCATCTCGGTGAGCGAGTTGGCGCAGCCCTTTTCGATGTCGCTGCCCGCGATCATGAAGCATCTCGACGTGCTGTCGGACGCCGGCCTGATCGCGCGCGCGAAAACCGGCCGCACCGTGGCGTGCCGGCTGACCGCGAGGCCGATGGAGCAGGCGATGGACTGGCTGAACCGCTACCAGCGCTTCTGGTCCGAAAGTCTCGACCGCCTTGCCGCTTTTGTGGAGGAAGAACAATGGCCACCAAATCAAGTGCCGCCGCCGACGCCGGTCCCGTCACCAGGCCGAGCCTCACCATCAAACGTCGTCTCAATGCGCCGCCGGCGAAAGTCTACGCCGCGTGGACGAACCCGCAAAAAATGACGCGTTGGTTCGGACCCGCGAACGCCAGGATTGGCTCGGTGCAGGCGGACATCGACGCGCGGATTGGCGGACGCTTCCGCATCAGCTTCTCTACCGACGACGAGTATTACGAAGCCGGCGGCGTCTATCGCGAGGTGGTGCCGAACCAAAAGCTGGTGTTCAGCTGGGCGTGGCATTCGACACCGGAACGCGAATCGCAGGTGACGATCTCGCTCAAGCCTGACGGCGACGGTACGCTGCTGACGCTTCACCATGAGCAGTTCTTCGATTTTGCCGCACGCGACGGCCACGAGCGCGGATGGACCGGCATGCTCGACAATCTTGAAAAATATATCGCCTGAAACGATCAGAGAGGAGCCCGTCATGCAATCGCAACCGCACAAGATCGTCTCGCGTGAACAATGGATTGAAGCGCGCAAGGCCCATCTCGCCCATGAAAAGGAATACACACGGGCGCGCGATCGGCTGAGCGAGGAGCGGCGCGCGCTGCCATGGGTCAAGGTCGACAAGGCCTATGTGTTCGACGGCCCCAACGGCAAGCAGACGCTGAGCGATCTGTTCGCCGGCCGCAGCCAGCTGGTGGTGCAGCATTTCATGTTCGCGCCCGACTGGACCGAGGGCTGCAAGAGCTGCTCGTTCTGGGCCGACGGATTCGAGCGCATGATTCCCCATCTCGCGGCGCGCGACACCACCCTGGTCGCGATTTCGCGCGCGCCCTTGCAAAAGCTAACCGCGTTCAAGGCGCGGATGGGCTGGAGCTTCGACTGGTTTTCTTCGGCGGCCAACGATTTCAACCACGATTATGCCGTCTCGTTTACGCCGGAGGAGATCAAATCGGGCGCCAAGCTCTATAATTTCGGCACCAGCGGTTTCGGTGTCGAGGAAGCGCCCGGGATCAGCGTGTTTTTCCGGGACGAAGCGGGCAATATCTTCCACACCTATTCCTGCTTCGCGCGCGGCCTCGACATGATGAATGCCGCCTACCACTATCTCGACCTGACGCCGCTCGGCCGCCACGAGGAGGGCTTGCCGTATCCGATGGACTGGCTGCGGTTGCGCGACCAGTATAAGCCGGCTTCCGGCACCGCCGCCTGTTGTCAGACATAATCCATAATTGCGCGCGACATTGAGGCGCAACCGGAGTAATGCCGATGTCCTATGTCGATGGATTTATCGTCGCGGTCCCGAAGAAAAACCTTGCCGCCTATCGCCGCATGGCGAAGAAGGCCGGCAAGGTCTGGCGCGAGTACGGCGCGCTGGAATACCGCGAATGGGTTGCCGACGACGTCAAGGTCGGCAAGCGCACCTCGTTCCCGCGCAGCGTCAAGCTCAAGCCGGGCGAGACCGTGGTGTTCTCCTGGATCACCTACAAGTCGCGCGCGCAACGCGACCGCGTCAACGCCAGGGTGATGGCCGACAAGCGGCTGGCCGGCATGATGGACACCAAGTCGCTGCCGTTCGACGCCAAGCGGATGATTTTTGGCGGGTTCGAAAGCCTCGTGACGGCGTGAAGCGGGCTTATGCCGCGGCGGCAGGCCCGGTCTGCTCGCCTTCGATGGCGCGATCGATGGCGTCGATCACGGCCTGGGTCTCGATGAATTTGAGCCGCGCCCGCTCGGCCTTGTCGCGGTCGAACGGCGCGGCGAGCGTCCTGGCGAAGGCGTCGCGGTCCTCGGCCATGCGCTCGCGCGCCTTTTTCAGCGTCTCCAGTCGCTCGCTCATTTAGGCGTCGCTTTCTGTTGCTCGCGCGGCTATGGGCGCGAAAAGGAGGGGCTGGAACCCCGTTGATCTGGCGACGCATCGCCGACAATCCGAGCTTTTCTGATCCCTGCACCCACGACGGCCAACCCGACCGGGCGATAGTTTGGCGGCAACAATCACTTCCTGTTTTTCGAGCCGCCGGAATTCGGATGGGGGATGGCGACGGGACCGGCGGGTGGCGGCGAGGTGGTCATCGGCGACGCCTTGTCGACCTTTTTTGTGATCGTGATATCTTGCTGCGATACCTTATTGCCTTTAGCGGCTGCTACCGTTGGTACCAAACATAGTGCGATTAACCCGAAGCAAAACCATTTGATCATGAAAGTCTCCTTACGGTATTGCAAAGGATTGGGTCACTGGTGGGACTATCGTTCCGACAATGACGTGGCTTTCGTTTCGCGTCCTACCGTGAGACCGATGAGAGCCGAGCGAACAAATCGAAGTTCGTTCGCGGTATGGTAGACGGGCACCCTGCGATTGCCAAGCGAGCAGTGCTAGCGCGTGCTCTTAATAGGCCCGTAGCTCCGCCTGCCGGTTGGCTGCCCGGTGCTGACATCCCGCGTCACAATAGTTGCCTTTTGGTAGTGTGATCCAGTGGCAGTGGACTGCATAAGAGCAGGAGAAGATTTGTTAACGGCCTTACCCCCGGCTTCAGCTGGCTCAGCGACGCTCGCTGCGATTAGCCCAAAACCAATTGCAATGAACTGGCGTATCATGGAAGCCTCCTTGCGAAATTTGGTTCTTCCTCCGCATATCAAAATTCCTTCTCGATCAATCATACCCTCGTTCCCGCGGCTTCGGAAGCGGCCGCCTGATTGTGTACGGAAACAAACGTCAGCGATGCTGCCTTTCCGGCTTTAACCTTGCGTCCATTGCGCTTGCCGCATATGCCCGCTCCGCTAGTTTTACAGGAAGTGCTGGAAAAGTCGCAAATCCCTAGAAAGGGATTTGGTTCGGCCAGGAGGGTTTGATGTTCGGAGTGATGTTTTAAAATTTCTTTGCTTCAGCCGCGATTCCGGCATTTCGCAGCGATCACCGAAATCGAGACTGACCGTCCGGCGCAAGTGCCTTCACCGCCCGTCGCGGCGGACGCCGATTTTTCGCTAACCGGAAACTATCATTGGCGCACCCGACACGATTCGAACGTGTGACCTTTGCCTTCGGAGGGCAACGCTCTATCCAGCTGAGCTACGGGTGCGTTGCGGTTCATTTAGCCGATTGGCGGGACCTCGGCAACGGTCCTGC
>Ga0207657_10002307_pt1 | contig 20684 bp, 12 predicted proteins | sample KBSC33metaG_FD_184316 | JGI IMG/M metagenome (GOLD analysis project Ga0207657, IMG submission 184316) | Corn rhizosphere microbial communities from Kellogg Biological Station, Michigan, USA - KBS C3-3 metaG (SPAdes) (version 2) | ecosystem: Host-associated > Plants > Roots > Rhizosphere > Soil ... | reverse complement strand
TGGTCAGTCCCGATGGCGATCAGGGCTTTCCCGGAACCGTGACCGCCCAGGTGACATATACGGCGCAAGAGGACGCGCTGCGGCTGGATTATGCCGCGACCAGCGATGCGCCCACGGTGATAAACCTGACCAACCACATCTATTTCAATCTCTCCGGAGAGGGATCGGTGCTGCCGCAAATCCTGCAGCTGAATGCCGATGGCGTGACCGAAACCGACGCGCAGCAGATTCCCACCGGCGAGATCATGCCCGTGGCAGGAACGGCGTTCGATTTTCGCGCGCCGCGCGCAATCGGAACGATGGTCGACAGCGCCGAACCGCAAATGGCGATCGCGCGCGGCTATGATCACAATTTCGTGCTGAGCAAGTCGGCATCCTGGGCCGCGCGCCTTGAGGATCCGCAAAGCGGCATCCGCCTGGAATTGTCCACCACCGAGCCAGGCATCCAGGTCTATTCCACCAACAATGTGAAGCCGGGCCAGTTCAACGCCCAAGGGGTGGAAATCCAGAAGCGCGACGGCATCGCGCTGGAGACCCAGCATTTCCCCAACGCGCCCAACCAGCCGGACTTTCCTTCGACCCAACTTCTGCCGGGCCAGACGTTCCGCTCGACGACCCTGTTTCGCTTTGGCCTGGCGCCAGCATGACGGCGGCCATACCGGCACGCCCAGCATGAAATGGTTCGTCCCATGGACCGATCTCAAGATCGGACATGCGCCGCCTTGGAAAATCGCCGGCGGCCCATCGCCAGGGGGGCGATGAGCCGCCGGTTCGCTTCAGAGATTGGCGCGAAGGCCAATCGTGAAGTAAGGCCCGATGGCGTCATAGCCGAGCTGGTTTGCGCCACCCAACGACTTGGCCGACATGAAGTACAGGCCGGGATTCGTGCCGTTGATCGGATTGACGGGAGGGCGTTCGTCAAAAATATTCTGGACGGAAAGGTAGCCATCCAGCGCCGCGCCATCGATTTCAAATTTCTTGTCGAGGTTGACGTCGAGATAGTTGATGCCTCCGATCCGGGGATCCACATAAACCTGACCGATGGATTGGACCTTGGAATAGCCGCTATACCAGCGATCCTGCAGGCTGATGCCCCAGCTTCCCACGCGGTAATTGAAGAAGCTGGTGATATGGCCCTTGGATAGCGAGGCGAAGACATAAGGCGCACTGGAGAATTGCTGCGTCTCGTTGACGGGCTGATAGTTCGCCAGCATGCGCAAATCCACCGCCCCCGGGATCGCATCGGTGATCCGCGCCAAGTCGAAGCTGTAGTCCAGCTCCATATCCAGCCCTTCGAGCTTGTTGAGTGCCGCGTTGAGGCTGAGATTCCGCGTCAAAGTCACAAAATTGGCAGGCGTATGATCGCTGAATGGCAAAGGGCGGACATACAGGGCGCAGAAAGGTGACGTGCCGACCGAGTCCTCGCAGATCTGCTTGACGGAGGCTGTCGAGGCGCTGATCGCGGTAATCGCGTTCTTGAGCACGATATTGTAATAGTCGAGCGAAGCCGTGAAGCCCGGAATAAAGCTGGGTGTGAAGACCGCGCCCGCCGTGTAAGTGCGCGCCACTTCAGGAACCAGCGCCGGATTGCCCTGCTGCGCGAGATTGACCGTGCCGGTGATATTGCCGACATGGATATCGGTGAAGCTCTGCGGCGTCAGCTGAACCGGATTGAAAAGATCATTCAAGGTCGGCGCACGGATATCGACCGAATTGGTGGCGCGCAGGCGGAAGTCGTCGCTGACATGCCAATCCAGCCCGATTTTCCAGGTCTGGGCTTCGCCCGAAACGCTGTAGTTGGTGTAGCGACCGGCGATATCGGCCGACAGGCTCTGGATCAGCGGAATATCCTTGACGATCGGAATATTCACTTCACCGGCAAACTCCCACACATTCTGCGTGACGGGCGTACGCGCGGCGGCGGTATTGCTGCCATAAAGATTGACCGCCGGATTGCAGATGCGAAGGCCGGTACAATCGACAAGCGAGGTCGGGACCGCATTGCTGTCGACACTATATTCCATCCAGCGGGATTCGCCGCTAAGGGCGGCTTTCACCGGACCGGCGGGCAGCTCAAACAGTTCGCCCGAAATGCCGCCGCCCAGATCGTCCAAATTGTTCTTGACGATGAAGAAAGTGTCGGTCGTCAGGTAATTGTACATGCCGCGCGTAACCGCACCCGGACCAAACGGATTGAACGGAACACAGCCGGCATAGGCTGACGCCGTCGCCGCCTGGGTGGCCGCGAAGCAGCCGACCACGCCGGTCGAGGCGTTGAGCGTGGCGTCTTCCGCCGCATACAGGCGCTGCAGATTGATGTTGGTGGGATCGTCGACCTTCAACCGGCTTTCGCCATGGGTGTAATAGATGTCCCAGGAGAATTTTTCGGCCAACATCCCGTCCAACCCGACCGTCAGGTTCAAATTCCGCGCCGTGGCGATGGTCTGATAACCGTCATGCGCCCCGCCCAACACCACATTTTCCGCCAACTGGAAGGTGTTGTTGGACGCGTTGGTGCCGTTACTGCCCAGCTGGGTCTGCGCCACTGCCGGCAGGAATGGACTGTTCTTGAAGAAGGTGTTGGGAAAGGTTGAACCGGTGTTCAGGCCGAAATTGGTGAAGCTGGCCTTGTCATGGGATTGCGCCGCAGTCGCCTGAATGTAGAAAGACAGGTTGTCGTCGAAATTATAATCAAAGCGGCCGAACGCTTCGTCGGTGGTCAAGGTGGAGGTAATCTGGCTGACCGTGTCGACAATGCCATCGCCGCCGCTGCTGATATTGGACGTGCCGGTCGTCGTGCCGGGATTGAACGGCCCGATGACGCCGGTCGACACAAACTGCTGGCCGTTCACCGTGCAGGCCGTGCAGGTGATCTTGCCACCCGCGGCGGAATTGGCCAGCCGGGCATTGATGGTGGTCGTAAAGGGATTGGCGGCAGTACCCGCGCCCGTCAGCAGATAATAAAGCGGGCCTTCCGGGCGGGCATTGTGCAGGATGCCATCGGCATGGAAATGCTGGACCGATCCCTCGATATGGCCGCGTCCGCCGAACAGGCCGGTGCCGGCCGCCATGCCGGCCTTGTAGGAGGCACCGTCGCCATAGCTGGAAATGCCGCTATTGAGGTCGAACTTGACGCCATCGAACCGCTTGTCCAGAACAAAATTCACCACGCCGGTCACGGCATCGGAACCATAGACCGCGGAAGCGCCGCCGGTGACGACATCGACCCGGCTTACCAGCATCTGCGGCAAAGTATCGATATCAACCGTGCCGTTGGAATTGGTGGGCGCCACCCGATGGCCGTCCATCAGCACCAGAGTACGCTGCGAACCGAAATTGCGCAGGTTGAGCACATTGCCGGCATTGTTGCTGCTGGCATTGTCGGAACCGCGCGGATTGTTGGAGCCCTGGAAGATAGGCAGCTTGTTCAACGCGTCCGGCAGATTGCTGGGGGTGGTGGCCTGGAGTTGATCGGCCGTAACCACCGTCAACGGCGTGGGCGAATTGGTGATGTCGGAAATCACCCGCGAACCCGTAACGACGATCTGCTCGACACCGGGGGCGGGTCCCGCATCGGCCAAGTCGGGCCCGGCGGCCAGGCGTTTGGACACAATCACTGCGCCGGAAGCATCGCGATTGGCCGCCAGCTTGGTGCCCTGCAGCAATTGATCAAGGGCCGGGATCGCCTCGTAACGACCCTCGACGGCATGACTTCTCAGCCCATCGACGTCCTTGACGGTATAGACCAGCTGCACGCCCGACTGGCGAATATACGTATTCAGCGCGGTTTTGAGGTCTTCGGCTGGAATACTGATGTCGCGGGCCTGAGCGGTCGCCGCGCCCGTGAGCGTTATCATCGCAACCGAACCGAAAAAAGCCGACTTCAAGACTCTTGAACGAGTCATTATTCCCCCTCTGGATTGTTATGCCGGGCTCGTTGGCGCGGCGATATTTCCGTCCCTGATCTGTTAAACGGGCGAAAAGGCAAAATCCTGTACGCCCCTATTGCGAGATAACGATTTGCTCATTCTCCTGGGTGACCTTGAGCCCCAGCGCATTTCGCACCAGCAGCACAAACACGTCGACATTGTCGGCGCGAAAACTGCCGCCGATGCGAATATCCCGCGCAGTGCCCGTTACCAGGATCTGGCGCCGATTGTAGCGGTTGAACTGTTCGGCGGCGTCGGCAAGCGTCTCTTCGTCGAAGGTCAGCATGCCGGCGCGCCAGGCGAGATCGCCGTCGATTTCCTTCAGGCTCTTGGATGCCACCAGGGTTTCGTCGGCCTTGGCGACCACGACGTGACCGCCATCGGCAAAGACGGGGGCGGTGGGTAAGGGCGCATCGACGATATCCACGCGAACACGGCCTTCCGTGACAATCACTTTCACGTCATCGCCGTCGCGCCGCACCGAGAATTTGGTGCCGATATCGGTGATCCGCCGGTTGCCGGCAATGACCACAAAAGGCCGTTTGGCGTCATGCACCACGTCGAAATAGGCCTCGCCCCGCTCCAGCGTCACCGTGCGGACCAGGCGGGTCACATTGGTTTGAACCTGGGTATCGGTATTGAGCTGGATGCGCGTGCCGTCTGACAGGCGCAGCACCGGACGTTCGCCGCGCTGTGTCGCGTAAATGACAGGCGCCGGCGAGCGAAAATGCAGCCAAAGACCCGCACCCGCCACAGCCACCACGGCAACCGCCGCCGCGGCCATGATCCATAGCCTCCAGCGCCGGTCTGTCCCGTCTTCGGGAAACTGGCGCGAAGCCTTGAACGCGGCCAGTCTCTCCGTCCGCTGCCAACCCGATTTGAGGCGCAGATAGGCCAGCCGGTGCGACGTGCCGGCTTCCAGCCAAGCCATCAATTGCGCATTTTCTTCGGGCAAAAGGCCCCGGTCTTCACGGGCGACCCAATGCGCGGCCAAATCCTCGATCCGCTCGCGTTCCGTTTGCATCATTTCCTCCGCGCCCAAATGCGCCGGGCGCCTGTCACTGCCCGGTCGCGGCGCTCCGCGACGGCATCCGTAAGAATGCGCATCGCCTTGGCCATCTGGCTTTCAACGGTCTCTTCCTTGATACCCATCTTCTCGGCGACTTCCCGCTGGGAATAGCCGTGCACCCGCCGCAGAATCACCACCTCGCGGCACCGGGGCGGCAGTTGGTTCAGCGCGTCCTGCATGAATTGCAACTCCTGCCGCGCCGCGACGCGCTGTTCGGGCGCCGGTTCGTGATCGGATATGTTCAGCCAGTCGGCGTCCGCCAAAGTCTCGATCGGCACAACATTGCGATGCCGCAGCCGGTCGATCATCAGGTTGCGGGCTACAAAAAACAGAAAAGGCCGCACCGGAGACGGCCGCTTGCGCCGCGCCGCTTCATAGACCCGTATATAGGTCTCTTGCCGGAGATCGGCGATTTCCGCGGAATCAGGCCAGTTGCGGCGCAAAAAACGTACGAGCATGGGTTCCAACGGCAAAATCTCACCGACAAACCAATCGTCTATGTCCTGGTTTTCGCGGGATGCATCCAAAGACAAGACATTGCCCCTTCATCGCGGTCCGTGACGCAACATCGCCCTGCGGACCCGCGATAGTAATAACGGATGAGCGGGGGAAATCCTGTACGAACCAATTGGCGACCGGGCAGAGGCACAAAGCACAAAATGTATACAGCCCGATATGATCGCCCTGAGCGACAGATCATTAAGGATATCAGTGGGAAAGGTTAGCGACGCGCAAAGCGATAGGCTAGTAAAGCCCCTTTCCCGCTCGGGATATGGCCGGAACGCCATTTGCATCTGCCATGCGGCTGCATCTTTGACGCATTGATTCCCTCGGGGGCACTCTTAAAACAGAGCCGTCGCCATACTTTAACCAATGTTGTTTCAGAATTAGTCCTTCGGGATTAGGAGTTTTCCATGACTGACACCGCGCACGGTCTTGGCCGTCACGGCTTTCGCAACCTGAAGGCCGTCAATTGGAATCTCAGCGCACCGGCACTTTATGAAGAAGCGGTGCGGCGCGGCGAAGGTCAGGTCGCAGCCCAGGGCCCGCTGGTGGTGCGCACCGGCATCCATACCGGCCGCTCGGCCTCCGACAAGTTCGTGGTGCGCGATGCCCAGACCGAAAGCCAGGTCTGGTGGGACAACAACAAGGCGATGAGCCCGGCGCATTTCGACGCGCTGTATACAGATATGATGGCCCATGCCGAGGGCCGCGAGCTTTTCGCCAAGGACCTGTTCGGCGGCGCCGACCTGACCCATCGCATCAGCGTGCGGGTGGTGACCGAATATGCCTGGCATTCGCTGTTCGTGCATCAGCTGCTGATCCGCCCCACGGCGGAAGAGCTCAAAGGCTTCGATCCGGAATTCGCCATCATCGACCTGCCCAGCTTTGCCGCCGACCCGGCGCGCCATGGCTGCGCCAGCCAGACCGTGATCGCGGTGAATTTCTCCAAGAAGCTGATCCTGATCGGCGGCACCTCCTATGCCGGCGAGATGAAGAAGTCCGTGTTCACGATCCTGAATTATCTGCTGCCGTCCAAGCGGGTGATGAGCATGCATTGCTCCGCCAATGTCGGCGCCGACGGCACGTCGGCGATCTTCTTCGGCCTGTCGGGCACCGGCAAGACCACGTTGTCGGCGGATGCCTCGCGCACCCTGATCGGCGACGACGAGCATGGCTGGAGCGAAAACGGCATCTTCAACATCGAAGGCGGCTGCTACGCCAAGGTGATCCGGCTGAGCCGGGAGGCGGAACCGGAAATCTTTTCCACCACCGAGCGCTTCGGCACCGTGCTGGAAAATGTGGTGATGGACGAAAAAACGCGGGCGCTGGACCTGAACGACGCGACCTATGCGGAAAACACCCGCGCCGCCTATCCGATCGACTATATCCCCAACGCTTCGGCCACGGGGCGCGCCGGCCATCCCAAGAATGTCATCATGCTGACGGCGGATGCATTTGGCGTACTGCCGCCGATTGTGCGGCTGACCCCCGGCCAGGCCATGTATCACTTCCTTTCCGGCTTCACCGCCAAGGTGGCAGGGACCGAAAAAGGCCTGGGCAAGGAACCCCAACCCACCTTCTCCACCTGTTTTGGCGCGCCCTTCATGCCGCGCCATCCTTCGGAATACGGCAACTTGCTGCGTGCCCTAATCGCCGAGCATCAGGCCGATTGCTGGCTGGTCAACACGGGATGGACCGGCGGCGCCTTCGGCACCGGCTCGCGCATGCCGATCAAGGCGACCCGCGCCTTGTTGAACGCGGCGCTGGACGGCAGCCTGGCCAATGTCGAGATGCGGATCGATCCGCATTTCAAATTCCGCGTGCCGGTGGCGGTACCGGGGGTGGACGCCAAGATCCTCAATCCGCGCGACACCTGGGCCGACAAGGCCGCCTATGACGCCCAGGCCCGCAAGCTGGTCACGATGTTCCGCGAGAACTTCAAGAAGTTCGAGGCCCATGTCGCCGCAGACGTGCTGCAGGCCGCCCCCCAACTGGCCGAAGCGGCGGAATAGCCACCCCAGTCTGGTCTTGGCGGATATCACGGCGATATAATTCGCCATGAAATTCCTGCTTGTCACCCTGGGATCGGTCGGCGACATCCTGCCCTTCCTGGCGGTGGCGGAAACCCTGCGCCAAAGACGGCATCAGGTCATCATCGCCTCCAATGCGGGCTATGGCGCGCTGGTGCGGGCATCGGGTTTTGAATTCGCCGCGATCTGGCAGCGCGAACAGCAATCGCTGGACGGGGTGATCGGCCAGGACCCTGCCGGCGCCTGGGCAGCGGTGCGCCGGGACATGTTCGATCCCGCGACCAACCCTGCCCGCGATTTCATTGCCCGGCATGCCGGCAACTGCGTCATCCTGGCATCCTGGACCGCCTTCGGGGCGCGGCTGGCGCATCAGGAACTGGGCGTTCCCTTATGTAATATCTATCTGTCGCCGGGCGCGGCGGGGCAGGACGATGGCCGGATCGCCGATGGCGCGGCTTTGCGCAATCTGGGACTTTTTCCCGCCTGGTTTGGCGATGTCCCAGGCGTACAGGCCTGCGGCTTCCCACTGCTGGAGGATGCCCAACTTCCACCGCTGCCGCCGGGGCTGGAGGTTTTTCTGCGGCAAGGCCCGCCGCCGGTCATCTTCACCCCAGGAAGCTTCATGCGCGGCGCCGACCATTTCTTCCGGGAATCGCTCATAGCCTGCGAGAGACTGGGCCTGCGTGCCGTCTTTCTCACCCCTTACCGCGAGCAGCTTCCTGCGCATCTGCCCGCCAGCGTGGCGCATTTCCAGTATGTGGCCCTTCAACGGCTGGCGCCCCGCAGCATGGCCCTGGTGCATCATGGCGGCATCGGCACCTGCGCCCAGGGCTTACGGGCCGGCATTGCGCAACTGGTCACGCCGCTCTTCTTCGACCAGCCCGACAATGCCGCGCGGCTGAAAAGCTTGGGCGTGGCCGAAATCCTGCTGCCGCAAGCCTTTGTCGGCGAGGCCGCCGCCCAGGCGCTGAGCGGCCTGCTATCTTCCTCTTCGGTACGGGAAAACTGCCGACAGATGAAAGCGCATTTCGCAGATCAGAATCCCATCGGACGGATCTGCGATATCGCCGAGCGGACAGCCCGGTAAATTACCCAAAAAAAGACCGGCGCCCTCCTTATGGTGGGCACCGGCCAGTCTTCGGGGAATTACACTTTCAACCGTCTATCGCGGCGTCACCGGCTCGCCTGCAGGAAATCGATTCCAGGCGGTAGGTTGCCGTCAAAGTCGAACAGCGCGGTGGCCGAGCCCTTGTTGCGCGTCGCCTTAAGGCGTTGTCGACGCGATCGAGGTTGTGGTCGGTGCCGCCACCGGGCCGCGGTTGTTGCTGCCGCTGGTCAAGGCCACAACAAAGCCCGCAACAGCGCCCACGCCGAGCGCCCCATACAGAAGGGTGCTGTCGTTCACCTGGGCGCGCTTCACGCCGGCCGGAGCGCCAGGTGAGAGCGGACCAACGTCACCAGCCAGCGCAGCGGAGGAGGATAAAGCCAAAGCGAGAAAGCAGGAAAGCAGCCGCATTTGTGGACTCCTTGGAAGCTCCAACCGCCATCGCATGATGGATGGCGGTTGGATGAGTTGGGAAAATTACAGACTGAAGCGGACACCGAGCGTGAAGTAGCGCCCGATGATGTCGGCATAGGTCGGCGTCGGATAGAGCATGCCGGGACTGCCGTTGAATCCGCCGGTGATGGGACCGTGATTGTCGAACAGGTTGTTGATGTTGAGGAAGGCGGTGACCGGCTGCTGCTCGACCTTCAGATCATAGGTCATGGCCAGCCCGGTCAGATAATAGGCCGGAATCGCCCCATCCTTGACGAACCTGGGGGTCCACGGAAGCGTGGTGCCGAACCAGTTCTGCTGCGCGATATACTGCTCGGTGATGGTCGCGCTGAACCCTTCGTAGCTGTATCCCAGGCTGATATTGGCCCTGTCTCTCGGATTGTTGGCGGTATTGACGTTGTTTTGATACTGCACGCCGGGCACGCCCGCCACGCTGACAACCCCGGCAACCTCCTGGTGATTCCAGAACAGGCGGAAATTGACGTAGCCGTTCATGTCGGTCCATCCGCTCAGATCGGACACGTAGCCGATTTCCGTGTCAAAGCCGCCGCGCGAATTCATCGCGACGTTCTGATTCAGGCTGATGATCTGGGTCGGGAAGTTGCCTGCCGTTTGATTGGTATAGCCCAGCGGCCGCGAGATGAGACCGCAATAGGGCGAGGTCTGGTTCGATTCCAGGCAGAGTTGGTAGGCGGCCTGGCTGTTGCCGCCGATGGTGCTGATCGCGTTGCCGATCTTCACATGGTAATAATCGACCGACGCGGTCAGGCCCGGAATAAAGCTCGGCGTGAACACCACACCCAGCGTGTTGTTGATGGAGTTTTCCGGCCTGAGGTTGGGGTTGCCGCCACCGACGGTGTTGACGGGACCGTTCAGGTTGGTGCCTACGCAGTTCGCCCCCGCTGGCGCGGCGGGATCACAGAAAGACGTATCGGTGATGCCCGAAGCCGTGATCACCTGCTGCTGATAAAGATCCCACAGAGTCGGGGCGCGCATGTCGCGCGATGTCGAGGCGCGAAAACGCAGATCGTCATTCACCGACCATTCCAGGCCGAGCTTATAAGTATTGGCCGAGAAGGTGGAAGAAACGGGTCCGACCAGGGCGACGCCGTTGGTCGAATAGGCCGTATAGCGATAGGCGCCGTTCAACGAGACCAGCTGGGCGAAGGGCAAGTCCCTGAGCAGCGGCACGTCCAATTCGATATCGCCTTCGGTGATATCTTCCGCGCCCACCGCGGCCGACTGGACTTCCTTGAACCAGGCAAGATTGGCAGTGGGGAAAGACGCGGGCAACGAATTACCCGCCGCGCCAAGCCGCAGGTTTTGCGGATTGAAGGCCACGCCGTTCGGCTCGGAGGTGGTCACCTTGAGAGATTGGCGGCGGTATTCAAGGCCGACCGCGGTCTTGATCGGACCGGCCCAGCCTTCGAACAGCGTTCCGGTCAGGTTGGCGGCAAAATCGTCCATTTTGTTCTTCGCCTGCCAGGACGTATTGCCGAAGACATATTGCTGGGCGGCAGCGGACGAATTGCCCTCGCCCAGGACATTGAGCGGCACGCAGCCCGGAAAGGCCCCCGGCGCCGTGATGCTGGCACGGCAGACAGTTTGCCCGGTCGAGGGATCCGTCACCGCGTCGATGGCGGCAAAGAACCGGCGGCTGTTCATGTTGTTGATGGTGAGCAGGGTCACGGCGTTCTGGCCATGGGTGTAGTGCATGTCCCATGAGAAGTCGCCGAAGGTCTTGCCCTGCAGCCCGGCCGACACCGCCTCGGTGTTGGTCTGCTGTTTGACATTGAGCTGGCGCCCCAGATCGTTGTTGAAGCGCGCGATATCGACGGAAGTGGTGCCGGTGGGGAACAGCGCCGCCTGCTGCGCCGCGGTGAAGAAGGGGTTGCCGCTATAGAGCCAGATCGGATAGGCCGCGTCGGTATTGGTGTAGCCCTGGCTTGCGCCGGAGGTCCAGGACGAGCCATAGCGCGCATCGGCATAGAAACTCAGATCCTTGGTGAGATCGTAGTCGAACCGCCCGTAAATCTGGCCGTTATGGTCCGCCGAGATCAGCGTCTCGTTATGCAGCACGCCGCCATCGCCGCCTTGATTGGCGTTGCCGGTTCCCGTCGTGGTGCCCGGATTGAAGGCGATGATGGCCTTGCCGTCGGCCGAAAACTGCAGCCCCTTGAGCGGCCCGCTGGCGATCAGGCCGAAGGGAGACGCATTGGCCTGGCGGATATTGCAGGACAGCACCTGCGGATTGGTCGACGAGGTGGAGGAGCCGGTGGTCTGGCAGCTGTGCGCCGGATCGCCATAGGGGCGCGCGGTCGCATCGGGAATGGAGTCGCGGTTGAAATATTCCGCGCTGACCTCGAAATGGCCCTTGTCGAACACATTGAAGCCCGCCGCGAAGCCAATCCGGGCAGTGTCGGCGTCGCCATAGGTCGACGTGCCGACCTGCATCGAGCCCTTGAAGCCCTGGAAATTGTGGTCGAGGACATAGTTCACCACGCCGGCAACGGCGTCGGAGCCGTAAACCGCGCTGGCGCCGCCGGTCACCACATCGACGCGCTGGACCAGCATTTGCGGCAGCATGTCGACGTTGACGGTGGTGTCATAGAAGGTGCCCGGCACGCGCTTGCCGTCCATCAGAATCAGGGTGCGGATCGTGCCTAGGCCGTGCAGGTTCAGGTTGTTGGTCGGCGTGCCGAAGCCGCGTCCATTGGGCTCGGTATGCGAGGTGGTGCCCAAGGTGGGGGCAAACATCGGCAAGGTGGCGAGCGCTTCGGGGATGCTGGTCGGTGTCAAAGTCGACAATTGGTCCGCGGATACCACCGTCACGGGCGTCGGCATGCCCGAGCCGTTGGCGATGCGCGAACCCGTGACGGTGACGGATTCGGTGCTCGCCGCAGGCTGGGCCACCGCGCTGTTCGCAAGCGCAATAACACTCACCGTGCCGGCCAGAATCGTCCTGAAATAGTGATTGTTCGTCATGCGCTTCCCCAGATTTTTGGTTGTCTGAAGGGCTAGGACGGGTGGGGCGACGAAAACCCCCACGAAATTCTTGTGCGGGTCTTTTTCAATCCGGGTTCAGACGCAACCCCAGGGTGAAATAACGCCCCATCAGGTCGGCCCCGGGCCCGACGGGATAGTTCAAGCCGGGACTGCCGGTATAGCCGGCGGTCTGGAAGACCCCACCCTGGACATTGAACAGATTGCTGATGTTGAGGAAGCCGGTCAGGTTCTGCCCGCCGGCTTGGAAATCATAGGAAAGGTCCATGTCGGTCTGGAAATAGGCCCGCACATCGGGAATGTCGAAAACAAGCGTTGGGTTGGCATTCTGGTGAAAGCTGGACTGATACCGCTCCAACAAGGCCAGGGTGAAATCGCCGCGTTTGTAGCTCGCCATCAGGGCGATGCGATCCACCGGCGTCTGGGCCGTGCCGGCGGCGTTGGTCACCAAGGTGCCGGGCAAGGTTTGCGTCTTGAGCGTGGGTTGATGGGTCCACAACAGATGCAGATGCAGCGCGCCCCGCAATTCGGTGTCAGACAGGTCCGCCTCGTAATTGGCCTCCAGATCGAGTCCTTCGGAATAGGTGCGGGTGAGATTTTCGTTAAGGCGCAGGAATAGAATCGGAAAGTTCGCGGACGAGGTGTCGTTGTAGGAAATCGGCCGCACGATCAGATTGCATAAAGACGATGTCCCGCCCGACGCCAAACACAGGTTCTGGGTGATGGGATTGCCGCCATTCACCGCCCCGATGGCATTGTCGATGTTGATCTTGAAATAATCCAGAGAGACCGAAAAATCCGGCAGCCAGGCCGGACTATAGGCAAATCCCGCCGTCGTATTGTGGGCGATCTCCGGTTTCAGGTCCGGATTGCCGGACTGGGCGGTATTCACCGATCCCGATGTGTTGGTGAGCGAATCCAGGATGTTCGAGCTGGAAATCAGGGAGGTCTGGAACAGATCGAACAAGGTCGGCGCCCTTATGTCCTGGGATCGCGCGGCGCGAACATGCAGGTCGTCCAGGACCTGCCATTCCACGCCCAGTTTCCAGCTGTTGATCTGACCCGAAGTCGAATAGTGGGTGAAACGATAGGCGCCGGTCAGAGCGACATAGTCCATCAAGGGCTGGTTCTTCAGCAGCGGAAGGTTGATCTCCAGATCGGCCTCCTTGACGTTGCTGGCGCCCTTGGCCGCCGATACCGTCTCCTTGAACCATTTCAAATTTCCCGGCGGCACCTGCGCTCCCGTGGGACCGCCCACCCGCAGATTTTGCGCGTTGAATGTCAGGTCCGGCACCGAGGTCACAAGATCCAGATTTTGCAGGCGATACTCGGCGCCGACGGCAATCTTCACCGGTCCGGCCCAATTGTCGAACAGGGTGCCCGCAATGTTCGCGCCGAAATCGTCCAGGCCGTTGCGCGCCGTCCAACTGGTGGTGCCTTCGACATAGTTGATCGCGGCGGCGGATGGCGCATCGGGGCCGAACAGGTTGAACGGCACGCAACCCGGAAAGGCGCCCGGCGCCGACACCGCCGCACGGCAGACGGTCGCGCCGCTGGAATCGCGCACCGCGTCGATCGCCGCATAGAAGCGCTCGGCGTTCACATTGCCGGGCGTCGCCAAATGGGTGCGCGTTTCACCATGGGTGTAATAGGCGTCCCAAGGAAAATTCCCGAAAGCGGTGCCGTCAATTCCCAGGCCCAGCGCCAGCGCGCTGGTGTGATACTTCACCGCCAGGCGCCGCGACAGTTCGTCGTCAAACCGGTTCAGTGTGAAGGAACCGGTGCCGGATCCGGTCAAGGCTGCCTGCTGCGCGGGCGACAGAAAGGCATTGCCGCTATAGATCGTGATGGGATAGGCCGAAGGCGAGTTGAACATGATCTGGTTGGCCTCATAGGTCCGCGTCACCGCGTAACTGGCCTGGATATGACCGTTCAGGTCCGGCGCGAAGCTGTAGTCGAAACGCCCGAATCCCTGCGCCGTGTTGATGACCGGCAGAAGATATTCATTGTGAACGATGCCGCCGTCGCCGCCGATGGCGGCGGCGCCAGTCGTTGTCGGCGTGCCGGGATTGAAGGGTACCAGAACCCCACCGGCCGCAAATTGCTGGCCGGCGAAGGGGCCGGAGGTCACCAAGCCGCCGAAACTCGCATCGCTCTTGCGGATATTGGTCACAAGCTGGAACGGCATGGCGGCGGTGCCGCTGCCCACGATGGCGGCCCCCAGATTGCCATAAGGGCGCGCCGCCTGATCGGTGATTGCATCCCGATCGTAATATTCCAGGCTCCAGATCACGTGGCCGTGGTCCAGCACATCCTGGCCGCCCGCCAGACCGGCGCGAAAGGATTTGGCATCGCCATATTGCGACACGCCAGCCTGAATGACTCCCTTCAATCCGTCGTAGCGCCGGTCGAGGATGAAATTCACCACCCCCGTCACCGCGTCGGAGCCATAGACCGCCGATGCGCCGCCGGTGACGATCTCAACCCGCTGCACCAGCATCTGGGGCAGCGTGTTCACATCGACGGTGCCGTCATAAAAGGTGGCCGGCACCCGCCTGCCATCCTCCAGTATCAAGGTCCGGTTGGGACCCAGGCCCCGCAGGTCGAGAAAATTTCCGTTCGGCCGGAAGCCGCGCCCGTTGGCACCGCTGGTGGTGCTGTTGCTGGTCTGGGCCGGCGCAAAGATGGGAAGCTTGTTGAGGCCGTCCGGCAGGTTTGACGGGGCCAGGCGCGCAAGCTGGGAGCTGACGATGGTGGTGACCGGCGGAGCAAACTGGTCGTCATCGCGGATGCGGGTTCCCGTCACCATGATCGATTCGGAAGTCTGCGGCTCGGCCTCAATCTGCGCCCGGCGCGCCACTTGCCGGGAAATGATCACCGCGCCCGATTTGTCGCGGTTGGCCGAGATACCGGTTCCCGCCAGCATCCGCGTCAGGGCCACATCCGGAGCAACACCCCGCACGTCCCGGCTCGTCACTCCGGCAATGTCGTCGACATTGTAGATAAGCTGGACGCCGGACTGCCTGATATAGTCGTCCAGCGCAGTCCGCAGGTCTTCCGCCGGAATGGTTATGGCCTGCGCGAAGGCCGGACCGGCAAGAGCAAACAACCAAGCCGCGCCCAACACTGTCTGGGTTCGCAGTCGCTTCAAAAACGCCCCCCGGTTTCCCGCATTGTTCTTGTTGGGCAAAAATCTCGAAAAAGACTCCCCAGTCTTTACCGAGACACCACGATCGTGCCGCCTTGCTCGTTGACGGAAAGACCGAAACCGCGATGCAGCAGCAACACGAATACGTCCACATTGTCGGCCTTGAAGCTGCCGCCGATGCGGATCCGGCGCGCCGGTCCCTCCACCAAAATCTGGCGTTCATTGTAGCGGTTGAACTGTTCGGCGGCTTCCGCCAGCGTTTGTTGATTGAAGACCAGGACGCCGCCGCGCCAGCTCAGGTCGTCGGCGATATCGGAACCCGATTTCTCGATAACCAGCGTTTCACCGCCCTTGGTCATCACGACATGGCCCGCATCCGCCACCACCGGCTTGCCCAGCTGGTCCAGAAGTTCCACCCGCACCCGGCCCTCGCGGACCGTGACGCGAACATCGTCGCCATTGCGGAAGACAGAAAATTTCGTGCCGATATCGGTGATGCGGCGATTGCCGGCATAGACCGTGAAGGGACGCCTGGCATCATGCACCACATCGAAATAGGCCTCGCCCGAATCCAGCATCACGGTGCGGCGGGCGTCGGTGACATCGGCATGCAGCCTGGTGTTGGTATTGAGCTCCACCTGCGTGCCGTCCGCCAGGCGCACCGCCTGCAGCCGGCCGACACGCGTCGCGTAATTCTGGCCTGACGGCTCCGACGGGCGCCAGGCCAGCCAGGCGCCGCCGCCGGCGAGAAGCGTCAAGGCGGCCGCGACCGCGAGCTTGAGATGCCAGCGCGGCGGACTCGTTTCGCGTTTTGCCGCCAACGGGCTCTTCAGCGCCGCCAGGCGATCCGCCCGCTGCCATGCGGATTTGAGCCGCAAATAGGCGACCCTGTTCAAGCTGGACTGGTCCAGCCACAGCTCCATCCTGTCGCTTTCCTCCGCGGTCAGACCGCGATCCTCGCGCGCCAGCCAGTCGGCTGCGATCTTTTCGGCTTCGTCAGCGGACATTGCGCGGCTTCCTGAAAAAATTGTAGCGGCGAGCTTCCGTGGTTACGGCGTTGCGGCGGCTTCCCATCGCCTGTGCCAGCAGCCGCATGCCCTTGGCCACCTGGTTTTCGACCGTCTCGATGGTAATGCCCATATGTTTGGCAACCTCTTTCTGCGAAAGGCCTTCCACCTTCCGCAGCAGCACGACCTGCCGGCAACGCGGCGGCAACTTGTCCAGCGCCGCCTGCAGCAGACGCAGCTCCTGGCGCGCGGCGACATAGGCTTCAGACGACGGCTTATCGTCTGAGACGTTCAGCCAGTCGAAATCCACCATGCTTTCCAGGTTAACCACGCTTTGCCGCCGCAAGCGGTCGATCATCAGATTGCGGGTGATCTGAAACAGGAAAGGCTTGACCAATTGCGGCCGCTCGCGCTGCGCCGCTTCATAGACGCGCGCATAGGCTTCCTGGCGCAAATCGCTGATTTCCGCCTCGTTGCGCCAATTCCTTTGCAGAAAACGGGTCAACATGGGCTCAAGCGGCAGTACTTCCCGCATGAACCAGTCATCGATTGGTCGGTCCGCCATTCCCCCTGCCCCAGTCGGGGTCTGTCGCCCCTTATTTTCAGGCCAATACGGCCGTCCGTAAGATAAGACGGCCATGGGGTCTGCGCCCCCCATGATTTTTGGATACGCCCGCCAAAAAGCGGCGCATTCCGCTATCACATTGTTTCTAAAAGGGTATTTTATGTCCGCCGGTTTTCAGCTGCCGGCGCGATTGGGATCGCGCCAGGCCCTTTCAAAGGGCAGCCGCCAGGCATGGGGCGCCACCAGCTGGTGGATCGACTTGGGGCCCCAGGAGCCCTGCGGATAAAGCCGCACAGGCGGCGGCGTTTCCAACAGCGGCATCGAGACTTCCCACAGCCGTTCGATGCCTTCCGCCGTGGTGAACAAGGTGCGGTCGCCCCGCATCGCATCCAGGATCAACCGTTCATAGGCCTCCAGCACATCGCCGACCATGCCGGTATCGTGCATGGCAAATTGCAGGCTGAGTTTGTCCAGGCGCATGCCCGGCCCGGGACGCTTGCCATAAAAAGACAGCGACATCTTGGAGGCATCCGCCAGGTCGAAGGTCAAGTGATCGGGGCCTTGGGCGCCGACGCCGGAATTGGGCGGAAACATGCTCTTGGGCGGTTCGCGGAACGCAATCGAAATGATGCGCTGCCCCTCGGCCAGGCGCTTTCCGGTGCGCAGGAAAAAGGGCACGCCCGCCCAGCGCCAATTGTCGATCTCGCATTTCAAGGCAATGAAGGTTTCCACATCGGATTCGGGATCGACCCCGGCCTCGGCGCGATAACCGTTATACTGTCCGCGCACCACATTCGCCGGATCGAGCGGCACCATGCTGCGAAACACTTTGTTCTTTTCTTCGCTGATGGGCGCGGGCTCCAGCGAGGTGGGCGGCTCCATCGCCATGAAGCCCAGGATCTGGAACAGATGCGTCACCACCATGTCGCGAAAGGCGCCGGTCTGTTCGTAGAAACCGGCGCGCCTTCCAAGCCCGATCGCTTCGGGCACATCGATCTGGACATGGTCGATGAAATTGCGGTTCCAGATAGGCTCGAACAGACCATTGGCAAAACGGAAAGCCAGGATGTTCTGGGCCGGCTCCTTGCCCAGAAAATGATCGATCCGGAAAATCTGGTCTTCGGTGAAGACCGCGTGCAATTTGGCGTTCAGCGACCGGGCGCTGGCCAGATCGGTGCCGAACGGCTTTTCCATGATGATCTGCGACCGCTCCACCAGGCCGGCTTCGCCCAGCAGCTTGACCGCCGAAAGCGCCGCGTCCGGCGGCACGCTGAGATAATGAATACGGCGGCATTCCTGTCCCAGGGCCGCTTCCGCCGCCGCCACGGCCGCCTTGAGCTTCGCCGCGCCCGATTTGATGGACACATAATGCAGGGTCTTGGCGAAGGCGTCCCAGTCGGCATCATCGAGCGGCCGCATGGAAAATTCCGCAATCGCTTCCCGGGCGATCTTGCGAAAACCGTCCGCGTCTATGTCGTCCAGCGAAACCCCGACAATCTGGCAGCCGGGAATGAAGCCGCTGCTGCACAGATGAAACAGGCCGGGCAGCAATTTGCGCCGCGACAGGTCGCCGGTGGCGCCGATCAGGACCACCACCTGGGGATGCTTGGGACCGACACCGGGAGGGATTTTTGCCACAGTTCATCCTAGGCAAGAGTACGAACAAGCCGCCAGCCAATCCGATTCACCTTAAGATCAAGCTAACCCGATTGCCGCCAGCCGGGACAGAGGGATTAAAGCCGTTATTCCGGCGGCATTTCCAGGATGCAGGCCGCCAAGGCACCCAACGACTTCTTGCCTTGATCGACCGGCCCTGTGGCGAACAGAAGTTCGCCCGATGCCAGCAGAGCGCAATCCTGGACCTTGTCGGCCAGGTTGAAAAGACACCGCAGCCGGCCCGTCTCATCCACGCGGTCGAAACCCAACAAGGGCAACGGCAAGTCCAGCGACTGGAATGAGCCTGTGCGAATTATGGGGCTGGACCGGCGCAGTTCGATCAATTCGCGGGCAATGGTCAGAACCGAATTGGCGTCCCCATCCTGCTTGGACACGGCGGAGGCGATGTGGTCGGCCGGAATGGGCAGCCATGGCTCTGCGGTGGAGAAACCGGCATAGGGCGATATTTCCGCCCACGGCATGGGTGTGCGCGCGCCATCCCGGCCCAGGGTGAGCGGCCAGTTGGCGATCGCCTCGGGGTCGCGCAGGCGGTCGAAGGGAATGTCGGCCTGGGTCAGGCCCAATTCCTCGCCCTGATACAGAAAGACGTTGCCGCGCAGGCACATCAGCAAAGTCAGCAGCAGCTTGGCGCAATCGGGACCCGCCTGCGCGCCGCCCCAGCGCGTGACGACGCGCGGCGCATCGTGATTGGAAAAGGCCCAGCTGGGCCAGCCTTCGCCATTACCGCCCGGCCATTTGGACAACACATTCAAGACCAGTCCAGGCGAGAGCTGCGGCGCATAGAGGAAGTCGAAACTGTAGGAGGTGTTCAGCCGCGCCTGGCCTTCGGTGTACAATTTCATTTCGGCCAGCGCCTGCTCGCCGCCCACTTCCGCCACGGTGAACCGGTCGGCACCGAATTCATGCATCACCTCCGCCAGCTTCTCGATGAAGGGCACAAGCTCGGGCTGGGACTGGTTGTGAAGATGATGCTGGAAATCAAACGGCCGGTTGAAAAAAGCATTGGTCACTGTCACCGGCGGATTGTCGGCGAGCGATGGATCGTGCATGGCGAAATTGATCGCATCCAGCCGGAAGCCGTCGACGCCGCGCGCAAGCCAGAAGCGCGCGGTGTCGAGCAGCGCTTCCTGCACCGCCGGATTGTGCACATTGAGATTGGGCTGGGAGGGCAGAAAATTGTGCATGTAATACTGACCGCGCCGTCCGTCCCAGGTCCAGCAGGGGCCGTAGAAGACTGAAAGCCAGTTGTTCGGCGGCGTGCCATCGGGTTTGGGATCGGCCCACACATACCAATCGCTTTTGGCGCAGCTGCGATCCGAGCGGCTTTCCAGAAACCAGACATGGGCGTCGGAGGTATGGGCATAGACCTGATCGATGATGACACGCAGGCCCAGCGCATGAGCGCGTTCCATAAGGCGATCGAAATCTTCCAGCGTGCCGAAAATGGGATCGACCGCCCGGTAATCCGCCACGTCATAGCCGAAATCCTTCATCGGCGAGGTGAAGAAGGGCGAAAGCCAGATCGCATCCACGCCAAGCGAGGCGACATAGTCCAACTTGGCGGTGATGCCGGCCAGATCGCCGATCCCGTCATTGTCGGAGTCGTAAAAGCTTCTGGGATAGATCTGATAGATCACGGCGCCGCGCCACCAAGGCACCGCGCTGGTTTCGGACTCCGGTTGGGTCATGGGAGCGACGCTACGGCACAGTGACGGCCATGGCAGTTCTGATCGACGAACCGATCTGGTGGTACAAGGGTCGTCGCTGGTCGCACCTCGTCAGCGACGTGAGCTACGACGAACTGCACGAGTTCGCCAACCCCCTAGGGATCCCGCGCCGCGGGTTTCAGGGCGACCACTACGACGTTCCCGAGGAGTACTTCGACGAACTGATCGAAGCCGGCGCGCAGCTGACGTCGAGCCGCGAGCTGTTGCGTCGCCTGAACGGTATCCGTGATCGCGAATGTCGCGCCGGAAGCGTGGCGGAAGCGCCACGGCGGCAGTCGGCCCTGGCACTGTGCCCGGCACCGCGCCCGGCACCGTGCCCGGCACGCGGCACGACCTGTGCCGAAGGCGTCGCGGAAGTGTGGCGGAGGCCGCCGACCGCGGCCACGTCCGGCGTGCGCGGCGCCTACGCCGACGGATGGACGCCGCTGCTGCGCTCGCCGGGCGCCGGCGCCAAGGGCACGAGCTCC
>Ga0207657_10002306_pt1 | contig 20684 bp, 26 predicted proteins | sample KBSC33metaG_FD_184316 | JGI IMG/M metagenome (GOLD analysis project Ga0207657, IMG submission 184316) | Corn rhizosphere microbial communities from Kellogg Biological Station, Michigan, USA - KBS C3-3 metaG (SPAdes) (version 2) | ecosystem: Host-associated > Plants > Roots > Rhizosphere > Soil ... | reverse complement strand
TGTCGCCGATCTAGTGCCTGACCGCCGCTGAAAACCACCGTGCCCACAATCGCCTCTCCCCATCCGCCGGATTCCGTTATTCTGAATGGAGTTTCCGTGACTGCTTCCACCACAGGGCAAAAGCGCCGCTCGCTGCTGATGATTGTGGTCTTCACACTGTTCTCCGCGGCCGCGCAGGTGCTGCTGAAATTCGGAACCATTCAACTCAAACAGGACCCCTCCTTTGTGGGCCTCCTCACAAACTTTCCACTGCTCGGCGGCATGGCGCTATACGGAGTCGGGGCCGCCCTGATGGTTCTGGCTCTCCGTCATGGCGAACTTTCAGTGCTGTATCCACTGATCTCGCTCAGCTATGTGTGGGTAGCGGTCCTCTCGGTGCTGGTCTTCGGCGAGCTCATGAATGTCTACAAAGTCACCGGCATCTGCGCCATCATGGCCGGCGTTGCCGTCCTGGGAAGCGGAGCCCACAAATGACCACGCCCGTTTCCTCCATTGCGTTGGTGACCTTCGGATCGTTTATCGGGAGCTTTAGCGCCCTGGGATTCAAGGCGGGCTCGAAGCGCCTGGAGAAGAACCTGCGATCGCTGTTCACGAACTGGCCGCTGATCGCGGGTGTGGCAGGCTACCTGTTGTCCTCGGTGTTCTTCATCATCGGATTGAAGAACGGCGAGCTGAGCATCCTGTTTCCGATGGTTTCGACGGGTTATATCTGGACCATGGTGTGGTCGCGTCTGTTCTTCAACGAACCCTTCACGCGCGGCAAATTCGTGGGCCTGGCACTGATCCTCGCCGGATGCGTGCTATTAGGTTTGGGCACCCGGCAGCCGGGCTAGATCTTCGAACGGCATGTTGCCTCCGCACAACACCAGCACCACGTGGCGCTCCTTGGAGAACTGATCCTTCAGGCGCTCGGCCGCGGCCAGCGTGCAAGAAGCGGCAGGTTCGGTCAGCACCTTCAGGCGCTCCAGCAGGAAGCGTAGCGCCGCCAGGGCTTCGGCATCAGACACAACGGTGACGTTTTCGAGCAGGCTCTGCGCCATCGCCAGCGTCAGTTCGGAAGGCGCCGGCGCGCCCAGCGTGCGCGCTATAGACGTGATCGCCTCGAGAGTGACCACATGTCCCGCCGCGAGCGACTTCGACATGCAATCCGCGCCCTCCGTCTCCACGCCCCACATGCGCACCGACGGCTTGAGCGAACGCACAGCCGTGGCTATGCCGCCAATCAACCCGCCGCCGCCCACGCTCACGATGATGTCGGTGACCTGCGGCACGTCCTCCAGAATCTCAAGGCCGATGGTGCCTTGCCCCGCGATCACCACTGGATCGTCGAAGGGATGAATGTAAGCCCAACCCTGGCGTTCGTATTCGGCCACCTCGGCGAAGGCCGCGCCTACGTTGGCGGCGAAATGAATCTCCGCGCCGTAGCCGCGCGTGGCATCGACGTAGTTTGCCGGCGTCGATTCGGGCATCAAGATGATGGATTTCAATCCCAGCGTCCGGGCGGCGTAGGCCACCGCCTGCGCGTGATTCCCGCCGCTCACCGCAACAATTCCCTGCCCGCGTTCCTCGGCCTTCAGCCCTAAAGCCTTATTGAAAGCGCCGCGCACTTTGAAGGAGCCGGTCTTCTGAAACAATTCCAGCTTTACGTAGACGTTGGTCTTGAGGCGCTCGCTCAAAACCGCGCTGGCCGTGAGCGGCGTGCGGCGGACGCAGGGCGCGATGCGCTGCCGGGCATTCTGAATATCCGCAAGCATCACTGTTTCGGGCATCGCAAGTTTACAGTGTAACGTGTGCTATTGGTGAAAGCATGAATCCCGCGCCTCCCACCGTCATCCGGTATGCCGGCGACGAATTTTTTATCGCCACCACCCCCAGCGGACATGCCATCGCGGTCGATGTCAAGGGAGGCCGCCGAGCGGCGCCCGGGCCGCTGGAGCTGTTCATCACCGGCCTGGGAAGCTGCACCGCGGCCGACGTCATTTCCATCCTCCAGAAGAAGCGCGAACAGGTGACCTCGTATCATGTGGAGATTCGGACCGAGCGGCGCGACGAGCACCCGCGCGCTTTTGTGCGCTTTCATCTCAAACACGTCATCCGGGGACGCAATATATCGGCGGAATCGGTGAAGCGCGCAATAGCTCTTTCTAAGGACAAGTACTGTAGCGCGGTGGCAACGGTGCGCCCAACCGCCGAGATTGTAACTACTTACGAGATCCAACCCGCAGAATAACTCCTGGCTTTTCGATGATGGCACTAAAGTATTCGCCCGATTCCCTCGTAATGCTCTAGGAGGCAGAATCAGGTATATGAGTCCCGCGATTGAACGCGACCTTCTAGGTGAACTCGCGAATGCCGTTGCCGCTTATCTGTCCACCATGGCCGTCACCGCGGACTGTCTTGAACAGAGCTTCCCGGAGGTCGGCAGCCCCTACCGCAAACGCATTCTAAGCCTGCATTCCCGAGTGGCTTATGACGCCACGCGCGAAGCGATCGCCGACAGCGCTCAAACTCTGCAGGACGACCTGAAAGATTATGCGACCGTCGCCAAGCAAGTCCGTATCAAGCGCAGTCTGGAGCTGGAGCGTGGAGTCCTGGCCCTCAGCGATATCGTAGAGAATCTGACCCACCGTCAGGAATTCTATAGCAGCCGTCTGCGGAAATTCGCCGCGCAAATGGAGAAAGCCACCTATCCGACGGATGGCAAGAGTTTCTCCGAAGTGATGGCGCTGCTCTCCGCCGCGTTGCGCGGCCTGGTTGAAAATATGGGCCAGGAAGCAACCTCCATGACGGCCAAAATGCGCGAGCAGATGAAGGAGCTCGACCAGCGTCTGGCCGGAGCGGCAAGCACCGATGCCGTCACCGGCGTCATCAACCGCGAGGAGCTGGAACGCCAAATCGAAGCCCACACCATGCACGGCGCGGTGTTTTCTCTTTTGCTATTCCAACTGGAGGGGCCCATTAGCGATGAGGTCTTGCGCCTGGCGGCCAGCAAACTTTCGACGCAGTTCCGCCACCGAGACCGGGTAGGCCGCTGGGGGCAGAAGGAATTCGCGGTGCTCTTCCTGGGCACCAACGAATTGGCGCGGTCTCGCGCCGGACAGGTTGCGTCGCGGATCAGCGGGCGCTATTTGCTTGACAACGGCGAGACGGTTCTCATCGAGGCGCACGCGCGTCTTTTGCTTCCCGAACTCGTGGCGCTCTGAGCACCCAAACGGCCGCCTCCCTTTCGTCCACCGTCCTTCAACCCGGTTTGCACTGCCGTGCCCGATTTGTACTACCGTGATGTTGTGCACTCTTTCAAAACTGTCCCTGTGCTGGTGACTGGCGCCGGGCGCGGCATCGGCAAACGTCTGGCAATGGGCTTCGCCGCTCACGGCGCTCGCGTCGGTTTGCTGGCGCGCAGCAAGCCGGAACTCGATTTGTGCCAGCTCGAAATCGAACACGCGGGAGGCAATGCACTGCGCATTCGCGCCGACGTATCCGACTACGAACAGGTGTCGGCCGCGGTCGAGCGCATGCGGGTGCAATTCGGCAGCCCCGTGCAGGTATTAGTTTGCGCCGCGGCGATCCAGGGTCCTATCGGCCCTTTTGTCGACACTAATCCGAAGCTATGGAATGAAACGATCCACACCAATCTACTGGGTGTCATGAACATGTGCCGCGCGGTGCTGCCGGCGATGATCCAGCGGCGCAGCGGCAAAATCATTGTGCTTACCAGCGGCGCCGGCTCGCAGGCCCGGCCCAACCTGGCGATTTACGCCGCTACCAAGGCGGCCGTGGTCAGTTTTTTCGAGAGCGTTGCCGAGGAGGTGCGCGACCACAACGTGCAGCTCAACTGCATGGCCCCGGGCATCAGTTACACCCATATGACCGATCAGATCCTCGCCGCCGGTGAACGCGCGGGCTGGCGCGAAGTGGAAGAGTCCCAGCAGATCCGCCTCACGGGAGGTACCACGGCCGAGAAGCAAATCGAACTGGCTCTGTTTCTGGCATCCGAGCAGTCGAATCACATCAGCGGCCGCTTGATTCATGTTCAGGACGACTGGAAAAAATTGCGCGACGGATCCTTGAAGCCGGATCAATACATGCTCCGGCGGGTGCAAAAAGTCTGAACACATCCGCCTGCCGGCCGCACGCGCATCCCTAGCCGAATGGATGCAACGCCGCAGCCGACTTGGTAAAATCGGAAACTATGAAACTCACCTGGTTCCGTGTTTTGGCATTTGCCGCCCTGTCGTTCGCGGCAGGCTCCTGGGTAACCGCCCGCTTCGTGGCAGTCCCGAAGGTCGAAGCGCAAAGCAACAAGGTCTACGAACTTCGCATATATCACACCCTCCCCGGCCGCATGCCGGCGCTGCTGTCGCGTTTTCGCGACCACACCATCACCATCTTCAACCGGCACGACATGAAGAGCGTGGGTTACTGGAACCCCGAAGACCCTACTCTCAAAGACAATGAGCTGATCTACATCCTGGCCCATCCCAGCCGCGAGGCCGCCACCAAGAACTGGGACTCCTTCCGCAAAGATCCGGAGTGGCAGAAGGTATCCAAGGCCTCGGAGGCCGATGGCAAGATCGTCGAAAAAGTGGATTCCACCTACATGGATCCCACCGACTTTTCGAAGCTGAAATAGGAGGTAGCGGGACACCCCGCTCCGTCACTTCGGTTCACGTTTAACGCCGTTCCCGCACCCCGGGGGCGGCGTTTTCATTTAGCGCGGAGATTCCTAAGGAATTTGACGCCGTCCGGTACACTAGTTGTTAGGAATGACCGACTCGACCCAGGCCGTCGATATCCCCCCGGTTCCCGCCAGCCCAAGCCAAGCTGCGGCCGGGGCCGAGACCGCGATGGCGGATCAGGTCGGAGCACTTTACGCCGAGCTCGAACGACGGGTACATGCACTGCGGCCCAACGAAGACCTGACGGCGCTCCGCAAAGCTTTCGAGTTCGCCTCGGCGCGCCACTTGGGCCAGAAGCGCGTTTCGGGTGAGCCCTACATGGCGCATCCGCTGATGGTGGCTCTGCAACTGGCCGACATGCATATGGATCTGGTGTGCCTGGAAACCGGCCTGCTCCACGATGTAGTGGAGGACACCACCGCCACCATCGCCGAAGTAAAAAAGGAATTCGGCGACGATGTGGCCCGCGTGGTCGATGGCGTCACCAAACTGAGCAAGCTGAATCTGGCGTCGCGCGAAGAGCGCCAGGCCGAGAGCGTGCGCAAGATGCTGCTCGCCATGGTGAACGACATCCGGGTCATCATGGTGAAGCTGGCCGACCGCTTGCACAACATGCGCACGCTAGAGTCGCTCTCGCCCGAAAGGCAGGAGCGCATCGCGGCCGAGACCATGGAGATTTATGCGCCCATCGCGCATCGCCTGGGCATGGGCAAAATCCGCGCGGAGCTGGAGGATCTGGCATTCCGCGTCCTGGAACCGGAAGCGTCGAGGGGACTGCTCAAGGAGTTCGAAGCCGCGCATGAGGCCAACGAGGGGTTCCTCAAGGAGATCAAGCACACGGTGGAGCAGTTGCTGGCGCGCGAAGGCATTCCGGCGCGCGTGGAGGGCCGCCTGAAGCGCGCGTATTCGGTATTCCAGAAACTGAAACGCCAGAAGATCGGCCTGGATCAGGTTTATGACCTTCTCGCCGTGCGCATCGTCACCGACTCGGTGAAGAACTGTTACGCCGCATTGGGCGTGATCCACAACGAGTGGCATCCGATTCCGGGGCGCATCAAAGATTTCATCGCCATCCCGCGGCCGAATTTGTATCAATCGCTGCATACAAGTGTGCTGGGCCCGGGCGGCCGTCATTTCGAAGTGCAGATCCGCACCGAGGAAATGCACCGCGTGGCGGAGGAAGGCATTGCCGCGCACTGGAAATACAAAGAGGGGCGACGCGGCGCGGAGGACGACCAGCGCATCACCTGGCTGCGCCAATTAGTGGAATGGCAGCACGAGATGCACGATCCGGGCGAGTTCATGTCCACCTTGAAGGTGGATCTCTACCCGGAAGAAGTTTACACCTTCACGCCCAAGGGACGCGTCATCACTCTGCCGCGCGACGCCACGCCGATCGATTTCGCGTACGCGATTCACTCCGATGTCGGCAACACCTGCACCGGCGCGAAAGTGAATGGGCGCATCGTGCAGTTGAAGTATGGGCTGCGCAACGGCGACGTGGTGGAGATTCTAACCCAATCCGGCCACTTGCCGAGCAAGGACTGGCTGGCGCTGGTCAAGACTTCGCGCGCGCGCAACAAAATCAAGCACGTCATCAACACCACCGAGCGGGTGAAGGCGATTGAGATCGGCCAAAAGTATCTGGAGCGCGAGGCGCGCCGCTTTGGCGTGGCGTTGAGCCGCATCACGGAAGCGCAGATGAATGCAGTGGCGTCGGATTATGGCGTCAGCAAGATCGAGGACCTGCACGCGGCGCTGGGCTACGGGAAATATTCCGCGCGTCAGGTGCTCCAGAAACTGGCGCCGGACCAGGTAAGCCCGGAGACGCCGGTGGCCGCGCCCGTTCCCGAGCCGCCCACCGGAGCCGCTCCGGCGCAGCGGCATCCCGCTGGCGATCAGGACTTGATCATCAAGGTCAAGGGCATCGACGACCTCCTGGTATATCGCGCGAAGTGCTGCAATCCGATTCGCGGCGAAGCTATCGTCGGCTACGTCACCCGCGGCAAGGGCGTGGCAGTGCATTCGCTCAACTGCACCAACGTCCAGAACCTGATGTATGAAGTGGAGCGCAAGATCGACGTCGAGTGGGCGCGCGCCGCCAGTGAGACCTTCCAGGTGAAACTTCTGATCCATACGGAAGACAGGCCCGGCATCCTGAACCAATTGACGCAGGCGCTCTTTGGCGAGCAGATCAATATTCGCAGCCTCGAAGCGCGCGGCGACGACGAACGCGCCGCCGACGGAGCGATCATTGATGTCACCGTCGAGGTTCGCGACAAGAAGCAACTGGAGCGCGTGGTTTCCGCCGTGCGCCGCATCTCAGGCGTGCGCGATATCGAGAGAATCAATCAGTGAGTAACCCTTCCAACGAACCCGAGCACATCGCGATTTCCAAGTCCAAAGGCATCAAGATCGACTGGAAAGACCAGCATCATAGCGAGTATGGCGTAGCCTACCTGCGCGACGAATGCCCTTGTGCCACCTGTACGGGAGCCCATGGCACGCCTCCGCAGAAGTCCAATTACGAGGGCGGCGAACTGTTTCCCATGTACAAACCCAAGTTGCGGATGAATGAAGTGGAAGCCGTGGGCGGCTACGCGATTCGCATCGATTGGTCCGACGGCCACAAGACCGGCATTTACTCTTTCGACCATTTCCGCCGGATTTGTCCGTGTGATGAGTGCCGCGCGGCGCGGGGCTGAGGATTCACCACGCAAGACGTCGCAATCCGCTGATGCGATCGAAATGGCGGTCACGGCTCAAAACTGGAAGGCGATGTTCACGGCAAAGAGCGGCAATCCAGAGGTCATTCGATGGAATCGGCGTTCCAGCGCGTTTCAATTCCAAGCGGAGCCGGCATAGTGTTCGGCAGTCTCGCGGGTGATGTCGAGGACGAGGAACCCTGGGAGGTTCTCACGCAACCATTTCTGATGGTTGCTCCTGCGGGCAGACTGCGCGATGCCAAACCCATATTCACCTAAAACGATCACGGGAATCGCAGCTAAAGCGGCCTTTTCGAGCACTCCACGGATACCAGGCTCCTCATCGGCGATCGCGGAGAGCGCATTTGTGTCGATGATCAATCCCCATCTCAGGCTCGATCTTTTCGAACTCCTCATCGATTAACTTCTGGATTCGCACGTTCTCGTCGTGCAGATGACGCAATCCTCCTATTGCCTTTATCCACGGTTTATCCGCCGGCTTCGCGGCAGCCAGCTTTTCTTGCACGGCTTCCGTCACGAATTGGCGCAAGGAAATCCCGCGCTGGGCGGCCTGGGCTTTGGCCTTGCGAAAAACCGCATCGGGAATTTCCAGCGTGGTCTTCATACGACCCAGCTCCCATATTTACGGGAGCGGGCTAAAACTCGCCGCTCAGGCTTGCCAGACTATCTTGCCGGTGACAATGGTAGCGATCGGACCACCATGGAACGACACACCATCGAACGGCGTGTTCCGGCTCTTGGAAAGCGACTTGTTCACGTCGTAGGTCCACTGCCGGTCGGGGGAGAAAATCGTGACATCACCGACCGCACCAGCGGCGAGAGTGCCGCGCGGGATGCTTAAGATCCGAGCCGGGTTGACCGTAAACATTTCGATCAACCGGCCAAGACTGATTTTCCCGCTGTGAACCAGATGTTCTAGCGCAATCCCGAGCGCCGTTTCCAGGCCAATGATACCGAACGGACACTTCTCAAACTCCTGCATTTTTTCGCTGCCCGCGTGCGGCGCATGATCCGTGGCGATCGCGTCGATGGCTCCGTTGACGACGCCCTCTACAACCGCGTTCACATCGCTCGCCGACCGCAGCGGCGGTTTCATCTTATAATTACTGTCGTACGGGATCATGCCGGCGTCGGTCAGGGTTAAGTGATGCGGCGTCGCTTCCGATGTGACCGCAAGCCCTTTGAGCTTCGCGAACGCTACCATTTCGACGGAGTGGCGCGAAGAAATGTGCGCCACGTGATAGCGCGCGCCGGTGAGCTCGGCGAGCAGAATGTCACGCGCTACCATCACGTCTTCCGATGAGCCCGGAATGCCGCGCAGGCCCAGGCGAACGGATTCCGCGCCCTCATGCATATCGCCGCCGGCGCTCAGGTGCAGATCCTCGCAGTGATTGATCACGGGCATCTTGAAGCTGCGCGCAAATTCCATCGCGCGGCGCATCAGTTGGGCGTTCATCACCGGCCGGCCATCGTCGGAGATGCCAACCGCGCCCGCCTGACGCATGGAGCCAATGGCCGCCAGTTCCTCGCCCAAGCTGCCGCGCGTAATCGCGCCGATGGGAAACACATTGACGATCGCGTGGCGCCGCGCTTTTTCGACGATGTAAGTGGTGACGGTCGCGCTGTCATTCACCGGCGCGGTATTGGGCATGGGACAGATGGATGTGAATCCGCCTGCTGCCGCTGCGCGCGCGCCGCTTTCGATGGTTTCCGAGTGCTCAAACCCCGGCTCGCGCAGATGCACATGCATGTCGATGAAGCCCGGCGCGACGATCAAGCCGGTGGCGTCGAACACTTGCGCTCCTGCGGGGGACAAGTTGGCGCCCACACCTTTAACGAGCCCGTCCTCGATCCACACATCGGCCACGGCGTCGTGGCGTGACGCGGGATCGATCACTCGGCCGTTCTTAATGAGCAGCGCCGGCATTGGCATCTCCACCTAAGACTCGCTCGAGCACCGCCATGCGCACCGAAATCCCATTCTCCACCTGATTCAGAATCGCCGAGCGCTGCGAATCCGCGACCTCCGACGAGATCTCGCGGCCACGATTGATCGGCCCCGGATGCATCACGATTGCGTCCGGCTTGGCGAGCTTCAGATGCTCCAGCCGCAGCCCGTAGAAGGGGAAATATTCCCCGGCGGGAAAGGCCGCTTCGTGCTGCCGTTCCAATTGAACGCGCAGCATCATAATGACGTCGGCGCCGCGAATCGCTTCATCCATATCGGTGGTCAGAGTTACGCCGGGTGCGAGCTGCCGCAGCTCGATCGGCAGTAACGATGCCGGTCCGCACAGCACGATCTCGGCGCCGTATTTGGAGAGCAGATACACATTCGAGCGTGCGACCCGGCTGTGCGCGATGTCGCCGATAATGGCCACCCGCAGGCCTTCGAGTGATTTGCCGCGATCCAGAATGGTCCGTGCGTCGAGCAGCGCCTGAGTGGGATGCTCATGCGTGCCGTCGCCCGCATTGATGATCGGAATTCCCAGATGGCGCTGCAGAAAATGCGGCGCGCCCGACGCCGAGTGGCGCATGATAATCGCATCCGGCCGCATGGCTCCCAGCGTGTTCAGCGTGTCCACCAGGGATTCGCCTTTGGAAACGCTGGAGGCCTGCGCCGTGATCGAGACCGCGTCCGCTCCCAAACCTTTGGCCGCGAGTTCGAAGCTGGTGCGGGTGCGCGTGGAGTTCTCAAAGAACAAGTTCACCACCATGCGCCCCTTCAGCAAATCGAATTTGCGGAAGCGCTGGCCGGGACCCACCTGGAAATGCCGCGCCCGGTCCAGGATGGCCTGCACCTCTTCGCGCGTCAACTCCGCGATGCCCAGAAGGCCCTTCATCACGCCCTTCTAATCCACTCTTTCCACTAAAAGAACCTTCTCCAGGCCGTCGATTTCCTGAAACTTCACTTCGATAATTTCGTTCGCTGAAGTTTGTACCGTGCGGCCGATGTAGCGGGCTTCCACCGGCAATTCCCGCCAGCCGCGATCGATGAGAACCAAAAGCTGCACGCGCGCCGGGCGGCCCTGATCGAAGAGCGCGTCGAGCGATGCGCGAACCGTGCGTCCAGTGTAAAGCACGTCGTCCATCAGGATCACATCCATCCCGGTAACGGAGAACGGAATGTCGGTCGAGTTGAGGACCGGCTGGTGCGAGACTGTCGATAGATCGTCACGGTACAGGCTGATATCAAGAATTCCCACCGGTATGGCGCGGTGCTCCAGCGCTTCTATCTTCTGCGCCAAACGCTGGGCCAAAGGCACGCCGCGGCGGCGGATACCGATAAATGCCAGCTTATTCAGGTCTTCCGTGCGCTCCAGGATTTCATGCGCCAGGCGAACCAGAGTGCGGTCGATTTCGGACGCGCTCATCAATTGGGACTTCTCGCGAGTCACAGCCATAGTGGGGTAAACGTTCCAGGGTAACACACCGTTCGTCAATTGCGCCCCAGGAACACGCAGGGCATCCCCTACAATAATAACCGCATGAATCGCATTTGCGCCGGCGTGATGCTCCTTTTGGTGTCCGGCATTCCTGCATGGAGCGCGGAATTGGAGCTGCGCTACGCCGCCATCGAGCGGGTGATTGCCGACCAATTGTTTTCCCAGGATGGCCGCCTGTACGTTCGCGGCAACAAAACTACCAGATGCAAGTTCGCCTATCTGGAGTCTCCGCATGTGGGCGCCGCCGATGGCCGCCTGCGCGTTTCGGCGCGTTTCAGCGGGCGCACCGCTCTCGACATGCTGGGGGGTTGCGTGGGCCTTGGCGACTCCTTCGATTTCACGATGATCGCATCGCCCATCGTAAAAAGCGGCGCGCTGGCCCTGAAAGAGGTCACGATATCCACACCACGCGACTCCTTTTACATCCGCCGTGTTCGCCAGGCGCTCAGCAGCAGCTTTTCTCGCGATTTCAAAATCGAAGTTCGCGATCAGGCGCGCCGCCTGCTGGAGCAACCACCGGCGCAGGCTTCGCCCAAGCCTCTCTACCAGCGGGAACTGGCCAGCTTCGATCTGCGCGACGTGCGGGTGCAGCCCGACGCCCTCGTGCTGGTGATGGATTTCCGCTTAGTGGTCAAATAGAAAGAACCCCTTATGCAGCCAGTGAATCTTGGAGTCGTCGGACTCGGCAATGTCGGTTCCGGTACGCTCGATATCCTCGCGGAAAACGCCGATCAAATCGCGCTCAAGCTGGGCTTCCCGCTGCGCGTCGCCGCGGTTTGCAGCCGCCGCGTGAGCGGCAAGAAGATTCCGGCGGCGCTAGGTTCTCCGCTGCAGACCACCAATTGGCGGGAGGTGGTGGAGCATCCCGACATCCAGATCGTCGCCGAACTCATCGGTGGAACGACGGTCGCGCGTGAAGTGATCGAGGCCGCGGCCGCCGCGGGTAAATCGGTGGTGACGGCGAATAAGGAATTGATGGCGCTGTGCGGCGCGGAGTTGTGGGACCGGGCCATCGCGTCGGGCATCAACCTGGCGATGGAAGCGAGCGTCGCCGGCGGCATTCCGATTCACGCCGTGCTGCGCGAAGGGATCTCGGGCGATCGCATCACCGCGCTCTATGGGGTTCTGAACGGGACCTGCAACTACATCCTCACCGAGATCGAGCAGCGCGGCGCGGATTTCGCAAAGGTGCTCGCCGAAGCCCAAGCGGCCGGTTATGCCGAGGCCGATCCTTCCGCCGATGTCGACGGCCTGGACGCGCGGTCCAAGCTGGCGATTCTCTCGGCGCTGGCGTTTGGCGAGCGCATCGTGCCCTCGGATATATTCACCGAGGGAATTCGCCGTATTGAACCCATCGATTTCGGCTACGCGCACATGCTGCATCACACCATTCGCCTGGTGTGCGTGGCGCGCCAGACTCCCGAAGGGCTGCTGCTGTCGGTGCGTCCATCGCTGATCCCGCAGTCGACGATTCTTGCGAGTGTGCGCGGCGCCTACAACGCGGTCTGGGTGCGCGGAAAATACGGCGCGGATACCTTCTACTATGGGCGCGGCGCGGGCGCGCATCCAACCGGCGTTGCAGTCGTCAGCGACTTGATGCGCGTGGCGCGTGAGATACGGTCGGGCAGCCCGGAGCGGGTTTCTCCCTTTGCGCACGCGCGGCTAGGCGAATATTGTCCGATTCCGATTGCGTTGAATCGCTCGGCATACTATCTGCGCTTCCGCGTAAAGGACCGCCCAGGGATCATCGCTGAACTCGCGGCGGCGCTGGCGGCGGAGAAGATTTCGATCGAAGCGGTGCTGCAACTGCCGGATGAGGACGCCACGAATCTGCCGTTCGTGATCACGGTAGAGCCCGCGAGCGAGTCCGCCATTCGCGCGGCACTGGCGCGCATGGAAAAACTCAATTTCTTGATTGAGCCGCCGCTGGCGATGCCGATGGAAGTGTCGCTCTAAGCGCTAATACTTGAAGAACTCCGCAGGCTCGAGCGCCGTGATCTTCCACTGTTTGCCGCGCCGCTCGACGCTGCACTTTACGATTTGCCGCCGCGTCTGCTGCGGGCTGTTGGTGGCGCCTTTTTGCTTGAGGATCAGAAGCCAATCCAGCGTAACGGTTCGCTTTTGGTCATCCCCCTCATCTGTGATCTCTTCGATGGTGGAGCCCACGTCATAGGCGGCGAGCAAACCTTCCACATTGTTCTGCAACGCCGCGTAACCGGGCATATTGCGGTCGAAACTGTCGAGGAACGCCGCGGAATCGTCATTGATGAGAGCCTCGGCAGCGCCAGTGAAGACGTTCAGCACGTCCGCTGCGGTGTCGGCCATTAAGAGCATCGAAAAGAGCAGCAGGAGCGCGATGCGAAGCGTCATGTTCAGCAACTCGCCGCGCTTATGTCCTGTAACTAGCATTGATGCGAATGTAATCTTCTGTGAAATCGCACGTCCAGAAGCGCGCGCGCCCGTGGCCGCCGCCGCGAATGGCAAAGCGAATGTAGCAATCGGGCTGGTCCAGCTTGCGCTTCAATTCGGCTTCGTCGAAATCGGCGGCGAGACCTCCGCGGCACACCGCCATGCCCTGCATGTCGATATCCGCTTTGCGAGGATCGAACGCCACTCCTGCATACCCGGCTGCGCAAAGAACGCGGCCCCAGTTGGGATCGGAGCCCGCAATCGCCGTCTTCACTAGCGGCGAATTCGCGATAGAGCGCGCGATCTTCTCCGCGGCCTTCTCATTCGTAGTGCCTTCAACGTAAATAGTGACGAGTTTACGCGCGCCCTCGCCATCGCGGGCAATCTGCTGGGCCAACGATTCCAGTACGCTGGTCAGCGCCGCTTCGAAAATTTTAGCTGACGGCCTGACGCCGGACGCTCCGTTCGCCAGCACTGCAACGGTGTCGTTGGTGGAGGTATCGCCATCGACGGAGATGCGATTGTAGCTGCAATGGATCGCACGTTTGAGGGCGGAGCGCAGCGCTGCCGGGGAGACCACGGCGTCGGTCACGACGAAACCCAGCGTCGTCGCCATATTGGGCTGGATCATGCCGGAACCTTTGGTCATCGCTGCGATATGGGCGATTTTGCTGCCGCTCTTGATCTCCGCGTATGCGGTCTTGGGAACGGTGTCAGTGGTCATGATCGCTGCCGCTACCGCTTCGAAGTGGCCTGCGTCGAGACGGGCCGCCAGCGCCGGAAGTGCGCCGATGATCTTGCCGCCGTCCATTTCGACTCCGATCACGCCAGTGGATGCGGGCAGGATTGATTGCGGCTTCACGCCTAGCGCTTTGGCGGTAGCGTGGACAGTCGCTTGCGCAACCTGGTCTCCGGTTCGCGTGGCGCAGTTGGCGTTGCCGGCGTTCACCAGGATCGCGCACGCCTTGCCGCCCGACGCCCGCAGATTCTTGCGCGCCAGAACCACCGGCGCCGCTACCACGCGATTCTGCGTGAACACCGCTGCCGCCACCGCGGGTGTGTCGGATACGATCAGCGCCAAGTCGTCTTTCTTGATCTTGCGCAGGCCTGCGTAAGCCGCCGCGTAACGAAACCCTTGCGGCAAGTTCACAGCAGCACCTCGCCATCGTCACTCAGTGGAAACCCGTTCATAAACGCTGCAGCGGGCATTCTCTTCTTCCCTTCCAACTGGACCTCCCGTAACTCTATCGATTCCTCGCTCCCGCATCCCGCGTACAGCTTACGATTCACAGCGCGCAGCGCTCCTGGCGGCAACTTTTGATCGCCGATTGCCGCGCTCCAGATATGGAAACGCTGTCCGCGAAGAAAGCCATAGCCCCCGGGCCACGGCTCGAATCCCCGAATCCGGTTCAGAATTTCACGAGCAGAAAGCGTCCAGTCGATTTTGCCATCTTCTTTCTTCAGTATGGGCGCGTAGGTGGCCTGCGACTCGTCCTGCGGCTCAGGCTTGATCGCGGGGAGTCTGTCCAGGGTGCGCACCAGCAACTCGGCTCCCGCCACTGCCAGACGCCGGCCCAACTCGACGGCATTTTCCTCAGGACCAATGGCGGTCTCCCACTTCAGCAGCATGTCGCCGGTGTCGAGGCCTTCATTGATGCGCATGGTGGTGACGCCGGTCGACGTTTCGCCTCGCGCGATAGCCCACTGAATCGGCGCCGCGCCGCGATACTTCGGCAGGAGTGACGCGTGCACATTGATGATGCCGAGCGGCGGAATCTCTAGAATCGCCTTGGGAATGATCTGCCCGTAGCCGACCACCACCATCGCATCCGGCGCCATCGCGCGCAGTTGCGCGACGACCTCCGGACGCCGCACACGTTCCGGTTGATGCACCGTGAGCCCCAGCCGCAGCGCCGCTTCCTTCACCGGCGACAAGGCGTCTTTCTGTCCGCGGCCCTTGGGACGATCCGGCTGGGTGACCACGGCAACCACCTGGTGGCCGGCTTCCACCATGCGTTCCAGGCTGGGGACGGCAAACGCCGGCGTGCCCATAAACACCAGCTTCATCTGGCCCCGGCCCCCGTCGGGCCGCTGGCCCCAGGCCCCTGGCCGCTGGCCCCTGGTTTCATTCCCACTCGCCGGCTTTTTGCAGCTTGCGAACCTTGCGCCGGATCAGGTCGCGCTTCAAGGCGCTGATGTGGCTGATGTACAGCTTGCCATTGAGGTGGTCGGTCTCATGCAAAAAAGCGCGCGCCAGAAGGTCGTCACCCGCCATCTCGATTTGTTTGCCCTTGGCATCCCTCGCGACGACGGTCACTTTGAGCGGGCGCACCACTTGCTCGCGGAAGGTCGGCAGGCTCAGGCAGCCCTCTTCGCTTTTTTGTGAGCCCTCGGTCTTCACAATCTCCGGGTTGATCAGCACGATTTTCTGCGCAGGGTCCTCGCCGGTGGTGATGTCGATCACCGCCAGGCGCTTCGCGACGCCGATCTGCGGCGCAGCCAAGCCGACACCCTTCGCGGCGTACATTGATTCGAACATGTCTTCGATCAGCTGATGCAATTCCGGCGTATCGAAATCCGTGATATCCTCGCCGCGCTTCTCGAGCACTGGCTGCCCGTACTTTACGATGGGGTAAATCATCCTAAAAGCTCTTCACCTGTTCCAAATATCCCTGGTAGTTGCGTTTCGCTTCGCCCAGCGAATCACCGCCGAATTTTTCGATCATCGCGCCGGCCAGCACCAGCGCCACCATGGCCTCGCCGATGACTCCGGCCGCGGGGACCACCGCCACATCGCTGCGTTCGTAAGCGGCCAGCGCCGATTCGCGCGTGGCCAGGTCCACGCTTTCGAGCGGACGGCGCAGCGTCGAGATGGGCTTCAGCATGCCGCGCACCAGCACGTCCTGGCCGTTGGTCATGCCGCCTTCCAATCCTCCGGCGCGATTGGCGCCGCGCGTGAAATGGCGCTGCTCGCGATCATAACCGATCGTATCCTGCACCTTGGATCCGAACGCCGCCGCGCCTTCGGCAGCGAAACCAACTTCTACGCCCTTCACCGCCTGCATCGAAACGATGGCCTGCGCGAGCTTCCCATCCAGGCGCGTATCCCAGGCGATGTGCGAGCCGAGGCCGGGCGGCACGCCTCGCGCGACCACTTCGAAGACGCCGCCGACGGTGTCGCCGGTCTTATAGGCTTGATCGACCACCGCCTTCATGCGCTGTTCCGCTTCGGCGTCGACGCAACCCAGCAGGACTTCCTCGCGCTGGCTGAGCGCGACCAGTTCTTCCCAGGTGGCGGGCCGTTGCAACTTGGCTTCGCCAACCGCGATCACGTGACTCAGCACGCCGATTCCAAACTCCGCCAGATACGCCTTCGCCAGCGCTCCAACTGCGACGCGGGCAGCCGTCTCGCGCGCACTGGCGCGCTCCAAAATGTACCGCGCATCCTGAAAATTGTACTTGATCGCACCCGCCAAATCCGCGTGACCGGGGCGCGGGCGCGTGACCGGTTTCTTGTGGTTTTCGGAGCCCTCGATGTCTTCGACGGGCAGCGCTTCAGTCCAATTTTTCCAGTCCTTGTTCTCGATCAGGATGGCGATCGGCGAGCCAATGGTTTGCGAATGGCGGACGCCGCTCACGATGTGGGCATGATCGGTTTCGATCTTCATGCGCCCGCCGCGGCCGAAACCCTGCTGACGCCGCCACAGTTCGCGGTCGAGCGCAGCCACGGAAATAGGGACCCCCGCGGGCAGCCCGGTCAAGGTGGCGACGAGGCACTCCCCGTGAGATTCTCCTGCGGTTTCAAAGCGAAGCATGGAATCTCTTATGGTAGCAACAACCGGCCGAAACCCTAAGCAATTCGTGGCCCGATTTGGACCCGATTCGCAGCCCGTTTTGCGGCCCGACCCCAGCCCCGCAGGCGGCGTTTGAAATTCCAGCCCCTAAGCCGCCATACTGGTAGTAGACATGTACCTCTCTGAAGAATTCCGCCTCAAGGTTGGCTTGGCCGAGATGCTGAAGGGCGGCGTCATCATGGACGTCACCAACGTCGAACAAGCCATGATTGCCGAGAAAGCCGGCGCCTGCGCGGTGATGGCGCTGGAGCGCGTGCCCTCCGATATTCGCAAGGAAGGCGGCGTCGCGCGCATGGCTTCCATCAGTATCATCCGCGACATCATGAAAACGGTATCGATTCCCGTCATGGCAAAGGCGCGTATTGGCCACTTCACCGAGGCCCGGGTGCTCGAAGCGCTGGGCGTCGATTATATCGACGAGAGCGAAGTACTAACCCCGGCCGACGAAGAGCACCACATCGATAAGCGCGACTACAAAGTGCCGTTCGTGTGCGGCGCACGCAATCTGGGCGAAGCTCTGCGGCGGATCGCCGAGGGCGCGGCCATGATCCGAACGAAGGGCGAAGCGGGCTCGGGCAATATCGTCGAGGCCGTGCGCCACATCCGCACCATCGTCAAAGAAATGAAACAGCTCACGGTACTGGGCCGCGAAGAGCTGGTGCATGAGTCGAAGAACCTGGGTGCGCCGCTCGAACTGGTCGAGTGGGTGGCGGCCAACGGCAAGCTGCCGGTGCCGAATTTCTCGGCCGGCGGAATTGCCACTCCCGCGGACGCCGCGCTAGTGATGCAACTGGGCGCCGAGGCCGTGTTCGTTGGCAGCGGCATCTTCAAATCCGAAGACCCCGACAAGCGCGCCCGCGCCATCGTCAAGGCGGCGACTTACTATAAAGATCCGGTCAAGCTGCTCGAAGCCAGCGAGGAATTGGGCGAGGCCATGCGCGGTCTCGACGTTTCGAAGCTCCCCGAAAGCGAACTGCTGCAGACGCGTGGCTGGTAGGCCCTCCGGGGGCGGCCACATGAAAACCGCTGGGATTCTAGCACTGCAGGGCGACTTCGAAGCGCATCGCAAGGCGATCGAGCGGGCGGGCGGCCACGCCATTGAGGTGCGCACGCTAGCGGATCTGGAGCGGTGCGACGGCCTGATCATCCCCGGCGGCGAAAGCACCACCATGCTGAAACTGCTGGATGAAGAAGGCCTCACCGAGCCTCTCCGGCGTTTCAGCGAGCACAAACCTGTCTACGGCAGTTGCGCGGGAGCGATCCTGTTGGCTCGCGAAGTGACGCATCCGACGCAGCCGAGCCTCGGCCTGATCGATATCGACGTCGAACGCAATGCCTACGGGCGCCAGATCAACAGCCGCATCGCCAGCATCCCTATGCCAGAGGGCGGCGATCTGGAGGCCGTGTTTATCCGCGCGCCAATCATCCGCCACGTGGGCCCGGGAAGTATCGTGCTGGCGCAATATAACGGCGACCCAGTGTGGGTAGAGCAGGGCCGAAACATGGTGACGACGTTTCATCCGGAATTAACCGGAGACACACGCGTCCACCGCCGTTTCCTGGCGAAACTCTAAAAACGACAACCCGTAAAAAGGAAAAGGCCAGCCGCGCTTTTCGGCGCGAGGCTGGCCTACGGTTCCCTATTCCGGAACGGCGCCTTCAGTTACCTATTCCTGAACGATGCCGCCGGCGGTCTTCTTTTCCGCCCTCTCTTGCTTGGCCTTCTTGGTATCGAGCGCCTTCTGGAGCCAGGTATCGGCCTCCTCCACCTGCTTCTTGTAGGCGTCTTTGTCGTCGGCTAAGTCGGCGCGCTCGCGAATCAACAGGTTCATATAGGCCATCGCGTCGTCGCTCTCGGGATCGATGTCCAGGGCTTTCTGCAGATTCTTAACCCCATCGTCGATCACCGGTGAATACTTGGCGGCCAGTTCAGCCTTGGCCTTCTTATCCTTCAGTGGACCCGGATCGTCCGGCTTCATGTTGGCATCCACGCGGGCCGTCATCAGCGCCGGGTAAAACTTCTTCTGCGCGATCGCACCCAAACTGTAATAGCCGTCGCGATTCTTCGGATCCGCAGTCACCAATTTGCTATACCAGCCAGCGGCTTCGTCCAGCTTGGCCATCTTCTGATCCAGCGGAAGCGGATCGGCTTCATTGAACGCCAACGACGCAAGCGATGCCAGCGCCACGGAATTGTTAGGGTCCTGATTCAGAACCTTGCCAAATTCATCTTTGGCCTTGGTCGCAAATTGCACGTTCTCCGGCGATACGGCGCCCGGAATCCACTGCATCATATAAGCGGTGGCGAGATACACGCGGGCGTTCGGATTCTTGGGATCCAGGCTAATGGCTTCCTGGAAGTCGTCGACTGCCTCCGAATACTTCGCGTTCTTGTAGGCCGCGACGCCTTTATTCAGGTCGTCGCGCGACTTGAGCTGATTGCACCCGGTGCCCAGCAAAGTCAGCGTGCCCGCCGCTAAGGCGGCCCCGAGGAGAGTAGCTTTCCGTAACATTGACTTCATTCTCCCTTTTCGCTTACTGGCCAGCTTCGGCCTTAGGCGTCATCAAACCGACCTTATCCATGTTCGCGCCCTTCGCGATGTCGATGGCATGCGCAACCGTCTGGAAATCCAGATCCGGATCGCCCTTCACGAACACCACTCGTTCCGCGCGCGTCTTGAAAACTTCCATCAGCCGGTCCTGCAACTGACTCTCCTGGATCGGATCCTGATTGAGCTTCATCGACTTGTCTTTGTCGATGACGATCACCACGGTGCGGTCCTGTCCAGGCGGCGGCGGCGGCGCGTTCGGCGGCGGCGGCTGGGGCGCGAGTGCCTCCAGGCCGTGCGGCGTCAGCGGCGTAATCACCATGAAGATAATCAAAAGCACCAATAGCACGTCGATCAGGGGAGTCATGTTGATGTCGGACTTCGGTCCGCCACTTGCCCCACCCACACCCATCGCCATAGAAATTCTCCTTATTACTTGCGAACGATCTAAACCTTATTGGCCCGCCGGCTTTTTCTTCTCGGCGCCGGCCAGTTCCGTCAACAAACCCAACTGATCCACGCCCGCCGCTCGAAGGTTGTCCACCACATCTTCCACCTTCTCGTACTTGGCGCGCATATCCGCCTTGACATAAACCGTCTTGTCCAGCTTATTGGTTTGCAAATCGCGAACCTTGCCGGGCAGCTCGTCCACCGAGATGCGCTTATTGCCGGGACTGAGGAACACTTCGCCATTACGCGTGACTGCGACCAGAATGGCGTCTTCCTTATCAGCGTCTTTCATGGCGATCGGATTCTTGGCCTTCACCATGACGACGGCCGCGCCCTTGGTCAACATGGGCGTGATCACCATGAAGATGATCAGCAGTACCAGCATGACGTCCACCATCGGAGTGACATTGATATCGGACGTAACTTGGGGTGCCTTTGGCGCTTTCATAAAATCGCTCCTTCTTGCCTGACGGTTCGTCGACCGGCCTTTCATTCAGCCGAGTGGACGTTTCCCCGGCGTGCGCCGGCCGCTCCCATGAGCCCGGCGGCGCCCGCCGAATTTCAACTCGCGAAA